>OJQL01000134.1_pt1 | contig 88916 bp, 87 predicted proteins | sample 1598731 | NCBI WGS metagenome assembly OJQL01 (sample SAMN03922510, study PRJEB24848) | human gut metagenome | isolation source: stool sample | host: Homo sapiens | place: Germany | collected 2010-02
TGCCACAAAGATAGTGTTTTTAACTAATTCCCCCAAGTTTTCAAACTGAGCCCAAAAACGATTTAATATAGTCCCTTTCCACAAAAAAGAGGAATCTCAGGAAAAAGAAAAAGCCCGGCTCTAGCGAACCGGGCTTCTTCAGCATATACTTAAAGTATTTACAGATTATTCAGCAACTACTTCGAACGGAATTTCTACAGAAACTTCCTTGTGCAGTTTAACGATAGCCTTGTAAGAACCAACTTCTTTCACAGTATCCTTCACAACGATAATCTTTCTGTCAACCTTGTGGCCTAATTTTTCCAATTCTTCAGCAATCTGGATGTTTGTAACAGAACCAAAGATAGTACCTGTAGCACTCACTTTGGTAGCGATAGTCAAAGTTACATCCTTCAACTGTTCTGCCATAGCTTCAGCATCCTTCTTAATTTTTTCCAGTTTGTGAGCACGTTGTTTCAATTCTTCTGCCAACATTTTCTTTGCAGAAGGTGAAGCAATCACAGCTTTACCGGTCGGAATAAGATAGTTACGACCGTAACCAGACTTTACAGTTACAATATCATTCTTGTAGCCTAAGTTTACTACGTCTTCTTTCAAAATTATTTCCATACTTATTCCTCCTTATTATTTCATCATATCAGTTACAAATGGAAGTAACGCCAAGTGACGTGCTCTCTTAACAGCCTGCGCGATACGACGTTGGAACTTCAAAGAAGTACCTGTAATACGGCGAGGAAGGATTTTGCCCTGTTCGTTCAAGAATTTCTTCAAGAATTCAGGATCTTTGTAATCGATGTACTTAATACCGCTTTTCTTGAAACGGCAATATTTTTTCTTTTTAACGTCTACTGAGGGCGGAGTTAAATATCTGATTTCTGATTGTTGCTGTGCCATGATTAATCCTCCTTTTTAGTTGATTTAACATTTCTTCTCTTAGCAGCGTATTCAGCAGCGTATTTATCCATTCTGAAAGTCAGGAAACGGATAACACGTTCGTCACGACGGTAGTTTATTTCCAATTTTTCAATTACCTTCGGTTCTGCTTTAAACTCAATCAGCTGATAGAAACCAGTTGATTTTTTCTGGATGGGGTAAGCCAATTTCTTCAAGCCCCAGTTTTCTTCATTGATAATCTCTGCACCCTCTGCAGTCAGAATACCTTTGAATTTCTCTACCGCTTCCTTCATCTGAACATCAGACAAAACGGGAGTCAAAATGAAAACGGTTTCGTATTGATTCATACTACGTTAATTAAATTATTAAATTAAAATTTTAAATTGCGAGCGCAAAGGTAGATATTTTCTCTTAATCTACAAAGACTTACAGGCATTTTCTTTCAAAAATATAGTTTCATTTTGCAATTAATCTTGCCTTTTAGTATTTTTTCATCCTTAAAATCTGCGTTATTCCCACAAGAATCGTATCTTTGCAAAGTTGTTTAAACAATAATTATATGATAGAACAATTTAGTTTTGATATCCAGCTGATATTCGCTATTTTGAACGGTAAAGTGTCGGCAGCCATCAATAGGAAACTGAGCCGCAACTTCCGTCAGAACGGAGTAGACATTACTCCTGAACAATGGACAGTGCTTTTGTTTCTGTGGGAACGGGACGGAGTAACCCAGCAAGAACTGTGTAATGCCACTTTCAAAGACAAGCCCAGCATGACTCGTCTGATAGACAACATGGAGCGTCAGCACTTGGTAGTCCGTATCTCGGACAAGAAAGACCGTCGCACGAATCTGGTTCATTTGACCAAAACAGGACGTGAGCTGGAAGAAAAAGCACGGTTTATTGCCAATAAGACATTAAAAGAAGCTTTGCAAGGATTAACATTAGAAGAGCTGAAAGTAAGTCAGGATGTACTAAGGAAGATATTTACGAACACCAAAGATTAAAGAATTTCTGCTATTTCATCTTTTTTTCCTAAAATAATTTCCTTCATAACAGAATTATGCTTTAATTTGTGCACAAGAAAAATAATCTATTAATAAAATACACACATGAAAAGCTTACTTAAGAATTTAGGTCTGATACTTATGATCATTGGTGCCGCTATTTTGGTTGGTATCTTCTGTGCAGGAAGTTCTGCTATTAATGATAACGCAGTTTTAGGTGGTTCAGCTGCTCTTATCATTGTTGGACTGGTTGTTTATATCATAATGAACAAGCGCATAGTCGATTAAAGTATACAAGAAAAAGAATGAATAAGGTTGTGTCAAAAATATTGGCACAACTTTTTTTTATGTTTCAACATAATCAAGGCAACCACCGTCTTTCAACTCCGCCAATCGTCAAAAAACGAAGAAAAAGCACAAGCTATCCCAAAAAGAAACAGACCGGTAAACAAATGAACTTCATCCGAACTTTTAAGATTAACTTAAAGAATGCACATCTAAACAGAGAATATACATTATTTAATTAATAAAGAAAGAACGATGAAAGAAAGACCTAACCTAACCCAATTTATGGAACAGCTCATTCGGGCATTAAAAGAAGAAGAACGCTTCAGCACCGCCCACATTTACCAAAGTACACTGAATGCCCTCAGGCTCTTCTGTAAGGCCGATGTCATCCGGTTCAACCAAATGGACCGTTCCAGACTGAAACAATTTGAAAACCATCTGCGCAACAAGGGATGTGCCTGGAATACCGTTTCCACTTACATGCGTACTTTGCGGAGCACGTACAACAAAGCTGTAGACGAAGGCCTGGCAGAAGAAAAGCCCCGCCTCTTCCGCCACGTATATACCGGAGTAAAAGCCAACACCAAACGCGCCCTCGATGCCGGAGACATGAATAAGTTACTGAAAGCACCTCTTCCACAGTCCTTATCGCAAAGCCTGGAAAAAAGCCGGGCATGGCTCACCTTAATGTTCCTGCTACGCGGAATGCCCTTTGTGGACTTGGCATATCTGCACAAAAAAGACCTGCAAGATTCCGTTATCTCCTATCGCCGGCACAAAACGGGGACCCTGCTCACCGTAGAAGTACCTCCCACAGCCATGAAGCTTATTCAACAATATAAAAGCATGGATGCCGACTCTCCTTACCTGTTCCCCATCCTCAGTGGAAACCGAGAAAGCAAAGAAGAATACATCGAATACCAACATGCCCTGCGGAAACTGAACTACGACCTGAAGCAGCTGGCTGTCTATTGCAGCATCAAGTTCAACGTCAGTTCCTACACAGCCCGCCACACCTGGGCTACATTAGCCAAATATTGCCATTTCTCAGAACAACTGATTTGTGACGCTCTCGGACATTCCTCCACGAAAGTCACCGAAACCTATTTGAAAAGCTTTAAGAATGATGAATTAAATAAAGCCAATAAGGTAATAATTAAATACATCAACTTTTCTATATAAGCAATTTTAAAACTTCACATTATATTATAAAACAGAGAATTACAATGCTGTTACTTTAGAAGTAACGGAAGATATTTTGGAAGCAAAAGTATACAAACTTTAGATATGATGCAAGATTTATACACTTTTTTTTCGTTTCTAGTTTAAAAAATCTTTTTCCTACACATACACCTCTCCCTCCCCACATACTAATCGTTAACATGGGTTAATACTTATTTTAAGTGTTTCATTACTCCTAACATCCACAAAATCCACACTTTACCTCTGTAGTTATGGATTTTTCCCTTCCTCCGCCTCTTCCGTTACTTCTAAAGTAACAGAAAAATCATAAAATAAAAATATTGACAATGCGACATTCTTATTTATTGATAATAGCAATCATGTTGACAGTTATTTCTTCGCGTACAGCCTCGGCCCAAAGTATTGCTGTAAAAAGCAATATTCTTTATGACCTTACCGGCACCCTCAATTTGGGAGGAGAAATAAGATGCGATGACACTCACTCATTCAGTCTGAGTGTCAATTACAACCCCTGGAATCTGGGCGAAAACAAAAAGATGAAACATATTCTGGTCCAGCCCGAATATCGTTGGTGGCTCAATGAAACCTTCATCGGAAGTTTTTTCGGAGTGCAAGCCCACTTCGCCCAATACAATTTCAGCGGAACCACCCCTTTCACCACAGTCAAGAACAACCGTTACCAAGGTAATCTGATAGGCTGCGGAGTGACCTATGGACACCAATGGCTGCTCAGCACATTCTGGAGTCTCGAAGCAAGCATATCCGTCGGATATGCCCACCTCACCTATGATAAATACGGCCCCGCCAAAGGAGATGCACTCATCAGGCAATCACACTCCAATTACTTCGGGCCAACCCAAATAGGCATTTCATTTATTTATTTCATCCAATAAAATATAAAAAGCAACATACAACCCAATTAGCCATGAAATTCAAGACAAACATACTATTCAGTCTTTTATTATGCGGCACATTCGCCACTGCACAAAACTTGAGACTTGACATTTTACCTCCGTCTGTCACTCTCCGGCAAGACTCTGCCGTGATATCCATGAAAATGACATTCGGTGTTTCCCAAATGGATACCAAAAGTCATATTCGCCTCACTCCTATCCTTACAGATGGAGAACACAGTGAGGAACTTCCCCAAATTCTGCTCAATGGAGAACGTGCACACCGATTGTACCGCCGCACTTCGGCGCTCAACAAACGGAGAGGCAAAACAGATGTCCCTCCCGTATTCACCGCCATTGCCTTCGACGAGGGCAATCAAAGCATCGATTACCGTGCTTCACTTCCTATGGCGGAATGGGTGCAGCAAGCCAGCCTGAATATAAAAAAAGAAGTTATCAACGGCAATGGGAAAAAGACACAAAGTGAAAATATCCCTATCCCGGATAAAGCAATAAAAATAATAAGAGCAACAAAAACAGAAAGTGTTTTCGTTCCCCGACAGGACAGGACCCGGGAGGGAGATTTTGCAGTATCCCCTTCTGCATCTGTCATCTCGGAATCCCGTCCTGTTTCTTCCGGCAGACAGCACTTCAAGGGAAGCTATGTATCTCCCGAAAGCGATGCCACCGATGAACGCAACCAGAAAGAGTTGAACTTCAGTCTGGACGAAGCACGTGTCATAGCCGAAATCAATCCGCAGATGCTTTCGTTACGCGAGCTTTACACCGTGGCCATCAGCTACAAGAACACTCCGGAACAGTTCTACAAAATCATAGACATCAGTGTCAAGATATATCCGGCAAGCCCCGTTGCCAACCTCAACGCCGCTGCCGCTGCCATCGAACGGGGCAACACACAGGCAGCCGGCCGCTATCTGCAAATGGCTTCCCACGAAACGCTTGCCTACAAGAACTGCCGTGGAGCCTACGAGCTGTTGTGCAACAACACCTACGAAGGCATCCGCCTGCTGAAAGCCGCCAAAGCCGAAGGCTCGGAAGAAGCCACCTATAACCTGAAAATATTCTTTGAATCCAACCAAACCAATATACAATAAAACATGAAAACCCGGTATGTCCTTTCTTGTCTTCTGCTCGGCAGCGCCCTTTCCGTTTCCGCACAGAAAATGGCTGTCAAAAGCAACCTGCTTTCCGCCGCCAACGGTGCGCTGAATGCCGGTGTGGAATATGCCTTCGGCCCCAAATCCACATTCGATTTGTCCGGCAGCATACGCCCGTGGAAACGCACGGAAGGATATGTCAACAAATATTGGCTCATACAACCTGAATACCGCTACTGGACTTGCCAGAAATTCAACGGCAGTTTTTGGGGAGCCTATCTCAACGGAGCGCAGTTCAACGTAGGAGGGAAAAAGATGCCTTTCGGACTCTTCCCCTGGCTGAAAGAGCACCGGTATGCAGGCTGGCTGACAGGTGGAGGCATAAGCTACGGATATCACATCCTGCTCAACCGCCACTGGAATATAGAAGTTTCCGTCGGTGTAGGGTATGAATATATCAACTATAAGAAATATAAATGCCCCGACGTGTGTGCCGAGCTACTGGAAAAAGGCCATTATCACTATTTCGGCCCCTCCAAAGCATCCCTGAGTATAGTTTACATATTTAACTAAAGAGCCATGAAATACTTATTCTATTTTATATCATTTATTTTTCCTGCGCTTTGCTCATCGGCGCAACCGGCAGAACGGGACAGTTCGATTTACATCGCCTCCTCCCGGCTCTACCGGATGGGAGAAAGTCTGGTAGTGTCCATGCAAGTAGACATTACCAGACAAATTCCCTCCAACGAATCAGTCATACTGATTCCCCGGCTCAGCGACAGCCTGGACAACTTCATCCAACTTCCCGCCATCTATGTGAACGGTCGTAAACAGCATATTTTCTTCCAGCGTGAAACCGGCAGGCAGGAAAAAGACTATGAAGAGTTACGCCGCCGCAATGACCGCAAACAAAGCGTACACTACTTGCGCAGCATCCCCTTCACCCATTGGATGAAGCATGCCTCCTTGCATCTCATCGAAAAAGAATGCGGATGCGGAGTTCCCCGCCATACAGACTCCACCTATCTGACCCGTCTGAACATCCTTCCCGATATCCATCCGCACGTAGCGTTCATCACTCCGCAGATGGAAGAAAGGAAAGTGCGCGAAGAAAGCGGACGTGCCTATCTGGACTTCCCGCTCAACGAAACAACCATCTATCCCGAATACAGAAACAATCCGGCCGAACTGGCAAAGATAAAGCGCAGTATCGACCTGATAAAAAACGATACCAATGTAGTCATTTCACATATTGACATTCACGGATACGCCTCTCCCGAAGGCCCCTACTCCAACAACGAGCGCCTGGCGCGGGAACGGACCCGGACCTTGAAGGACTATGTATGCAGCCAATATGCTTTCAACGATACATTGTTCACCACCCATTACACCCCCGAAGACTGGGACGGATTTGTCAAGTTGCTGACCGACACCGTTATCACCCATCGCGAGGAACTGCTACATATTGCAGAAAGCAAAAGCAGCCCCGACGGGAAAGAACGGAAAATACGGAAACGTTATCCCGAAGAGTTCCGTTTCATCCTGCAACATTGGTTCCCCGGCCTCCGCCATTCAGACTACACCATCCACTATGTGGTACGTCCGTTTACGGTAGAGCAGGCCAAGCAGGTATTCCAAAGCAACCCCAAGAATCTGAGTATTGAAGAGATGTTCCGCATAGCCCGGACCTACCCTGCCGGCAGTCCGGAATACAATAAGATTTTCATGACGGCGGTTCTGCTTAATCCGGAACACCCCGTTGCCAATCTCAATGCAGCCTGCATCCTGCTCTCGCAGGGAGATACCAAAAGCGCCTCACTCTATCTGGACAAAGCCGGTGAGACTCCCGAAAAGACCCTTTTGCAAGGTATCATGCAAATGCTGAACGGGAATTATACCGAAGCGGAGAACCTGCTGCGCAAAGCGGAAGAAGCAGGACTGCCCCAAGCAAGTGAAAACCTGAAGATATTACATGAGATTTATTAATCACATTTTTTACTAAAACTATTTTACATTATGAACAAAAAATTATTATTATCCTTCGTTCTTGCAGCTGCAATGACAGGATGTATCAATGATTCAGATGTTCCCTCAGGAAACGGAGACAACCCCGCTCCCGAAGTCAGAGGAGGAAACATGGAGATTTCATTTGTAGTTCCCAACTCTTCCAACGGCAGCCGTGCCGCTTCCGCCGAAGATTCCGGAATCTATGACCAAGGTACCGCCGAAGAATACAAGGTGAGCAATGTAACCCTCTATCTGTTTGACTCTTCCAGCAAGAATCTGGTTACTACCATCAATGTAGCCCAAAGCGATTTAGGTGCAGGCACTTCCAGCGGAGAGAGCAGCAAAGAAGGACAAACCATTGTCTATCCTTGCAACAAGGAAATCACAGTAAAACCGGGCAACTATGACATCCTTGCCGTAGCCAACGGTTCACAGACCTTCGAAATAGGTCAGGAATCCACATTATTGGGACAGATTGACGCCTCCACCTATGGAAACGGCATGATAACCAGCGTACCCGGAAGCGGTTTCATCATGTCCAACCGCGGCTCTGCCAATATGAACATCACTGTGGAGTCTCCCGAAGAAAGCGACACCAAAACACAGGTCAGAATCAATCTGGAACGTGCCGTTGCCAAACTGATGGTCAGAAATGACAGCAAGGAAATCTACACGCTGAAGAACCCTGCCGGAGTGACTTACGCCACAATCCGTCTGAACAACTACAAATTCATCAACCTGGCAAACAAGTTCTACACCTTCCGCCATGTCGCTACACTGGATAACGCTCCTGAAACTCCGTCGGCTCCGTCGGCTTACAGCGTGGAAGCAGGAAACTTCGGCAACATCGCCGACAACAACGGTTACCTTATCGACCCCTATTTCTTCGACAAGACCGTAGCAGGAGCCACTACCGGTTTCACAGGCGGTTCATTCTACACCAACCACCTGTCAAAACAGACAGACAGCAACTGGTCGGGCCTGGCCGATGCAGGAAAGTACGTTTCCATGTACTGTCTTGAAAACTGTATGTTCCGTCCGGCACAGAACACAGTATACACCACCGGTATCATGCTGAAAGGTACATTCACCCCCGAAGCTTCACAGACCATCGGTAACAACGGTAATCCGGTAGAAGACCCGCTTGTATTCAACACACTGTATTATTTCAACTATAAGTTCTACACCACACTGGCAGCTGTAGGCAAATATGGCGATGCCAATATTGATGGTTTGACAGAAGAATCCAGTGATGCAGAACTGGCAGCCAAGCAGATTACCCGTTTCACCAAGAACGGAGGTAATTTCTCTACCTTCTACAATTACTGGATCAAACATCTTGACAACAACAACCCCACCGTCATGGGCGTCATGGAGTTCGGCATTGTACGTAACAACATTTACTCTGTCAACATCACCAGCATCAAAAACCTGGGTCCCGGCACCCCGGACACCAAACCCGACCCGGATGAAAACAAAGCATTCTTGGACGTAGAATTCGGAGTATATCCGTGGATTGTCCGTGACCAAGATGCCGACCTTGAATAAAACAGTCTCAAAATAGAAAAACAATGAGTAAAACTGCTACTATCCTCTTCGCCCTATGTACTCTTTTCTGTAGTGCATGCTCCTGGGTAGACGATGACCGGTCTGATTGTCCCACAGGCTGTTGGCTAAAGTTATCCTATACCTACAATATGCTGAATGTAGATGCCGTGACCACCCAGGTAAAAGATGTCACGCTATTTATTCTCGACCAGGAAGGCAACTATATAGCCCGGGAGGAAGTAGACAGTCTTACATTCCATCAAAATGAATGTACAATCCAAGTCCCCTCCCTGCCTCAGGGAGATTACACCTTTCTGGTCTGGGCAGGATTGGCGGACTCACTTTACCGGCACACTCCCACCTCACTGACACTGTTACGCAATGAGGCGGGAGAACAGTCCGGACGGCTTTCATCTCTATTCCACGGGCGGCTGGACAATGTGCATATCAGTGGCGAATATCAGTTTCTGGCTCTCTCTCTTACCAAAAACACAAATGTTCTGAGCTGCATATTGCAAAGTCAGTCGGCCGCTCCGCTGGAAAAAGATGATTTTCGCCTGGAGCTGACAGCCCGCAACGGATGCATGGATCACCGGAACACTCCGACAGACTCCGTTTTCACCTGTTATCTCCCCTTCATGCAAGAGAGCGCCAACTTGGAAGACATACAGGTAGTGCATGCCGGCATGAATACATTACGACTGATGGAAAATGATGACACCCGCTTACGTTTGATTTATCAGCCTAGCGGAGAAACGTTGTTCAACATTCCACTGACACAATACTTACTTTTATCAAGCAATGTAGAGGCAACAGCCATGCTCCCACAAGAGTATCTGGACAGACAAGACCGATATAATCTGATATTTTTCCTTGAGCCTACAAATAATCCGTCAAAACCTTACATGTGCTTGCAAATGCAAGTAAACGGCTGGATAATACGCATAAACAATGCAGAATTAGACAAATAATTTTTCTAATTCAAACATTTCGATTTATATTCGATTCCGTTATGAGAATTACTTATTTTGTAAAATCTATAAAAAACGGAATCTTTATGAGAAAGAAGAAAAAATTCAACGAGTTTATAAACAAAACTATTGAAGAGCTGAAAGAAGAGAAGCGTTACAGCACGGCACACATCTATCAAAGTACCTTAAATACTTTCTGTGAATTCTGCGGATGCAAGGTCGTTTACTTCCACCAACTCAACAGGGCCAACCTGAAAGAATTTGAGACCTACCTGCGCAACAAGCAACTGAGCTGGAACACAGTCTCCACCTATATGAGAACGCTGCGCGGAGCTTACAACAAGGCAGTGGACCAAAGAATAACAGCAGAAAACTCCCGCTTGTTCAATCACGTCTACACCGGAGTGAAAAACAACATCAAACGTGCGCTGGAAGTGGAGGAGATAAACAAGCTGCTGAATGAAATCCCCTTGAAGAAATTATCGAAAGAGCTGATACAGTGCAGAGTGTGGGCAAACCTGATGTTCCGGCTGCACGGAATACCCTTTGTTGATTTAGCCCATCTACATAAAAGCGACCTGAAAGGCAATATACTTTCCTACCGCCGGCATAAGACAGGCAGACAAATGATAGTGGAAGTGTCGGAAACCACAATGACACTGATAAACAAGTATCAGAATACCAATCAGAACTCTCCCTACCTTTTCCCTATCCTCAGCGGAAGCACAAACGGAGAAGAGCTGTATACAGAGTACCAACAGGCACTACGAACCATGAATTATAATTTAGACAGGCTGGCGAAAAAATGCGGCGTATCAGCCAAAGTCAGTTCATACACCCTGCGCCACACCTGGGCCACCTTTGCCAAATATTGTAATTTCTCCGAACAACTAATATGTGAAGCCCTTGGTCATTCGTCAGTAAAAGTGACAGAAATATATTTAAAAGGATTCAAGAACGAGGTCATAAAAAAAGCGAATGACGCAATCATGTCATACGTTTCAAAAAACAGCAAGAAAAAGGCATAAAAAAATATTAGGAAGATAACTGCCATTACCTCCCTAATATATAACTGACCGGCTTATGCTTACTTCCCGACCGGTCACAAAAATTAATACAAACTACAGTTTACTCACCACCACCGGTGTGCTCACGATTGGAAGTAGCAACCTCAATTACTACATTACCGTGGCATGTACCTGAAGCCGACTTACCGAGTGCACTTGCCGATACACCCCATTCTTCCTGCACACCACTGATTTCCAACATAGTACCTACCGGCAATGTAACATTGATAGGATAAGAGCCGTTGAGTGTAGTCGCCGTTGCACCGAAACGCTGTGCCAACTCTTCTATCAAAAGAGCAGTCAGTTTGCTCACAGTACCTTCAGTGCTGATTTCAGTACCCACCTTATAGGTATAAGCAGCCTCACCCACAGACATATCCTTAGAGCCATACAGGTTGTCCCATTTGCTTTGTTCAAACTCTACAGCTTCCGTACTCTTCTTCTCAGAGAATTCCACACCGAGGAACAGACCATAAGAAGCGAACTCACTAGCAGCAACGACTACATGGCTGTCTTCGACACGGCTGTCCGCCTTCACCCATTCACCGTTCTTATACTGCTTGACTTCCACCTTACCTGCCAGTTCGGTATCCAGCTCGAAACTCAGCTCGATAGCCTTTTTCAAAGAAACACCCTCCTTGTCACAAGAAAGAGCGGCACCGACCAACATGGTCTCACCGGCAGCACGTGTCACTACATCTTCCTCCCTATAAAGCGGAGAGATAATGACCTTCACATCTGTATCCACGGTACCGGCAGCGATTTCAGCCTTCACTTCCACCTTGGCTTCCTCATTGCCTTTCAATGTTTCCGTTTCCACTTTTCCTTCACTTGGTGCATCAGCCGATACACCTACTTCCTTCTTCACGTCAGAAGCAAGTGCCGCATTCCACACCAGATTCTGAGCCTTTTTCACATCCGCAACAGTCAATGTTCCTGTATGTGACAACTTACCTTCGGCTTCCGCTTTCAGTTGGTAAGTACCCGCCTTGACATCCTTAAACAGATAAACACCGTTGGCATCGGTCGTGGCAGAGAATTACCCTCTCCCAATGAAACCTTCGCACCCGAGATTCCCTCACCGCTCAGACTTGTGATAACTCCGGTCAACGTATTGGAAGCAACCTCAACTACAGGCGGAGTCACATTGTCATAATCAGGATCATCGTCACTACAACCGGCAACCCCCATGGTCAAACCGGCAATCAGAAGCATATAAGCTCCTCTTCTTACAAAATTGTACATAGTAAAATAATTAAATTTAAAAATTATGTTTAGTTATATAATTTACAACAGATTGATGCAAAAGCACACCCCTCCGGAAAAATATTTGCCGTTTTGCAGCGAAGACTGTACCAGCAAGTGCTTCCACAATTTCCAGTCAAAGCCCACGTTCACATCATCGCCCGTATACTCCGCTATCAACCGGAAATTCTTCTGAAACGAAGGGCTGAACGTAATACCGCCCACCGGCCCGTTCCATTTCGAGTTCAGACTCCACCGCCAGTGCCGGTAAGCCATGTGCACACCCAGCACATTCCCTTTCAGCCGGAAATGCTTGGACAATGCCACATAATAATTGGAAAAATAGCTGTTTACCACACGCGATACATCCGTCTCATGCTGCGTTTTCAGCCAGTTTACACGGAAATCCAGGTCATTGACCCCTATCGCCACACTCGGCCACCACTTACCCGGCTTCTCACGAACCGGCTGTAGCTTGAGCGAAAAATAACGGTCCTTGCGGTGCAACCCCGGATGTTCCTTATCTTCCACACCGTCAACAATCTTCGTCGATTTCAAAAGCGTACAAGTATACGCAATCTCCATCCACCTGAACGGCGTGATACTCAGGTAATAACCCATCGTATGATATTTATCGCCTTTATATGTCAGCACATTCGGAGTAAACTCCCGATTCAGGAAATGCACCCCTGCGCGTGCCTCCCCCTCTTCACCCATGTCCGCCGAAGGAACATGTATCAAACCGCTCATGCCCGTATACTGCTGTGCCACGGCCGGCACCGAAAACAGCAATGCCATGAAGCACCCCATTATATATCTCATTTTCATTCAGTGCCTCCTTTCTGCCGAACTGTAAAATCAGGCGTCATGCCATTCGCCCCCCAGTCCGACCGGCTGCGGTCAAACCATCCTTCCCGTTCATTCTCTTCGGGATCGGTCGTATACATTTTACCCGCATAAGCATCCGCCTCCTGATTATACGTCAAGCGGAAATTGGATGCCGGGCGGAAACGCACCCTCCTGTTACTCCGTTTATAAGGAGGAATCATCATAACCACCTTAAAACCGAAATTCTCTTTTCCCTTATCGGTATATTGGGCAAACACCCCCACCGTGCAATGCCGGAAATGCCTCATCGCTTCTCCCTGCACACCGCAGTCTTCATACAGGAAACGACCGCCGCGCACCCGGAATTCCGTATTCACCCCATTCAGATAAGCACGTACCCCGGCAAGAGCCGTCAAACGCTCCATCGGACTGCATTCCCATCCTGCCGCCATGGAACAAAAACCCGTCCATCCCGCCTGTGCATCCAAGGCAAGCCAGTCCGTAGCCGCATACATCCACTTCACATCCAGTCCGTAGCGTTCCATCGCAAACAGTCCTCCGCTCACTTTCAGAAAATGCTTCCGGTGCCAGTCCCATTCCTTGCTAAGCACAGCCATGTTCAGACGGACTTTCTTATAACGATCGCCATAATCATTATAAACAGGCACAATGACCTGTCCCGCCAACTGCCAGCGGTTTCCCATATACCACTTCACTCCGGGTGTCAGGTTCACCAGCACCTCATATATCTTATTATGAAAAATATCACGATAATGCAATTCGGCTCCCATAAACACATCCACCCGCGTGTTCTCTGCCGACTGTGCCCTTCCGGTGCAAACAAACAGCGCCGACAGACATAACGGCAAAATCCACCGGTGCATGGTTCTACTTATCCAAGACTTCATACACCGAATGTTTGCTCTTGAACTCGGGAACCATTTCCTTCATACGTCTTACAATACCCATATCATCCTCTTTCACGCTGGAAGCCACCAGCTCATCCACCTGCCGGCACACATCGGCATAATCATACTCACGCACCTGCGCAATCTTGATTTTAGGATGAAAAGTAGGCTTGGTCGTCTCTTCTTCATTCAACACTTCCTCATACAGTTTCTCACCGTCGCGCAATCCTGTAAACTTAATCTCCACATTCTTGGCTCCGCTTAACTGAATCATACGTCGGGCAAGATCCACAATCTTCACCGGCTTACCCATATCGAACACGAAAATCTCACCGCCATTGCCCATCGTTCCCGCCTCAAGCACCAGCTTACAAGCTTCGGGAATCAACATAAAGAAACGGATAATATCGGGATGCGTCACCGTTATCGGTCCGCCCTGCTTGATTTGTTCCTTAAACAGCGGAATAACCGAACCGTTCGAGCCCAGCACATTACCGAAACGCGTAGTGACAAACTGAGTGACTCCCTCCACTTTGCCATCCTTCACCGCCTTATCCAGACTCTGCACATAAATTTCGCAGATACGCTTGGAGCACCCCATCACATTGGTGGGATTCACCGCCTTGTCCGTAGACACCATCACAAACTTCTTCGCCCGATACTTCACAGCCAAGTCTGCAATGATACGCGTACCCTCCACATTGTTACGCACACTCTCTCCCGGATTATTCTCCATCATAGGCACATGCTTATACGCCGCCGCATGAAACACATAATCGGGACGATATATACCGAAAATCTCCTCCATGCGTTCCTTCATGCAAATATCACTCACGATGGTTTCCGCCTCGATGTCGGGCCATTTGCGCGCCATCATCAGACGCACATCATGCAAAGGCGTCTCCGCCTGATCTATCAGAATAAGCTTTTGCGGAGTAAATTTGGCAATCTGGCGCACTATCTCGCTTCCGATGCTGCCGGCAGCTCCCGTTATCAGAATACTCTTTCCGGTAAGCAATTCCTCCACCGCTTTCAAGTCGATTTCTATCTTGTCGCGAGGCAGCAAATCTTCAATATCCACCTCCTTGAGCTGACGATGGTCAAGATCACTCTTACCGTCCCACTCCTGCGCGGCAGGAATCATATAGATTCGTATACCTGCCTTCATCAGCCTCTCCACCATTTCGGGATTATTCCGAATCGCCTCATTCTTCAAAGGAGAAACCAGCAAAGTATGCACTCCGAAGTCCTCCATCTTCTCCACCAAATGCTCATCGTTGGGATAAACCCGCTTCCCCATCAGGAAGCGGCCCTGCATATCCTGCATATCCGAAACGAAACCGCTCACGACATATCGGGAGTCAACCTGGTTGCGGATACTCTTCGCCAGTCCCACTCCTCCGGCTTTCACCCCATAGATAAACACACGTTTTCCGCGTTTCCTGTTAAAAGTAGAGTCATACAGATATTTCACAAAAACCCGCACGCTCCACATAATCATGACAGCCAGCAATGCGGCAATTCCGATATCCCTCATACCGACTGCCATCAACCAACAATCCTCATTCAGCAGATACCTGACGCCTATAATCATCAGCAAGCCCGTAATCATGGCAAAACCCATCCGCTGCAAATCGATAAACGAAGAATAACGAATCACCCCCGAATACGTATGAAATATCCGAAAGCTCACAACATAGAACAACAAATAAAAGCAGAAAGCCCCTGTCAGTTGTACAAAGTTCTGCAATAAAGAAAGTGTTCCGTTATTCAAAGCATAAACCAACACATCCGCGCCCAGCACTATCAGGCAATCCAAAACGAATATACACCAATACGGCAGTGCATCTTTCGAAAAATACCAGTTTGATAATTTCCAAATCATATCCAAATACCGATAATAATCCATTATCCTTTTATACAATCCTTTATTGTCTGCACAATGTATGCCACATCCTCGTCACTTACACAAGGGCCCGCAGGGAGACACAGTCCGGTCCTGAAGATTTCCTCTTCCACCCCGTTGGTATAAACAGGCGCATCCGCATACACCGGCTGCTTGTGCATCGGCTTCCACACAGGTCGTACTTCTATCTTTCCGGCAAGCATGAAAACACGCATTGCTTCCACATTCTCATTAGGCTGGCAATCCGTGGTGGCACTGTCCACCGCCTTAATCACCCCGGCAGCTCCTCCCACCGCAGTCTTGACCACTTCCTTATACGCATTCTCCTGACCGACAACCTTCACATCAGGATCGATGGTAGCCGTACACAGCCAGAAGTTGGCATCATAACGCGCATCCTCAGGCTGCTTATGCATACGTATGCCCTTCACATCCTTCAACAGTTCTTCATACAAAGCCTGCACATGCTTATGATGAGCAATGTGCGCCTCCGCCACGGTCATCTGTCCGCGACCGATACCGGCACAAATATTACTCATACGATAATTGTAGCCGATTGCCGTATGCTGATAATAAGGATAAGCATCGCGTGCCTGAGTAGCATACCACATAATGGTATTTTTATCTTCGGCATTCCGGCAAATCAAAGCACCGCCGCCCGAAGTGGTAATCATCTTATTGCCGTTGAATGACAACACGCCAAACTTGCCGAAAGTGCCCAGCACCCTGCCGTCGAACTTGGAACCGAACCCTTCCGCCGCATCCTCCACCACAGGAATGTCATAGCGGTTTGCAATCTCCATAATTCTCTCACAGTCGTATGGCATACCGTAGAGCGCCACCGGAACAATCGCCTTTGGCTTCTTTCCCGTTTTCTCCATACGGTCTTTGATAGCTTCCTCCAGCAACACCGGGTCCATATTCCACGTATCTTTTTCAGAACCGACAAACACAGGCTTTGCACCCAGATAAGTAACCGGATGCGACGAAGCACAAAAGGTAAAGCTTTGTACCAAAACTTCATCACCCGCCTGAACGCCACAGCCAATCAATGCAAGATGCACCGCTGCCGTTCCCGCCGAAAGTGCGACAACTTCATTCTTTCCCCCGACAAAGTTCTTGAGGTCTTCCTCAAAAGCATTTACATTGGGACCCAAAGGCACTACCCAGTTGGTATCGAATGCTTCCTTCACATACTTCTGCTCTATTCCATCTTCACTCATGTGAGCAAGACAGAGGTAAATTGTTTTTTCAGGAATGTAACTCATAATTTTTATTTAATCTATTTATATAATAGTTTACCATACTTTTTCCAATAATAGCAGAATTACTAATGAACACTCCTATTATATCGTGAGGGAAAAAGAATAGACATTACAGTATAGAGAAATCATCATTAACCAAGTCCGATTTCTTTCGTATCACCACATCATCATACATCAACATCAGTACATCTTCATCATACTGTCCTATCTGCGAGTTATTTTCTATCCCATTCATATTGTTCCAGATCAGAGGGAAGAAATCGACACCCGCCCCATATGCATGCAGATAGGCACCACCGAAACGCGGATTCACTTCTGATAAATAATACTGACCGTCTTTTATGAAAAAGTCCATATCAAGCGGACCACAGAATTTGAACACCGATGCTATTTTCTCAATAAAAGCAAACAATTTTGGGTCTTTATAGGAAATTGTCTTACTTGCTCCACCAATGCGGGTTTCAATCTTACGTTTAGAAAAAGCTGCGACAGCTTTATGACTGATAGCATCTACATACACATCTGCATCACAATCTCCCCCGGTCATCAGTTCCTGAATGATATAATCATGTTCACCGGAAAACCAATCAGCCTCAGCTTGCTCCATTGTATTCACTTTATGAGCCCCTACACTGCCACTGCCGCACACGGGTTTCATAAACACAGGAAAAGAGATTTTACCCTCATCCACCCCCTTCTTAAACTCATCAAAATCATGATAAGTCAGTGGAGTAGGAATACCTTTCTCTGTAAGATATTTAAACATTTCATACTTATCAAAACAGCAACGGGCAGTAATCTCGTCAGCAGGACAAAGAGGCAGTACACCCTCCTTCAGAAATCTCTCACGGTTTGCAGAGAGAATCTCAATCTCGGGATCAATGAGCGTGGTTATAGCCTTTACATTGGCTTTTTTACAGATGTCGATTACCGTGTCAACATACTCGGGAGCATTAATGCGCGGAACGACATATTCATTTGTCGCAAAATAAAGTGCGGGGGCTGTTGCATTATTATCGGTTGCATTGATATCACATTTTGAGCCGATTGATTCTTGTGCATTACGAAGCAAGCGACCACGTCGCCCTGCACTACAAAACAAAATACTAGGTTTCATTGAATTTATATATTTGATTTTTGCATATATTCTTTTGCTGTCCATTTATCACGAATCAGCTTCATACCATCGGAAGAAAGCGAATACACCCTTGGGAAATAGTTGATAAACATCGGTGTCAGCGTTAAGGTATAGGCACCCACATTCTTATATTCAATCATATCGCCTACACACAGCTCCGGTTGGTTTTCCAATCGGAACAATTGGTCGTACTCCAAGCAGGTCGCACCCGCCACTATTTGTAACGGCACAACTTCCGCTTCCTCTTTTTCCCTGTGTATTTCTGTCATATACCGTTCTTTTCGAAAAAAAGGATCTACATCATTGCGACTGCCATCTGTCGTAAGTAGAATACAATCGGGCAAATGCTTTGTGTCAATTACCCTCGAATAATAGCTGAAAGCAGCAGCAGTCAGCGCATTACCCGGCTCTACGATAATAGTCAGTTTCTCCAATCCTTGCTTCTGTAGAGATTCATAGATAGCTTCTGCGTACTCGTCGAAGGTAGGAGCATTGTGAAAAATACCATAATAGCCACCGCCTACATCAAGGTAATCAAGCTCCAATTGATACTTCTTGATTACACTTGCAGCATAGGCAACAATGTTTTGATAAAATCGGACACTTCTGCTATGACTGGTTCGATGAATATGCAATCCTGCCAATCTTACCTGAGGAATACTTCTTATTGCTTCAAGAGCATTAGAAAACTCTTCCGTTACATCATTAAAACCAAAACGACTAAAATCATTCTCACCTTCAGCATCTTCAGGGGAAATATCCGAAATATTCACACTGAGCCGGATACCAACCTTATAATGTCCATCAGCCGGCAGTTCCTTCAGCCAAGCTATTTCTCGATGAGTTTCAACATTAACCACCGCACCGTTCATTACAGCTTCAAGAAACCGGGATTTCGATTTCATCGGTCCATTAAAGATAATCTCTTTCATCCCATAGCCGCACGCCAAAGCAAGTTCCAATTCATCATCCGAAACAACCTCAGCAAAGCAACCGAAATCCTTTGCCTTCGCTACAGCATATGGCAGAGAATTTGTCTTTACTGAATAACCTACAGTACAATGTGAAAAACGTCTTCTCAATGATTTATAAAACTCGCTAATTCCCCTATTCAATTCTTGCTCATCCAACAAAAAACAAGGGGTTTGTAATACATTTTTTAACAACTGATTCATTTTATATTTAAGTCCAATGACCGACAAAGTCAGTCCATTCTAACCTGTCTTTATGAGAAACTACATACTCAATCACCTCTTCGGTGCGATTATCATATATAGGAGAGTTATTACATAATTGCTCCAGAATTATACCTGGCCACCCAAGATTAACTTCAATAAAAACCGGCTTATCATTCTCATCTAAAGCAAAATCCCAAGCAGCATGTCCCATCATAGGAAGATATCTTTTATGACTCCATAAAGCAAGCTCCACAAGGTTTCCCACTTCTGATATTTTCACCTTAGAGTAGGCTTCGCCAAAAGCGGTCTTCTTGAATCTATTTAATTTCGAATCAAAAGCCAATCCTGTAAACTGACCTTCAGCATCCACTCCACAGCAAATGCCACCCGCACCACCATTGTCAACGATAGCCCCCTCACGTCCATGACGAAACATGATATTTACCACACTAACTTTTCCATTAAGAAACAAAGTATTAATTCGGAATGTATTTAAAGAGCTCTTATTAAATTGTGCAGTTTTAGCACTCTGATGAACTACACTTTGGCAAATCCAAAAATTTCCCATTGATTGAAATTTAGTTGCCAATTCTTGTTCATTTAATGAGTCTAAATCCAAAAGTCGCACACCATCACCACTACAACTATCAGCTGATGGTTTTATAATTACTTGTTTTACCCCCCCCCGAAAAAAACTTACAACATTTAAATCTCTATAACTAAATGTCTCATTCTCTCCAAGCACTACCCCATTCATACAATTCATCACAGTCTGAGGCTTAGGTAAATCAGAAAACAGCAACGGATACATATTTTTATTTTGCAAACAATACACAAAACGTATTGGATTCAGCACCCGGAGCATATATTTAACATACAAATCATCTGGAACAAAAGCCGGATTAAACCTCAAATGAGTTTTATAGAATGACCAACTCCTATAATCTTTTTTTGCACTGATACAACTCCAAAGATCGTCTACCTCATTACACTCCTGTTTTGTTAATGGTACACATTTCGTAATTTGCAGTTTAGGAGCAAGTTCCAAATTTATAGCTTGTTTTGCCATCCGTGAAGAGAGCAACTCTAATAAAAAATTCTCCAATCTTTCTCTCATAACTATATCCATTCTTTAGTCTTTGCATACCAACCATGCGTACCGAAAAACTCCATAAGCTCATAGTCCGGATTATGATTCCCTTCTATCAATTCAATACCGTCATCGGTTATTGCAATATCCCAACCTATAAAACGACATTGAGGAAGCATCTTTGCAGCATTTGTAATATCCACGATTACTTTATCCCAATTAGGTATTTGATAACCATAGACAATCTTATTCGTTCCAGGGTGTATTTTGTGTTTTATATGATCCTTTGAGAAACTAGGAGTAATCAGAACACCTAGTTCCAAATCAACCTCATAGCAACACCCTCCTGCACAATAGTTATCAACAATAGCATCACCAATCCCTGCACGTAATATCGATTTAAAACAATGAACATTTCCACTTTTGTCAAGTATAGTGTGCATTCTTATAGTATTGACCGAACGACCACCCATATTCATATCTTTATGCTGTTTAATGCATTGCTCAACCATTATATTCTCTTTGGAAAGTTCTTCATAAACTTTCTTTCTCTCGTCCTCATCCTTCGGCAACTGTAACCCATGAACACCCTTCCCTTCGCACAAATCCAAAGGCTTTACTATAACAAAACTATGCTTATCAGCGAACTTACAAAAAGTGGTAAAATCTGTTTCCGGCATATACATCCATTCACGCTGTACGTATGGAGCAAAGTGTATATTAAAATCTCTTTTATTTTCCAACAAATGAACATAATCAGGATGGTTTAGCCTTTTAAAGACTTTTACAAATCGTCGATATGTCATAGATTCTTTTCTATCAATAGATGATTGTCTATAAAAGTCACCATACACATATTGACGGATTAAGCAACCATGCCTTGCTGCGCACCAAAGATAATCAAACCAATAAGAGAATTCTTCCCCCTTACTATTCGCCAACTTAGATATTTCTCTACGGCACTTACCCAAGTATTGTATATAGTTTTTCACATTCATATTCTATACTATTTATTTACTTTAATTATAGCCATTGAATTCTTCCATTGTTACTGTTGCAGTTTTCTCAGATGTATTGATATCCTCTTTCAAAAGCACTTTCTTAATAGTAGTAAAGATTACCACCAAATCTGTTTTCAGACTTATATGATCCACATACCACACATCCAACTCAAACTTCTTTGTCCATGACAAATTATTACGTCCGTGGCACTGCGCCCAACCGGAAATGCCGGGACGGACATCGTGACGACGCATCTGCTCTTTACTGTAAAGAGGGAGATATTTTACCAACAACGGACGTGGACCAATCAATGCCATGTCGCCTTTCAGCACATTGAACAGCTGTGGAAGCTCATCGATAGAAGTATTACGTACAAACCGACCAAATTTCGTGATACGCTGCACATCCGGAAGAAGTCTGCCCGATGCATCCTTACGCTCGTTCATCGTCTTGAATTTTATAATCTTAAATATCTTTCCATGCAAACCGGGACGTTCCTGTAAGAAAAATGCTCCGGCTCCCTCATTGAAAACATAAAGAAGAATGGTGATTACCAACAAGACAGGACTAATGGCCAAAAGAACCATTAATGCTATCGAAAAATCTATAATACGTTTAAAAAAATGCGCATACATCTCATCTATTTTTTACAGTTCTTGGGATAATCGGTCTTTACACCCCACAATTGAGCCATAGGCTCCTCTTCCATTTCTTTCTTAAAGTCGCGAAGTTGGTCAATATAGCTGAACTCTGGCTTATAATCAAGTTCGCTGAACGTTTTGCTCACATCGAAAGCATTCTCCAAAGGGTCGGATTTCTCAGGGCAATAAATCATCTGGGAAGGTTTGTCTTTGGGAGAAAATACCTCGATGATACCCTTTATCTGTTCCTCAAGCGATACCTGCCATCCATTACCCACATTGTACATACCGCCTTCAAGCGGAGATGACACACACTTTTCTACCACCCGTACAAAGTCTTTGATATAAACCATCTCTTTGGCCTTTTTGCAGTTTCCCCACACTTCAATCGGAAGACTTTTTGAAGCCCTGTCCATAAGCATACGATAGGGCATTAGATGAAACTGGAAATCACGATAGTGGTAAGCGTTGGGATGATACTGATAGATGGTGAAAAAGCGCAATATGAAACGGCTGAATCCATACTCGGCATGATAATGCTCGATGAGATCCACCGCTGCATTTTTAGCAATGGTATATACACTATGGTCACCGGTAAGCGGAAAATGACGAGGAGCATCCACCGGTATCACAGAACCATTATTATGATATTTGCACATATCCGAAGGTGTTTGCGGAAAAATGATTTTCTTGCAACCACACGAACGCATATATTCGAGTACATTAAGCGTTCCAATGGTGATTGATTTCACTAATCCGGCTGCATCGAAAGAGTAACGAGAAGGCAATTCTCCCGCGAAATGAGCCACACAATCAATGTGTTCTGAAGGCAATTGCTTAAACTCTTCCGGATTCATTATATCCACCGAATAATATTTCATACCTTTTGAAGCGAAAAAGCCATTATCATTCTTACGATGACCCACAGCAATTACGTCATATCCTACAGCTTTCAGGTGGAGCGCAACATAAGCACCCAAGTTACCAGTCGCTCCAAAAACTATTACTGTTTTCATTCTTTAATATGTTATTTATTATTTTTATACCACACAAGGTGACTAAAACCAATATCGAACAAATGACAGCCGGCACACAATACAATAACAAAATCAAGCCAACGCTTTAAATACTTACGATACATGGTCTTTCTTCTTTTTTATCTACTTTTATCTACCGTTTTTAACTCCCATTCATTCTCCATTACCACATTCCACCATTCACGCTTCACTGCTTCCATCTGAGTCTCCACACCGCAATCACGGCAGTTGATAATCAGAAAATGAATAATAACAGCATAAAAACTCAAATCATCAGTTTACCTTTAAGAGTCCTGTAGTAACAAGAGGGACTCATACGAACGTCTTTACAAACCTCTGAATTACGCAATCCGGCAGCTTTAACAAGCACTTTGATGCTTGCTGCCAACTTCTCTGTATCGAACTGTCTGTTCTTCATCTTACTTTCTTTTATTAATTGTTAATTATATACAACAAACGTGTCTTTACTTCTCCCTAGCGGGAAGTAATACCAACTTATTCTTTCCTAACTTCGCAAGAATTAACTTAAAACAATATCTCTTATGGCTATAAAAGCACTGAAACAAAACGTATCCATCCGTGAAATACAGAAAATGATTCACCAATGGAAGGCATGGGGAGTCAGCGACTCTGCCTGTCTGAAATTACTGGATCTCTATCTGGGTATGCCCCATTTCATGAATGAAGATGGAGTATACCCCATCAACAACCTCTATCAAATTTGTCTGGCACTAAAAACCATACATACTTCGGACATATTGGAATACATCAAAAAATGCAAATCATTCGAACTGGTATGGAATGAAAACCGAACTGAGATTCTCGCATTCTTCACTCCCTTATGGCATCATCAATCGACGAATTCTATTTCTGCTCCGGTTTCTCCGGCGGTTTCTCCCGCAGTTTCTCCGGCAGAAACAAATTCAAAAACTAATATTAATATATTATATAATATAAATAATAATATATCTCCTTCGGAGAATTCTTCTGAAAATACTGCCGGAACGCCTCACGGCGATGAAGCTCCAAAAGCTTCTTCATCTGCCAAAGAGTTCTTTCACAAACTCAACGCCACTCCCGAAGAGAAGCAGGCAGTACTGGTACCGATTATCGACCGTATCGTTGCCGGTTACCGCTACACCCGACCGCGCGCACTGGATGCGCTGGTCGTTCTGGTGAACGAATTCCTGATTCCTCACTTCGATGCCCAGTCCAATTTTGCCAAAACACCGCACAACGGACGCATCATCTGGCTGCAAAACCTTATCAAGACCCGCCACGGGGAGAACCTGATACAGCAAGCCACACAAAAACTGGGCGAAACACTGCTGAAGGAACTGGAAGAACAACGCAAAAAACTCCGTGAATTCCGTCCCGTCTCGCCATTCGAATGGAAGGATGCCGACAAAGACATCCGATACTATGACGACCCCATAGACGGAAAAGTGGAAATACCGGCGGATGCACCGCCACGGCCCTCCGATAAAGCCATCTGGAACGTCCTCTCACAAAAATGGGTGGACACCGACGGTCAACACTCCGGGTCCTGAAGCAGTTCCCTGTCAACCATGATTTTTTATTTTTTACATTCTAATTTTAAAATTGATATGAAGCCTTATTATTCTCTTTCAGACTTCCCCGACCGCAAAAGCGCGGGAAAGAATTTTGTTGCCGTATGCCCCAAATGCGGAACACCCCATCTGTCCATCTCCAAAGCAAAAGGTGTGTACCACTGCTTCTACGCAGGATGTAACTTCAACGGCATACTGACCGACTTCTGCAAGGCAGACCGCCCCATGTTCCCGCAATATGCCGCGGGAGCTGTCGGATATGCCCCGACCCGCAGCGGCAACAGATACAAGACCGCCCGAAACGACGCTCAAAGCACGACGGGCGAAGTGCCCATGCTGCCCTCGGACTACAAGCCCCTGACCGCCGAAGTGATGCAGAAAATCAAACCCCTCACCGACTCGCCCGACTGTACCGACCCCGACCAGCTCGCCGCGCGCCGCTACCTCCTGGACCAGGGCATCTCCCTCGCCACCGCCATCACAGCCCGGATAGGCTGCCTGCGCCATTACTGCATCACCAAGGACAGCGAGAACAAGAGCGAACAGGCATCCAACGTGTTCCCCTGCATCGCCTACGTGAACTATGTGGACGGACACCCCGTCAACGCCAAGTACCGCTCGTGCAGTCCATCGCCCTCGACCCGGCAGGAAGAGGGAAAACCCACCGTCTACAGCAAGTTCTGGGGACAGGACTCACCCACCACGCCTTGCGCCCCTTACAACATCGACTGCCTCAATCCGCTGCTCGTGGAGGAAGAAACCATTCCGCGGGTCATCGTGGTGGAAGGCGAAAAAGACACGCTGGTGCTGGCAGAAGCCGGCTACCGATATGTCATCAGCGTACCGTCGGGAGCCGCAAGCGACTTGGGCAAATCCTTCGAAGCGTTTCTCCCATGGCTGGAACAGGTGGACCACATCGTGGTCTGCGGCGATACCGACCTGCCCGGCCGCACACTCACCAAGCGGCTGTCGGACTACTTCAACGCCCGCTGCCTCTTCGTCACCCTGCCCGGCGGATGCAAGGACATAGGCGACGTGATGCTGCAATACGGCATCGAAGTGGTGCGCAGTGTCATCGACGGAGCAAGCGTACGCCACACCACCGATATCATCACCGTGGCGGAGCGAAGGGATGAAGTCATCCGTGTGCTCCACGGCGAATACGACCACGGTTACAGCGTGGGCTACGGCCCGCTGACCGACCGCATCTTCCATCCCACCGACATCGGCGGGCTCATCATCGTAACCGGCATGCCCAACAGCGGCAAGACCGATTTTCTGAACGACCTGACCTGCCGCATCATGCAGCAGACCGACCGGTTTGTATGCTATCTTTCCTTTGAGGTTCCCGACAAGAACAAGCACATCGCCCGGCTGGTGAGCCTGATGCTGGGCAAAGCCAACACCACCGCCTATACCGACGGACAACTGACGCCCTACCTTGACTTTCTGGATACCCACATGATTCATCTGGATATGCACGAAGTACCGCCCACGCCCGAAAACATCCTGAACCGTGCCGACCGGGTGCGCCGCACACATCCGTTGAAATATCTGGTGGTAGACCCCTATCTTTTCATCGAAACACAAAGCGGCAACGGCGAAACCGAAACGCAGAGCATCAAGGCAATGCTCACCAAGTTTCAGACATGGGGACGTGTAAACCACATCTGGGTGGTCATCGTGGCGCATCCGCGCGGACTGAAGACCGTGAACGGCCGGAACGAACTGGAAGCCATCAATATGTACACCATATCGGGCAGTGCGAACTGGGCAAACCTGGCAGATTTCATCCTCACCGTCTCGCGTATATCGGAGCCCGACCGCGCCTTTACGCGCATAGACATGCTGAAGGTACGCGACCAGGAGCTTTGCCGCACAGGAACCGTGTATTACACCCGCCGTCCCTGCGGACGCTATGAAGAGCACGAAAGCGAAGAGGAATGCCGCGCGGAATAAAGACCGTCCACACGAACGTATGCATCGCCTCATGCGAACGTATGTGTGGGGCTGCGCATATATATGTGTGAGGCTGCACGTATATACGTGTAAGCTCATGCATACGTCCGCGTTTCCAACCATACGGGGATGCCAACAGACAGACACCGGGTCTGTCCCTACGGCCTTCCCAAATACCGGAAAATCAGCTCCACCTGTACCGAATTGAACATCCGCTGCCGGTCGGTATAACCCGAATCCGCCAAAGCACGGTAAAGTACCTTATGGTGATGCACCCATGACGACAGACGGTTAAGTGCAGCCACCGGAGTGATATCGGGAGCGTATGCCACCGCCAAGTCTCGTTTGTAATAAGGTTTCACCGGCCATCCTTCCCTCTCGTCTTCTCTCTGATTCATATCATTTTTCTATTTGATTAATAGAACAAATGTAATGAAAATCAACCGTATAGCCAACTATATAAAGTGTTTTAATTCATCTTAATTCATACTCTGTCATACTTTGCCACAGCACTTCACAGGCATTCATGGCTTTTCATTTTTCCGTTCCTCCGCAATGCTATCTTTGTCATGTTCAATTAATATTAATCTTTTAAAAACAGTAACATTATGGCATTAAATTACAGTGTTTCATTACGCCCCAATCCGTTGGAAAGGGAAGCATCTCCAAAGGCTTACGCCACAGCTCAGATGAACGGTGAACTTTCGTTGAAACAGCTCAGCAGACGTGTGTCCTCACAGACCACCGTGAGCCGCGCCGATGTAGTGGCAGTTCTTACCGCCACCGTAGACAATCTGCTGGAAGCCCTGAAAGAAGGCAAACAGGTAGACTTCGGCGATTTAGGCAAGTTCCGTCTTCAAATCACCAGTCGCGGAGCCGACAGTCTGGAAAAGTTTACCGCCTCGTGCATCACCGGCATCAACATCCAGTACGTCCCCGGAGAAGACCTGAAGACCATTTTCGGCAATCTGGAATTCCAACCCGTTGCCAGCCGTTCCGCACAAGCAGCCGCACTGCGTGCCGAGAAAGAAGGCAAAGTGGTGGAAGACCTGCTCAAGTCCAAGGAAGAACCGGCTGTCTAGACCGTAGGGGGCGGACCCGTGTGTCCGCCCTAATACAAAAAATTATGTATCATTTTAAACCCCACTGTTATGGAAAAACAAAAAGGAAAATCAACCTGGAGCATCATTATCAAAGTAATTATTGCAGTAGCCACCGCCATAGGCGGTGTGCTGGGTATTCAAAGTTGTATCTGATTTTTAATCCTTAATAAAAATGACTTACGACAACATCAGTTCACAGTATCAAAACTACCGGCGCATTGCCTTGATAGTAGTTCACTGTTCTGCCACGCGCGCCGACCGCAGCTTCCCGGTGGAAGCTCTCCGCCGTTGTCACGTGCAGGAACGCGGATTTGCCGATATCGGCTATCACTTCTACATCACCCGCGACGGTATCACCCATGTCTGCCGCCCGATAGACCATATCGGCGCCCATGCCCGCTGTTTCAACGACCACAGCATCGGAGTGTGTTACGAAGGCGGTCTGGACGAACAGGGACAACCTGCCGACACACGGACCATGGAACAGAAAATCGCGCTGATAGCACTGTTGCGGCAACTTCGGCTGGATTATCCCGAAGCCCGCATTGCGGGACACAATGAACTCTCTACGAATGTTCACAAGGCATGCCCTTGTTTCAAGGCAAGCCGGGAATATAAGGATTTATAAAATTGTTTCTATTAATGGAAGGCTTCCGGTGTATGCCGGGAGCCTTTTATTTTTTAAAGGCAAGTGATGTTCCCGGTGCATGCATCATTCCAAATTCCAGCAGAAGTTCATCTGCCAAATATTCGTCACTCATACAATGCATATCCGCCACTCCCTCACTGATAATCGTATATGTATCAGAGTTGTAAAACTTATCCATGGCATCCTCATAAGTAAGATGCCCCTTTTCGGCAAAGAGTTTTATTATCCTTGCGTATTTCATTTGGAGTATCGTTTTATTTGCCAACATTTTATAGAGATAATTTAATAGCTTCTTTAAAAAGCAAATTTTCAGTAAGCAGTTTTGAACTGGTTATACAAATTTGTTGATTAGGTTTTTCATATACCAATCGATGTAAAGCCTCATCTTTGCTTATCATATTCATGGCAACACCCCTTTCTCTTTCATCAAAGAAACAACATCCTCAACTAGATATTCTTTACTGAATGTATGTAAAACATCATAGCTTGGAATAATATAATTATTTAGAATACCAGAAGTTTTCAACAACTGATGTACCTTTCGTGCATTCATTTTTAATGCATCAGCAACACTACCAATACAATATACAACAAAATTCAATTGTTCAAAGCTCATATCCATTGTTCCCGATTTTATCTGAATATACAAAGAAACGAATTCCTTTTCAGATTTCCTATCACAACAACATTTTTTAATCAAAAGAGCTTCACAGTCAGCATCTAAATAACTGTCTCTATCCTTATAGGACTTCCGGTGTATGCCGGGAGCCTTTTATTTTTTATAAGCTTATGAATAGACTGCCATCCATTTCTTACTTGTAGTGCCCATACACCGATAATACGAGGACTGTCACTACCTCATCTTTAATACGATAAACAAGCCTATGCTCATCGTTTATTCTCCGCGACCAGGTTTCCTCCTTATAGTGTTTTAGGAGCTCAATCTGTCCGGTGCCCGTTGTGGGATGCTGCTTTAGTTCCCCCAGCAGTTTCTCCAATTTCTTGAGCAGGGGTTTGTTCCCGCTCTTCTTATACCTTTGAATATCATCCAACGCATCTTGGGTAAACTCCAGCTCATACTCAATCATAAAGCAACTTTTTAAGGTCATCATCTGATGATACTCTTAATACTTTGCCTTCTTTTGCCTGCCGGATAGAACGGTCTATCTTTTCGTAGAACTCTTCCTCAGTCATACAGACATCACTATCCGTGACAGGAACAAGTTTGTACGAACGGTCTTTCCCTCTCTGGACAATCACCTGCTCACCATTATCAACCAAATCGAAATACTTCTTCTGGTTGTCTCTGAATTCTCTACTGCTTATAATCAACATAGCATTATGTATTTTAATTTAAAACAAAGATAGTGAATAATACAATCGCGTACAAATTTGGTACATATCATTATTGATATTTAAGAGAATGGTGCGCATGCCCTTGTTTCAAGGCAAGCCGGGAATATAAGGATTTATAAAAATCATCCATCATCCGCGTTATCACTCGATGTAATTGTGGGATGTCTTCTTGGCAAATACGATAAATTTCATCAGCATCTACATCAAAATAATAAAGATTCCTGTATTAGCTCTAGCGTATGGAAAGCAATCAACGTATCATACATAAACCCCCTCCTTTTGTATCTTTTCACGTAAAAAAGAATCCATCTTATCGCGTAACCGCACTATGTCTACTTTACAATCAAGCAATTCTTCTAATTCTTGCTTTATACCTGCCAAAGCGAAAAATCCGTGGAGCTTTCCTTCTACATAAATATCAACATCACTTGTGGGTGTATGTTCATTGCGAGCTACCGAGCCAAAAATTCCCATACGCAAAATACCATATTTTGACGCATTTTGCTGCATATAGCTATGCAATAAGGTAATGTATTCCGGTAATGTTTTCATTATAGCTTTATTCTTTGCAACAAAGAAACGAATTCCTTTTCAGATTTCCTATCACAACAACATTTTTTAATCAAAAGAGCTTCACAGTCAGCATCTAAATAACTGTCTCTATCCTTATAGGACTTCCGGTGCATGCCGGGAGCCTTTATTTTTTATAAGCAAGTGTCGTAAAAGAACGATAATATTCCATATAGGCCTTTAACACCTTAGGATGATCAAAACGATCAATAGCATAAGCCCTGCATTGCTCTTTTATGGAAAGATAGAATTTCTTGTCATCTAAGAGTCGAGACACACATTCATAAAGGGACTTCTCGTCACGCGGATTACATAGCAGACCATTCACTCCTTCCGACACTACATTTTTGCAACCGACAATACGCGAGGCTACCACCGGAACTCCCAAAGAGTTTGCTTCTACCAAAACCTGTCCAAACCCTTCCCGGTAGGAAGGCAACAGCAGTAACTTTGATGCTTTTATAAACGGACGTACATCCTTTTGTTTACCACATTCCACAATATAGTCCGATTCCTTAATCAATTGCTCGGTATAATCAGGCAATGCATCCAAATTATCTTCGCGACCACCTACCAACAGCAACTTCACCGGGAAACCCTCCTTGTGTAACCGCACTACTGTATTAACCATCTCTACCACTCCCTTATCACGAACCATACGTCCAATAAAGAGACAAGTCCAATCCTCATTTCCTATTCCGTATTGCATCCTTACAGCAGATTCATCCACAATATCAGGATTAAACCATTCTGTATCTATACCGTTAGCACTGCCATGCAAAATCACCTTCGACTTATTCAGTGAACAAATGCCATCCTCTGCCAACTGCTCCCGTACTCCATTGCTCACACATATCACACTGTTGGCACAGAAACAAGAAATACGCTCCATTGTCATTAATAGTTTCCGCTTCATGCCCATACAACCCTGATAACGCAATCCGTGACACATATATATGCGTATGGGACGAAACGTAATCCACGCAGCAACCATTGCCAGCAACGATGCCTTGGGAGTATTGGCATGTACTATATAAGGGCGCTCTCTACTTAGTAGAAAAATCCACTTTAATAGCGACAGTAAGTCACTGAAAAGTGAAATTTCTCTTTCCATCTTCAATGCAGTACATCGAATGCCTTCCTGCTCGGCAAAAGCCGTCAGTCCTTTGTCCGGCGACGACACTGCACATACATCATACAACTCGTTCAATGCACTACACTGCCCTCTGAAAAATCCTAATGTAGCAGGAATAGTGGTAGTGATAAAGAAAGATTTCTTTCGATTGCACCAATCTTGTCGAATCGTCTTATTCATTTCTTTCTCTTATGCAAATATTCATACAATCTATGGGGCATCGCAGCCAATACCAAAGGACGCAAGCAGTACACATATGTCCACACAGGTAAGCCTAACATTTTATAACCGATGTAGCGCACATAAGCTTCATTCCTTCGCGTCAACCAATTTCTTCTGACGGTAGCATTCCTGTCATCACGCATTTCATAAATAGGTTCCTTGAGCATATATCCCTTATATCCGGCAGCGTACATCTTAAACCATAAATGGTAGTCCTCTACTCTTAAAAGCTTCTTATCCTCCGAATATCCCCCTACCGCTTCATAGGCTTCGCGTCGCACCAAGCAGGGCGCATGACAGAAAGGCGAACCCGCTATAAAACTCCGTTTGGTCACCTCACCATGACCTCTCCCCTTCATAAATACGCCATTCTCATCAAAGTAGAGCATCGGACCACTTACAATAGCGAACTGCGGATGTTCATCAAGGAAATTCACCTCCTGCTCAAAGCGGTGTGGAAGTGACCGATCATCTCCGTCCATACGAGCCACAAACTCAGTATCGGCATACTCCAAACAACGGTTTAATGTGGCATTCAATCCCATATTTTTCTCGTTCCGTATCACTTTATAACCAGGATGCGTTTCCACCCACTTTTTTGCAACCTCTAACGTATTATCTTTTGACCCGTCATCGCAAAGAATTACCTTAAACTTTTTATAAGTTTGAGCTTCTAAAGACTCCAATGACTCTACCAAAGTATCTGCACAATTGTAGATGCCCATGATGACCGTGATGCGTGGTATATCATTCATTACATATGTCTTTTTAATATACGACTTATTTTCATTATCCATTTCTCACCAAATAAACCTATCAGCTTGTTTTTAAGTATATGTAAACGCCAACTGAAAGTATTATGGTCTATCCAAGAGCAGGAATAATGATGAATAGAAACTGTATTGTCTGTCAGAGTGATAATCCCCGTAGTTGAATCCATCGGGCAAAAGTAATCTACAGGATATATCGTCACGCCCGCCACCTGTTGCAACCGATGTTCTTCCACTAATCCATGTTTCCGAAGCAGAGCTGTGGTGTAATCCACCACCGTGCCGTCTTCCACCGCAAAATGCTCTTTCGCCTGATAAAACTCGAGCAATTCATGCAGCAGGCCAAGGCCCGGGGCAACCCCGAGGCCAAGGCCCGGGTTTACACCGGCTGCTTTCGCAGCCGGTGTAAACCCTTCTTCCTGAGATTTAGTAGCCAAACTCTTCTCAAATGCCATAAAGTTTCCGGCAGCTACGATATGATCCATATTTCGGATAACTTCCACATCCGTATCAAAGTATAATCCTCCTTCGCGATAAAGCACCTCAAAGCGTGCATAGTCACTTACAAATGCATATTTCTTTGCTTGATACGCCTCACCCACATAAGGACAACAATTCACATCGAAATTACTCTCATTCCACTCTTTTATCTCATATCCGGGCAAATACTTTTTCCATGATGCAATACATTTTTGTGCATCTTCGGGAAGGGGATTACCGCCAAACCAACAATAATGAATAATATGGGGAATCATATTTTTTCTAGTCATACTTTTACATTCTTAGTACTATTGTATATCTACCCCCAGCAATAGGGACAAATCTTTACCAGTGACTCTCTGCCAAATGCCACGAAGTAAATCAAAAGCTCCAAACAATTTCCACCGGATAAGAGTTTTGAATACAACATTCATTTTCATCATCGGCAAAAGAATTGACCAGTCTATCTGTGTATATAGTTTCGCCCTCTGAGCTCTGTCATGTGCCAAAATGGAAACAACTACTCTCCACAGAATTATCAAGACTCGCTGATGCAATCTTTCCACCACTTGTGAAGAGAAAGTACGCTCTTGAAGAAGGGAAATAATGGCATCTTGCATCGCCTTCAATCCACATAGTTCATTCTGAAATGACAAACTATATTTCGAGTCTCCTATAGGAAGATAATAGAAATAGTCCCGATTGCTGACTGTGACTACCCCATTAACATATCGTAGGTAACGATAATAAAATACAGCATCTTCACTCAGTTTCATCCCAACCGGAAATTCAATACAGTACTTTTGGATGATTTCAGTCAAATAGACCTTACAAAAAGTTATTCCAAGATTTCGAATCAGCATTAGTTCGTTCAGGTGGATTTCATCATAATATTTATCATCCAAACAAATACCTTTGTCAGGGATACCCCAATAACCAGAAATCACCAATTCACACGAATACCGTTCTATAGCTGAAATCATATGAACCAAGTAATCAGGTGTTATTTCATCGTCTGCATCTACAAAAGTGATATATTTCCCTTTCGCTTCTTTGATTCCTTTATTCCTTGCCTTAGAAACTCCTCCGTTAGGCGTATGAAAAACACGCATCCTTTTATCCTCAAGTGCCAAACGATCTATCACCGCACCAGTCTTGTCCCGACTTCCATCATCTACTATAATCAATTCTAAATTAGCATAGGTTTGAGCTAAAACTTGCCTAACAATCCTTTCTATCACCATTTCTGCATTATATACCGGAATGACAACTGAAATGATGCTTTTATTAAAACATCTCATACTCTTTTTTTTATTTTAAAAGGGAAAGATTTAATCAAATCATTAATTTTAATATATGCTGGATTCTGTTTAGATATTCTATCAACCAATTCTGTGAAAGTTGTTTTTTGTGTCATTTTACACCTAAATATCTATATAAGGCTATTAAGATTATACATTTAATGAGATATAATCCCCGATGTGTGTTTGATATTTTCACGTGGAGGGAAGATAAACACAAAGTAACAGCAATGCAGAATCGCAATAAATTTCAGGACAAGCTATGCCTTTATTCAATAATATAGCTCTAATTTTGAAACCATGAACTGCATACACACTTTTAGGATGAACTAATAAAAATCTGTTTCTATGCATTGTACCACTTCCCCAAATCACGCTTTTATCACTTCTTTATACTTTTCTTTGCATAATAGAACTTATACATATAAAATTATCAAATGATCTCCAAAATTTAAATGAATCATTTTACCGTAACGAAAATCATCATAAGCATTCGGAAGACTTTTATTTTCTTTAGGGGGGGAATAGATACAAACCAATCTCCCTCGTTTTCCAAAAAGACCGTATTATTTTTCCTTTTCACCGCTTATAACATAATACAGAAAACACATTTATATACAACATTCTGACAATCCAAATGTTTTTTAATATTTTTCTCACAAATCACTACAGCGGTTTCCTGCTTTTTATAAGTTACTTTAGCATTTAACATCCATAATTTTATTCATCAACCATTTTCCACAACGATTGCGTTCCGAATCAACTATAGCAGATATCTTGACATGATTTACAGGTCGTGACATTAAAGTTTTAAAACTTTCAGAAAGACTATTGTTTATGATATGATCAGACAATCCCATCAATTCAAGTAAATCAATCATCCGAGAATTCCTTTTTGCATGAGGGAACAAATAAGTATAAAAATTTTTAGCTTTCATAAGAATAGAAAATGCCGTACCATGAAAAGAATCAGTCAATACTAATTCAGCCTGAGATATATAGCCTATCAACTCACGCGGACAAGCATCTGTTATTGATTCATATTCGTTACCGTCATAGGGAAGTGCCATAAGACACACAACTTTCACGTCAAAATATGTTTCCTTCCTCAATTTCAGTGCATACTCTATCAATTCCCAATTATGACCTAATGTAAATACCAATATAAAAGGCTTTTCAATATTTGGCTTAATTGCAAATTCATTCCATTCTGTTTGTGACAATAAAAATGTAGGGTCGATAACCTGTTCTATGTCTTTCCTTCCCGTAATCTCCTCTAACAAGTTCTTTGCCGTTTTTTCCCTAACAGATATCGCCTCATAAGAACTCAACCATTTAGCAAACTGTTTTTTCTCATTTTCACGAAGTTCTTCTATTCCAATACTCGCTGCATAAGATAATTTGCGTTTATCTTCTCCTACAAATGTCAAAAAGAAAGGTTCAAGACAATAATGTTGAGTCGGATTCCATACTTGATCACTTCCTGTCAGATACACATCATATTGCGGAGGTTGAGAATACAATGCTTCTAAAGTATTATAAGTAGAAGAGTAGTTTATTAGTTCATTAAAAGCATTAAATTTTCTCTGAGCACTAGGTAGAATTGAAGGTGGTATATAAATAGGCTTCTTCACCCCAAATAAAACAAGTATCTTTCTTGCCAATAACTTTATTCGAATTCTAAATGGCTCTTTGTTTTTTTGATAATACTCCGGCCTACTCAACGGAAAACGTTCACCCTCCGGTTGTAAACTCATATCTAAAATTTCACAATAATGTCCATTATTTGTTATAAACTTCCATGTTGCATATGCTTGAAGATTTGCACCATAGTTCGGGGCTTTATGTACTGTTACAACACCTATTCTCATTTCAATTTACCAATTATTTAATGATATATTTTATACCATACTCTATAAAACATATTTTTAACACGATTTATTTGACCATACCAAATACTTCTGTATAGATCCTTCCTAGCAATTGCTGACATTGCCACCTCAAAATTATTGTTATTCCTTTTCATCAGCTTTTCAAATACAAGTTTTTCCGGTTTTATTAAAGTGGGATGCTGTAATTGTGAATCGCCCATTATGGGTTCTTCCAAAGGTCTTTGATGAGCAATCACATAACCGCTATCTATGCATTGTTTAAAAAAAGCCGCCCCACGCGCGCTATTTACAAGAACAGCAGAAACCCTCTCTTTAGGATAAACAACAGGCATACTTTTTCCCAACCCCCAATAATCCTTTAATGTTATATCACTTATACGATTAGGATCAGCATAATTACATTGATAGCAATTTTCTCTATAAAATATACCTCGATGGTATCCATATTGATACATATCTTTATACCAAGAAGATTCTGAATATAAAATCTTACCCATTTTATCCAACATCTTTATAAGGAATCGTTCTCCTTCTCGAAAAATCACTTTATCAACTTTGGATTTTGTTTCAAATTCCACCTTAGCAATATGTTGCTGTAAATAAGCTTTCGCATTTGTACCATGACACACTAAATCAACCAAAATCATTTGCTCTCTTTTATTTTTGAACAAATTACAAATTGCTGCAACTTGACACGGCAATCCTATAAACAGTACCTTCCTACCATTATTCAAGGCTGATTTTATCTGAGGATAGAGTTTTTCACAATTACTGAATATATATTTGGAATTACAAAACTCTTGTATCGAATCGGGTGTATCACTAAGTACCATCTCTACATCAAGAGCATTCACAGAAATAGCACCAACTATGCACCAACCTTGTCGAAGCGCTTCCTGATACATAGCAGATGCTGTACCGCTTGAAGCGCATTTACTACGCATATTGACATTTGAGTGCCATGAAGCAAAAACTTCAATTTGTGATTGTTTTCTCATGGGAGTCTTAACTGGACAAACCAAAGTACAACGCCCACAATTAATACAATTATCCAGATTTAACACCGGTAACAGACCATTAAACCCTTGTTCTGTCATTTTGATACAGGATTTAGGACAAACAAAAGAGCAAGCTGCACACCCTGTACATTTATCCTTCTGCGCAATTCTATCCATTTCTTTTCATTTTACAAATCATTGCAGACCATAAATAATTCCGTTCACTTTTTGTCAATCCAATACAATAAATACTCAATACCGAACACACGAAACACAAGCCACACACAATTGTCACATTAACGAATGAAGATGGAAAATATAAATAAAACGATAATGGAGGTATGGTTGCTACTACCGCCACAAGAATAGGTTTTATATACGCATCATTCAAATATTGCATAATAGGAAATGGCATCAATCGACGAAGAACCCAAAGTCTAAGAAAAGTGCAGAATACAGATAAACAAATAGAAACAATTATAACTACATAAGGGCTGCTTCCCAAAGACAAGCATACATATGAAATAGGTAAATTTGCTAACATAACACTTCCAACACATATTTGATAAAACTTAATATTCCCGGTAGCGTGAGCAGCGGTCATTATAGGCTGCGTCATAGAATCTATTGCACTGAGAACAATCATAAGTCTCACAAAAGGAATTACATATTCAGGTAACTGCCCTAACCATAGATCTATGATATAGGGAGACTCTATAAGAATTGGCAAACCAACAATAAGAATCAAATAAAAAGAAAATTTCGAACTTCTTGTCACCAATCTTACCATACTATCCAAATCGCCTTGAGCATAGTACTTTATAATTTGAGGACGTACAGCCAACATAAAATTTGTAAAGAATATCTCCACCTTTCCGTTTACCTGGCTAGCTATCGCCATTGCCGCGTTTACAGCAGGAGTAAAAAACATATTCAACAATACTGCTATACCTTGCACTCGCAATACTCCCCCCATTGATCCAAACAAATTCCAACCAGAATACGAAAGTAATTCCTTAAACTTTGCTCTGTCAAAATAGCGTACCAATCTGCATTCTGGAAATTTATTCAAACAATACAGCCAATTGAAAACCGTATTAATAAAACTAACCAACATCAATAAAAAGCCATAGGATACAAGAACATCTATCGGCAACACCTGTATTAGATACACAATTATTAATTGCAAAAAGACATTGACAATACTAAAATAAGCATATATACCCATCTTCTCATGAGCGATAATTGCTGCATTATAAGGACTTACAAGCAAAGAAGTAATACAAGTAAAGATAGAAAACTGATAAACCCAATTCACCGCATTCATCCGACTCAAATCAATCAGTAACTTATTATTAACTATCCACAAACCTATTGTTTCTGCTGCCATAAGAAGAATTGCACACAACAATACATATATAGTAAAACAGGTTGTAAATACTTGTGCTAAGTTTTTTGAATTTCCTTGTCCTAAGCCAAAACTTAAATAACGCTGAGTGGACACAGTCATAGCACCATTAAGTATTGACATCAAACCAACAACACCACCCACCACATTGTAAAGTCCCATATTCTCTACTCCAAGAGCTTCTAACATGATACGTGACGTATATAACGAAACACACGTCATCATAAACATACGCAGGTATAAGAGTAAAGTATTTTTTGCTACCCGTTTGTTATTTTCTGATTCTTGAGACATTTTCAGTCCTTTTAATTTATTCCATTTGGTTAATAATCTCACATATATCCACAGCATCAAGAGTAAAAGGAGTTTCATCGCCTCCTTGTATATTCAATTGTTCAAGAGCTTTGACATGAACGAATTTACATTGAGAAGACTCGTACTCCAAAGGAGTGAAACAAAGCTTATTCTTCATCGGTATCGCTTCAAAACGCTGAAGGACATCAATAGTATTACTTTGTCGTTGCGAAAATTTCACTAGCAAACGACGACGATTGAGTCGAGCTGTGCGATACTTCCATTTGGATTCTGCCTCTTCTTTAGAATGATAGTGCATAAAAAAGATTTCGATATCACCCAAACGAGCTACAGGATAAGTTATTTCCTTATGGTGTTCCTTATATAAATAATCATAATGCGCAGACATATGAGGATTAATAAAACACAACGGTTGAGAAAGGTAATAATCCAACCGCTCTACAAACTTCAAATAATCGTCATCAAGAATAAACAATCCAATGGTAGGCGATGTATAACGCAATCCAAACTTCTGATAAATCAATCCTCCCCAGCAGTTGTTGGATAGAATTGAAAAATCAGTGTGCTTCAGTTTTCTACGCTCACAAAAACATTGCCAGTGATTACATATTTTGGTTATTGCATTTCTTATCTTACTCATTTTCCTAATAATTTCCGAATACCATAATAAATATCCAACCCAGGCATTCCCCATTTATACAAATAGGCAATCACTCGATTCACCCCCAAAAGTTGCAAATCATTACCTGCTAATAGTTGCCTTACCTTTGTCCTTATAAAGCTACATGCTGCCTCATCGGAGGCCTTTTGCGACTCTCCGAATAGAAGTATCAACATTCTCCAATAAGCACTTGCAGTAGTTGGCAATACTTCTTTAAAATTTGCAGCCCTCAATATCTCCAAACGCTCTTCATACATTTCAGACAAATCGTAAAGTTTCTTTGACTTAAATGCAGTATGAATAATACTCCCTTGGCGCATGACATATTTATAAGGCAAGAAATCATTCACATAACAAACACTGTTAGCCTGTGCCAACAAACGGGTAGTAAATTGTTCGTCCTCATGAAGAATCCCCTCCTTAAAACGTAATTTATGGGCTGTCTCAAGACACATAAATTTGGTACAGGCACTGGCAGCCACTCCTCCCAAAACATACAACTGCCTAAACATCTCCTTTCTGTCGTACACCAAAAACATTGTTTTAAGCGATCTTTTCATTTCTTCAAGACGTGTGTTGCACGTATCATTCAAACCTTCATAACCCTGAACTTCTTCATAACCAAACTGCACAAAATCCACCTTATTTATTTTCATTATTTCTACCAGTGTAGTAATGGCACCATTCACCAAATAATCATCGCCGTCCACAAATAATACGTATGTTCCAGTGGCAACATCCAATCCTACATTGCGAGCACCAGACAACCCGCTATTCGATTTATGAACAACCTTTATGCGAGAATCACGTTTTGCCCATTCATCACACAACAGCGGAGACCTATCAGTACTACCATCATCAACAAGAATAATTTCCATCTGTCGATAATCTTGAATGGTCAGACTTTCTATACAGTAATCAAGGTATTGCTCTAGATTATAGATGGCTACAATTACACTTACTTTCATATTCTAAAATTTTCACGGTATCAAAAGTTCCTTTAGCAAACCCTCACTTTCTTTCTGTACAAGAATTCGTGAAGCTGCATGGACTTTCATTTGTTCCAATTTTGACCGATCGGACAAAAGTTGAATTATTTTACCCGCTATTTCCTTTGCATCATGTGAAGTAACATATCCATTAACTCCATCCTTTACTGCCTCTTCACTGCCAGAAACGTTAGTTGTAACAATCACTTTTTTAAGTACCACAGCTTCCATTAAAGTTACAGCATATCCCTCATATCGAGAAGACTGAATATAAATATCACAAGAATTAATAAAACAATACGGATTAGAGGTATAACCTACAAAAACAATTTCATCGGTTAATTTGTAATCCGATACCATTTTCTTTAAAGCTTCCATTTCAGAGCCGTCGCCACAGAAAAACCATGTGAAATGAATGTTATTATCCTTTATAATTCTTGCAACTTTAATGGCTAAATCAAACCCTTTCTGAACACACAAACGTCCTACCGTTGTGAATATATAACCTGATTCCTTTTTCACAGGAATCGGAAGATTGACTTGAGATTGTTTAATTATATCATCTTGATTAATGAAATTATAAAAAACCTCAGCACGATTGCCTCCTAAAATATTATTAAATTTATCTGAGCAAGTATGAGAAACTGCAAAAATTCTGTCGAATTTACTAAATGTATCCCTATAATCTACAACCTTGTCTATCCAGCCTTCGCAATGTATCCATGTTGATTTACTCCTTCCTCTAAACACATAGGCTGCCAAGTAAGTAGTGAGAGAAAGATAACCATGAAAATCCAATACATAATCGTATGTAGGAAACAATCCCACTTTATCTGAAAAGACTGTCTTATACTCAGGGAAATTGCATTTACGTATTTTATTTAGGGCATATTTACAACCCAAACTTATGGTCTCCACTATTCGCTTTTTTCTAATGCCATATTTTATCGTGTGACGTATTTGTCTTGATATCACAAGTTCCTTTTCCGTATCAGACATTTTCAGACACTTTATTGTCACGTATTTAGGAATTATATTCATAAAATCCCCCTTGGCTTCTACCAAATATAAATCAATATGGAATTGTAAAGGATCGATCTTCCGCAAAAAATTAACAAGTGCCATTTCCACTCCCCCACACTCCATATAGTACATAAAAAGAGCTATTGACTTCATTTTGTTTTTAAACTTTAATCTTTGTCAGTACACTATTTCCAACTCGCTTCACATACCAAAAAAAAGGAAAACAACCATTAATAAAAGACAGAGTATGATATAAAAATGAAGAACGTTTAAGTTCGCTCCTGTCACTATCTATGATCGCAGAAATAGCCTTGGCAATAACCGGACGCATCGCTCCACCTAATTTTTCGTCTGTTTTTTTGATGCTTTTGAGAAGATGCCGACCTGTTTTTATAAAATAAACCAAATCATTATCATCGAAAATGGCATCCTGGTCTAAATACTTAAACAATATCAAAACCTCATCCTCCTGCAATTTAATATTCAGACCATTCAATCTGTATTCCAAGTGTTTGCGAATTTTTAGTTTAAATGTCTCATCCGACTTTTTCTGTGTTTCTTGTGTAGCGTGAATTCTATATTTCAAAAGTCGTTCCGGCATATTGCTGATTTTACTAACAAGAGAAAGTCTCCACCATAAATCAAAGTCTTCCATTCCCCGATAATAATCATCATAATACATATCCAATTGCTGCAATGCCGTTTTCCTCATGATAGCTGCCGGATGCGCTAAGCAAGGAGAAAATAACATATCAGCCTTACAAGCAACAGGGGTAAATGAAAAATCGAATTTTCTATCAGAAATCCCCTCTCCAAAAATCAGGATATTCATACCTGAAACTCCCACTTCAGGATGCTCGTCCATAAAAGCAACTTGCCGCTCTATACGTTTCGGAAGAGATATATCATCACAATCCATGCGCACAATATATTCTCCCCTTGCAATATGTAAGCCTTTATTTAAAGTAACACAAATGCCGGAATTCTTTTCATTTCTCAATGCTACAATGCGACTGTCTTTAACAGCATTCCGTGCAATAATGGCAGCCGACTCATCTTTGCTCCCATCATCTACAATGATTAGTTCAAAATCATGATAGGTCTGATTCAATATACTGTCAATGGCCTCTTGCAAATAAGAAGCACCATTATATACAGGCATTAATACACTTACTTTCATTATTCAACCATTTGTATTAAACCATTTAACAAAATCAAATTGATCAAAAATTCGTTTTCCACAAAATCCGCTGAATCGAGATAAAACTCCCAAACCAGTATGTTCATATCCTTTAATATAGTATGCAGACTTATAAGCCGGCATGGGACGCTCAATAAATATCACCTTATTCTTAAAAGGAAGATTATCAAATCGCTTAACACATTCTTCCTCTGCTTTATCAAACGCTGCCATCACTATAAATAAATTATTTTTATTTAAACGTTTCTTGCGCTTCTCCCACAATTCGCAGCATTCACTAAAAGAATGATAGTGCAAAAAATGAAGTTCTATCTTTTTATCACCACTCCCCAAATTACAAATAGGACTATTATTAGGTTCGGTAAATGTCGGATATTTACACTTTACTAATTCTTGCGATATATAATAGTCAAAATCTTCTAGAAAACGTAAGAAATGATCATGAATAAAATACATATTGATGGTCGGAGACCTAAACTGCAACCCTAAATCATGATAAATAAACCCTCCATTACAATTATTAGCCAACAAAGAAAAGTTCGCGTTCTTTATTCCTCTCCGCAATCGAGGCAATATAAAATATACACGGAAGAAGTTATTCCACCTTAGTCCTATTCCTGTATTTTTAAAATCTCTCATCGCTTTACCAGTTTTCTTATGATATTCTTTAATCTTTCTTTCAAAGAAAGAAAAAACAAAACATATATATTTTTCACCATAATTTGACGTAATGGAAAATCCAAGCAAGGTTGTTGTTTTAAGACATCCTGTAACTGCTGATTCATGCAGATTCTCTCCACAGCCTTCCATCTTGCACTCATTGACATATTATCTAACAGAAAGAGATTTACTGTATGATTACCTATACTTCTAAGATTACGCTGCTCAAAAAGAGGAATATAGTTTTCACCCCAATATCGGCGAAGTACATCATTCATTACCTCATTTACCCTGAGAGTAACACTTACGAAATCTTCATGAAATGTATTTACGCAACTGCCTTCTCGCATATAACGATTGTAAAAAGACTTCTTAATATAACGAAAGCGACTAGATGTACCTAAAGCTATCATATTGAAGATGCGGTCTTCCGAAAATTTAAGCCCCTCTGGAAATCTTATCCCAAACGTTTTCAGTTGTCGAGTTCTATATAAGACTCGACAACTAGATCCTGCAAGCTCTAATTGACGGGTAGGAGTCAGTTCACTTTTTGATAAAGTGCAACTATCCGACAAACACACAAAAGAGTCAACCTCCAAACGACCATCATTCCAAACCGTAGTAGCGTCACACATAACGATATCTACTTCATACTTTTCCATCTCACAAATAAGAGTCTCGTACATATCTGCATTCACCCAATCATCACTGTCCACAAAACCAATATAAGTTCCCAGAGCCATATCAATTCCTATGTTACGAGCTATACTTACTCCTTCATTTTGCTTATGCACCAACCGGACACGACTATCCATTGATGCTATTTCATCGCAAATGCAGGCTGTTTCAGCATCTGAACCATCATCTACCATTATCACCTCCAAATCACTATGAGTTTGGCTCAATACAGATTCAAGACATTTGTACAAATACTTACCTGTGTTATAAACCGGTATTATTATGCTTATTTTTGCCATATTATCACAGACTGCTTTCATACATTCGCACTTTACCTAATCCAAGTCCCAATATCATATAGGGGATCATATTAGGCATTCTATTTATGAAACCCAATTCAACGGATTGCTGCAAATAAATCAATATAAAGGCACACATACACGCATATACTGTATAGTCTTCAAGATATTCCGTCAGAGCAGACAGCTGCCTCTTAAAAAAATTACACCATAAAACATAGCCTACTATTCCAAATACCCCAATACATCCCACAGCACTATTATGATAATTTATTACAAACTTACCACGTCCAAAAGGATAGTTTATTATATCTTTAAAACCATCAGCCCACAATTCATCACGACCGTTAAAGATAGGTTTTCCAAAGTTTAATCGTGACCAATTGTCAAGTTCCACAAACCAATCTTGAGATGTAATCCATACAACGACAATTGCAATAATAATGGGAAAATAGACAATTAATGCTCTTATTGTAGAACTAGAAATAAATCGATAAGTGGTTTCACGAGCAAACATCATAACAATAGACAATAGCATGAATAACAAAGAACCTCTACTATCGGTTCCAGCTATCTGACTTATATAAGCAAATGCCATTATCCAACAAGCACTTCTTATCCAGCGCTGCTGAGACGAATTAAAAAAGATAGAAAAGTATATAAAACTGAACAAGGTCAGCATAGCTATAGAGTTATCATTCCACCCACTCAGAATTTGTGTCCTCGTGTATATGGTAATCAAACCTAATCCCAAAAGCCCAATAGCAAAAGCAGAAACTGAAAGTTCCTTAGCAGACAAATCAATGTTAGAGAAACAGAATACCGTTAAAAAAGATATAAGATAAGTAGCTCCATCCCATCTTCCACTAACAACATAAGCTATTAGAATAAAAAATAGAAAGAACCCCATGAAACTTGCTTTACTCATCTTTGGTATAAACCTGCGCCCTCTTATAAAGAACAAATACACAGCCCAAATAAATATCAACCAGTTCATTTTCTCTCCAGTATGGAGTTTCATCCCCAAACCTGACTCGTTGACAAGCGAAAATACCCAAATCAGAATAATAGTCAATACAACAAAAATCCTCATCACTCCTTAAATTTATAGTAAAAATAAGCTCCCACTCCCAAGGGAAATAGAAAACGTACAAACCACTTATGAGGACCTATATAATTGTATCGGACATCTTTTTTAAGCAGACGAAAAGCATTATAACGAATGGCATAGCCCATACGTTCACGTAAAGTTTTTGCCATGTCCAATCTTTGAGCATAATATATTTTATAACCTATGGCATTTTGTATCATAAGTTTAAATAAATTACTAGTAAGCCCATCTTCCTGATATTCACACACCGTAAGGATGTCATTACTTACCAAATATTTATATTTAAAGTCTATTTTATCATAGACCACACACTCAGAGCAAAAGCGCTCTCCGGACACTACCGGAAAAGGGTATTGCCTAATAACATCTGTTTTAAAGACAAAACTGCGTTCGCCACCATGACCGCAAAGCGACAATTCATACGCAGAACTATTTGGATAATTATTAGGATATGGATGACCTATGACCCTACCATCCGGAAAACATTTCAATGCAATCATTCCACCTAAATTTGGGGAACTTAATAGGATATTCAACTGCTTGAAAATGTTTGCAATACTGTCGTCTGTCAGCCAATCATCAGAATCCACCGTGAAAAAGAATTCGCCTTTAGCCTCTTGTGTCGCTCTGTTAAAAGCGATATGCTTACCACTATTTGTTTGCTTAATGTATCGCAAACTAAAAGGTAAGATATTTTTCTTCCAACTTTCCACTAATACTTCCGTATCATCTGTTGAACCATCATCAATAATAAGCCATTCCACCTCATGTAACAGCCTAATATCTTGACGCAATATACTCTCGAAAGTCCGATAAATAGTATGCGCTCTATTATACGATGGGGTAAATAGGGTTAATTTCTTTTTCATTAAATGATTTAAATAACGTTGTAATGCTATGCCTCATTATCTTTTCTATAACAAGTCTTGAAATCATTAAAAAACGCGATATGTGTTATTATTCACATGATGACTATTTCCTTTTTTTTGAAGCTATTCCATCTATTTTTTACCTCGATTCTGTATGCATTCACCAATAAGAGAAACTCATACAGAAACCACACACCCGCTTTTCTTATCAGTAATTTATCACATTTATTCACATATAAATAATCTTCAAGATAGAATCACACCAAAATATAATTTTCCTCCTGAATACGAGCTAAAACACCATCCTGTCCTACTTAGTTTCTTCAATTATTATTTATTTTCTGATTTTCTCAGACAGCAAATTCTGAAAGAAAATCAAGGAATGAGTATCGTTACCACGCAGCGTATACATGTCTGCCTCTTGCAGGGCTTCCGCTTTTTTTTGCACATGCCTGCCATACATGCCTGCCAACGAAGGTACATTCAACTGAAATGCTACTCCTGCCTGCTGTAAAGCTTTATAATCTGCCATCTGCATATATTCGTAGCGTTCGGGATGTGCCAGCAACGGATGATAACCTTTCTCCTGAATATGCTTCAACATAGAAAGCAATCTCATAGGAGGATTGAAATAGGAGGTTTCCACCAACAGATAACGTTTTTCTTCGTATAGAGGAAGAATATCGTCTGCCTCCAAACGCCGGACAAAAAGATTGTCCAACATATATTCTGCCGCCAGTTCCAGTCGGATATTTCCCCGATAACTTTCGCACAACGTTCTGAAACGGGTCTTTAAAGCATCGGTGGTATTGGGAATATCTTCCATGATATGAGGGGTGAGCCATAGCTTACGAATGCCCTGCCGTTCCATCTCTTCCAAAATACGGAAAGACTCTTCGGCAGTGCGCACACCGTCGTCCACCCCCGGAAGGAGGTGGCTGTGACAATCGGTCATACCCTGCAGGATACCTTTAGAAGATACGGATATATATCTGGAGAACGGCCACATAAAAATTATTTACCGCTATGATAGTAAGAACCGTAGTGATAGCCGTAACGGTAACTGTAACGACCATGGCTGCGTTCGGTTCCATTCAAAATCATGGCAAGATTCTTGAAACGCTTTTCACGATAAATATTTTCCAGTTCGGAAAGCATGGAGCGTTCCAGTAAGCCGGCACGAACCACAAAGAGAGTACGGTCAGTCACTTTCTCGATAATCTGTGTATCTGCCACAATGTCTATGGGAGGACAGTCCACAAAGATATAGTCATAGCGGGTGCGGAGCTGTGCAAGCAATCCGGCAAACTTTCCGTTTTCCAACAATTCTGTGGGATTGGGAGGCACGGTACCTACCGGAATCATCTTCAGATTGGCATATTTATCGTGTGACACCAAAGTCTCTTCCCAATTGCCGATACGTCCGCTCAAGTAATCACTCAATCCCAGTTGGGGAGAGTTGATATAGGCAGAAAGAGAGCCGTGACGCAAATCGCCGTCAATAAGCAGTACTTTTTTCCCTTTGAGGGCAAAACTGATTGCCATATTTGCCGACAGATAAGACTTTCCGCTGCCCGGATTGAACGATGTGATAGCAAATGCCGTAGCTTCCGGAGTATTGGATACCATAAAATCAAGATTGGAACGCAACACACGGAAGGCTTCGTTAATGACGTTCCGATTTCCTTCTTCCACCACAACGACACGCTTATTACGAAGCGGTTTCCGTCCTAAAATGCTCTTTTTCTCACAACCGTACAAGGGAATTTCACCAACCAGCGGCAGACTCAGATGTTCCAAGTCCTTTCGTCCGCGCACCTTGCTGTTCATGTTTTCTTTCAAAAAAATGACACCTGCAGGCACTGCCAGTCCGAGCGCAAAAGCCATCAGCAATATGTTCATTTTCTGCGGAGAAACCGGTGCCATGCTACCGCGGGGGGCAGTGATGACACGGGTGTTGTAAGCAGTGAATGCCTGTGAAAGTTCGTTTTCCTCACGCTTTTGAAGCAGGTAAAGATAAAGCTCCTCTTTTACTTTTTGCTGACGTTCCACACTGAGCAGGTATTTCGCCTGACTCGGATTGGAAGCCAACTGGCTGGTAGTGGTTACTTCCTGCTGACGGATGCTGCGTATCTGGGTATTCAGAGAAACTATCAGATTGTCTACCGACTGAATAATGGTGCGCTGCATACTCTGCAAAGAACTGGCAAGGTCTTTCACCAACGGATTCTTCTCACTACTGTTATCTATCAACCGGTTGCGGTTCAACACCATATTGTTGTACTCGCTTATCTGACTCTCAATATTGGAATTGGCAATGCCCGAATTGGTAGGCAGCGGCTGACTCAGACTCTTTTCTTTCAATTCTTTCAAAATATACCGAGCGGTGGAAAGCTGGGTATTCAGCGTAAGCAGTTCTTTTTTGTTCTCTGCCGACTGAGCCATGTAAAGGCTGGATGCCGCCTGAACATCGGGTAACAAGTGTTCGCTTTTGAAGCTGGAAATATTCTCGTCCACATGTCCCAACTCGCTTTCGATTACACTCAAACGGTCGCCTATGAACTGAGAGGTGCTGACGGCAATCTGGTTCTTGTCTTGTATCCACTTTTCGTTGTACACCTCTATCAATGTGTTCAGTATGTCTTCTGCCCTGGCTATGGATGTATCGTTGATGCTCAGATTAATGATGGTGGCTTCCTTGCTGCCCAATTCGACACGCAATGCATGAAGATAACGGTCAGCGGCAGCATCTGCTTTGCCTATGGCATAACGGATGGAAGTGCCGATGCAGGCATCGCTATAGAATTTGGTAGGAGAAATGAACAAAGTTCCCGCTGCAGTCTGTATGGAGTCGCCCATCCTGCCGGCAAAGGTATTTTCCGATTCCGCTCCGGCAACCTTCAGACCGGAAATGGTGAAAGCATCCTTGGAATCAATCCGAATGGTGAAGCTGACCGGTTTTTCCATCACCTCACCAAATGTCACCGCCACGGGATTTGCCTTATATAAATCTACATTTTTAAGTCCTTTGCGCACAGTGTAAGTTTCGTTCAGCCTCAGCCGGCGGGCCACTTCGGTCATCAATGCGGGAGACTTTAACGTGAACAGCTCGTTATTGATATTGGTATTTGACCTGAATATACCCATATCGGAAAACTCGCTCATGGCTCCACCCGAAAAACCGCTTTTAGAATCGTCTTTCACCAAAATTGCCGCACTGCGGGTATAGATGGAAGGAGTGCTCATCAGACGCAACACTGCCACAGACATGGTGACAAAGAGAGAAAGAACAAACCAACGCCATTTGGGAACAAACAGCCCCCACAGGTCTTGTATCCGTATAAAATCGTCGGCAGGCTTGCCGGCGGCAGCTTTTTTTTCTATCATATATATTATAATATAATGTAAAAGATTACTTGAATATCAACACACCCAATGAAGTGAGGAAAGAAGCAATGGAAATCCACATCGAAACAGACTTCACGCTGTTCTCGTTCAGAGTAGACTGTCCGGCACGCACCTTGTTGGGCTGTACATAAATCACATCATTCTGTTTCAGATAATAAACGGGAGAATTAAATACATCTTTCGAACGAAGATCTGCCCAATGAGTGACACGCTCTCCGTTTTCTTCACGGATAACGAACACAGCATCACGCTTTCCGTAAATACTTAAATCACCAGCCATACTGATGGCTTCAAGCAAAGTGATTTGGTCTTTGGTAATGCTGTATTTACCCGGTGACTTGACTTCACCCAACACCGAGAAATAAAGGTTCATAAATTCAACCGTAACAACAGGGTCTTTTACCAAATTCTCATCTATCAATTTCTGCTTCACCAAAGCAGCAATCTGACTCTTGGTCATACCGGCAATATGTAGTGTGCCCAATACGGGAAAGTCTATGTTTCCTTTGTCGTCCAGCGTATAACCCGACACTTCTCCATTACTAACCGAACCTTCTGTTCCCACACGTGCCTGAGCCCTTGTCAGATTGAACAATGCCGCCAACTGCGGGTCCTTACTTGACACAAGAATGGAAATCTGGTCTTTGGGCTGCACAGTAATGTCTCGTGCGCCACTGATAACCTCCGGCTGATTTACATTGATGTCTTGAAAATAGAGAATCTCCTTGGAAGTGTTGCAAGACATCAACAACACTGCCATAAGAAACATACTTAAAAAACGTTTTTTCATAAATTATATATTCTGTACAGTTTTATTTCCTAGATAAAATTTAATTATCATTCAAAAAATGATAGTTCTGTGATTTAATTAAAAAAGTTCAATGAGAAATTATATTCTTTCCAGATAGGATCCCGGAATGTAAGTAGTAGCTAAAGAAAATGCCCCTTCCAGACGCACCACAACCCGCTTATGCCCTTTGATGCGAATCAATTCGCCTTCTATACCCGCAAATTCTCCTTTTATAACGCGCACCCGGTCACCCTGACGAAGGTTTTCATTAAGCACTTGAACTGCATCTTCCGAAAAATCAAGCAAAAACATAAAATCCTGCATCTGCTTGTCGGGGACCACCAACAGTTGGCGGGTCTCCAAGTTCAGGAGATAATTCATGGATAATTTATATTCATTAACCAATGAAAGACAAGTGTTATAATCTGAATGGATAAATATTAAATTGGGTATAACGGGCTTTTCTACTTTGACTTTCTTCCCTCCTTTTTCTTTTATAACGGTTCGGAAAGGTATATAATGCTCTATACCCAACCGCTCCAAGAATTGCTTGATTTTCTTTTCTGCAGAAAATTTTGTTTTCGCTGCGAACCATTTGATCGGCTGCACTTTTTCTTTGTTCGTCGTCATGTTCAAGTACGCTTCGCGTCATCACCCCTTTGGAAGGCAATTTTATAAAAGATTCAATAAAATGAATCAAACTTTTTGTATCACCTCTTACACAGAGGAAGTACAATAAGGTTTAAAATTCGCTGCAAAGTTAATATTTATTTCTATAAAAGAAAGAATGAAACCAGATGTTTTTTCTAAATAAAGTGAGTTTTCTTTATTGAAAAGCCATTTATAAAGTAAAGATAATTTAATCTACAGCTTTGAGTTAAAAATTGAATAAAATCTATATTTTCTCTATACAAGAAGCTTAGAAAGGCTTTTCATGCCCCTCAGAAGGTGTTCTGAGGCCCGTATCACCTCTGTGTAAGAGGTGATACAAAGTCCATAAGTTTCAAATTGATGATAAAACCTTATGGTTAGCTTCATCCATCACCACTTGACTCAAAGAAGCTAAATAAATACGTGTTGTTTTTTCTGAAGTATGTCCCATGCCCTCACTTATTACAGATAGCGAAACACCATTTTCACGAGCGATGGAAGCCCAGGCATGGCGCGGCACATAAGTCGTGAGATGCAGATGAGGAATATCCAATAACTTTTCTATCTTTTTAAGCTGTATATTCTGATAGCGTAATGCATTATAATATTGCACCTGTATGTTTCTAGGATTATCCGAATGAAGAATCGGTAATACATAATCGGAATCTTTAGTGAATGAACTGTATCTTTCTATAATTTCTGCCATGCAAGATTCAAGTCCGATAACCAGTTTCTGCCCCGTTTTTTTACGGTGATAGGTGATGGTACCTTCTTTTATATTCTCTTTACACAGATGAGCCATATCTACGAAGGCCATGCCACGTGTATAGAAGCTGAACATAAATAAATCACGGGCATAAGCCAGCTTCTTCTTGTGACTTAAATCCAGGTTCCTGAGCAGGCGTAATGCTTCTATCGTCAAAGCACGTTTTTGAGTCTTATCAATCCCTGTATATACCTCTTCAAAAGGACGTTGCTGCACTGTCAAGTTTTTCTTAACAGCCTTATTATATACAGCACGCAATACACGCATATAAAAAGAAGAGGTGTTTGCCACCACACCACGCTGTTTCAGCCAAGACTGATAACTCTGTATCAGTTCTGAAGTAACCTCTTCGATGCCGAGGTCTTTCCCTCTACGGAAGTTGAAAAAACTGTTTAAGGTACATGAATAGGAAACGGCGGTCTTAAACTGCCCGTTTTGCAGCAGAAGCTCTTTCTGCTCATTCATAAAAGAAAAAAATGAATTGTTACACATAAAATTATTGATTTTAATAAACAACACCGACATGGTGCTGCGGAATTAAATGTATAACAACGATTGCGGTAAAAAAAAGATTCGTTTATTTAAATTCTTAACAATCAAAAAAGTCCGAAACGCTTGTTTCGGACTTTTTATATGTATGACCTCATTACTCAACTTCCGGGGTTATCAGTTTATAACCTTTACCGTGAATATTGATAATTTCGATAGAGTCGTCTTCCTTCAAATGCTTACGCAATTTAGTGATATATACATCCATGCTTCGGGCATTGAAGTAATTATCATCAATCCAAATAGTTTTCAAAGCAAAGTCACGTTGCAGAATTTCATTGGCATGCGCACAAAGCAAGCCCAACAGTTCGGATTCCTTAGTGGTAAGCTTGGTATTCTTGCCATCAATAGACAGAATTTGTTTCTGAGTATCGAAAGTAAAACGGCCAATCTTATAAATGTTACTCTCCTTATTTCTCTTACCACGTACACGACGCAGGATAGCTTCAATACGGAAAGTTAATTCTTCCATACTAAACGGTTTGGTGATATAATCATCAGCACCGATTTTAAAACCTTCCAGAATATCTTCTTTCAATGTCTTTGCAGTTAAGAAGATAATAGGAATTTCAGCATTTGCAGCACGGATTTCCTGTGCCAAAGTGAAACCATCCTTCTTAGGCATCATCACATCCAGCACACACAAATCATACTTGTTCTTCAGGAAAGCCTTGTAGCCGGCATCACCATCCGGGCAAAGTTCGGCCGAGTAGCCTTTTGCCTGCAAATATTCTCTCAAAAGCATGCCAAGATTCTCATCATCTTCGCATAACAAGATACGCAATTTCTCGTCCATATTATTCATTTTTTAATAAAGGTAATACAATTATAAATTTTGTTCCTACATTCAGTTCACTTTCAGCACGTATAACGCCCTTGTGGTCCTGAATTATTTTCTTCACGTATGCCAAGCCCAAACCAAAGCCTTTCACATCGTGCAAATTACCGGTATGTACCCGATAAAACTTATCAAATATCTTTTTCAGGTTTTCTTTCTTGATGCCGATACCGTTATCCTGTATCGAAATATAAAGTTTACCCGATTCGTTCCATGTACGGATGTTCAGCAGCAATTCTCCTTCCGGTTTCTTATACTTCACTGCATTGTCAAGCAGGTTGAAGATTACATTCGTAAAGTGCATTTCGTCCACAAATATATCAGGATTCTCTGCATCCAAACTGGAAGTTATTTTTCCGTTATACTTTTCTACTTTCAACGTAAAAGTATTAACGACTCCCGCTATCAGCTCATTTGCATTCACTTCCTTCATCTTGAGTGTTGCCTTCTGTCTTTCGAACATTGACATCTGCAATACTTTCTCTACCTGAAAACGCAAACGTTTCGTCTCGTCATTGATAACTCCCGAAATATGCTGGAACATAGCCGGAGACTTACCCACCGCCGGATCTTTCAACATCTGTGCTGCCAACGAAATGGTAGAGATAGGTGTCTTAAACTCATGTGTCATATTGTTGATGAAGTCATTCTTTATCTCTGTCAGCTTCTTCTGGCGGAAGATGATGTAGATAGTAAAGATGAATGTCACAAGCAATACAAACGTAAAAATGAGTGACGGTATCATAAATTTAACAGAACTGAATATGTAACTGTTCAAATCAGGGAAGTGAACATTTACCATTCCCATTCGTGCAGGCGGATCATTTTGGAATATGACCTTGCGGTACATGCTCTCGCTACCCTCGTTCGTATAGTCGGGGCAATGATAAGCCTCTGTTCCCTCACGATCTGTTACTGTAAAATGATACGGAATATCAATGCCGTTATTTAACAGTTCCGTCTTTATAAACAAATCCAACTGCTTAAAGTTAACACGCTCTTTAAGCGGTTTATCACTGGCTGTGCGCAAAATAGTATAAACCACTTCGTCCAACAATGCCCGTTGGTATACATATCTCTCCTTTATGATTTCCTGCAATGCCCTGGCTGTTTGCGGGATATTTTTACCGGTAGAGATAATTGCCTTTGGAACATTGGCCGGACGGTTTGTACTAATCTTCATCTTGAGTTCGAAAGTGGAATACCCGTCCAACCCGTCCGAAGATACAGCATAATGCTGTGTATGTGCGACCAATTCGTTTTCCTCTTTTCCTTCTTTGGCGGCCTGCTGCCGGTATAATTGGGCAGCTCTTTCGGTAGCAACAACATCATCCTCCAGATATTTCTTTGTTTCCACCAACTCAATATTCCTGCACGCCTGATCCAAACTGCGCCGAACCGATTCATCAAATTGTTCCCTGCGCATCTTCACCATTTCCTCAATATAGCTCACTTGCAAGTAAAGCAAACTCAGAAATGAGAGCCCCATTACAATTCCTAATATCCAAATAGTAGACTTTTTCATGCCAGCAAAATTAAAAGCGTTAAACCTTATTACATAACGGATTAACCAAATTTAAACGGCAATTCTCTATAATTAACCGAAAAAGTCATTTAAACTAATAATCTGACTACTATAACAAAATTAACGCCGCTTGGTTTGCAAAAATAATAAAAAATTAAGTTCAAAACCAAATAATAAACCTAAAAGTTTAAGGTTACTTAAATAAAAAGGAACGCCTTTTTAACGAAAAGCGTTCCTTCTAGATATCATTTCTTACAGTTTACGTTATTCATCCTTATTTTCATTCGCCTCAAATTCTTTCATTAATTTATCCTGAACATCGCCCGGAACAAGTTCGTAGCTGGCAAATTTCATGATAAATGAAGCGCGCCCGCCGGTAAGTGAGCTCAAGGAAGTGGAATAAGAAGACATTTCCTTCAAAGGTACTTTGGCAACCAATTTCTCATAACCGTTTTCGCTGCTCATACCCATAATCATACCGCGACGACCTTGCAAATCGCTCATTACATCGCCCATCTTATCACTTGGAACGAATACTTCAACATCATAAATAGGTTCCAGAATCTTAGGACCTGCATTCTTGAATGCTTCACTGAAGGCATTACGTCCGGCAAGCATAAAGGAGATTTCATTGGAATCTACCGGGTGCATCTTGCCATCGTAAACAATCACACGGACATCACGTGCATAAGAGCCGGTCAACGGTCCTTGCTCCATACGGCTCATAATACCTTTCAAAATAGCCGGCATGAAACGGGTATCAATGGCACCTCCCACGACACTGTTAATGAAGACTAATTTACCGCCCCATTCCAATGGAACTTCTTCGGTACCCTTTACATTTATCTTGAATTCCTGTCCGTTGAACTTATACGTATCGGGAACAGGCATGCCTTCATAATAAGGTTCTACGATAAGATGAACTTCACCAAACTGTCCGGCACCACCCGATTGTTTTTTATGGCGATAATCGGCACGGGCTGCTTTGGTAATTGTTTCACGATAAGGAATCTTCGGCTCTTCAAATTTAATCTGCAACTTTTCGTTGTTCTCCAAACGCCATTTCAGCGTACGCAGGTGAAATTCACCCTGTCCGTGAACGATAGTCTGTTTTAACTCCTTAGACTGTTCGATTTCCCAGGTGGGATCTTCTTCACGCATACGGTTCAGTACGACCATCATCTTTTCCACATCCGCCTCATTCAGCGGCTTGATAGCACGAGAATATTTAGCATTGGGATATTTAATGAAATTGAAACGGTTATCGCAATCTTTACCGTTCAGTGTGTTACCGGTTTTTACATCTTTCAGCTTCACCGTACAACCGATATCACCGGCACGCAGTTCTTCAACGGGGATACGGTTTGCACCGGCGCATACAAAGAGCTGTGCCATACGTTCCTTTGAGCCACGATCCGCATTTGTCAAATCATCACCTTCATGCACGGTTCCGCTCATCACCTTGAAATATTGAACTCCGCCAATATGCGGTTCAACGGCTGTTTTAAAGAAATAAAGTGAAGTAGGACCTTCAGCATCCGGTTCTACCACCTCACCTCTGGTATTATGTACTTTGGGCATTTCATCTACAAACGGTACAACATTTCCCAAAAACTCCATCAGTCGGCGAACACCCATATCTTTACCTGCACACACACAGAATACGGGGAACATGCCACGTGCCGCCAATCCTTTACGGATGCCTTCACGCATTTCATCTTCAGTCAGTGATTCCGATTCAAAGAATTTCTCCATCAACGTTTCATCGTGTTCGGCAGCAGCCTCAACCAATGCTTTGTGCAGCTCCATCGCCTTTTCTTTTTCCGAATCCGGAATTTCTTCGATGGTGGGTGCACCACCTTCAGGACCCCATGAATATTTCTTCATCAGCAGCACGTCAATCAGCTCGTGGAAATTAGGTCCGGTCTCAATCGGATATTGTACAGGAACTACTTTAGAACCATAGATGGTTTGCAACTGTTCCAATACATTATCATAATCACACTTTTCATTATCGAGTTGGTTCACCAGGAAGATGACGGGTTTACCCAGTTTTTCTGTGTAGCGGAAATGGTTTTGTGTACCTACTTCAGGACCGTATTGTCCGTTCAGCAAAAGAATAGCAGTATCTGTTACATTCAATGCAGTAAGTGCGGCACCTACAAAGTCGTCACTTCCCGGACAGTCAATTATATTAAGTTTCTTTCCGTTCCATTCTACATGATAAACGGTAGAGAACACTGAATAACCATATTCTTGCTCTACCGGAAAATAATCACTAACCGTGTTTTTGGCAGTAATTCTGCCGCGACGTTTTATAATACCACTCTCAAAGAGTAATGACTCTGTGAGGGTGGTTTTACCTGATCCATCATTGCCAAGGAGTGCAATGTTTTTAATTTCGTTAGTCTGATATACTTTCATGATATCTAAGATTTAATTATTAACAAACGGATATGTGTCTCATATCTCCTTAAAAGTGGAGCGCAAATTAGGAAATAAAGACAAAAAAAACAACCTCAAGGCAGGTGTTACTAAACTATGTTTTACGGCAGGGTTATCAGGTCCTTAAACGTTATGCCCTCTTATTCTTAGCCTTAATTCCATATATTCTTCCGATAATCCCTCAAATAAATATAAATATCAGTTCGATACCGCAAAAGGCAATGATAGTTTTCGTAGTTTTGTGCATTATTTTAATATATGGCCGGACTCTATTTACATATTCCCTTTTGCAAACGACGTTGCATCTACTGCGATTTCTTTTCCACCACCCAAAGCGAAAAGAAAACAGCTTATGTATCTTCCCTGTGCCGGGAACTGGAAATGCGCAAAGATTATATCGGAGGAGAAACAATAGAAACCATCTACTTCGGTGGGGGAACTCCTTCACAACTGTCACAAGAGGACTTCATCAGCATATTTTCCCATATATATAAGGTATACAATGTGGAGCCCGATGCCGAAATCACACTCGAAGCAAATCCTGACGATCTGACTCCGGAATATATCACCATGCTCCGCAGCCTGCCATTCAACCGCCTGAGTATGGGAATCCAGACTTTTAACGAGGATATGTTGAAACTATTACAGCGTCGTCACACTGCAGACCGGGCTATCCATGCTTTTAACAACTGCCGCCGGGCAGGATTTCATAACATCAGTATCGATCTGATGTACGGACTCCCCGGTGAAACACTCGATTCGTGGCAAAAAGACTTGGAGCAGGCAGTAAACCTGCATCCCGAACACATCTCCGCTTATCATCTGATATACGAAGAAAATACTGCTTTGTGGAAACTCCGCGAACAACACAAAGTAGCCGAAGCAGATGAAGACTTAAGCGTTTCTTTGTTCGGTACACTCATCGACAGCCTGAGTGCCGCCGGATATGACCATTATGAAATATCCAACTTCTGCCTGCCCGGATTGCATTCCCGCCATAATTCCAGTTACTGGACCGGAAAGAAATACCTGGGTTGCGGACCGTCGGCACATTCCTACAACGGCATCTCGCGTCAATGGAATATTGCTTCGCTGAATGAATACATCAAAGGGATAGACGGCGGGATACCGGCATTCGAAATTGAAGAGCTCGATTTGTACACCCGCTATAATGACTTTGTAATCACCGGTATCCGCACCAAATGGGGAATGCCGCTATCCAAGCTTCGCAGAGAATATGGTGAAGAACTGTACGCCTATTGTCTGCGCATGGCACAGCCTTATCTGAAACAAGGAACACTGGAAATAGTCAATGATACGCTAAAACTGACACGCCCGGGTATTTTCATTTCAGACGGCATAATGAGTGACATGCTCCGTGTAGAAGACTAGATGTAAGGTATCATTCTTTTTCATAATATCTCACCCAATCGACCAGCATCTCCACCGGCAAGTCCTTCGGGTCCACGCCTCCTACCCATGAACCACCCAGCTGCATATCTATCAGCAAATAATAAGGCTGATAAAAGGGATACTGCCCTTCTTTGTCAGTGATTATCCGCGGATAGGTGAAGGTGTAATCATGGTTAATGGCAAAGACCAAGCTGTCAGGATAAATATCTACCGAGTAAATGTTATATTCATCAGGATTTATCTTATTGATGCCACCATGAGGAGGAGTGTCCTTAAACCCCAATTTATAGGTATAATAGGAATGTACGGTTTGATAAGCGATGGTGTCGCTATTCAAGCGCTCCATGATATCTATCTCACCTCCATCGGGCCATTTTGCATTTTCGGGCAGCATCCAGATAGCGGGCCATGCACCGCGAGCTCCCTGCAACTTGGCTTTTATCTCTACCCTTCCACCGGTAAAAAGCTTTTTACCTTTGGTATAAATGCCACCGGTAAGATAGGGTGCGGTATCATTCTTTTGCGTATAATTCACAATGCCGCGCAAGACCATATTTCCATCTCTCATGGCATAGCATGAATCAAAATCAGACATATAGTTATTCCAGTCTGCCGTTCCACGAGGTATCTTGCTCCATGATGTGGTGTCAAATCCGGCTTTGTTGTCAAATTCTTCCTGCCAAACCAGCTTCCATGTTCCTTTCTTCCCCGAAGTCTGACCGACAGTGGTCAATGCCATCAGTCCCAGGCATACCAATGCCATAAATGTTCCTTTTTTCATCGTATTTCTTTTAATGGTAAAAAAACATTTGCCATATCAAGAAGACAACAAGAGTTGCCGCCCGATATGGCAAATAAAAAATTAAAGTATTTAATATCTTATTTTGCTAAGCTGTAAACAACATCCATGATTTTCTGTCCGATTTCATCAGCAGCTTCCATAGTAGACGCCTCTGAATACACACGGATAATCGGTTCTGTGTTACTCTTGCGCAAATGAACCCATTTATCGGGGAAATCAATCTTCACACCGTCAATGTCATTGATTTCTTCATCTTTATAAAGTTCTTTCACCTTTGCCAGAATTGCGTCGACATCGGTTTCGGGAGTCAGGTCAATGCGGTTCTTTGCAATAAAATAAGAAGGATAAGAAGCACGCAACTCACTTACTTTCTTACCTTCATGTGCCAAATGACTCAAGAACAAAGCAATGCCCACCAAAGCATCACGTCCGCAATGGCTTTCCGGGTAGATGACTCCACCATTACCTTCACCACCGATGACTGCATTTGTTGCTTTCATCTTTGTCACCACATTTACTTCACCTACGGCAGAAGCATTATATTCGCAACCATATTTGCGTGTTACATCACGCAAAGCACGGGTAGAACTCAAATTGGAAACTGTATTTCCCGGAGTATGTTTCAATACATAATCAGCAACAGTTACCAATGTATATTCCTCACCGTACATCTTACCATCTTCACAAATCATAGCCAGACGGTCAACGTCAGGGTCAACAACAAAAGCCACATCACAGCCGCCTTTTGCCATCAATCCCATGATATCACCCAAGTTCTTTTCAAGAGGTTCGGGGTTGTGCTGGAAATTTCCGGTAGGTTCACAATATAGCTTTTCTACATGTTTCACACCAAGACGTTCCAGTAATTCGGGAAGGATAATTCCTCCCACAGAATTTACACAGTCGATAGCTACATGAAAATCAGCTTTGCGGATAGCCTCCACGTCAACCAACTTCAATGCCAATACACTGTCAATATGCTTTTGATTGTAAGTATTGTCTTCACGATAGCTGCCCAAATGGTCTACATCAGCAAATTCAAACTCTTCAGCCTCAGCGATACGAAGAACTTCATTTCCTTCTTCCTTATTCAGAAACTCTCCCTTTTCATTCAGCAGCTTCAGGGCATTCCATTGTTTAGGGTTATGGCTTGCAGTCAGAATAATACCGCCACATGCGCCTTCCATAGTAACAGCCAGTTCGGTGGTCGGAGTAGAAGCCAAGCCGATGTTTACCACATCAAACCCCATCCCCATCAGGGTTCCGCATACCACGTTCTTTACCATCTCACCGGAGATGCGGGCATCGCGTCCTACTACAATTTTATTACTCTTTACAGTTGTTGTTTTACGTATCAGCGTTGCATAAGCTGATGTGAATTTTACAATATCCAACGGGTTCAAACCTTCCCCCGCATGGCCACCAATAGTGCCACGGATACCTGAGATTGATTTAATCAGTGTCATCGTCCTAATTGATAAGTTATTTCATAGTAACAAGGATAAACGTAAGCAGAGGCATTCTTTTGTCCCTCGCTATGAGGAACAATCAATCTAACCTTTGCCCGACCGGAAATCTCACGGCCCGTTCTGATATAATTAAACGGAATCAGCCAACCACTGGGAACAAACGTACTGCCATATGCAGAAGCCATTTGCCCTGTAGTGAAAGAAGCCGAAAACTTCTTTCCCGACTTAGTTAACATAAATTCATCGGGGTGTGGTGAAAGATTACCAATGGTATTCAAAGACAGAGTATCTCCTGTGCCATCTGCCGTTATCTGCTCTTCTACATAACGGGCCAGCACTTCATAACGTCCGTCTTCCAGTACATCCCCGTTTCCTTTTTCTACAATTTGCATATACACACCATTGTCCGAGAAAAGAACAAACTCATTATCCTTCACATTCGTAGTTGAGTCTTGTTCCTGAAACTGCTCAAAGCTAATTACCTTGATATTTTCTTTCTCAATAAACCGCTTAATAGCTTCTCTTTCCTCTTCCTTCATCTCAGCATAAGTCTTTCCGTTGTTACATGACTGGAAAAACAATCCTAATAGGAACACTGATGTGAACAGTATACTTAATTTCTTCATTCTGATTCTGTTATAATTTCGGGCAAAAGTAATAAATCACCCGCAAACTTTTATATTGTTTTTAGGCAATTATACTAAAATAACTATTTTTTTGCCAACAATAGCTCTTCGTACTTCAATAAAGCTTGTTTAAACAAGCCGATAGCTTCTTCCATTGTGCCATAAAACTCACCTCCCGAAGCGTTCAGATGCCCGCCTCCGTTGAAAAAATCAGCGGCAACTTTATTACAGGGGAAGGTTCCGACCGAACGCAAGGAAACTTTAATCATGTTTTTCTCCGTATCCTCGCGCAAGAAAACAGAGAAACGGACATTCTTGATAGAAAGGGGAATGTTCACAAAGCCTTCCGTATCTCCTTTCACATATTGAAATTTGCCTTGTTCCTCTTTGGTCAGCCAAATTAACGCCGAATTGAATTCGGGAAAAACCTGCATCTTATCATACAGCACATACCCCATCAGGCGCAAGCGTCCTTCGGAATACGTATTATATACGTTGCGGTAAATCTCATCCTTGTCTATGCCTTTCGAAAGAAGCTCACTGATGATGAAATAAATTTCCCGGTTATTCGAATTATAAGTGAAACCGCCTGTATCTGTCATCATTCCTGTATAGATGCATTCTGCTCCTTCTTTGGTGATATCTTCAAAATACCCCAAACGGCAAATCAAACGGAATACGAGTTCGGAAGTGGAGGAGATTTCGGGATGAGAAATGACAATCCGGCAGAAATCACCGGGGTAAAGATGATGGTCTACCATCATCTTACGTCCTTTTGACGCAGCAACAGCATCTGCCATGGCATCAATACGCGACAGGGCATTGAAATCCAAACAGCAAATAACATCCGCCTCAGCTATCAACTTATCGGCAAACTCTTTATATTTGTCGTAACGGATGATATCTTTCGCCCCGGGCATCCAACGTAAAAAATCGGGGAAAGCATTGGGAACAATCACGTTCACATTCTTCTCTTGAGACTCCAGAAAATGCCATAGTCCCAATGAAGAACCTATCGCATCTCCGTCGGGAGATACATGGGTGACAATTACTATTTTTTCAGCTCTCTCAAACCATTTCTCCACATGGTCAATATTAGCTTGCGAAATTACTTTTGATAACATATATATATCTTTTCTTTTGAAATGGCAAAAATACAAATTTATTCTTTATTCACAGAAGAATACGGAAAGAACCTTTCTCCGAAATATCAATATAATCCAAACCCAAGGTTTTACACTCCTCTTTATAGGCTTTTGACTTATAATCACCGAGCGATGCATCCAAGACTATCCTCTTTATATGAAACAGTTTTTGCAACGGAGCAATCTCTCCTTTATATCCTTTACACAAATACATATAATCGATATCCAACAGATTTGTGGCGGATTTGTTGCGCCAATACCCATCAGTCACCATACAAATATTCATGCCCCTCCAATGGACAATTCCTTTATGGCTCCATACATTTCTACCTTCATAATCGGATAACAGCAAATGTGGGATCGGCATCTTCTTCCGTTTCCAATAGGTTTCAGCTATGTTTTTCATATAAATATAGGTGCTGTCTTTCCTGTTTGAACATAAATAAGAAGAATTATCAGCCTCTATAAAATGAACGGCAGCACAATTATGCAGATTATAAAACACTATCGAAGGAACGGTTGCCCGGGGAAAATGAATGTAGAGCAAAAGTACCAGAATCATATTTATTCCTGCAAACACCCTTATCAACGCTTTCCTGCTCCCGGTACTCCAATAATACAATCCCAACATTAAAAAAGCATAAAGCAAGCATACTTCCAAGGAAGATAAATACAACGAATCAATAAAAGCCGAAGGCAATCGGCTGATAGTCCATGTACCCCAATTCAAACATTTAATGACTTCTTCCAGCATGAACAGAATGCAATGATGAAGTTCTGCGACCGGTGTAAAGACAAAAGCCAGCAATGCCAGATAAATAATAACAGGAATCAATGGTGCCACCAGCAGATTTGCCAATAAAAAGTAAAGAGAGAAACCGGAAAAATAATACATTACCAATGGGGCCGTACCTAATTGTGCCACAACAGACACAATCGTTGTTCCCCATATATATCTCAAGAAACGATTACGGATAAAACGGATACGGTAGAATTCTTTATAACACAGAGAAATGGCTAAAACTGCCATAAAAGAGAGTTGAAAACTTACATCAAACAAATAAAAAGGAGAATACAATAACATAGAAAATGCCGCTATTGCTAATATATTCAGAGGTTTTCCTCGTTTCCCTCCCAGTGTTCCGAGCTCAACCAACATACACATGATGACGGCACGCACCACCGAGGGCATCAGCCCTGCCACAAAAGCAAAGCTCCACAGCAACAGCGTAACGACTACCCATTTCAGGATACGCATTGCCCGATTACGGCAAAACGGCCGCAACATATACCCCAACAGAAACCAAAGTATTCCGACATGAAGTCCCGACAATGCCAGCACATGGCTAATCCCCGCCACTGAATAAGACTCCCGCAACTCATCACTCAACTCTTCTTTATATCCCACCGTCAATGCGGAAAGTACGGCAAATTCCTCTCCTTTAAATCCCCATTGCCGATAACACCCGACAATCTTATCTCTGCAAGCCAAAGCCTGTTGCTTGATACCGAGCACACGCGGTTTGTCCATAACACGCCAATATCCGGCATACACATAAGCAGTCCCGCTAATCTGTTTCCGCAACAAATAAGAAGCATAATCAAACTCATACGGATTACCTGCATTGTGCGGAGAACGAATTTTGCCATAGAACAAGATATTATCTCCGCTTTGCAAGGTTTGAGACAAACTGTCCTTATAAACAGAAAGCAGCACCTGCCTGTCCTCTGTCTTTACTTTGCATACCATGACTTTCTCCTTTTCAACAGGAGTTTCCTGAACGACACCTCGGTACACTTTCTTTTCCGACGACCAATCGCAGTTTATTTTATCCCACTGTATTTGCGTCACCGTACTTCCCAAAACCAGCAGAAACAGGCTGACCGTTCCTCCAAAAAGCCACCGATAACGGTAAGCGCATGTTCTCAGCATCCACAGAAGAGCAACAAAAAGCACAGCCATCACTCCAAAGTGTACAGACAACAAATTCAAAGACCGAAAGCAGGTATCGGATAAAAAAATTCCGGCTACCAATGGGATGGTCAGCCGGAGTATAGAGTAAGGCTTCAAAGCCGAAAATAATTGCACTGCCGAATAATCAAAGATTCTTCAACTTATGAATCATTTCTCCCATATCGGGAGCTTTGAATACCGCATTTCCCGCCACGAGGACATCGGCTCCGGCTTCCACCAACAGCTTACCGGTTTCCAGATTCACACCTCCGTCTACTTCTATCAAAGCCTGCGAACCGGTACGGGCTATGAGCTCGCGCAATTCCCGCACTTTATCCAATGTGTGTGTTATAAACTTCTGCCCTCCGAATCCCGGATTTACACTCATCAACAAAACCATATCCACATCACGGATAATGTCTGTCAACATGGCAACAGGAGTAGAAGGATTGAGCGTTACAGCTGCTCTCATGCCCGCATCCTTTATCTGTTGCACTACCCTGTGCAAGTGTATGCATGCTTCATAATGCACATTCATCATCATAGTGCCCAAGTCTTTTACTTCCTTTATAAACTTCTCAGGGTTGACAATCATCAAATGTACATCCAAAGGTTTTTCTGTCAGTTCCGCTACATATTTCAATACGGGAAACCCAAAAGAAATATTAGGAACAAACACACCGTCCATCACGTCAATATGCAACCAATCGGCTTCACTGCGATTGATTTGCTGTATGTCTGCCTGCAAGTTAGCAAAATTGGCAGACAGTAAAGAAGGAGATATTAGAGGTTTAGCCATAATTCACTGTTCTTATTTCTTAGCATATAGGTTACAAAGGTACTACAAAAAAATGGTTTATTTGCGAATGCTCGGTAAAATTGCAAACAGAAGTCATTTATTTCAAAGTAAACCGCACTCCCAATTGAATATTAAAATTAAAAGGATGCTCTTTGCGAATAGTCTGCCATTGACTACCATCATCAAAATAATAAACCACACCGGGTTCGGCGTAAATACCGACTTTCTCTGTAATCTTGAACTGTGCACCGGCAGCAGCCGACAACGACCATTGCAATGGCTTCACATTTATCTTTTCATCTGTTGCATCTTTGTCTTGCTTATTCACAATGCCCACCTTGTGCATCGTGCCCGAAACACACTTTTCGACCATTCCCCCTGCCGAAGCATAGATTTCAAAACGTTTATTACTCCACAAACGACGATCTACCTTCAAAGGAATTCCGACATAATGCAAGCGTTGCTCTTCTTCAAAATAAGAATCCTGAGAACCTGAACGTAAATCAGTGGAAAGCAACGTATAGGTTACTCCCGTCTCGATACCCCATTTCTCATTCAACTCAAAACGGAGAGACGCACCGAATGTGACAGGCATGTGATGTTCCACCTTCGTATTATTATCCTCATTCAGATTAGCAAAATAAATAGGCTCGTTCAGTTCATTCCTTGCCTCCAAAGAAGCATAAGGTGAATTTTTCTTCGGTTCTTTATTCAATGGAGCCAGACTTCCATATCCCGAATAATTCATATTGGAAGAAAAAGGAACGTTACCGGTAGAAACACCAACCGACCACTTCCTTTCTTTTGTCTTTCGGGGGGTGGCGTATGCATAATAATTATTACGCCGGGCAGTTCTTGCAGCCGGTTTCTGCACAGGCTCTCCAGTCTTCACCTGTTCCGTTTCTTTGCTCTTTTTATCCGTCTTATCTGTTTCCTCCATCGGCTTCTCTTCTGCTGTTTTTTCTGTCATCACCTCATTATAAAATGCAGATACAGCTTTCTGCATAACAGCTTCCACATTGTTCACTTTCTTTTTTACTGACGTAATTTCGGGAGCGATATGTGCCACTGACGGATGGGTAGGAATTATCTCATTCATATCCGCCGAAGGAGAAAGAGATGCTATTTCAACAGATTTTCTTTCTACATATTCTGCCGAAGGAGAATGCCAGAACCATACGGTCACTGTCGATATGACCACCAGCAAGGCAATTGCTGCTACTGCCTGCCAGCGACGCCACAACGGAATAATTTTGGGAGTACTATTAAGCTCCTTCTCCAACTGATTCCAAAGATCAGCAGGAGCCGGTTCGGAATAGTCCTCCATCCGATGGCGTAAATTCTTTATCCATTTATCTTTCTCTTCCATTCCTATATCCTCTTTCTATAATCATTAATCTTCTTTATAAGTAAACTTTTGGCACGATATAATTGCGATGAAGAGGTATGCTCGGTGATTCCTAACATCTGAGCTATTTCCTTGTGTCCTTTCTCTTCAAATACATATAGATTAAAAACGGTGCGATAGCCTTCCGGCAATTCTTTTATAAACTGCATCAATACAGACTGAGGAATCTGTTCCATCGTATCATCATCTCCATCCACCATATCCGGCAATTCTTCCACTACTATTTCCTGATTGGCTGAAGACTGTTTGCGCAAATAACCCAAAGCTTCATTTACCATCACACGCGCAAGCCATGCTTTGAGTGACCCTTCTCCTTTGTAAGTAAACTTGTCGAAAGAACGAAAGATATTCAAAAAGCCATCATGCAAAACATCTTGTGCCGTCTCTCTGTCACCAATATAACGAATACAGATAGCCATCAATTGTCCGGCATAACGCTCATACAACTGCTTGCGGGCAAGGTTATCTCCCTTGCCGCATCGTTCGGCCAACTCTGCTTCATTCATTGTTTGTGACACTATTTTATTCTATAAATGATGAGACTGCAAAAATACTGCATTAACGAAGCAGATTTTTTTTGCTTAAGCAGATTTAACACTTTTAGAAGCAGTAAACATCCTGTCTGTACATTTACGTCATAGAAACATTCAAAAAGAGATAATGAAATGAAGCATATAAAGAATATAGTACTCCTACTCTTTCTGTCGGTCGTGACCTGCATGACGCAAGCATGCAGTCACGATGAAGACATAGATGACCTCCAAAGCAGTATGGATAATTATAATGCAGACATGGCCATCATTGTCAATCCCATTACGCTGTCGGGGGCTACTTTGATAGATACTGACTTAAACGGATATACTTATATAGCCAACCCGCAAATCTTGTCTGACAATAAAATAAACCAAAAAGGGCAACGCATATTTTATACTTACACTGCCATTCCTCAGAGTACAGGTGCTGACAGTATTCCTTATATCACTATTATGCAAGTGAATAAAGTGCTGACCAAAGAACCTGTCTTCGTGGAAGACAATGATGCAAAAGACTATGGCACAGACCCGATTGAGATTAGCGGGCAAAGTATAAGCAAAGCGCATCTCAACTTACGCTACACCTTTTTAAACGGAGGGAACCATCTTATACCACATTCTATCAGCTTACTCATAGCGAAAGATGCCCAGCCGGACGCACGCGGATATTTAAGTGCCGAGTTGCGTCATGATGCGGCCGATGACCTGCAACTCAATGCCAACAGTGGTTATGTCTCATTTACATTGGAAAATATGCCGGGATTTAAAGAAGGTACATTGAAAGGATTTAAGATAAAAACAAAAACAATTAAAAATGAAACCGATATCGTAGAAGTCACGATGAACAATAACAGAAAAAGCATGAATTTCAATATCTAAACCATAACTCAACCCAAAAACTAAACGACCGTTATAATATAATGTCTCATTTATTATAACGAAAGGCGCAGGACGGCATTCACCGGCTGCGCCTTTTTACTTTGTATCTGTTCTTTGTGTGATTACTCTACACGGTTATCATTAGCTGTCCTATAACCTCTCAAGAAATCCGCAACATGCATACGTTTCTTTCCTGCCAGCTGCAAAGACAATATATTAATGAAACCATCTTTTACCGCTATCCGGAAGTCAGTCTTTAAATCTGTACGAATCTCCCCTATCTGCATATCATGCTGACAGAAGATTTTCTCAGCTTCATAAATCTTCATCATCTGCTTACCGGCTCCCCCCATATACAATTCTGTCCATGCAGCCGGATAGGGAGATAAGCCGCGAATAAAATCATAAATCTGTTTCACTCCCTTATTCCAGTCAATGCGACACGTTTCCTTAAAAATCTTAGGAGCCGGACGCAATTCTGCTTCCGACTGAATCAGTTTTTCCTGCGGAACAGGCTTCACCGTACCGGCCAAAATAGCATCTACCGTTTCAAGCACCAGCTCTCCTCCCAACATCATCAGTTTATCGTGCACAATTCCCACATTGTCTGTATCGGCAATAGGCACACGCACCTGCTGTATGATTTCTCCGGTATCAATTTCATGCTTCAAGAAGAAAGTGGTGATACCCGTTTCTGTATCTCCATTGATGACTGCCCAATTGATGGGGGCTGCTCCTCTGTACTGAGGCAACAAAGAGGCATGAAGATTGAACGTTCCCAGGCGAGGCATATTCCAAACCACTTCGGGTAACATTCGAAATGCCACCACAATCTGTAAATCCGCCTGCAAAGAACGAAGCTCTTCAACAAAAGATTCATCTTTCAATCTTTCCGGTTGAAGCACGCGCAATCCCTGCGACACAGCATACTGCTTTACAGGACTGGGCTGCAACACACTTCCATGACGCCCCATCGGTTTGTCGGGCATCGTTATCACACCTACTACATTATAACCTCCTTCAACCAGACATTTGAGACTCTCTACCGCAAAATCAGGAGTACCCATATATACAATTCTCAAATCTTTCTTTTCCATACTTATAACTATTAATCTGCTGAAAAATCTACCAATACCTGACGGTATGAGTTGAATATCTTCGACTTGGAAACAAATCCCTTATATTTGCCGAGCTCATCTATCACAGGAAGATTCCAAGCTTTCGTATCATCAAACTTCCTCATAACCTCTTCCATCGAATCGTTGACATAAATTCTGGCGGCAGGCGACACCATAAACTTTTCCACTTTGAAACGATGATACAGCTCCTGACGGAACATAATGTTCCTGATATCGTCCAATGCCACAATGCCCAGTAACTCTCCATTCACATCCACAACAGGAAATAAATTACGTTTTGCCTGGGAAATGACTTTTACCATTTCGCCCAAATCCATATCGGGACGAACTTTCTCAAAGTCGGTTTCCACCACGCTTTCGATATTCATCAAGGTCAATACCGCCTTGTCCTTATGATGAGTCAACAATTCTCCTTTTTTAGCCAAGCGCATGGAGTAAATGCTATGCGGTTCAAACACCATGATAGTGAGGTAAGAGCTGACAGACACCATCATCAAAGGCAAAAACAAGTCATAGCCTCCGGTCAGTTCCGCAATAAGGAAGATACCTGTCAAAGGTGCATGCATCACCCCCGACATCAATCCCGCCATTCCCAATAAGGCGAAATTCTTTTCAGGAATATACGGACCGAGATGAAATTCGTTACAGAAATGGGCAAAGATAAATCCGGTGATACACCCTAAAAACAAACTGGGTGCAAAGATACCGCCACAACCGCCACCGCCATTGGTGGCACTGGATGCAAAGACCTTAAATAACACAATCAATGCCAGATAAACAAGCAGCAAACCGCCATATCCATAGAAGATAGAGTTGTTCATCACCGTATCCCAATCCTGATTGGATACCCCATTGAGCAATAAATTTATCGTATCGTACCCTTCACCGTAAAGAGGCGGAAAGAGGAAAATCAAAACACTCAGCATGATGCCGCCAATGGTCAACTTCACATACGGATTATTATAACGACGAAATACATTTTCTACAGAATTCATAGCACGGGTAAAATACAAAGAGACCAATCCGCAAGCAATCCCCAACAAGATAGCCGATGGGATACGCTCCATCAAAAACGGCTCATCCATGTGAAATTTGAACATAGCCTCCGAACCGGTGAGAATATAAGAAACCGTAGCAGCCGTCACACACGACACCAGCAATGGCAAAAGAGAAGCCATCGTCAGGTCTATCATCAAAACTTCCAAAGTAAATACCAATCCGGCAATAGGAGCTTTGAAAATACCTGCCACTGCTCCCGCTGCACCACATCCCACCAAAAGCATCAGTGTCTTATGTTCCATCTTAAAGGCACTGCCCAAATTAGAACCGATAGCAGAACCGGTCAGCACGATAGGCGCCTCAGCTCCCACCGAGCCACCAAAACCGATAGTAATGGCACTCGCAATCACCGATGACCAGGTATTATGCCGTTTGATACGGCTCTGACGCCGCGAAATAGCATAAAGAATCTTTGTCACACCATGACTGATATCATCCTTCACAATATGACGTATGAATAAGCCTGTCAAAAAGATACCCACCACAGGATACACCAAATATAACCAGTTCACCCCTGTTGAGTCAAAATTCTCTGTCAGGAATTCCTTAATCCATTCTACCAAAAACTTCAGGAACCATGCTGCCAGTGCAGTAAAAATACCTACCAGAAAGCTCAGTATCAGAATGAAATGTTTTTCCTTTATCCTTTTTTCGCGCCACAGAATAAAGCGCTGCAATAAGCTCTTCTTATCTTCTATTAAAGCATCCATTCTCTCTTTCTTATTCTCTTATAATCTTCACTTCTCCTCCTTTACCCAACTTAATAATACCGGAAGGTTTCGGATGTCCGACTTCATCTTGCCTATAACCGACAATATAGTCTACCGCTTGTTTTATTTCCTCGCTTATTTCACTGAAATTAGCAGGTGAAGGCTGACCGCTGATGTTTGCGGAAGTAGATACGATTGCTTTGCGAAAACGGAAACAAAGCTCTTTTGAGAACGCCTCACCTGTTACACGAATGCCAACGCTGCCATCTTCCGCCAACAGATTTTCGGCCAAATTACGAGCACCGTCATAGATAATAGTCAGCGGTTTGGTAGCATAATCTATCAAATCCCACGCAACTGCCGGTACATCCCGTACATAAAAATCGACTTTCACCGAACTGTCTACCAGTACCAGCATTGCCTTGCTGTCTGCTCGTTTCTTGATATCATACACACGCTTCACAGCTTCTGCATTGGTTGCATCGCAACCTATTCCCCAGATGGTATCCGTAGGATAAAGAATTATCCCGCCTTTCTGCATTACCTCACAGGCTTTCTTCACGTCTTGTCTAATCGCTTCGTTCATATCGATTTTATTGTTTGAGTTTTCAATTCTACAAATTGCAAATGTAGTAATTTTCCCATTGATTATGACTACTAAAACTAAAAAAGATGCCTAAACAATTACTTCGAACTGTTTAGACATCTTCCCTAAAGTATTTAAAAAGTATATTCAGAACAATGTATTCGTTCCTTCTATCAAATTGCCCATTGCCCATGCAGCACGGATATTCAAATCACGGTCTAAAACCAACAAATCGGCATCTTTGTCTTTTTGCAATGTTCCCTTTCTATCATCTACTCCCATGATGCGTGCCGGTGTTTCCGAAACCATATTGATGGCATCACCCAAAGGAATGCCTGCTTTGACCATCGTACGTACCAATACATCCATTGTAGCAATACTTCCGGCAAGCGAAGAACGGTCTGCCATCTTGCATACACCATCCTCAATAATCACATTCGGGTCAGTTATTTCAACTCCTTCGGCAGCAGCATAAGCCAGCGCATCGGTTACCAGGCAGGTATGGCTCACTCCTTTCAGCTTATAAGCCAACCGCAAGATAGTAGATGGTAAATGAATTCCGTCAGCAATAAGTTCGATAGTCATTCCATCTGTCAGATAGACACTTTCCACCGTTCCTTCATACTTATATTCACGGCGTTTATGAAATCCCGGCATTGCATTGTAAAAATGAGCCGCATGAGTATATCCGGCTTCATAAGCAGCTTTGATACCGTCATATTCGGCTTCGGTATGAGAAATGGCAGCCACTATCCCTTTGGATCTCAGGTAGCCGGCAAATTCTAAAGCACCCGGCAACTCAGGAGATGAATCCCAGCGCTTGATACAATTTGTTTCATCCAACAATGAAGTATATTCTTCTTTATCCGGATTTTTCACCTTACCGGAAAACTGCCCACCTGCCATCTTAGGATTCAGGTAAGGCCCTTCCACATGAAGTCCCAATACCGGACTGTCTTTTTCTTTCATCAGCTTTTCGCATATACTTACAGCTTTACGAATCTCTGAAAAAGGAGAAGATGACAATGTCGGGAAAATACTGGTGGCACCGTGTCTCTGATGTGCTTTGACAGCTGTGCGGAATGCCTCTTCCGTACACTCTGTAAAATCGTGACCACCGCCCCCATGAGCGTGCATACATACAAATCCGGGGACAATATACATGCCTTTGGCATCAATCAGATTGGCGCCAATCAGCGCTAAATCACAGTTGGTAACTTCCAGTATTTTATTATCCCGCATCAACACCGAACCTTCGTCCAGCCAACCCTGCGGGGTAAATATCTTACCATTGATAATTTGAGTTAACATGATATGTAAGTATTAGAATGTTTATTGACCTGCAAAATAAAACATTTTATTTTATTCCTCTTTATAAAATTGAGATTTCTTTCTACTTTTTCCATAAATGTATGGCATCAATCTCCTGAATAGTACAAATAAAACAGGAAGGGAAAGCCGATGCTTTCCCTTCCCACACTTTAACCAAACGTGTATTCTTCCCCTTTTCAGCCTCTTTACAAGTAAAAAGAAGACAGAAAAACATGAAGAGAAGTAATGATGAGCTTACATGCTTCACTTTGTGGTTATTCAATTCTGAATAAGCCACTTAAATACGTACCTCGCGGTGTCGTTATAGTTATAATATAAGTACCTTTTGAGTAACCACTTATATTAAAAACCTCCGGAGCGGAATCAATAAATGAAATAGTACGTTCTTCCATTTCCTGATTATTTTCTTCTGATGCAATCGTCACCGTGGCATCGGAAAGGTCCACATAAAAAGTAATGACAACTTGTGTATCTTGAAGATAAGCCTCTATCGGCAGAGAAGCAGATCTGGCATCGTCCATAATAAAACTTCCCTCAAAATCAATTTCCTTTTCAGGAACTGTTTGCGCAAACATAGGTGCAAAAGACAAGATAAAAAAGATAGTTATCAATACGTTTTTCATAACAAATGTTTTTATTACATTGCGAATTTAGAAAGAGCCCCACAATAATCCAAACAATCGTCCAACTGATTTGCGACATTTACTTTCACTGATTATCAGCATTATATTTCAATGCAGCACTCTTTTTTGCGACAAAACCTGAATAAAACACCTATCTTCTTTTCTTAAAATCTGCAATATAAGCAGCGAAATCATCTTTACTACCTTTGGGAAACCCGAATTTCTCACATATACGATAAATCCATCGTTCTTCCGAACGCAATTGTATCTTTAATAATTCAGAGATTTCATCATCGGAAAAATCCAAAGCTTTCAAATAACACACATCCCTTTCCCGCCCGGTCAACTGATACTTTTCCAGCAAACGGCCGGCAAAATCATCATAAACCAAATCCAACCAAATATGCAATTTCTCCCTATCCACTGCCGGATTATAAGAAGCCTGTTCTTTAGACTTCAGTTTCATTATCATTTCCAAAGCTTCAATATACTCCAACGGAATATCCTTATCTTTCGATTTGCAAATGATTTCCAACCGACGAATACTAATATCTTTTTGCTCTTTTTCCGCTTCCAATTGAGTGATCTGCATCTGCAATTTTTCTTTTTCCTCATTGTGCATCGTTTCATCCTCCGCTATCTTAGTCTGACAGGCATCAATCTTTTCTTGCAGCTCCACTTTTTCCTGTTTGCTTTTCAATAATAACTTTTCTTTTTTCTTTCTATTTATAGACAACACCAAATAATGTATTCCAATCAGCGCAACAATTATAACGGTCGATATTATAATAGTAAGATACCAATGATTATGTATCTCTACATTCTTATTCAATAATACTACTTGATCATATTTCTTTTGTATTTCCAAATATTCAGACCGATTTATTTGAGAACGCAAAGTATCCGACAATAATACATAATGCGATAAATAGGTAACAGCATCTTCGTATTCCTTTCTTGCCACATTTTCCTCATACAAGAAATAATAAATGCGAGCCTTTACTGCCGGCTCCGATGTTTTTAACGCATACTGACACAAGCTATCAACTTCCCCGTCACGTCCTGTCCGGCTATATAAATTGGCTAATAAAAGCATAGCTCTATATGATACGTCTCCCGACGCATTATCTAACGCCTTACGCACATACTTCTCAGCTTCCGCCCATTCTTTTTCCTTACTTTTATAGATTCCATAATTATAATATATTTTTGTCTGAAGCATAGAATCGACCAAAGGTACCATATCCAATAATTGAGAATAATACAAATCAGCATCATCTCTATTTCCCCAATAATATGATATATTAGCAAGATTCATTATACTGCTTACTTTCCATGACAATACCTGCTTTGGAACAATGTTAACCGCTACAGACTTCTTAAAATAATCGATTGATAAAGCATAGTTTCTATTCTTTTGATTCAAATACCCCAATCCCATGTAAATTAATGTCACAATCCTATTATCTTTTATTCTTGGAATATAACTTTCCGCTTCTTTATAGACCAACATAGCCTCTTCATCTTTACCCATATCTTTTAATACTCCTCCTTTATATAATAATGAGGCCGTTCTTTTTTCCACATCTTTATCCTGATAATACCCGACAGCGATATTAATCAATGAATCCGAAGTAGCGACAATATTGGAACGATATTGCGCTTGTGTCAACAACAATGCATAATCTGCCAGCTCTTTTCCCTCCAAATCTTCCGGCATAACGATAGACTCCAATACTTTTAAAGCAGAATCCGGTTCATCCCACATTCGTTTTTCTGCCATATCCAATGCATATCTTGCCTCTTTATGACCACAAGATGTACAAAAACACAGGACGAACAACAACATAATAAGAACTATACGACATAACAACTTGCCGCTCTTCTCTACCATATACATAACTTTTGTTTTTTTATAATAAGCTTAAACGCATACAATATTACAACTACCCGATAATACCACCAAATAATTTCATACTAATCTTCTTTCCGATTCGTTGTGCCACACGGACGTATGCATAACTCCATACATACGTATGTATAGCCCTACACATACGTATGTGTAGCCCCATGCGAACGTATGTATAGTTCCGTGCAGACGTATGTGTTTGGAGTTGGTAAAATTTATTAATACTAAATATAAGAAGAAGGCATTACGTCTCTTATTCTACAATAAGTAATGAATTGCAACAACCATACAATATTATTTTTATTTCTTCATTTTATTCAGACTTCATTCTTTTTTTCTGTTTCTTCAAAGAGAATATAGGCAAAAACATGAAAATGCCCAATATAGAAGCAATCAGTCCTCCAATCGTTCCGGCTGCTAACGGAAACCAAAAGGCCTCTTTTCCCTGACCTATCATGAAAGGAATAAATCCCAAAATAGTAGACACAACAGTCAGGAAAATAGGAATAATCTTTGAATTCCATGCTTTAGTATACGCTTGCACGTCCGAAAGCAGCGGATAACGTTTGCGGATGGAGTTATACTCATTCAATATATAAATACTTGCATTCACCGTTATACCGCATAACAATACGAAAGATGCAAAACCACCCTGGTCGAAGTTTAAGCCAAAAAGATAGAAAGTCAAGAACACACCAATATACGAAATAGGAATCACAAAAATAATAGCCAACGGTTGTTTGAGCGAATTAAACAAAATGCCTGTGGTAAAGAAAATGATTGCAATCACAATCAAGAGCAATGCATATTGTGCATTGTCCTTCTTCCCCCATGACCACCGTTCCTGCTCATCCTCTGCCGTATATCCCATCGGCAATATCTTATTAAAGGCTTCCAAATCCTTCTTCAACAACTTTCTTCCCTGCTCGGAAGAACCTATATACTCATATTGCAGACACAAACGATACTGCTGATTTTCTTTTGCCACCTTCTGCGGAGACTGTCCTTTCTCTACCGTTGCAAAATCAGCTAATTTATAAGAGTGTCCGTTTATCATCAAAGGAACATTTACCAGCCCCCACACATCATATTGCTGCCCTTGCATGGAAGACAGCTTCAACCATTCAGCCTGATTTTCAAACAAAACACTTCCGCAATAAATATCACGCCCGAACACAGGTCCCAAAGCATTGAATAACTGTGTAGCCGTAATATTCTCCTTGCCCATCCTTTCCCTGTTCAAGTCAAGGTAGAATTCGCTGTAATCATCCTTCCACCATGAGAATTCAGAATTGATAATCACCTCTTTTATTCGACGATGCTCCAAAAGTTTCTCTTTCAAACGGTCTCCCCAATAAGCCAACTCATCATAATTATAACCATACATCTTCACCCGGAAACTTCCGGCACTCTCGCGCACATCATTGTTGAAGCCCTGGTCTTGCAAACCATATACTCCCCAGCTTCCTCCTCCCAGCGTCAAAGCTTTACTGATAATATTAGACTTCAATGTATAAGGGAAGCCACTGTGTTCCACTTCTTTCGTAAAGTAAATCTGTAAGTTTGCCTGCCGTGCGCTATATATAGCTGTCTGGAACTGCCTGATTTCCTTAAAATCGCTCAAGTAAGTTTCCATCTTCTTGACCAATGCATTCATTTGCTCCAATGTACTTCCGTTAGGCAGATTGGCATTTACATACAATACCACTTCTCCCTCGTCACGATTAAAGTAACTGCCTTCGTATACTTTCTCAACAAACAGACGCAAACTGCCTCCCAATGCCTTGTCGACTATCGGTTTTACTTTCTCTTTATAAGTGGAGTTGCCGAATACCTTATTATAATATTCCGCAAATGTCCCCTCCCCTTCCATCTTATCGGGCAACATAAAGACAGGCAGGCCAAAGCCCAATACCAATAAAATACAGGCCGGCACCCTAAAGCGGCACAAGTAATAAATAAATCCCTGATAGAAGCGGGTAAAATAAACCGCAAAACGCTTCATCCAAGTGCGTCTGTGCTTCTTCGTCTTTTTCTTCTCCAACTTAATCTTGTCAATCATGGAAGGAACAAAGAACAAGGCTACAAACAATGAAACAGCCAGATTTATAATTACCACAGCCGCAAAATCCTGCAAGTTCAACCGAATCTTTTCATCAAGGAAGAAAATAATAACCAATGCTCCGATGGTAGTTAAAGTAGCAGCCAGCACAGAGACAAATGCTTTCAGATTCCTACGATGCAAAATATGATCGGTCATGACAATAGTATTGTCTATCACCAAGTTGAGAGAAATGGTAATACCGGCCAAAGAATAAAGCTGCATTTCCAGTCCGAAGATATAATAGAAAATAGCAGCTACGGCTATGTTGATAGTCAAGCTGGTTACTATCAGAAACAGATAACGCAAATTGCGGGTAATCAATGCAACAAACAGCAATAAAATCAGCACAGTCAGTCCGGTACGGAAATAAATTTTATCCAATTCCTTTTGAATATACTCCGTGGCATCATAACCGATATGTACCTCATATCCGGCCGGCATCTTTGCCTGCAATTCCGCCATACGGTCTTTTACCTGACGGCTCAGTTCCAGCTGATTTGCCGTTTCCTCAGCCGTAATATAAAGATAGATGGAATTCAATCCGTTGATGCGGTAATAGCTCTGTGGCTGTTCTTCCACATGCTTTACTTTTATCAACTTATCCAATGTGACCACCGTTCCATCTCCTGTCTCCAGTTTGATGGCATCGGGCTCAAACTCCGTTTCCTTGCCTGTAGCAGTGCGCACCACCCGAATCCAGTCCTTATCATCCGGTCCCTTCTCTATAGAACAAATACCCAGAAATTCTTTCTCGTAATGGCGGTTGATGGCAACCTGCACGTCTCCCAGTGTTATTCCCAAGCGAGACAACTGTTCACTGTCATATTCCAATTGCCACTCCATCGGAGTAGCCCCATTCAATTCTACTTTATATACACCCGCCAATTGTCCCAGCACCGGTTTTATGTTCTCTTCGGCATAGTTTTGAATCAAGATAGGGTTAGAGGGCGCATTGAGAGTATATGTCATAAATGGCCTCGATGCTTTATCATCCGAACGGCGGGTACTAATCTGAGGATAGCTGACTCCGTCAGGCAACTGCGCCCACGTTTGGCGGATAATGGTTGACACTTCAAAACGGGCAGCATCAATATCCGCATGCTTATCCAGTTCCAGCGTTATACTTCCTCCTCCATTATCAGAAGTAGATATTACATTTTTTATTCCGTTTACCCTTGCCAGCATCGATTCCAGTTTGCTGGTCACTTCAGCCTCTATCACCCGCGATGAATTACCCGGCATTCTAAATGAAATAGTGAGCCCCGGCAAAACACGCGACGGTGCCAGTTTGACCGGCAATAACGGAACCAAAGCCAAACCTATCAACGCCAAACAGACAAAAGTGACTATCAGCGTAAACGAAGATAAAGTACGAGAGTTGCTCATCGATACATACCTACATTAAAATCAAACTTATCAGATAATGAAAATCCCGAAGCAAAGTCGTGCAATGTCAGTTTCCGTATCTTATAATAATTCAACCAATAATTCTGTAAAGCCGAAATATAATTCTTCTGTGCTTCTTGTTGGCGATTTAATGAAAGAGTCAGACTGTTTACATCCGCTTTGCCGATAATGAATCGTTGGCGTGTCTGTTCATACGCCATCACCGCCAAGTCCAATGCTTCTTCGGCACTGGCAATCAGGCGCTGCTGGATATTGAAATCACTTACGGTCATTATCACCTCTTCTTCCACACTAAGCTCTTCCTGACGTGCGGCAATCTTTACCACATTCAGGTTATTCTTTGCCATATTGTATTTTCCTTTTCTTACTCCCCAGTCCACCAATGGAATAGAAACACTCACCGACACCAAATCCTGTTGCAAAGGGTGGCGGTAGGCATCTCCGAACTTATCTGCTACCTGATTGAATCCGACACTGGCATTCAGGCTGGCATTAAAACGAGATTCCACCTTGGTCTTATTCACATTCTGTTCTGCTTCCAAAATATTCTGGCGTTGCTCCAAGAAAGACGGATTGTTCTCTTTTGCTTTAGCCAGAGCCACATCTACCGGAATCTCCATGGCGGCAGGGCGACCGGGTAAAGACAATTCGATAGTCGTATTCTTATCCAGATTCAGAAAAGAAGCCAATGAGAACATAGCACGTTTCAGCGCTATCTGTGCATTTTCCAAAGTGTTATGCGCATTCACTTTATCCAATTCAAGGGTCAATAAATCCGCACGTGAAATGGCTGCTATTTTATGGCGTTGCAGTCCGATACTATACAAGGTATCACTGGAGGACACATTCTCTTTAGCCAATTGATAGTCGGCTTGAGCCATTGCCAATGCAAAGAAGTAAGTGACAGCCTCCTCTGACACGGTCTCCGTATTATAAATGAATTGTTTCTTTACCTTTTCATATTTCAGCGGTTCAATCTTACGGTCCCAACGAAATGCATTATACCCCAACAAGCTCTGCTGATAGCCCACCCGGATAGGCACACTGGAATATTGGGTAGATTTCGTATCACCGAAGTTGCGCATAAAGTCAAGTTGCGAATCTATATAGAAAGTACCGCCTGTCCAATCCAGATTCTGCCTGATGCTCAGTCCGCCACCGGCACTGAACATCTGCTGTTCACGATATACGTCCATATCCTCATTAGAGTCATAACGCTGAGTGATATACCGGTAATACTTTGCCGGAGTCAGATCGAGTGTCAAACTGGGAAGGCGATTCGCTTTATAGGTTCTGAATTCCCAATAACCCGATAAATACATATTTTGATATCTGAATGCCGACAACGAACTGTCATTCGCAATCTCTATCGTATGCTGCAAATCCAATTTCACCGTCTGCTGTGCCTTTACGCCAACCGATAAAAGACAGCCTATGATCCATATACTAACGTACTTCATTTTTATCATGTTTTCTATAAATAAACCAATATATCAAAGGAATAATGAACAAACTGACCAATGTTCCCACTACCATCGAGCCAATCATGGCAATAGACAATGGCTTTTGCAATTCCGATCCCATATCCGAAGTAAACAACAATGGCACCATTGCAAAAATAGTAGTCAACGACGTCATGATAATAGCTCTCAAACGTCTCTTACCGGCAATATGGATAGCCTCAACCAAAGGTACTCCGGTTTTACGCAACTCGTTAATAGTATCCAGTTTCAGAATAGAGTCATTCACCACAATACCGCAAGTTACAATAATACCGATAGCCGACATCAAATTCAGCGTATGTCCAAACACCCATAAGGTAATCAATGCAAAAGCTGTATCTACCGGTATCTCCAACAGCACGATGAGCGGCTGCAAGAAACTCTCGAACTGTGCACACAAGATAAAGTACATCAACAAGAGCGACACAAACAGAATAACAGTCAGTTCTCCCATCATCTTTTCATTCGAAAAGAAACTGCCTGAGAAATCCACTTCCCACTCATTCTTTTCTTTAACCGTTTCCTTCACTTCCTTCATAAGTCGTGTAGGGTTTTCAACATCATAAAAACTCAACGGAATATACTCTCCGTTCTTACCGGCCGTAATACTCTTCAAATCCTCAGCCGGAACAATCGATACCAGCTCACTCAGCGGAATATAATTCACCTGTCTGTTCTTATCAGGCTGAGTTTGAACCAAAGTTTCATTCAGAATACGGTTCACGCTTTTTTCTTCTCCGGCAATGCCGATAGGCAAATATTGCTGGTAAGAACGCAAGGTAGACACTTTGTTTTCTTTAAAAGCAGTGCGCAACACCCTGGTCAGTTCCTCGTAAGCGATGTTATACAACAGCAACTTTTCCCGGTTCACCACCAAATTCAACTGATTACGGAAAGCAATACCCGTCGGAGTCATTCCCGTTGCCTGAATAACGTTCTTTTCCAACTGCTGTAATTGCTCGGCTTCGGGAGCTTTTGATTTATTGGCAGCATGAAGCTCTGCCACGATATCTGCCTCCCCTGTCACAAACAACTTCTCAAAAATAGTTTCGGGAGGAGAAAAAGATATCACAGCCAAAGGATATTTCTCTTCCACTTCCTTCGTCAACAAATCCTGCAATGGAAGTATCTCTGTGGGTGTCCCGGTCTTAAAATAAAGTTCCGCTTCGGTTGAAGACAACTCACTTCCTCCATTCAATATGTAATCCTGCATACCCACATAAGCCGTATGTTCAGTCACCTTATCATCTGTCAGTTTCATCAGCTCATCCACCCGCCGATTATTCTCGTCCACGTGAATATTTTCATTCCATTCGATACGCATTATCAGTTCGTTCTGGTCTATCTCCGGCACCCTTTCCTTTTCCATAAAATAAAAGAAGAACACACAAACAGGTAAAGTGGCCAAAGTGCCCAACAGACTAATTTTCTTATGAGAAAACACCCAATCGATACCTTTATCATAAAAACCCTCCAGCCATTCGTTTTTCAACAGATTATCAAATCTCTTGGACAAGAAGCTTTTGCTCCGTATGCCTAATCTATAGAATAACAGATAAAGCACAGGTAAAAGCATAATACCGGTGACATACGAAATCATCAATCCCACTGTGATGGAGAAAGCCTGGTCCATAAAGATAGCACCTGCAATCCCGCTCATAAATATCAACGGCAGGAAGACAGCAATGGTAGTCAGTGACGAACTCAACATCGGAGTAATCATTTCCGTAGTTCCCACAGCACATGACCGCTTCAATGAATATCCCCGCTCCCGATATTGAGAAATATTCTCCGTCACAATGATAGAGCTGTCAATCATCATACCCACAGCCAAAATCAAGCCCGACAATGAGATAACATTCAATGAAACATGGCAGAAATAGAAAAAGAAAAAAGTAATGACAATAGAGGTCACCATACTGATACCGATAACCAACGGCGAGCGGATATCTCCCAAGAACAATATGGCAACAATGAAAATAAACAAGAATCCTAAAGACAAATTCTGTTGCAAATTGGAAATGGTATAATCCAACAATTCCGTCTGGTTACGGCTTATACTGAACTCAATATCAGGATAAAGAGAAGCAAAATAATCAGTCGTTTCTTTCAACTTCTCCTTCATTTCATCCATATTCTCGTCACTCTGCTTTATGATAGCCAGAGTAACCGCTTTTTTACCTCCGGCAACGGATAGCCCGCTTTCTTTTTGTGATACGACATCCACTTTGCAAAGTTCCTTCAATTGCAAAATACGGTCTCCCTTACGGATATATATATTCTTCACATCTTCGGTGGTACGTAGCAACGTAGCAATACGGATATTATATTCATAATACCCATCCCTTACCAACATACTTCCCGGCTCCACATTATTGGAAGCCAATGCATTCTCGATATCCTCCACCGTGATACCCGTCATGGCCAGTTTATCTTTATCGGGAACTATCTGAAGTAATTTTCCGGGGACACCGGTAATATCAGCCATTGCTACCTCAGGCAACTGTTCGATGCGGCGTTTGACCACATTTTCCGCCAGTTCGCACATATCCAGAAACTGTTGCTCATTCGTACCCTCATAAGGCCGGTCATTCTTCAGTGTCATGTTCAGATAGAAAACCGGAATATCCGTTGCACTTGCCTTTATTGCTTTAGGACGCGCCACCTCTTTGGGCAGGCTGTTCATGGCAGCATCAATCTTTTCATTGACCTCTATAAACGCCAAATCCGTATTGACACCAAACTCGAACTCCATGCGGATAACACCTGCACCGTCACGAGTCTCACTTTTTATTTCTCTCAATCCCGCCACCTGCAATAATTGTCTGCGCACCGGTGTAACGACTGTATTCTCCAACTCACGCGCCGAAGAGTTTTCTCCCGACACCTGAATGGTAATTTGGGGAATAGCGATGTCAGGCAACAAAGATACCGGCAATGAGAAATACGTCACCAGCCCGATAATAAAACAGGCAGTGAACGCCATCAGCACGGCTATAGGGCGTTGTAATAAGAACTTTACCATTTGCTAATTCTTTTCAGATTCTTCAATTCATTCAGAATGACAATTCTCAATTCTTAATTACCTTGACAGGAGCTTCATGAGCCAAATTTACATTACCGGTGACTATCACTTCCATTCCTTCCTCCAGACCGTCTGTGATGGTATACTCTTCCATATTTTCCAGCCCTGTATGCACATAATTCCACATAGCCTTACCGTCTTTCAGCGTAAATACCACCTGCTTGCCCGAACGCAGAACAACAGCCGTTTTAGGAATCACCAACTGCTCTCCTACCGAACGCTTCACACTGACTCTGACATTCATCCCGTCAAAGAGTTTATTGCCTCCATTCACCCGCGCCTTTACACGCACCATACCATTTTCATCCACCAGCGGATTGATTTCACTGATACTTCCCTGACGTACACCGGCAGCGGAAGCATAAGGAGTCACTTCCACTTTATCCCCTACCTTAATCAGAGGCAACTCACTTTCAAGCACAGTAAAATCAACTTCCATCGTACCGGCGTTAATTACCCGGCAAAAAGCTTCTGACGTTTTTGGAATGTTATGTTCTTTTTCGAAGAGATTGGCAACAACACCATCGAAAGGTGCCACCAGTGTAGCTTGTTCCACATCATATTTGGCAGACTCATATTGGGCTTTACTTTGCTCATAACCACTTTTTACTTTTGCCAATTCCAATACATCGGCCGGCACAGCTTTCAAATTATCGGGTGCATACCCCTGTCCTATCAATACATCCTGCATCTCCAGTGTGGACTGGGCCAATCCATTTTTCTGCTGTGCCAACGTATTATTCAACTTAAACAAATCAAGTTCTGCTATTTTCTGCCCTTTACGCACCACATCTCCATTTTTCACCCAAACATGGGCCACTACTTCTGCAGTGCGAAAATACAAGTCGGCATAATCCTTTGCCGTAACCTTCCCATTACTGATCAGTTCATGATTGAATACTCGTTTTTCCAGCGGCACCACCGTCACCTCATTGGGCAATGAGGGCAATACAGTTTCCACACCTTCTTTTTCCTTAGAATCTTTTTTTTCATCAGAACAAGCTGCCACTGTAGTGGCCAGCACCAGCCCATAAGCCAATATGTGTAATTTCATAGTCATGTTATTCTTGTTTAAAAGACAAATAAAAATATTATATTTGAATAAAACTCATTTTCCCTCTTCTTTTTTTGTTAAATTTTCTTTTTTAGGCATTTATACAATTCAGTACAAATAGGAATATCAAAGTAATTTCTTTATTTCCTCCCTCATTTGCCTGATGGCCGTGGATTGCACCTTCGGCTCTTTCTCCATTACCATCCTTGCGGCCTGTTCCAGTTTTTGCCGTTGATAAAACCCCGGTTCCGCATATAGCTTTGCCAACAGAAAATAAGGATAGATTCTGCCCGGCAGCCGATGGGTGGAACGAATCAGCCAATATTCCGCCTCTGCATAATTACCCGCCTCCTGCTCGTTCTTGCCTATTATGTTCAGTATCATCGGGTCGCCGCTCACCTTCAACGCCTCCTTCATAACCACATTCGATTCCTCATTTCTGTGCAGTTTGTGCAGGGCATGACCGTATTCAAACAGATAGCGGGCATTCCATTTCATGTCTTCGTATATCTCCGCATAGACTTCCGCCGCCTGTTCATAAGCCCCCGAACGGTAAAACATCTGTTTCCGGTGCCATGCCGACGAAGCCGTCTCACGCACCTCCTTCCACCGATACACCCGGTAACACCCATAGCCCGCCGACAACAATAAGAACACGGTTCCCGCCATGCAAACCAATGGGCGTCGGGAGGAAAGGGTCTTTATTGCGCACCCTGTTACCAGCAATGCCAGGGCAACGACAAACAGAAGGAACTGGAACGGATAGGAAGAAAAGGAGAACACGGCCAAAGACAGCAGTGCACCGCACAGCCCGTACTCCTTCTGCCTGTGCCCGGCATAACCGCTTCCGCCCACCACCAGCAACGCCATCAGGAGCACGGGAACTCCCCATGCCATCGCCACCTGAAGATATTCATTGAACACATATTCGGGTGACCCCGCCACCCGTTCTTCCGTCTCTGTATAATCTCCCACCGAGAAATAATCCTCCTGCGCCTGCCCATAGGCACCGGGGACACCGTCCCATCCGTATCCGCGCCACGGTTGTCCGGCTATGGCGTGCACGGACACCTTCCACATCAGCAGCCTTCCGTCTGCCGAGTCCTTCTTCATCAGGTAAACACCGGCAAGCATCCCTCCTGCAAGCAATACCAGCAGAATTGCCCCTACTTTCGTCCGTCTCGGGTGACAACGGATGTAGGCGTGAATCCCCTTCCGGTAATGCATATATGCGATGTATGCCGACGAGACCGCCCCGGCCATCCATGCCGAGCGGCTCATTCCGGCCGGCAACACACAAATAAGGAGTAACAGCACGGATAAGGCTACATAATAGGCCGTCGTTTTCTTTTCCTTCCTGCGCTTCAGCCATTCATACAGACAGACCGGAAGCGTCATGGCAAGGAAACCGGAGTAAGGTCCCGGATTGTAGAAAGAACCGGTAAGGGCATAGAGCGAATGCTTGGAGGCGGTAAAGCCATATACCTGTGCAAGCCCCCATACCGCTTCCACCGCACCGGCAAGAATGAAGAGCCAGGTGATAAATAGACAAATCCCACTTGCCATTATTTTATTTATATGTTTCATTTTATTCCTTTCCACACCCTGTCCCAACGGATATGTCCGTCGCCGGGGGCTTCCGATTTCCATATTCTTGTTGCCTTTCCCACTATGTAGCTTTCGGGCAGCAGTCCCCAATACCGCGAATCGCGGGAGTTTTCCATGTTGTCGCCCGATACAAAGTAATAGTTTTCCCTAAACCGGTATTCCCTTATCAGGCTGTCGCCCAAGTAAACAAGTTTATCCCTCAATGAAAGTTTCTTTTTTTGTTCATACCTTATGATATGTTGATAAAATAATATTGAGGTGCTATCCAATGATACCACCTGCCCTTCTGCCGGGACAGGCAGGGGACCGAATTCCTTTATCGTCCATCCCAACCGTTTGCTCCACGGAAAACTCTCCATGACCACTCCCCGTAAATTGTTTTCCGTCAGGCCGGAGATGCGTCTTTGGGCGGCTATATTTCCCAATTCTTCCTCTGTCCCACGTATCCGATAGAATCCGTTCCTTATTTCCAGCGTATCTCCCGGCAGGGCGATACAGCGTTTTACATAATACAGCATGACATCCATCGCCAGGGAGTCTTGCTTGGCAGGATAAGGGAAATTGAAGACCAGCACATCATTGCGCTTAACCTTTCCGACTCCCGGCAGCCGGTGAATCTTCACCTCCTTGTCTTCCAATGCATCCCAGATATTGAAGATGCGGGCTCCCATTATCCATTTGTTCACCAATATGCGGTCGCCTGCCTGCAGGGTGGGAGCCATTGAATCAGACGGGATGGTAAAAGTCGTGAAACAGGTTGTTTGTAATACCAGCCATCCTATTATCAATATGCATATATAGAAAGCGACCGACAGCAAGCAGTCCGTTATTTTTTTCAGCCTTTTCACCTTTCCTACCATTTGTTTAAGAATATTTGTTGCCCGTTTTGCATATAGAACACCTGTTCCTCCTTGCCGGCAGATAGGTTATGCAGCCAAAGCAGCGCGTTTTTGGGAACATTGTTGTAAACCAACCGGGGTTCCGTTGCCGTTTTCCTGCCTAAAGACACCCAGCCGTCAGGTCCGTTTTGGTAGAACAGTTCATATTCATGTCCCATACTGATAAAATTCTCATCATTGCGTGGCACATAAACTATCTTTTTTATCCATTCATCTTTGCCGAGGTCTAAAGTTACATAGCCTCCTTTTTCATCTGAAAGGAAATAGGTCAGATAGTTTCCGTCACAAATATTCTCTTTTACTTCTTTCTCATTTCCTTTACACGGCTCACTTCCGTTTATAATCTTAAAAGGCAGATTTACCGTGTCCTCTTCTGAACGAAATAACATTAGCTCTGCAATGCGTGCAGGTTTATCTGCCGCTGCTTGATATCGCACATACCTGTATTTTTTTTGAGGATGGCATATCACTTGATTATAATTCACTCTCGGTGTGTCAGCAACCATATAGAGTAACTCACTCTGTCGAAAATCCAAAGAATTTGAAACATCCAAGTGGCTTCCTATGATTTCACTGATATGGAAACGCGTCCATTTTCGGAGCGGATATTTTCGGAATAATTCAACGGTTTCTACTTCTTTCTCAGGCTGGAAATATTTTAATCCTTTATCTGTCAGCCAAAAAGGAAATCCTATTGTATGGAACAGACTTCCATTATGATTAGAAGCCAAAGGTACATAAATGACATCAGGCTCTATATTTTTCATACTGGCTTTACCATTTTGGTGTAACGCCATATCTATAGCCTTCCAGCCCGGAAAAGAAAAGACTCCCAAATAGGCATATTGTCCACATTCAGTCTCATCTATTTCTACTTCCACACTGTTTTCGCCAAAATATTCACCGGTGACATCCTTTATGTAGGGAGACTTTAAGACAGCGGGTACCTCCGGCTTGTCCATTATTCCCGTTATATCCTTTTTCTGCTTGCCAAAACATTGTCTGTATATTTTGCCTTTTAAACGTTTGTCATCATATCCTTGAGTAACCTTTCCCTCATCATATTCAAAAGGGATTATTCCGGTCCCATCCTTTATGACATTCCAGGAATGGCCGCCTTGGGCTTCGGGAGCACTTATAATGAAATCCGTGGCAACAGGTATGCCTACCGAACGGAGGACATATACAGACAAGTCACAACTCTCCCGACAATATCCGACACAGTTCTTTTGCAAAAACAGGGCTCCCAGATGAGGCAGGCTTAATTCATCAGAATATACATAGCCGCTTTCTCGTTTTACAAACCTGATTAACGAGTCTGCCGCTACCATCATATCATTGCCTTTATATAAAGAATCAAGTACAGCCGAATATTTTTGATAAAAAAACTTTCGCCAGTTTTCCAACGGCTCGTCCCCTATGCGATAAGGCAATATCCATTCA
>OJQL01000137.1_pt1 | contig 88382 bp, 99 predicted proteins | sample 1598731 | NCBI WGS metagenome assembly OJQL01 (sample SAMN03922510, study PRJEB24848) | human gut metagenome | isolation source: stool sample | host: Homo sapiens | place: Germany | collected 2010-02
TTAGAGAACAATGAAAATCAAGGAATACAATACCAATGAGCTGCTGATGATAGCCCACAATGTTACCGGAGAATATCCGGAAAAGAAGGTCAGGCAGGCGAAAGAGGAACAGTACCGGCGCGGAGTGGATGACAAGGTGATAGCCGACATCATGGAAGAGAAAGAGGAAGCCTTCATGCGAAGGCTGGATGCTGCCGCACGTGCGGAGAAAGCCCGCATGGACAAACAGAACGAGAAGAACAGGAATGCCAGTTACCGATGGTGGGAACTGATACCGATGCTTTTGTTTGCCCCGTTTTATCTGGTGAGAGGCGAAAAGGAACTTGTGGTTATACTGTTGTTTCTTCCGGTCTATCTACTCAGCCGGACACCCGTTGATTTCAGCGGTCTGTTTCCCGAATTAAGCCGGTTGAAGGAAGAAAAATACGATCTGAAATTCAAGCAACGGCTTACAGCACTGATTGCAGGAGATGCAATGTATTTCTTATTGGTCTATTATAGCTTGCTGAATGACGAAGTATTATAGCCATTGAAATGAAAAGGATTCTCCCGAAAGTTCCTTTTACCTATTAAAGCACACTTCTGTTGGAGTTTTCGGCAAGATTTGGAACTGCCGTAACCGCAGGATATGTGAACTTTGCATCAAAAAACAACAGCAATGAAACTGACAGATCTTTTAAGGCGGACAGCCGAAGCAAATCCCCAAGTCGCCACCCTGCACAGCATCGCAGACAAGGTAGAAGAACTCGTAGAGAAAAGGTATTCCGTGCGGAGAATGCTCCGCGAAATGGAAAGTTTCGCACATGACACGGAAGCAATGCGGCTGACAGTGGACGCATTGCGGCAACTCCCGTATCTGCCCACACTGGAACAGCGGGACTACAAGCCCTATATGGCTCTGGTTGCCTGTTCACCGGAAAATTTTGCCTATTGCTACCTGAGCAACGACCTTCTTGCCGTCTATGAGGCGGGATACCGGACGGCAGAACTGATGTTTTTCTGCGACCTGCTTCGCTGCATGAGGGGACGCTCCTATCTGAACTGCGTGACAAACCGGGTATGCGACTATTTCTTCAGGGCACGGCGTGACGCGCTCCGCCATATCGCCACACCGCTGAAAGAATTTGAGATGCAGTATGCGGAAAGCCGGATGAAGGAACTGGAAAAGGCCGTATTCATGCTGAAAGTGAAAATGTACAAATGGCATACATTCACGGCTGAAAACATGGCACGCATGTGCGGCATGAGCTATTCCCATTTCCGGGAGAGATTCGAGACATACTACGGCTGCTCTGCTACCGAATGGCTCCGGCGTGAACGGATCTGCCGTATCATGGAAGACATGACCTACCGTCCCGAACTGACCCTGAAGGAAGTGGCAGAGCGCAACCATTTCCTTTCCAAGAGCAACTTCCACGATTTCTGCCTCAAGAGAATGCTCAAAAGACCGGGTAAACTGAAACGGGAAGGGTATGAAAAATGGTGTGAGAGAAGACTGGCTTATTACAATAACCACTCCCAAGCGTGTTACCGATAATGACACCCCGAAGCGTACATGAGACTATACCGAATACTGATTGCAGCAGGCTATATATCCATATTTCTGCTGGTGCTGCTGGCTGCATATACTTTCCATAACGAACAGCATACACTGGAACTGCTTGAACAAAAGAATAATACAACCAATGGGCTGCGGAAGAGCATCAACCGGCTCAACATGCAAATAGCCGGGCTTTCATTTCTCGGAGAAACCGTCATGGAATGGACGGACAGCGACAAGGAAGAATACCACTTGCAGCGTATGGTTATCGACAGCACGCTGTGTTCTTTCCGCAACGTGTTCCGTTCCGAACAGAAAGGAATAGACAGCCTGCGCAGGATACTGGCAAACAAGGAATCGCAGCTGAATGATCTTGCCGCACTGTATCTCCGGCAAAAGACCCTCCACAGGCAGATAGCCGACAGAGTGCCCGCCATAGCACGGAAGAGTGCGGACGAAGCCGCCCGCAAGCCGAAACGCAAGGGATTTCTGGGTTTGTTCGGTAAGAAAGAGGACGATACGCCCACATCAGCCACCGCCATGCTCCACTCGCTCAACAGCCATGTGATAGCGGAACAGAACCTGCAGGACAGGCTGCTTTCGGAACAGACCGACAGGCTTGCCGGGAGGAATGCCATGCTTAACCGGCAGTTGCAACAGCTGGTCCGGCAGATAGACGGCAATGTGCAGGAAGACCTGCAACGGCAGGAAGCCGAGACCGCATCCGAAAGGGAACGGATTTTCATGCAAATCGGCGGACTGGCGGTATTTGCCCTTGCGCTATTGCTGGTGCTCTTTTTCGTGATACACCGCGATGCCAGCCGCATCGGGCAATACAAGCGCAGGACAGCCGAGCTGATTGGGAAGCAGCAGGAATCCCTCCGGCAGAACGAGGCACTGATAGCCTCGCGCAAGAAAGCGGTACATACAATCACCCATGAGCTGCGCACCCCGCTGAACGCCATAACGGGCTACACCGGACTGATAGAGAAGGAACACGACCCGGAGAAATCCGCAAAATACATACGGAACATCCGTCAGTCTTCAGACCGTATGCGAGGAATGCTCAACACGCTGCTTGACTTCTTCCGGCTGGACAGCGGTAAGGAGCAGCCCTGCCTGTCCCCGTGCCGGATTTCCATCCTCACACAAACACTTGAAACCGTGTTTGCACCCGAAGCCATGAACAAGGGGCTGGCTCTGGAGGTGGAGAACCGTGCGGATGCCTTTGTCATAACCGACAAGGAGCGTATCCTGCAAATCGGGAACAACCTGCTATCCAACGCCATCAAGTTCACGGAGAACGGGCATGTGTCACTGACAACTGATTTTCAGGATGGAAACTTGGTGCTGATAGTGGAAGATACGGGTACGGGCATGACCGACGAGGAGCAACAGCGGGTGTTCGGAGCGTTCGAGCGGCTTTCAAATGCCGCCACGCAGGACGGTTTCGGACTGGGACTCTCCATCGTGCGCCATATCGTGAATATGCTCGGTGGCAATATCCGCGTGGAGAGCGAGAAAGGGAAAGGAAGCCGTTTTATCGCAGAAATACCCGTACATATCATCGAAGAGACATCCCTGGCGGATGTGGAGAACCATGCCCGACGCACCCCGCTGTACGGGGATGTCATAGCTATCGACAATGACGGGGTATCCCTTCAGATGATGAAGGAGATGTATATTCATGAGGGTGTCCGTTGCGACATCTGCACCAACGTGGCAGAACTGGTTGAGATGGTACGCAGGAAAGACTACAGCCTGCTGCTGACCGACCTGAATATGCCGGAGATAAACGGCTTGGAGCTGCTGGAACTGCTGCGTTCCTCGAACGTGGGCAACTCAAGGACCATTCCCGTTGTCGTGACGACCGGTTCAGGCAGTTGCGACTCGGAGGAACTGCTGTCGCACGGATTTTCGGGCTGTCTTTTCAAGCCTTTCTCGATTTCCGAGCTGATGGCGGTAACCGACCGGTGTGAAATGAAAGGGGAAAGATCCGAAAAACCGGATTTCTCCTCACTGCTGTCCTATGGCAACGAAGCCTCCATGCTGGATAAACTGACAACGGAGACTGAAAAGGAGATGCAGGCACTCAGGGAAGCGAAATACCGTAACGACCTGGAAGGACTGAACGCACTTACGCATCATCTGCGCAGCTCGTGGGAGATACTCCGCGCAGACCAACCGCTAAAGGTGCTCTACAGGCTGCTGCACGGTGAAGGAACTCCGGACAATGAAGCATTGTCCCATGCGGTGGACGGCGTTTTGGAGAAGGGTGCGGAAATCATCCGGCTGTCGAAAGAGGAAAGGAGGAAGTATGGTCAAGAATAAGACAACGGTTATCGTGGTAGAAGACAACATCGTGTACTGCGAGTTTGTCTGCAACATGCTGGTACGGGAGGGATTCCATACGGTACAGTCTTACCGGCTTGCAACGGCGAGGAAACTCCTGCAACAAGCCTCTGACGGGGATATAGTGCTTTCCGATCTGCGCCTGCCTGACGGTAACGGCATAGACCTGTTGCGGTGGATGCGGAAAGAAGGGCTGGCATTGCCGTTCATCATCATGACCGACTATGCCGAGGTGCATACCGCCGTGGAAAGCATGAAGCTCGGCTCGCTGGACTATATACCCAAGCTACTGGTCGAGGACAGGCTGGTCCCGCTGCTCCGCAACATTCTGAAAGAACAGGACGGCAGAGCACGGCATATGCCCGTGTTTGCCCGTGACGGTTCGGCTTTCCGTGCCGTCATGAAGCGTATAAAGTTAGTTGCCCCTACCGATATGAGCGTGCTGATACTCGGTGAGAACGGTACAGGCAAGGAGCATATAGCCCATCACCTGCATGAAAAGAGCAAGCGTTCCGGCAAACCCTTCGTACCGGTGGATTGCGGCTCGCTCTCCGCCCAACTTGCCCCGTCTGCATTTTTCGGGCATGTCAAGGGCGCATTTACGGGTGCTGACAGCGCCACGCAAGGATATTTCCACGAGGCAGATGGCGGTACGCTGTTTTTGGACGAGGTAGGCAATTTGGCGTTGGAGACGCAACAGCTGCTGCTTCGTGCCATACAGGAACGGCGGTACCGTCCCGTAGGCGACAAGGCGGACAGAAGTTTCAATGTACGTATCATTGCCGCCACCAACGAAAATCTGGAGAAGGCGGTAAGCGAGAAGCGTTTCCGGCAGGATCTGCTGTACCGCCTGCATGACTTCGAGATTACCGTCCCGCCTTTGCGCGACTGTCAGGAAGACATCCTGCCATTGGCGGAGTTCTTCCGCGAGACAGCCAATCAGGAACTGGAGTGCCGCGTGGAAGGGTTCAGTTCCGAAGCCCGGAAAGCATTGCTGTCACACCCGTGGCCGGGCAATGTGCGCGAACTGCGGCAAAAGATTATGGGAGCAGTATTGCAGGCACAGGAAGGTACCATCAGAAAGGCACATCTCGAACTTGGCTTGGCGGAAACATCTGCTGCCGGTTTCGCCCTGCGCAACGATGAAGAGGAAAAGGAACGGATCATGCGTGCCCTGAAACAATCCGGAGGAAACCGTTATACCGCCGCCAAAATACTGGGAATAGGCAGGACGACACTCTATAAAAAGCTGGAAGAGTATGGTTTGAAGTATAAATTTGAGCAATCATAGCCCGCAATTCACTGAAAATGGCTATATTTGCATGACATATTAGAAGGTAACGGCGTTTTGGAAAGTCCATCCGCCGCATATATATAACATAAGACCGCAAGGCGTCCTAATGGAAATCTGGTAAATTTAGTTATATCTCAAAATTTCACATCATAATATCTTGTAAATTAATAGTTTATATTGTGATGTGTTTTTATCAAGAAACAAATTAGGAACAGAAACACGAATTATCTTATTTTCTTGTTTTTTTGTTTGCACTACCTTTCTTTCTCTTCACTTGTTCGTACTTTGAGTATTTTTCCAAGTCTTTTCACACGATTTTCATCCTCTCGCCAAGAGTGATTGTTGCAGTCATCTATGGATGAATAACCACAGCCAAAAGAAAAAAGGACAAATCTCTGTTTCTTTCAAGGAACATTGTTTTTTGCAAAGGTAACCATTTCCCTCAAAACACCTATACAGGCAGTCCAATATATCTGCCTATATTTAGTTTACTTTAGTTTAGCATATATATAAGCTAATAGACTAAACTAAACCTTTACCGAAGTTCTCCCCCTTACTTTTATATTCACAGTCAAAAGAGAAGATAATCGCACCGATATTTTCTTTTTTCGCTGCATCCCAATTTTACGGAAGTTCCTTTTATCGTAACTTCTGCCATAGGCATTCTATCCTCGCATCCCAACTTTCGGTCTGCCTGATGAGAATTGTGTCGCAAAGGTACTTGTCATGTCTTTCTTGTATTCAAGGTCACAGCCTGACGGTTCCCGACAAAATCTCCACGCTCCGCTTTGCAGAGGTCGTATTTGGTCGTGAAACCCTGCATAAAGAGCCATAACACCTTTTGAGGCGACATAATTTTCAATCAAGCCCGAAAGTAGCTGAAATGCTAAAAGAGGGAAAATAAAAAACTTAAAACTTAGGATTATGGCAAACTATGCAACAAACATTTTCTACGCAAGGACGGAAAACAAAGCAGACCTCGACAAGATAGAGGCATTCTTGGATGACACTTTCGACGGCTTTGTCAATAGACACAGCGATAGCGTGGATGCGGAGTTTACCTCTCGTTGGGTTTATCCGGAAGAAGAAATCGACAGACTGATAGCTTCGTTGGAAGCCAAAGACAAAACTTATATCAAAATTCTGTCCTACGAATTTACAGACGAATACGTGAGCTTCAGAATCTTCTCACAGGGGAAATGGGATATCAAGTTGTAACCGTAAAATGACATGACTTATGTACGAATACGAAGAAAATAGCGAAATTATAGGTGCGCACTGCACCTTGCTTACCCCCTATAAAGGCTACTCTGAGGGAACAGTTGTCGGCGACTTCGGCAATAAAATAGTGGTGCGTCTTAGTAGTGGCAAAGAGGTGGTCGAGTATCGTGATGAAGTGATTATTTACGATTAAATACAAGAGCGATGCAGCAGATAGCAATGAAATTCGTCCAATGGGACGTACCCGAATTAGAGAAGCTGAAAGACAGCAGGGTTTACCAGTTACGGGAACAACTTGATAACGGAGACAAGTTGAGCCGTGAAGACAAGAACTGGATTACCCGAAACGTGAAAGAGTGCATCCATTTCAAAAGAGGTATCGCATTGATGGGCTACTTCTTTGATTTCTCCGATGTTCTCAAACGATATTTCGTAAAACAGCACGGACATATCGCCGAGTATTACGCCATTGACAAAACAGCGTTGCGCTCTGTCCTGTATGGTCGAATAGAAGACATAGTAGAAGTAGAATTAAAATCAAAGAAACATGAAAGCAACGATTGAGCATAGCTTTTGTCCTTATTGTGACGAGGTAACAGAACTCTACTTCCGTATCATCAACACGATTCTTTTCTCAACCGATGAAGCGGAACTGCGTACCGGCATGGAACGCCTACAAGAAAAAACACGCCTTGATGATTATTTCGTCTTCGGCTATGGCAAGCATCACCTATGGGTTTGCCAAAGACGTCCCAGTAATCAAAAAAAGATTTTCGAGCATCGGGTAATCATGGCAGAATTTTGATGATACAGGCAGGCAGGAACGGGATAATCTTCCATTCCTGCCACGCCGCATTCCCTTTTTTACATCTATCTCTCTCTTTTGGCTGCGCCATATCCTTTTGTAAAAAACAGCCATTCGTGAAAAGCTCCGTCCGCTTTTCCGAAAAGCAGGGTTCTTTCCTTTTTCCCTTTTGTCCCCTTTTCTTTCTGCCGGACGGGAACATGGCAGTACCCCGATATCCCGTTCCGCCTTTTGTCGCCACTTCGTTGATATTCCCTTCTGCGGTACCGCAACCTGTTGTCAGTTCAGTGTTCTGTTTGTAGCCACCTCAATTCAGTCCGACCGAATTACACGAAAATACCTGCCGATTCTGCGGACTTACAGCCGAAACGCGCACCATTGTGCCGGTGGACGGATTGCACTTTCACTTCCCCTGCAACTACGGTTTTCCGCTCATTTTCAGAATAGTTTTCCGCCGAAGTCATCATCATTTTCCGATGCAAAGATAGTATGCAGACGGGAACGACTTTGGAAGTCTTGACCAATGGCGCAGCCGTACAATCTTCCTTTATCGAGCCTTCCGGTTTTGCCTACGGACAAAAATAAAGAGTATTGATGCGTCCGGCCTTGGTGCATCCCCTTAACTGCACCTACTTTTTGAGGCAGCGTAAAATTGATTTAATAACTTCTAAAAACAATTCATTATGAAAAAGATTGAAAACAATTTCGTAGTAACCGGTTTCGTAGGAAAGGATGCAGAAATCCGTCAGTTCACCAACGCAAGTGTAGCACGTTTCCCTCTGGCAGTAAGCCGATTGGAGAATAATGGCGAGGAATCCAAACGCGTTTCCGCCTTTATGAATTTTGAGGCGTGGCGTAAAAACGAGAACACCGGGTCGTTCGACCAACTGACCAAGGGTACGATGCTGACCGTCGAGGGGTATTTCAAGCCCGAAGAATGGAGCGACCAAAGCGGTGTGAAACACAACCGTATCGTGATGGTCGCCGTCAAGTTCTATCCGCCCGTCGAGAAGGAGGAAACTCCTGAAAAGCCGGCCAAACCAGCGAAAAAAGGCAAGAAATAATCCTTGCCTTATCACGACAAAAGCGGCCTTCGGGTCGCTTTTGTTTTACTCATTACGGTGTTGTTGCACCATCTGTACTTTTATACTCTACTTGTTCTCTTTTACCGCATTCAGAAATGCTTTGGCAGGTTTGAATGCAGGGATATTGTGAGCGGGAATTTTAATTGTCGTATTCTTCGAAATGTTCCGGGCCGTCTTTTCAGCTCTCCGTTTGATGATAAAGCTACCGAACCCGCGCAAGAACACCTCGTTTCCCGCAACCATCGACTCTTTTACATTTTCCATGAATGATTCTATCACAGTCATCACCACCGTTTTCTCTATTCCGCTCTGCCGTGAGATCTGAGCGACAATTTCCGCTTTTGTCATATTGTTCTTGATTTTTATGAATACGGTGCAAAATTAACAAATATCTGCCAGTTACAACAATCCGGAGTTATTTGTCATCCCGAAAACTGCTTTTGCTGAATCCTCCGAACACGCCCCTCAAAAGCCTGCCCACTACCAAGAACACCAGCAATAAAATTATAATATCTCCCATAGGTCTTGTTTTTATATAGTTATATCCAACTTAAAGATACGAAAAAACGATGAATTACGCAAGCAATCTATTGATTTTCAATATCCATATTGATTTATAAGTTCTATTTCCGGATGCCCGGCACTCGTCCCGGTGTTCGGTTAAGCTGAACCTTGTATTTATTGAGAATGCTGTACACGGTGCTTTTACTTTGGACACCGCTTTCTTTCCAAATATCACGGATTGAATACCCATTGTTATACATATCCACGATTTTTTTGTCCCGTTCAGTTTTACTCATACTTTTTTTGGAAATCGGAATACTGATACTCTGCTGCAGGCGTATAATTTTATCCGACGACTTCCGCAAAACAGCCACTTCCTCCGGTAATGCCCCGAACATGGCCAATACTTCCGCCGGTGTCGTGTCCGGAAACAATTTGTTGTCGGTGTCAATTTTATCGTGAATGGAGATAATACGCACGACCTTGATGCGGCATAGCTCAATCAATGCCGATAGTTCCCGTAAACCACGAACGGCATTGCTGAATTTTGACATCACCAATTCGTCTCCTCTTTCAAGATTCGACATCAGTTGTTTCCATCTCGGCCTAAGCGTCTCGTGTCCGACCGATTCTTCAACCACCTGTACACACCCATATTGGCGCATCCATTCCTTATCCGCATCAAACGCATCGTAGGAATTAGCCTCGAATATATAACCGACTTTTGCCATATCAATATACAATATTCATGATAACAAGTGCAAATATACAAGTTTTATTCGAGTATATGAATCATACTATATTAAAAAACGAAAATCGTACATTTCCACGTGTTTTATCTTCACTTGTTTTCATTGGTAATCATACTATTAAGTACGATATTAAAAAATGCACAAAATACGGTTTTTCGGATGCGAAGTATCAAAAATAATATATAGTTTTGCACTAAATAGTACGAAATGATATAGTATGAAAACATTAAAATCGAACTTAAAACAGCCGATAATCTTTGCCAAAATAATTGCCGTTTCGATTGCCATATTCCTATGCGCGTCATGCGACAACGGCAATGGCAAACGATTGGCGAAAGCCAAGAATGACCCTGCCGGAACATACAGGGAATACCTGTCCGACATACGCAGGCAGAAAAAACTCTCCATTAAAGAATTGGCCGGACACCTCAAGCAATGGCAAACATTGAGGGATTCCGTATTCCTGCATCTCGAATGTGATACGCTTGGCCGGCTTCATTCCACTGTAAGAGAAGAGTGTGAACAGATACATGATTCCATCCGCATGGAATTTTCACGGATGGTGCTGTCTCAAACACGCACTTATAAGGATATACTGTGGGTAAAAGAACAAATCTCACCGCATCTTGAAGACAAAGAGTTGCATCGTGCGGCTGAAACAATCCGACCGTTCTTTGCCTCATTGGATAACCGGCCCGTCAGTCAGAGAAACCGACAACACATTCTTGCCACTTATCGAACTACCCTTGCTGAAACGATTGATTACGGTATTCATTGTATGGCAGACCTGACGACCTTTATCGAAAAGGAGGATGCCGTGTACCGGGCATTCCTTTCACGTCTGCCTGATTTCGACGGCGAGAATCTTTCCGACATCACTCATGACACGGAACGATGCTGTGCACAGATATTCCTTGCCGCCGAACGGAACGACATCACCTATCGCAATGCCATGATTTATCTGGCCATGCGCACCAACCGCAGGCTGATTCAGAATATCCGAACCTGTATCGACGACATCTGCAATAAAAAAGTCAAGACACCGGCACAGGCACAAGCCTACATCTGGATGCTTCTCCAGCCTTATTCGTCGTTGGACGGTTTCTGCCTGGCGTTGCTTTCAGCCGAAGAAAGAGAGCAACTCGATATGCTTGCCTCGCAGACACCCGACGCTTTCAGGGAGTTGGGCAGGATGCTGCACCCCGGAGACAACCGCTTGGACGAGCTGCCCGGAATGCTGATGGAGGCATTCATACACACGCTGTAAAATATAACAACAGAAAAAGATATGAATATGTTACGACATTTTTATAATGACTTCATGGCATTCGTCCCCCTGCAACTTCCGCAGTTGCTCGATGTGACGACGATGGAAGAACCGCAGTTCTACGGCGACTATGTGCTGCTTACGTTTCCGTTGCGCACCCCTTACGAACTGGACGAAGTAATGGATATGTTCGAGGACGACATGGAGTTGATCACGCTCTACCACCATATTCCGATGCGGACGGAAAAATTCGGTCACAGCACTTGTGCATACTCGAATCCCGCTTTCGGACAGATGTTCAAGATGAACGCCAAGACGGATACGGAGGGCAATGTAAACAGCATCCTTGTCACCATCTATGATTCTTTGGAGCAGATGTACGGGGACTTATGCCTCGACTTGGAACTACACTCCAAAAGCGGGTTCCTGAAATACAAGAAAGACAAGTCCGACGTGCTGATGAATTTTATATGAGAAACACCTTATACCGACAGATGGTCTATTGCATCAATGCCTACCGGACGTGGATAGAGGTTGCCGATGACAATCTCTACAAGGAGCATATCATCTCAAGAACCGACCGCACCGACTACCTCGTTTCCCGTACATTGGTACTGCGTGCCTTCAAGACGAACGGCATACACGCCGAGGGTACGACATGGACTATTCCCGAACACGAACTGGACAAGGCTTTGGCCATCTACCGAAAGCAAGACATTACATTCAAGCAGCGCATCAAGAAAGCGGCCATGTACTTTTCGCCCAAGGATGCCGAAACCCTTATCCGGCTGGCGACATACGGTATTGTCCAGTTGGAACTCATTGTGCGTCCCACTCCCATACCCGAAAAGCCCTATTACTTATGTTACTGAATATCCTGCTACTCATTTTCTGCGCGATACCTTTCGGGGTATCAATGTCATTGTACAAGAACAACAAGCGGTTCATGACACCCTTTTACATGGCAATGGCACGAAGCGGCAACGCCCGTAAACTGTATGTGCAAGTATGGCTGATATGCCTGCTTCTTTTCCATTATGTATATGCCTGTGGACATATGGGTGAGTTTGGAATCCTACTCTCTACCGGTGTCTGTGCCGCAATGTTTTCGTTCCGACGGACGGACAACTGGTTACGCAGGTTGCTTGACCGCCCCCGTGCATTTGTCACACTCGCATCGGGCGCACTGGTCATCGGCTTTGTGCCGCATCTGTACACCTTGGCGATAACCATTGCCTATCTTCTTCTGGCAGCCCTGTTCTATCCCTCCGTTCGGGTCATGTCCGAATGCAAGGATACGGACACACTTTCCGGATGGGCAAAGCATCCCGGAATGTTGTCAGAATCCTATCACGAGAATCATCACGCAAATCTGCCGCATGAAGCGGACAGCGGCAACACTGATATATCCGCACAATATGAATCATTAAAACCGAATGAAAATGAAAAATAACCAAAAGATACCTGTTTCCATATTGGCAGACAGGGAGGTATTCGAATATCTCAAGGAGAAAGGGGATGAACGCAAAACACGCACCGAAGCGTACTGTGACCTGTTGGACAAATCACTGGCAGGTTTCGTTTCTCCGTTTTTAAGAAAGAAGGCCTACGTGCTGCAACCCAACCAGTGCCACCTGACCGTTTCCGACCTCGCATCGGAGTGGCATTGGCACAGGGCTACCGTCCGTTCTTTTTTGAGTGCAATGGAGGCATTCGGTTTGCTGACCCGCATCCAGCTTCCCAAAAGCGTGGTCATTACCATGACCGTACAATCCGGTCAGGCAGCACAGCCCCGCAATGCACAGGAGCAGCCGGACTTTGCCAGACAGCTCCGTGAGGTATTGTCCGATTGGGTAATCGGCAAAACGACCGCTGCCGAAACTGGCGTAATATGTGGACAACTCGTAAGTCTGGCAAAGACTGAAATTGCCGACCGTGACACCGGACTCTGTTTGGACACCCATTCCAACACGACCTCCGCACATTCCGGCACTTTGGTCACGGAACATCGTGAAACAGCCTTGTGCTGCATCGCCCACGCCGCCCTGCAAAAAATCCTGCACAAGTCGAGATTCGATGACAGTTCGCCGCTTGTGGATTTCTTCCGGTTTGACCTCGGTGAAGAATGGGCTGCTTTCATCGAGTCCGCCAAAGACCTCGCCGGGCTGATTCTCGACACCGAGGCATCAGTGACGGACTTCGACATGGACGAAGACCAAGAACGCCTCAAATCGCTTCGCAAACCTTTTTTATCGCTTCTGGCAAAGGCACAGGCGATGGTGGATTGAACCGGGAGTCGAAAACAGATTGTATAACGCGAACAATCCACCTCCATCCCTTAACGGTTATCCTGCCGGTTATAGGAGGCACACGGGCTTGCCCGTCTGCCACGAAACAAAGGGAAGGGGGAGCCTAATACCCCGATAGGTCTCCGACCGTCGGTAGGCTGTCCGGGCAAGCAGCAAGCTGGGACAGGACGGATTGTCCAAACAACACGAAAAGAGTATGGCAGATCAAAAACAGGTACTTGATATGCAGGTGTCGAAAGGCATCACCGCAGCCCAAAGCAACGAACATTTGCGTGACCGCAGTGAAAGGGCGGAAAAGTACGCTATGAATAAGGGGAATTACGACCCCACACGCAAACACCTGAACTTCGAGATTGCGCCCGGAGGCAAGGTACGTCCCATTGACACGAGCCGCAACATTCCCGAACGGATGGCGGACATATTGGAGAGGCGTGGAATCAAAGACCCCAACGAAGGACTGGCAGAACCGAAGTACCGCACGGTGGTGAACTTCATTTTCGGCGGTTCCCGTAAGCGGATGCACGAACTCGCGTTCGGCACGCAGAACGTGGATTTTGATGAAGGTGCGAACAATAATCTAATCAAAATCGTACTAATAGACGCAAAATATCAAACCAATACAAGAAATGACGGTAGTTTGTTTCCGACATGAAAATTCCCGTTATAACTTTGCCGAATGAGAAAAATTCTACTGATAGCAATATCGGGTATTTCATTCTGCACGATGCCCGTTCAGGCGCAGTTCAACACGATTGCCAAGACACCAGAAAGATACAAGGTAGAAGCCTTGCAGGAGGGTATGAAAAAGCCGGAGCCGACACCCGAAAGCATGGCTCCTGCACAGGAGACTTCGACAAAACCTGCCGATGAAAGTAAGAAGTTGTGGATTGACCGTTATCTCAGTGTGTCTTATCCATTGCAGCGCATCAGAATTACATCGCCATACGGCTACCGGAAAGACCCGTTTACCGGGAAGAGGAAGTTTCACGGGGGTATCGACCTGCACGCACGGGGCGAGCAGGTATTGGCCATGATGGAGGGGGTGGTCGTCAAAGTGGGACAAGACAAGACGTCCGGCAAGTATGTGACACTGCGGCACGGAAATTACACCGTCAGCTATTGCCACCTTTCACGGGTGCTGGCCGCCAAGGGTACGGTAGTCCGTCCCCGCGATGCCGTCGGTATTACCGGCTCGACCGGACGAAGTACAGGCGAGCACTTGCACGTCACCTGCAAGCTAAATGGCAAGAATATCAATCCCTCGGTTCTCTTCGATTACATCAAATCCATGCAGCAGGAGTGTGTGTCGGCATTAGCTGGACTGTTATAGGGCTGTTAAGCCAACACCTCATCCAGGTGACTGTAATTCAGAAGTTTGATTTCTCCAGCAGTATTTTCGAGTGTACCCGCATAGGCCACCGCCTTACCCAGTATGGTTTCTTTGACCCAGCCGTCCATTTGTTTCAACGCCTTCTCGAAGTCCGCATGGTAGGTCATCGCCGACTTGATTTCAATACCGTATAGCCCCGAATGTTTTTTCAACAGCAAATCGACCTCGTTCTGGTTCGAATCCCTGTAAAAATAGAGGTTGCTTTCCTTGCCTTGGTTATACCGCCGCTTCAAGGCTTCCGTTACGATGAAGTTCTCGAACAACGCCCCACGCATCTTGTCCCGTGCAAGCTGTTCCGGCGATTCGATGCCGAGCAGGTGACAGGCAAGCCCTGTATCCGTAAAATAGAGCTTGGGAGTTTTAGTCAGCCGTTTGCGTGTGTTCTCGAAATAGGGAGGTAGCAGGAAAACAATATAAGATGCCTGTAAGACGGACAGCCATGCCGTAACGGTATGTGAACTGACACCGATTTCGTTGGCCAGTTCAGAGGCTTTGAACAGCGATCCGATACGTCCGGCGCAAAGCCTGATGAATGTGTGGAACTGCATCATGTCCTTGATTTGTAGCAGGTCGCGCACGTCCTTGTCCAGATAGGTTTTCATGTACGCCGGATAAAGAAATTTGGGTATGTTACGGCCCGAATAAATGGCAGGGTAAAACCCGTTAAACAGCAGGTTGTCAAGAGGCGTATCGGTGATCTGCTCCCGTATTTCGGAGTATGACAGGGGGAGCAACTCGAAAACGGCGGTACGTCCTGCCAAAGACTGTGTAACCTTTTTCAGCATGGCAAACTGCGAACTGCCCGAAAGGATAAACCGCCGGTCGGCATCATTGTCCACCATACCCTGAATATACGACAGCAGGTTCGGAGCGTTGTGTACCTCGTCAAGAATCATGCCCTCCGTGTGCTGGTTCAGAAAAGCGACCGGGTCGTTTTCGGCGAAACTCCGGACATCAAGATTTTCCAACGAGTAATACGGTAGGTATGAGAACAAGTTGCGGAGCAGCGTCGTCTTTCCGGACTGGCGCGGTCCTGTTACCGTAATGACTGAAAAATAGCGGTAAGCCTCTTCTATCACGGCGGATAGCTCCCTGTGGATATATTTTGCCTCCATACTGTTTATGCAATTTTGAAATACAACTGCAAAATTACATAAAATACGATACACCGCAAATTTTTCAGGGTATTTTCTCACATCCCAAGCCGTTTTTTCTATCATATACGACTCTTCTTTTTTACAAAATCCTTGCTTTTACCGGCAGGTCATTCTTTACTCTTTTCGTCGGCGAATGTAGGACGAAGCGCATAATCGCCAAGCCGCATTGCATTCGGATGACGAAAACAGACTGTTACACGGTCGGTTTTCTATCCGGGTTTGGCTTATGATGCCACAGCTTCATCCTCTGGCTGCCTCAAAAAGCTGAAAACAAACCTGCACGGCAAACGAAAGCAGGGAAAAAGAAAAATCAGCATGATAGTTCAACCAATTAAAAGTAAACAAGTATGGTAGAAGAAATTAGACAAGACGACAAAGTGATATTATCGAGCGAAGACGGTTTTTCCGTCCCTATGATTTTCAACAACCTTTGTGGAAAGAATTTCATTGGCAAAGAATACAAGGACTATATCAGGCATATAGCCTTTGAGGAAATGGGACTTAAGCCGGGCATCGTGTCCCATTATCGGGACGGTGTTCTATATAAGAACGGCACAATCCCGGAACTTTGAACAGGTAAACCAAAATAGGAACAGCAAAAATCAAAATTTATACAAATATGGAAACAACAACTATTCATCCGGCAGAAGCCTATCTCCGAAACGAGCAGAATTCCACCTCTTTATATGTAAGGATTGCAGGACAACGTAGGCGATTATTCATCAACCGCAATGAAAACGTCATCGGCATTATTGCGCCAAGAAAACGAAAAAGCGGGTACATCTTCACGGATTGGGCAAGCATTGAGAAGATATACTATCCGTCATCCTCTCCCGAAGATGCAGCGGACATAGGAAAGAAACAGGTCTTGAAATACCAGAAACTTGCCCGACTTGCCACGCATACGAATGATTGGCTTCGCAAAATCGCTAATGCCGATTTGGATAAATCCCTCTACGAGAACCGCATCACGACCGGCACACGCATCGACGGCAAGTGTATCGGACTTGCCACCATCGAGAAGTATTGCAGCAGTTGGGATATGGCTCGTTTCAGAACGGCACTGAAGCAAGGCGAAAAGTTTTCCACCGGACGCTTCGACTTTTGTGGCTATGACGGTACGTTATGGTGTGAGCCACGCGAAAATGGAGATATGGCGGCTGGATTCAGCAAAGAATACAGGAATTGTGGCAACGGCTACTATTATCTGCTTATCAACGATGAATACATGATAGGCTATGACATAGACTGAGTTATATGCAAGACCGTATCGGGCAAAGTCTCGGTACGGTTTGTTGTTCCGATCGACCAACGGCCTTTTATAAAATTCCTTTCTCCCTCATATAGCCTTACATCCTGCGGCCAGTTTGCTTCAAGCAGCCTCACGCATTTTGTGTAACACGTTACATAAAGTGCGTGAAGCCCCTTTTTGCAAAAGGACGGACACGGACAGACTTGGCATTACAGGGGGCGGGATAAATCCTGCCCTCTGTAGTCCCAAGACAGTCCATCGGAAAGTCCGTCCCGGCTGGCCGCCTCACTCTTTTATTCATAAATCTTTCCTTTTCTAACGGATTCCCATTAAACCCAAGTCCGCTGCCGTGCGACCTACGGAACAGAATTTTCCGCAAAGGTAACCGGCGGCTCCAATCCTGCCAATGCCGGCATACTGCCGCAAATGACACGTAAAAATCTTCCTCTCCGCTGTCGAGCGTATTTTTCCGGATCAGCCTTGTCCGATTGTTCCCCGCCACCTTCTGAAAGCAGAAAAATCTTCCCGGCGGTCGCAAACAGACCGAACAAAGGGAAATAGTAATCTTGATTCATGAGTATTACAAAAACAATAATAAGTATGGAAATATTAAAAATAGTAATTCCCAAGTGGAATATAGCGGAAATTACTGGCTATGACCCGATGACAACCTTTTGGCAGGACTTCTCTATGGCAGACAAGTTCGGGAATGAAGCCATAGCTGACACATACAGAAAGGTTAAGGCAGAATGGAAAGATAACTACAAGCATTGGACAGAGCTGTGCCTTGTACTTAATCACAAAATTTGGCAATGGCACGAGCGGGACAACCAGAAAGCCACGCTCTATGACCGCCGAATGGCCAGACGAGCTGCAGGAGTATTACTTTCAAATAACGGATTAAAGCAATCGGTAGGACGGTGTGAAGTCTCCCCACTATAAACTCAAAACTATGACCGCTCAAGAAAAGATACAAAAAGTAACGGAAATATCCCAAAGCAAAGGCTGGAGTATAAGTGTGGATGACAAAAATAAATCAAATATTCAGTTCGACTTCCAACGCTATACCAACTATGGGCAGGATTTTAATTTCAGTGCCGAAATGAAATGTGAGGACATTGATACCCTCATTGCTGACATGGAACAATATTTCGAGGGTTTTGACCCGGATTACGAAGCCTATCTATGGATTGGAAATGATGGGCACGGTAAAAATGGCGCACCTTACCACATCAAGGACATTGTATCGGATATGGAGGAAGCGGAAAAACAAATACACGACTTGTTGGAAGCACTTGAGACAGAATTTATCTAATGCGCATGATGATGATTTATAAGACTAATTCCAAAATGAGCTTATTTTGCTGTTATACAACAAATACTAAATGTAGTATATACTAAGGTTAGTAAAGTAGGATATTAGGAAATATCCCATCAGAAATGATAGAATGCACTACATTTAGTCAATCAGTATTTTAGTATAGTAGTAGATGCTATAATACTAAAATATACAAAAGTAGTAAAATAGTATACACTAATAATAGTAAATACTAAAAATAGTATTATCTTTGTATCAGATATAAAGACACGAAATTATGACAAAAATAATCGCAGTTTTGAACCACAAGGGCGGTGTCGGAAAGACAACTACCACCATCAATCTTGCTGCCGCATTGCAGCAGAAGAAAAAGCGTGTACTGCTCATCGACATGGACGGTCAGGCAAACCTCACGGAATCCTGCGGTCTCTCCATCGAAGAGGAACGGACGGTGTACGGAGCGATGAAAGGCGAATATACCTTACCGGTATTCGAGTTGGAAAACGGTCTTTCCGTTGTACCGTCCTGCCTCGATTTGTCGGCGACAGAATCCGAGCTTATCAACGAGCCGGGGCGGGAATTAATACTAAAAGGGCTGATTGCAAAATTGCTTGAAACCCGTAAATTCGACTATATCCTGATTGACTGTCCGCCCTCGCTGGGTTTGCTGACACTGAACGCCCTCACATCGGCGGATTTCCTGATTATCCCGGTACAGGCGCAGTTCCTCGCCATGCGCGGAATGGCAAAGATTACAAATGTGGTCGGGATTGTCAAGGAACGTTTGAACCCAAACCTAAATATCGGCGGCATTGTCATCACCCAGTTTGACAAGCGCAAGACGCTCAACAAAAGTGTGGCGGAACTAATCAGCGAATCGTTCTGCGACAAGGTATTCAAGACCGTCATCCGGGACAATGTATCATTGGCCGAAGCTCCGATAAAAGGCATGAATATCTTTGAGTATAACAAGAACAGCAACGGGGCAAAGGACTACATGGAGTTAGCAAAAGAAGTGTTGAAATTAAAATAAAAACGATATGGGCAAAAGTGATTCATTGAAAAACGGCATGAGAAGCGGACTGGACGGCTTGCTGTCATCCACCGGGAAGTCCACGCAAAAGAAAGAACCTGCACCGGTCAAAACGGAAAAAGAGCCTGCTGTACATTGCAACTTTGTCATAAACAAAAGTATTCATACCCGGATGAAGTACCTCGCCATCGAAAAGAATATGTCTCTACGGGACATCGTGAACGAGGCGATGAAAGAGTATTTGGAAAAGCACGAGAAATAACCGGTACGGCGGTTGTAGTCCCCATCCGATATACCTTTTATAGCATACCGCTATCTTATGGGCACGTCCACAAGGTAGCGTTTTTCCTGTTTATACCCTCCTGGGTGTTCTCCTGTTCTATTACCTCTTATAACCGCATGGTTGTATTACTTTTTTATTTATTCCACTTGCCGCTTGTCCGGCCTCGTTCCTGCCATCGCCGGTTGGTTTTCCAGACGCAAATTTGGACTGCCGCGCTTGATTTCACCGCTTTGAAGTGCATTTCTCGTAAAATTCTTCCTTCCTGCGAAAGAGTAATTTTCCGGAAAAAGCGTTGAAAATAGCTTGTTCGTCAGTCCCTTGAAGCATCTGTAAATCCCAAGCGGTTCAGGCAGAGAAAAGAACCGAAAAAAGGGAAAATAAAAAAATCAAATATCAACCAATTAAATTTTATGATTATGGCAACAACAGCAGTTCAAGCAGTAGAGAAGAACATCACATCGGTAGCATTGGCAGACATTCAGCCGAGTAACTACAACCCACGTAAGAACTTTGACGAGACAAGCCTTGCGGAACTTGCCGAGAGCATCCGTCAGCAGGGAGTGCTTCAGCCTATCGGTGTGCGCCCTATTGCGGACAACCGTTTCGAGATTGTATTCGGAGAACGCAGATACCGTGCTTCCCTCATGGCTGAATTGGCGGAAATTCCGGCTATCGTCATGGAAATTTCAGACGAGACAGCCGAGGAAATGGCGATTACCGAGAACCTGCAGCGTAAGGATGTGACCCCGATTGAGGAAGCCAACGCCTACCAAAAGCTCATAGACAGCGGTCGCCACGATGTACAGTCCTTGACCGTGCAGTTCGGCAAGACGGAGGCATATATCCGTACACGACTTAAATTCGTTTCCTTGATACCCGAAATCGCTTTGCTGTTGGAGCAGGACGAAATCACAATCAGCGTGGCAAGTGAAATCTGCCGTTATGGGGAAGAGATACAGCGTGAGGTGTACGACCAACATCTGAAAGAGGGGGTGCAGTACAATAGTTGGCGAGGCATGAAAGCTTCCGAGGTGGCACAAAGCATCGAACGGCAATACACCGCAGACCTCAATCGCTATTCATTCGACAAAACCCTTTGTCTTTCATGCCCTCACAATACCAATAATATGATGTTGTTCTGTGAGGGTGGTTGCGGAAATTGCGCCAACCGCGCTTGCTTGGTGGAAATGAACACATCGCACCTTACCGAAAAGGCTATGCGGCTCATGGAACAGCACCCTGCCGTTCCCCTCTGCCACGAAAGCTACAATTACAATGAAGCTGTCATCGACCGACTTACCGCTATGGGCTACGAAGTGGAAAGCCTTAAAACCTATGCAACGAAATACCCCGAAAGCCCCCAAGCACCTCAAAAAGAGGATTATGATACCACCGAGGAATACGAGGATGCAGAAAAGGATTACGGGCAGGAATTGAACGGTTACACCGAAAAATGCGAAGCAATCCGCACCCGAAGCGAAGCAGGAGAAATCTCCCTCTATCTCCGTATTGAGAGCAACGACATTACACTGTGCTATGTTGCAAATACCGCTACCACCGTAAACGGTACAGCAACCGAAATGCCGCTTTCACCTATCGAGAAGTTGGAAAAGCAGGACAAACGCAACAAGGAGATTGCCCTCGAAAAGACCGTTGAAGACACCAAAAAGCGGATTTTAGAGGTCGATATGTCAGAGCGCAAATTTGGACAGGACGAGGAGAAAATGGTGTATTTCTTCCTGCTCTCCTCACTCCGCAAAGAGCATTTCAATGAGGTGGGAATTGAAGATAAAGGTTCTTATTACTACCTTACGAGCGAGGACAAAATGCGCATCATCGAGAACCTTACCGCCAAGCAGAAAGCCGTTATCCGCAGGGATTATCTGATTGCCAATTTCAAGGACGCATTCGGTAACAACGCCACAGCCTCCCTGTTGCTTGGCTTCGCCCAAAAGCATATGCCCGAAGAACTTGCCAATATCCAAGACGGATATAATGAAGTGTACGAAAAGCGGCACCAACGCATTAAGGAAAAAAAAGCCGCTTTGCAGGAACAAGCCACGCAGGAAGCGGAACAACCCGATGAACCGCAACCCGAAGCGGAAGCACAGACCGAACCGCAAACGGAAGAAATAGCTGCCTGACAAATGTTGTTGTCATAACGAATAGGGGGGGGGAAATCCGCCCTCTATTCATTTTTGTATGCTCCGGACAAAGGACCCAAGTACCTCTTTTAACTTTCTGACGAACCCGTCACCACCCACCCTTCCTCCATTCATAGCTTTCGTTTCCTCTCTTTTTTACCATTTTCAACTTCCCTTTTATAGCGTTTCCCCAGCTTCATTCCCTGTCAGCCCCGGTTTGGTTTTATCAGATGCAAAGGTCGGCCGTCGCGCTTGATCCGGCGGCTTGAAATGTATTTCCTGCAAATTCTTCCTTCCCTCAGAAAGAGTAATTGGCAGGAAAAGCCTCCCGTATGAAGCTGTACCGACAACCGTTTACCGCATCTATAAAATCCCAAAGCGGTTCCGACAGAAAGGAATCGAACGGAGGGAATAAAAAACAAATCATTAAAATTCAAGATTATGGACAACATCAAGGAAAGCAAGGAGTACCAGCTCGCCAAAGACTGGGAAAGAGCAGTGAACGATTACGGCTTCAATCCCAAACGGTTTGCAGCCGCTATCCCCGAAATGCACCCCACGCTGCAGCAAAGCCTTTACAGGTTGGTAAAGGAGTGTATCGTGGTCATGGCAGACGAGACACGCAATTACGATGACCGCAACCGTGCATCGCACGAAGAAGCGAAGTGTATCATGGAATACCTCAAGGCAAACGGGAGACATATCCCATTAAGATAACAGGCGTATGAAAACGAAAGAACTACAATTTGACGGCAATATCTACATCTGCCGTATCGTGAAATCCAACGAAGGTGAAGAACTACTTATCGGCTCTACCGCTCTGCTCGATGCACTTCATCCGGGCAGTTTCGAGGACGAGAGCGAAGGTTTTGCAAGTAAGGAAGCCGAACAAATATATGACGAGGTTTTCTTTTTCGCCGATGCGAAGACCCTCAAATTACCGGACGATGAACTCATCACGGAATTAAAAGAGGATAACCCCGAATGGTTCAACTAACATAAATCAATAATCATATTAAAAATCAAAGTTATGGATAAAGAGTATGTAATGCACATCGCACAGACCATCAAAGAACAATTACTGTCATTTACCCCCATACCCGTCTTTATGTCGTGGGGAGTCAGCGAATTTGTCGCTACGGTATTCCAAGAATTACCGGCACTGCGGCTGAAAGTAAACGGACGGTTACACGCCGGATATGTCGTTATCGCTCTCAACGGCTCTGATTACTACGAGGTCTATCTACTGAAAGAAGATGATAGCAATGCAAAGTGTGTCAATGAAGAAGTCTGCTTCGACGAACTGGGCGATGTTATCGACCGGGCTATCGAAAGCGGTACAGACAAGGAGGAATACGATAAATTCTGCGACCGGCAACTTGCCGAACTTTTAAGCGGTACACGAGCTTAAATAAGCGAACTACCATATAAATAACACTGCCCCCATTTTCACGCGGGCAGTGTTATTTGTATGAGGTTGGATGCGTCCAAGCCGCAATATCCTATTATAAACTTACTTTTGAAATTCTTGTTCCACTTTTACCGTTACATACATCTGGTTACGGCTTGTGGGATTGTCCGGCTCCGTCATTTCCAATACCCCTGCACCAATCATCGGATTGATATAGACCTCCATAAGATTTTCCCTATCTTTCAATCCTAAATGTTGCAAAATATCAGATAGGGATTGCGGCTCAACACAGAACTCCAAGATTTGCTCTTTTCTCAAATCCTGCTTGCGAGGTTTTCTTGTCGGGTTTTCATCCCTAACTGCAAGGTCAGCACAACATAGTCCGGACGTGTTTCCTCGGCTACAGTAGGAAGCGGCCAACCCAAAGACTGCCAACCGCTCACAATCTTATCCACACCGCTACCGGCTTTCTCGGCACGCCCCAGACACATGAACATCTAAGTGAGTAGATTGGCAGCAAAGCGAGTGCAGGAAACCGGAACGCTAAAAATACCGAATAAGACCCACACGGCACTATAATATGTTGGCATTCTGCCCTGTATATCCCGTATTTTTCGTACCTTTGCGGCACAAAAACGTATGTATATGGAACAACAAGTTATCCCATCGGATTATACACAATATGCAGAGGCAGTAGAGATAATCAAACATGCCATCGAACGCTGCCGGTATAGAAGTGCGGCTGCGGTCAACAAAGAAACTCTCTCGTTGTATTTTGGAGTGGGGAAATTCGTGTCTGAAAATTCCCGCATCGGCTGTTGGGGTACTAAAGCATTGCCTACCATATCAAAGCTCCTTCAACGGGAGTTGCCCGGTCTGCACGGCTTTTCTGAATCGGGGTTGAAACGGATGCGCTCATTCTATGAGGAATGGAGGACGTTTTTAATTCGTCCAACAGTGTTGGGCGAATTGGAAAACCATTCGTCGGAAAAGGGTACGGCTTTAATTCATCCAACAGCGTTGGGCGAATTGGATATTGACGAGCATCTACTGCTGCAACTTATCGGGCAACCGGTCAATACCGAATTTACCTGGGACGATTTTGTCAAGATTAGCTTTTCACATCATATTGAAATCCTGACTCGTTCAAAAGACATCGCAGAACGATTGTTCTATATCCATTGTGCCGCTCAAAATGCGTGGTCGCTATCCTCTCTCAAAAATTACTTGAAAGAAGACATCTATTCAAATCGCGGATCTTTGCCGAGCAACTTCCTTCAAGTGCTGCCCGAAGCCATTTATGCCGTAAAAGCGACATTGGCGTTCAAGGATGAGTATATGCTCGAAATGGTTAATCTGGAGAATGTGGGAGAACGCGAACAGGACTGGAACGAAAAGGTCATCGAAAACCAAATCGTAACCAATATCAAGCAGTTCATTCTCCGTTTTGGAAACGACTTCACTTTTATCGACAGTCAGCATCGCCTGATAGTTGCCGGAGAGGAAATGTTTGCTGACCTTGTATTCTTCAACAGAGAACTGAATGCCAGCGTAATCGTGGAATTGAAACGGGGCAAGTTCCGCCCGAATTATCTCGGACAGCTTAGCGGTTATCTGACTGTATATGATATGACCGACAAGAAACCGCACGAGAACCCTTCAATCGGTATTGTCCTATGTCAGGATGCCAACCGCCAATTTGTCGAAATCATGGTGCGCGACTATGATAAGCCTATGGGCGTGGCGACATACCGCACAGCCCAAGAAATGCCGGAAAATTTGCGCAAGACTCTACCGGACATCGACAAATTACAAAATCTGCTGTCGGAAAACGATTCCAAATCGGAAACTGTCAGATGATTCATTTATGTCCGCAAGATTTCGGGTAGCTGAATGGAATACAAAAATCCCTGCAATAACCACGTAAATTATTGCAGGGATTTTGATTTATTTCGCCCCACGCTTGTTCAGTACATCCGCTATCATGTCTTTTACATCCTGTCCGACTTGTATGAAATTTTTATACAAGATGCGTTCCCGTTCCTCCCTCGACTTGAAAGTGTAGAACTTCGGTAGCGGTACATAGGCCGCTTCCTCCGCTTTTATCTCCCTCATATCGAAATCCGTCTTGCAGAAGAACTTTGTAGTCTTGAACTCTTCCGACTCCTGAATGTTCATCGAGCCTCCCGTACCGGTTTTCGTCTTCACGAAATCACGTGCCGTCTGTCCGCAAATCCATCCCGTCGCCATATCCGAAATTTTCGAGGCGGGTACAAGACTGTCCATGTTCTCATTGAGATTGATACTCGTTTTGTCCCGGTCGATCGTCACGCCCTTTTTGACCTGTACCACCTTGCCGAAAATGTCATTCGACAACCATTCCAGTGTCTCTTTTGCGCGAGCTGAACCGCTTACCACGTTGCCCACTGTCGTGATGATTTTTTGCATTCCCACTTTTCCGTAGTCAGCCTCCAACTGCGGCAACTCCTGAAAACCCAGCGTTACGCTTACCTTGTTGCTTCTCGCCGTACCTATCAGTCGGTCTATCTTGTGGAAATACAGTGTCGGTAGCTCATCCACGATGATGCTGACCGGAATATTTTTCCCCTGCCCGGTGTTCACACGGGTAACGAGACGGTTCAATATCAGAGCGTTCAACGCTCCGATGATACTTTCCATTTCCGGATCGTTGGCTATCAGCAGATAACTGGGTGACTTGGGGTCACTAACTTTCAGGTCGAAATCGTCCCCATCCTTGTGGAATATCCAGTAAGATTCCTTTGTAGCCAAACGGCTGGTATAGACACGCAGCGTACCTATCATACCTTCCAACTGTTCCATCGCCTTGTTTTTGAAGGCCGTTTGGAACGGGCCGAGCAACGGCGCGACCTCGTTGTCCGTCTCAAGTACCTCAAAAATAGTCTGGTAGCTCTCATTGAGAAATGAAAGGATATGCGGCATATCCGAGTATTTTCCAAGCCAATAGGCAGGTTCCACGATGCTGCCACCCTCACGGTCACGAACGACACCCGTCGGCTTCCAGAACTTCGTCTGCGGATCTTGCCGTTTCTCCGCATACAGTTTCTTTCCGTTTGCATCGTAGGGTTCCCGCTCGTAGTTCACGAAAAAGTAGATACAGGCGGCAAGAAAGTTCACGGCAGAAGTCTGAAAGAACTGGTCACTGCCTCCGCCTCCCTCTTTCTTGCCTTTCTGCAGGGATTCCAACAGGGTTTCCGCCGTTTCGCTCGCCGCCGCAAGATTATTGATGTACTTTGCCTGAATGGGGTTCACCCGTTTGCTGTACTCCACATCCACGAAGTTGATGATGTTGAACTTGCATCCTTTTGGCACTTTGCCGAGCTTCTGGTTTTTCTTGTAATGATAGTAAAGTTTAGTGGCAAGTGTCGGAAATTTGTAGTCATAGACCACCATCGCGAAGCCCTTGGCACTATGTTGGCGGATGAACGGTTCTATGATACTGAACGTCTTACCGCTACCTGGAGTTCCAACCACCCATGTTCCTCTGAAACAGTTGCTTATCGACACCCATCCCTTGCGAAATTTACCTTTGTAATAGTACCGCATCGGTATATTCACGCTATACTGGTTCTCATCCTTCTCTTCGCTCTGCTCGAAACTTTCATTCTCGAAGTTAAACCGGTCTTTACCCAGTCCCTCCTTGATGAACTTCGAGATGTTATCCAATGCGATATGCACCAATATCACACCGACCAGCGTAGCCGCCATATAGAAGATGATGTTCAGCGGCAGGGTGTAGAGCCTCGTTTCCATCGTATGATGGTACAGCCACACGGAGAACACAATCAAGAACAATCCGCAGATAAGTGGATATAACACTTGCCTGCGTGCGTCAAACTCCAAGTGTTTTTTGTTGCGTGTGCCGATACAAGTGATGCAGATGAGTAGGAAGGTCGCTATCTTACTATACACGAGGTTGCCGTCGTTATAGATCATCCATCGCTTGATGCGCCCGTGTATATCAATCAATATGCCGCCCCAGTGGTCGAGCATGGCAAGGTCTATGGCATACTCGAAGAACTCCATCAGCACGGAGATATAGATGACCGCACGGAATATTTTGTAAAATCCTTGTAGTTCCTTGCTTTCTTCCATTGTCTTTGTCCTTTCCCTCTTTTCGTTCCTACCTGTTCAGTGTGATAATCGGCCGCACCTTGTGCGCCTGTGTCTTCGGGGTCTCCTGCATCGCACCGCTTCCTGTCGAGTAAAGCCACGCTTTCGCCGTTTCCTGTCCGGTTACCTCCGTCGATGTCCAGTACCAGCAGTCGTTTTCATCCAACGGCAGCGGATGGCCGCCACACCGTTCGATGACAGGATTGACGGTTTCCCGGACGGCATACAGCAGCCGCATCTGTGCCACCGACGGGATATAGGCACTCTGTCCGTACCGCCACAGGTCAAAGACCGCTTCCGCCATAGGCGAAGCCGTCTCCCGTGTGTCGTACAGCGCAAAGGTGTTCATGTTCCCGTCCAAAGCCTCGATGTCGGCCGACGTCCCTTGTGCGACACCGAGGCTGTCGGCAAAAGCTGCCGGAGCAATGTCCCACAGGTAAACCGCATAGCCGTTCCCTTCCGTACCTTCACGGTGTTCGGTATCGAAGACAACCGCTATTGCCCGTTTTCCCGACTGTTCATACTGTACGTAGGATAAAGCCGTACCGTCCTCGCAGAGAATATGTCCCGGACGTACCGCCGTATCAGGTACGTCGATATGGGCGTCACAGGCAGCGCACAATACCGCCGTCACTGCCATTGCAAACCATTGAATCTTTCGTATCATGTTATTTTCGTTTTTTGTTTTTCCTTTATTTTATCGGCAGTTTCACCCCCAGCACGATACCTGTCCGCAGCAAATCCGCCCCTTTTATCATCATGTCACTCTTTACCTGCCAGAACAGTGTGCATCCCGACCGCAGCACATAATTGTGCTCGTAACCCACATGGATTCCGGCAAGAAACTTGTTCGTGTCGCTCCCTGCCGAAGCTCCGATACGCAAGTTGCCGTAATGGTTGCGTCCACGCACCACACAAGGTTTGTACGCCACACCGAAACCGTAAGTGCGATAGTTGCGCCAGAAGGATTCCGGACAAATATGACCGCAAGATTTACATTCCGTCCATTTCAGATAGCCGTTGGCGAAAAACTCCCACGCATGGCGGTAGTTCATTTCATGTTCGTAAGCAAGCGTTACGTCCATGCCGTTCTCATACAGCAATCCCACTCCAAGCGAGAGGCGGCCGCTGTTACGCTGCGCACTTGCATTCATGAAGACGCACATGCAGGCAAGCATCAGTATTATCGTCTTTTTCATCGTCATTCCTCCTCCAATAAAGCGGTGTTAAATGAATCGGCCGACAGCACATCCTCGTAGTCAATGTTCAGGCTGATATTGCGCCCGCTGATTTGTTGTTCCGTCATTTCGATGGTCAGCAGCTTGTCGTTCGGAAAGGTCATCTTTTTCACGACAATCACGTTCCGGTAGCCGTGCTTGAACGTCTTGCCGTGTTCCAATACCAGGGCAGGCGTCAGCTCGATGGTCTGCGCGTTGGTTGCCTTCGAAAGTTTCTTGTCCGACAGTTTCACCCGTATCTCGTCGATGTCGAAACGGATGTTCGTTTTGTTCTCGATGGAAAAGTCGATGAAGAAATAGTCGCCCACCGAGTAAATATTGTTCAGGCGCATTACCATTCGGTGCGCCTTGGTCGCCACGTTGCGGATTTTCGCGGGCGAGTTCCACACCCGTCTTGCAAAACGCACCATGTCGGCTGTGGACATCGAGACCGTAGGATTGTTGTAGGCATCCCGTTCCTGTAGCTGAATTTCCTTGTCTGCCACCGCCTCGCTTATCCGCGTGGTGTAGATGAGTGCATACTGCGTGCGATAGCGTTCCGTTACGATGGTGACGATGGCCAGCACTTCACCGTCCTCGTGTCCCGTCTCTTTGGGCTTCAACCGGATGATGTTCTCAATGGGTTGGTCGCCCGCCACCTTGTCTGTGGAAATATCCACGAAGCGGACCGGTTCCGTGGCTGTGATGACGGTCGTTACCTGTTCATTGACAGTCAGCCGTTCCATCTCTTCGTATGTACGCTGAGCCTGTGCGTTCCGTGTGGCAAAAAGTCCTGCCGCCAGAAGAAATGCAGTTACAATTATTTTCTTGTTCATATCGTTTCTGTTGATATTGTTTATTTCTTTATTTCCCTTATTTCGCTTTCTTTAATCCATGACCACGTTCCAGTTCCTCCCGAATCCGTCGTCCGACAATTTCGCAATACGTCGGTTCAATCTCGAATCCGATGTAATGCCGCCCCGTGCGGATGGCGGCAATGGCGGTCGTACCCGAACCGATGCAGTTGTCCAGCACCACATCGCCCTCGTTGGTATAGGTACGTATCAGGTACTCTATCAAGGCTACCGGCTTCTGTGTCGGATGATAGAATGCTCCTGTCTTGTGTTCCTTGGGTATGGAAATGACAGAGGTCGGGTACTTGTCTTCGGCAACACGCACCGGAGCCAGTTTCATTTCACCGTAACAGCGGTTCGTGAAACCGTCCGTCTTGCGGCGTCCATGATTCCTCCGTTCCGGTGGACACGGCGTCATTTGAGGATGATATACCGGCTGACGGTCGTAGAACACGATGATGTCCTCATGCTGGCGTAGCGGCATCCGGTTGGCATTCAGGTGACCCGTTACCCGGTCTTTCCGCCACACGAGGTTATACCGCCACATCCGGGGTTGCGAGAGCATGAGTTGCGCCGAGAAAATGCCCTGCGCAAAGAGGATAACGGGGCTTCCCGGCTTGGTGATCCTGCGGTACTGTTTCCACAACGCTTCGAGCGGTATCTGCCTGTCCCAGTGTGCCGCCTTGTTGCTACGGTTCAACACGCCGTAAGGCAAATCCGCTATCACGGCATCGACACTGCCGTTCGCCATGAGCTTCATACCCTCGATACAGTCCATATTATATATGTTGTCAATCTCTATCATGGCTTCCGTTTTTACTGTTTCTCACGTCCGTTCACCAGATAGACGAAAGTGCCGTATTTCAGCTTTACCTTATTTTTTTTGATAGCTTTGCCGATGGCATTGCTCGTTTTCTGGTAGGCATTCGTAGCGGCTTGCATTCCCCATTGCGAGAGACTGTTGCCGTAACTGCCGGTATTCATGTTCAGATTCCCCGACACCGCACCGCTTGCCACATCCTTGCTCGTTTCCCGGAACTGGCTGTTCGGTACATAAAGCCCTTCCATGCCGTCCGTGTCGTAAAGGGACAGGCTGACCTTCACCAGTTCGTCCTCGATGAGAATGCTGGTGATGTTCCCCTTCACACGCCCCGACGAGAAGCCGCTCATGGTGGCATACAGATACGACCCTCGTTTGACCACGCACTCGTTGATCTCCACGTCGTCGAGCAGACGCAACCGCACACGCGAGCCGTCCACCGCCTTGATGTCCTCGTCGATAATGGCCTTTATCAGTTTCGGTTCACGGGCATTGACCGCAAGCGTATTGAAGTAATCCGAAGCCGTCTTTACCTTGCGTACCACTTCGCTGGGCGGTTCGTTCTCTGACGGGGCTTTTACCGAACGGCTCTCTTCCTCTATTTTTCCCTTGACCTCTATGGTTGCCGTCGGGGGTTGCGCCGATGCGGTACTGTCCGTATCGGTCGCCGGTAATACCTCATTGCGTCCTCTCAACCTTGCTTCGGCAAGGGCTTTCTCCAGTTCCGCGAGAGCTTCTTGCTCGCGTGTCTTGGCATCGGCAATTTGCGCTGCCGCAGCCTTTTCCTGCTGTTGCTCATCGAGCAAGGCGATGTCGTCCACCGTGTATTGCGATTCATATTCTTCCTTGTTGTCATCGGGTTCATCTCGTTCTATGTTATCCACTGCGGAGTAATCCTGTATCTTACCCCATGATTTGGCCATGTTCTCGTACTTGCTGCCTATGCCGTCACCGCCTTTAAGCCGGGCATCCGGCAAATCGGGGTTCAAAAACTCCGTTGTCTGCAGCGTCTTGTCCGGAATCTCCGCCGTTTCGGTATGAAACAGGTCGAAGATGAAGTACGATGCAACCAGAAGCGGGATATACAGGACAGCCGGAAGCATATACTTCGGCTCCCTGAAATTGATTTTATCAAATATCTTCATCATACATCTTTTAATTGAGTTGTACATACTTGCCTTCAATGCTGCAGTTTTTCAGCACTTCTGCGTTTTCCACTCCGAATGCGATCAGGATGCTGCCGCAACCGGGAGAATCGCCGCGTGTTCCGTCCGGGCGGTAAAACCGGATGCGGTGGCGCAGGAATTTCATGCCCGTCGCTTTCTCGAAAATGACGTCCTGAAACATTTTGGAATCGCAACGGTTGAACAACAGCGCGATGCCGTTGCCGTGTTCCGCCAGCTTTCGGACAAACTGTTCGATAAGGGGACGCGAGTACGGAGGATTGAGCCATACACGCCCTTCCCATTTCAGGGACAATCCGTCCATGTTCCGGTCATACATGACTTCGGCGGTCGGCCACAACGGACGGATAGGGGCGCAAGGGTCAAGGTCGAACCTGCCTAACGCTTTCAACACCTCCTTCGGGGTGTACCATTCGTCCGACGAGCGGACTGATTTTTCAAATCGTGTATTCATAAGCACTCCTTTATTGCGGTTCATATTTCTTGTTCTCGTTCCGATTTTCCCTTATTTCACCCCCTTGCAGCCTCTTGTGTCTTTCCCGTAGCACCGAATCCTGCATTTCCGTCGCCGTGCGTGTCGGCCGGCTGTTGCGGTATGCCATTGTAATGCGATAGATGTTCCAAGTGAACCCTCCGATAGCGAAACCAAAGACGATGACCAGAAAAAGTATCCGGTGCGCGTTGGCGAATCCCTGCACCTTGGCGGCAGCCTTGTCAATGCGTGTCGCTTGGGCGAACTTTCGTCCGGCGGACACCTCCCGCTCGTAACGGTCTTTGTATTTCGGATCGTTCTTGTCCGGCATCTTTTCACCGAAGAGCATCCGCCTGAATCCCTTGATATTCATAAACTCCGTTGTTTAGTAGTTGATCTTCGTTTTCTGTTCGATGTCCTTGTTCAGCAGGGTTCGCCAGTTCACGATAAGCAATCCGTGCGGGTTGTTTTCTGTTCGGGGCACACGCTTAAGTTGCCCCGCCGTGACCAGTTCCCGCATGAGGATGTTGCTCCGCCGCTCAATGCGTTGCCGTCCGTAGTAAGTGAACTCCATCTTCTCCTTGTTGAAAGCCACGCTGTCACAATAGATGGAGAACACCGAACTCGTACCCAAAATGTTGGAGTAGAAACCCTTTTCCTTGAGCGTGTTGTATTGTGCCAACCCCGTCTCATCCACCAGATACATCGCTTTTTCCATCGTATAGCGGATGTATTTGTCATCTGGCGGTAACGTGAAAAAATAATGGTGGAACATTTCCACATGGCTTTTAGCTTCCATGTCAAGCGTTTCGTCCATTGTCGTGCGGTTCACGAGGATAGGCACGTTGCCGTCCAGCACATACACCTTCTTCTGCGCATCCGAGACCATCGTCCGGGCTGTCCAGATACTTGACAAGCTGATGATGACACATCCCACGAGAAAAGCGGTACAGATGATGCCCACCAGTCTTATTTTGTTTTCCAAATTCTTGATGACCATCGGTTATTCCCTTTTACCGTTCAACATCTGTACATATTCCGTGTGCAGCATGGGTATGACCGCATCCCGAAGTTCCGTCAAAAGATTCTCGAACTCCGCCGAGAATATCTCCACGTAATAGCCCTGCATCTCCACGTGGACAAGCACCCACCAGATTCCTCTTTTGCGCTTACCTGCGTTCCGCTGCAGCAGGGCAAGACGCAGCTTGTACGTCAGGTACGTCACCAAGGGGGCGATGTACCGGTCGTCGTACTCGAAGGCTTCGTCCAGTTCTTCATACTGCGGGTCGATGCGGTGGTTTTCCGTCACCTCGCAAACCTCTTTTCTCGCTCGTTCCTGTGCAAAGGACATGAATTTCTCATCCTTGCACCAACTTTTGATTTTCTCTTGCAATTTCATGTTGTTATGATTTTTATTGGGTTTATATTATCTTTTGCGGATTATCTCATGATGCCGCCCAACCCTCCGGTTGCCGTCATCTTCGCCTGCTGTGCCACGCCCTCGCCGAAGTTTCGGGTAGAGAATGCCGTGTCGCCCTCCGGTATCATCCATGCCGCCAAGTCCGGAACAAGGTTCAGGCACTTGAGGGCTACAATCGAAGCCGCCATCAGGTAGCCTGCCGAGAAGAACGAGTTTTGCAGGTAGGCAGCCATCGTCTGCTCGCTGGCGGTTATCGCCGTCAGGTTCTCGATTTGGATGCACAATACAATGTCAAAGAGCAGCAGCACATAGAAGCCCACGAAATAGAGCATCGCCCCGTAGAAATGCACCGTCAGATAGCGTGTCAGCCACTTCGCCCAAGCACCTTCCCATTTCGGCAGGATGCTGAACGCCCACTGTATCGGTCCGAAAATCGTCAGCATTCCCAACAGGATTTGTTGGCAGTAAATCGTTGCCCACCAACCGATTCGGAACACCACGAGAGCAATCAACATGATGATTTTGTCTATCCCCACGATGACTCCTGCCGTCAAAGACGTGAACCACAACTTCGCCGCATCCTTTTCCATGCTCGTCACTTCGTCCACGCCGGTCTGCTCCATTGTCGCCTCTATCAGGTTGGGATCGGATGTGCCCGTGTGGGCGACATCCGCCTGCGCCTGCAGGTTCGTGTACATCGTGTCACGCACATGGATGAGCTGTTGAACTTCCTCGAACCTGTCCGATATCTGTGAAGCTTCAGCTTCGTACAGGTCATGGGTGTACGACCCGATGCAATTCGGGATGTAGGACAGAAAGTCCAGAAAACACCAGTTGTTCCGGCTCCCCGCCATACCCGTGTCCGCAGGCGGATACCACCAGCAGATGATAATCGACACGGCAAGCGGCCTAAACAGCTTCATAACGTCCAACGGCTCGTGCTTTACCATCATCTTGTAGGCGATACCTGCCGCCATGACGATGGAGAACAGTGCCGCGAGTGCCATGCACATCTGCAATATCCACCAATTATTGCAAATGGGTAAAACCATAGGAAATCAAATATAACGAAATCGGTTAAATCCAACTGATTTATAGATAGTTATGAATGTGTGCCGATTTTTGATTAGACCGTTATATTTGCCTAAATTGAGATATTATCGTGCGCTTTTTGTCCCGTTTTTGTCCCTTTTGGATTTATCTTTGCAAAGTATGTAAGTGACTGATAAACAATATAGTAACAAATCCAAGAAACGGATAACACAGAAAAGAAAATGGGACGGAAAAAGAAAGAAATCAAAATGAAAGAGCCTGTCCGCATACGCGAAAAGAGGCTCAATGACGGCAATGTAAGCTTGTATCTCGACATGTATTACATGGGTGCAAGGAAGAAGGAGGGCTTGAAGCTCTACCTCGTGCCGGAAGTGAACGCTGCCGCCAAGTTGCAGAACAAGAACACGCTCAAGCTCGCCGAGCAAATCAAGGCTGAGCGCATCATCGACATCCAGCGGCACGGCCTTGTGAATTGGGAGAACGTGAAAAAGGGAAGGATGACGCTTGCCGCTTGGGTGGAGAAGTACACAAAGGATGAGAACGGCCTTACCCCGGCAAGCATGAGGTCGAAGCGGAACGCACAGGCAAGGGTGGAACAATACCTATTATATATAGGGAAGCCCAACCTTGGCTTGAAAGAGGTGGACAAGGATTTCTGCAAGGGCTTCATCGCCTTTCTGAAAACCTGCACATTCAACAACGGGAAGAAGACTTTGGGCAGTACCACCTGCCGCATCTTCATGAATCGCCTTGCCGCAGCCTTGAATATGGCAGTCCGCGAGGGGCTGATTGACAGCAATCCGTTCAAACTGTTGGACGCAAAAGAGAAGCCGCAAAAGAAGAGTGCCATCCGTGAGTTCCTGACCATCGAGGAACTGCGGACGCTTATTGCCACGCCTTGCCGCTATGACATCGTGAAAAAAGCATTTTTGTTTTCATGTTTCACAGGGTTGCGGTACAGCGACATGATGGCGTTGAAGTGGAACGAGATTCACAAGGCGGCTGACGGCAAGACGCTCTACATCGAGCATGAGCAGGTAAAGACCAAGAACACGGTGACGATACCGCTTTCAAACGAAGCCTTGAAGTGGATGCCCCGAAAGTCGAAAGACAGCGAAAGGGTGTTCCACCAACTCCGCATCACCTCTACAACAGTTGAAGTGGTGTTGGGTGAATGGATGCAGGAGGCCGGAATACAGAAGCACATCACCTACCATTGCTCACGACATACGGCGGCAACCTTGTTGCTGACCCTCGGTGCAGACCTCTATACGGTGAGCAAGATTCTCGGACACCAGAGCATCAGGATGACGGAGGTCTATGCCAAGATAGTGGACAAGAAGAAAATTGAGACGATGAACCTCGTGAACAATATGTTTGTGTAACCAATTAGGAAAGGATAAATATTATGAAAGTAGAAATCAAGGAACGGCAACTGACAGCCGGAAACCGCAGCCTGTATTTGGAGTATTACGAAACGGGCTTTCGCAAGAAAGAGAACCTGCACCTTTATCTAATTCCCGACGATGCGCCCCATGCGAAGAAGCTCAATGGGGAAACCTACCGCAAGGCGCAGGAGATACGTGCGCAACGCATCCTGAATCCTCCGACCTTTGAGAAGAAGAAAAAGACGGAGGACAACAAAACCGCCAAGACGATGACATGGCTCGGTTGGTGTGACGACTATATCCAAAGTGCGATAGACAGCGGCAACTGCGAGAAGATGATTGCACACAAGGGCGTTGTCCGCAAACGGATAGCCGCCTACCTGCAACGGATAAAGCAGACGAATGTCCTGCTGAAAGATGTGGACAGGGATTTGGTGAGCGGCCTGTTCGATTATATGCGGAGTTACCGCAACCGCAAACAAATAAAGACGAATGGCGGCAGACTGGCAGCTTATTCCCTCGTGCTGTTCGAGGAAACAGTCAAGGCTATTTTTAACAAGGCGGTGCGTGACGGGCTGATTGCGTACAACCCGGTTCAAGACCTAACAAGGGAAGAACACTTCCACGCGCCGGACAAGCACCGTGAATACCTGACTGCGGATGAACTGAAACGCTTTCTTGCCGTTGAACCGCAAACCGCAATGGAGCAGACCGTGCAGATGGCTTTCGGCTTCTCGTGCATGACGGGGCTTCGGCTCGGCGATATGCAGCACTTGCGGTGGAGCGACATCAAGGACGTGAACGGCGTGCAGATGGTTTCCATTATCCAGCACAAGACCAAGCGCCCCGTCACCGTTCCGCTCAACACATTAGCTTTGTCCTTGCTCCCTCCAAGACCGGAGAACGGAGAGGAAGGCATCATCTTCCCGTTGGTGAAGAAGCCCGACAACGTGGCGAAGTACGTGCGCCGCATCAAGGAAAAGGCAGGGATAGAAAAGGATTTCACCTATCACAGCAGCCGACATTCGGCGGCAACGCTGGCGATAACGGCAGGTGCGGAACTCTATTCGGTCAGCAAGATTTTGGGGCATGGCAGCATCGCTTCCACGCAGGTTTACGCAAAGGTGAACATGGAGAAGAAAGTGGAGGCAATGAGCCTGACGGATGGGGTGTTTTGATGAATAGTCATAGAGGCTTTGTTGAAATGGCATCCCTATATTCAATGATAACAAGGGGGTCACCAAATCATCGACCCCCTAAACCTATATTTTGAGGATAAGACTGCATACAAAATAATTTTCTGCAAAAACACAACCCGATGGTTGTTTGGTTTGGGATATTTATTGTACCTTTGCAATCAAGACAGGAAAAGGATGTATCTCAATGAACACAACGACAGATAAAACGCTTTCCGTGGCTTCGATACCGAAAGCGCAAGAGGTAGAAAAGGAACAGAATATAAAGGATTGGGCACAGTACTCTCAATGGATTGCCGCCGCCATGTCTAAACGGATGTCGGAACTTGGTTTGACGCAGAAAATGCTTGCCAAAAAGATGAACTGCACCCAGCAATACATATCCAAGGTGTTGAAAGGGAAAAAGAATATGTCGTTGGAAACCATATGTAAGATTGAAAACGCGTTGGGCATTGAGATTATCAAAGACCTGAATGAAAAATGAGTAACGAATAAAACAGGAATATGTCAATACAAAGTGAAGCGGCATTGGAAGCCGGACTTATCGCCACGCTTCGGCAAATGGATTATGAGTATGTCCAAATAGCCGAGGAAGATAATCTTCAAGCCAATTTCAAACAGCAGTTGGAGATACACAACCGTAAGCGGTTGGCAGAGCACGGGCGTACAGAATTTACGGATGAGGAGTTTGAAAAGATACTCATCTACCTTGAAGGAGGTGCGCGCTTTGAAAAGGCGAAAAAGCTCCGTGACCTCTATCCGCTTGACACGGCAGACGGCAAACGTATCTGGGTGGAATTTCTCAACCGCCAACAGTGGTGTCAGAACGAATTTCAGGTTTCCAACCAGATTACGGTGGAGGGCAGAAAGAAATGCCGTTATGATGTGACTATTCTTATAAACGGCCTGCCATTGGTACAAATTGAGTTGAAACGCCGTGGAGTGGAACTCAAGCAGGCATACAATCAGATACAGCGTTACCATAAGACTTCTTTTCATGGTTTGTTCGATTACATCCAACTATTCGTTATTTCCAATGGAGTAAACACTCGCTATTTCGCCAACAATCCGAACAGCGGCTACAAGTTTACGTTCAACTGGACGGATGCCGCCAATGTGCCGTTCAATGAATTGGATAAGTTTGCAGTTTTCTTCTTTGAAAAATGTACGCTCGGAAAAATCATCGGCAAATACATCGTGCTGCATGAGGGCGACAAGTGCCTGATGGTGCTTCGCCCGTATCAGTTCTATGCCGTAGAAAAGATATTGGATAAGGTGACGAACTCCAATGACAACGGCTATATATGGCATACCACTGGAGCCGGAAAGACCTTGACCTCGTTTAAGGCAGCACAACTTGTATCCGAACTGGACGATGTGGATAAAGTGATGTTTGTGGTTGACCGCCACGACCTTGATACGCAAACCCAATCTGAATATGAAGCCTTTGAGCCGGGTGCGGTGGATGGTACGGACAATACGGATGAACTTGTGAAGCGGCTGCACAGCAATTCCAAGATAATCATTACCACCATTCAGAAACTCAATGCCGCCGTCAGCAAAACATGGTACAGCAACAAGATAGAAGCCATACGCCACTCCCGTATCGTGATGATATTTGACGAATGTCACAGAAGCCACTTTGGGGAAAGCCACAAACGGATAATGAAGTTCTTTGACAACGCACAAGTATTTGGTTTCACGGGAACACCTATCTTTACGGAGAATGCCGTGGACGGGCATACGACTAAAGAGATATTTGGTAATTGCTTGCATCAGTATCTTATCAAGGATGCCATTGCCGATGAAAACGTGTTGGGTTTTCTCGTGGAGTATTATCACGGAAGCGAGGAAGTGGAAAAGGGCAATGCCAACCGCATGGAAGAAATCGCCAAATTCATCCTTAATAATTTCAATAAGTCAACCTTTGACGGTGAGTTTGACGCATTGTTTGCTGTGCAGTCCGTGCCAATGCTTATCCGCTATTACAAGATATTCAAGTCCTTGAATCCGAAAATCCGTATCGGAGCTGTATTCACCTACGCTGCCAACAGTAGCCAAGACGATGAGCAGACAGGAATGAATACGGGGCGATATGTCAGTGAAAGCACAGGTGAAGCGGACGAATTGCAAGCCATTATGAACGACTACAATGAAATGTTCGGCACTGCATTCACTACCGAAAACTTCCGTGCCTACTACGATGACATCAACCTGCGCATGAAAAAGAAGAAAGCGGATATGAAGCCGCTTGACCTCTGCCTTGTAGTGGGTATGTTCCTCACCGGATTTGACAGCAAGAAGCTCAACACGCTTTATGTGGATAAGAACTTGGAGTATCACGGATTGCTGCAAGCGTTCAGCCGCACGAACCGTGTGTTGAACGAGAAAAAGCGTTTCGGCAAGATTGTATGTTTCCGTGATTTGAAAAGCAATGTAGATACGGCTATCAGGCTGTTCGGCAATTCCAACAATCCAGAGGAAATAGTAAGACCTCCGTTTGAGGATGTGAAAAAGGAATATCAGCAGTTGGCAACGGATTTCTTACAGAAATATCCAGAGCCAAGCAGCATAGACCTATTACAGAGCGAAAAGGACAAGAAGGATTTTGTACTGGCTTTCCGTGACATTATCCGAAAACACGCAGAAATTCAGATATACGAGGATTACAATGATGATGCGGATGACCTCGGCATGACCGAACAGCAGTTCATGGACTTCCGAAGCAAGTACCTTGACATTCACGATACGTTTATCTTAGTTGATTCTGTTTCACCTGTAAAGTCGGGTGATGAAACACCGGGCGATGAGCGGTTAGAAGATGTGGATTTCTGCCTTGAACTTCTGCACAGCGACATTATCAATGTGGCTTACATCCTTGAATTGATTGCCGACCTTGACCCGTACAGTAATGACTATGCGGAACGGCGAAAGAATATCATTGATACTATGATTAAAGATGCCGAAATGCGTAATAAGGCAAAACTCATAGACGGCTTCATCCAAAAGAATGTGGATGAGGATAAAGAGAACTTTATGGCGCAACGGAAGAAAGCGGATGGCACAAGCGAACTGGAAGAACGCTTGAACCGCTATATCTCCACAGAACGAGAAAAGGCAGTGAACTCGTTGGCACAAGATGAAGGTCTTGCCACAGATGTGCTTGACCATTACCTGAAAGAATATGATTACCTGCAAAAAGAGCAGCCTGAAATCATACAAAAGGCTTTGAAAGAGAAGCATCTCGGATTGATTAAGACCCGTAAGGCTCTGACACGGATAATGGATAGATTGCGTAGTATAATAAGGACTTTTAATTGGGATTGAAATAAAAGATGGCAGCGATAAAAGTAATAAAATCTATCAGACTTGATTCCAAGGGTGTACGTGTAAAAGATGCAAATGGGAGTATTGTGCCATTACATAAACGACAAGGAGATATGGATGGCGCGTGTGCCGTTTATTCGTTAGCAATGGCTATGCTTTGTATGGGAGTTGTTACAAATGAAGATTTGCAGATATACAATTGTGCTGATAAACGAACCCGAAAGGGAAAGCTTCTAAGCCACTTTTTGGAAGAACAAGGGTTAGTAAGAAATGGTTATTCTTTTGTTACTATGGCAAAGGAAATAAGGGCTTCAAACTTTAATATCAACGCAATTAGAAAGAATCCTAAAGAATATGCTGATGTTATCAATGAAATAGCTGATTTTCTTGATGAAGATAATCCCGTTATAATATCAACGGAGTTTGGCAATGGTGCTCATGCTTTGCTTGCCATAGGATACGAAACAGAAGATAATGATGATAAAATAACGAAAATATTATGCTTAGACCCAAGTGAAGAAGCTCCATTATACACCTATTGGAACTGTATTATAGATGTTTCGCGAACAGGTGGAAAACTCGAATATCCATTTGTGTATATAACATCAACTCAATCTTATAAAGTAGCGTTGGGCGATATTTTGGTTTTACTGAAAACGGAGTGAATATATGGATAAGGTAAGAGAACCGGGTTTTGTATATATCCTCACGAATCCAAGTTTTCGTGAGGATTGGGTTAAGATTGGCAAAAGCGCACGTCCTGTTGATGTACGCTCAAAGGAACTCGATAATACAGCTGTACCTTTGCCGTTTGAAATATATGCTACAATCAGAACTATAAAATACAATGAGGTAGAAAAGCTTGTACATGAGTTAATAGACAGTCTTACAGATTTTCGCATTCGTCGAAATAGAGAATTTTTCAATGTCAATCCGCAAAGGGCACTGGAAATCTTTAAAAAGATAGCACTAACTATAGACGATGCGGTTATAACTGAATATACTGATAACAGACCTATTTCAAATAATAGTGGTTCGGTCGTTTATCAAGATGCACATAATAAAGACAAGGATTATACAAAATACTCCCTTAATGGAAATGGTGTTTTTGGAAAAGGTAAATTGGCTTTAGAGGTTATACGTTGTTATGTCCAAGAAAATCAAATTTGTTATCAGGATTTGATTGCCATATTGCCCAAGAAATTGATTAAAACTGTTAAAGAGGTTGATGATTGGAAACGGCAAACAAAAGACAAGAAGAAAGATACAAGGTGGTTTGAACATGATGTACTTGAGAGCTGTGATGGTGTCAAATTTCTTGTATCAACTCAACATGGCAAAAATAATATAGACAAGATATTTGAGCTTGCGAATAAATTTGGGTATGAAATTAAAGAACTAAAATAGATATGAGCGAAGAATTACAACAGAAACTCCGTGACCAGCTTTGGGAAGTCGCCAACAAGCTGCGTGGTAATATGTCGGCCAGTGATTTCATGTATTTCACATTGGGCTTTATCTTCTATAAATACCTGTCTGAAAAGATAGAGGCATACGCTAACAATGCCTTGGTGGATGATGAAGTGTCATTCAAGGATTTGTGGACTATGGAAGATGAAGATGCCGCCGAACTGCAAGAAGAACTGAAAAAGCAATGTTTGGAAGGTGTCGGCTATTTCATAGAACCGACCTACCTCTTTTCATCCGTGATTGACCGAATCAAGAAGAAAGAGAATATATTGCCAATCCTTGAACGGTCGTTGAAACGCATTGAGGATAGCACGTTGGGGCATGACAGCGAGGAAGATTTTGGCGGTCTGTTCTCGGATATAGACCTTGCTTCCCCTAAACTTGGCAAGACGGCAGAGGATAAGAACACGCTTGTCAGCAATGTGCTGTTGGCTTTGGATGACATCAAGTTTGGTGTGGAGGCATCGGAAGAAATAGATATTCTTGGCGATGCCTATGAGTATATGATTGGGCAGTTTGCCGCAGGAGCCGGAAAGAAAGCCGGAGAATTTTACACACCGCAAGAAGTCAGTCAGATATTGGCAGAGATAGTGTCTATCGGTCATGCACGGCTTCGCAATGTGTATGACCCGACTTGCGGTAGTGGCTCGTTGCTTCTCCGTGCGGCAAAGGTAGGTCATGCAGTGGATATTTACGGACAGGAAAAGAATCCGACCACTTACAACCTTGCCCGAATGAATATGCTATTGCATGGTATCAAATTCAGCAATTTTAAGATAGAGAACGGCGATACATTGGAATGGGATGCCTTTGGCGATACACAGTTTGATGCGGTAGTGGCAAATCCTCCGTTCTCCGCAGAATGGAGTGCCGCTGACAAGTTCAACAACGATGACCGTTTCAGCAAGGCAGGGCGGCTTGCACCGAAGAAAACCGCCGATTATGCTTTCATCCTCCACATGATATACCACTTGAATGAGGGCGGTACAATGGCTTGCGTTGCACCTCATGGCGTACTGTTCCGTGGCAATGCCGAGGGCGTAATCCGTCGCTTCCTTATCGAAAAGAAAAATTATATTGATGCCATCATCGGTTTGCCTGCCAACATCTTTTATGGTACGAGCATACCGACTTGCATCCTTGTGATGAAGAAATGCCGTAAGGAGGATGACAACATTCTGTTTATTGATGCAAGCAAGGAGTTTGAAAAAGTCAAGACCCAAAACAAGCTCCGTCCGCAACACATTCAAAAGATAATCGAAACCTACCGTGACCGCAAGGAAATAGAAAAGTACAGTCACCTTGCCACGCTGCAAGAGGTAGCCGACAATGATTATAACCTGAATATCCCTCGCTATGTGGACACCTTTGAGGAAGAAGAACCGATTGACATCAAAGCGGTAATGTCTGAAATCAAGGAACTGGAAGCCAAACGTGCTGAACTGGATAAGGAGATTGATGTGTATTTGAAAGAATTGGGAATTATATAATTAGATATAATCATTTGAAGTCGCAATCTGCGACTTCAAGATTTGTAAGCTATGGCTAAAGAAAGGGAAAAAATAGAGGGCAAAGCAAGTAAACCGGTCGCAAATTGCGACCAGTTACCTTTGGCTGCGGAACATCAGTTCTCCGGGCAGGAAGAGATTGCGCAACTTATTATGAATGTAAGAGGGATGCAAGTTATGGTTGACCGTGACTTAGCTATTCTTTATGGTGTTGAAACCAAACGTCTTAATGAGCAAGTTCGCCGTAATATTGAGCGGTTTCCTGAACGCTTCCGCTTTCAATTGACAAAAGAAGAAACGGATGAACTGGTCGCAAATTGCGACCGCCTCAATTCCTTAAAACATTCTTCGGTTATGCCTTATGTCTTTACAGAGCAAGGTATATCCATGCTTTCAACCGTTCTCCACAGTCAAACGGCTATAGCTGTAAGCATAAAGATTATGGATGCCTTTGTATCCATGCGCCGCTTCATCGCTACCAATGCCCAACTGTTTCAACGGCTTGAAACGATAGAATATCATCAGCTTGAAATGAAGCAGCATCAAGAAGTGACGGACAAACGCATTGATGAAGTGTTCAGACGGTTGGATGCGAATATTCCACCCATACAAGGTATTTTCTATGATGGGCAAGTGTTTGATGCATACCGTTTTGTGTCTGATCTGATGCGAAAAGCCAAGCGCTCAATCGTGTTGATTGACAACTATGTGGATGACACTGTACTTACGTTGCTTGATAAAAGGGGAAACGGGGTTACAGCAACTATCTACACACAGCGAATTAGTAACCAGTTCCAATTGGATGTTGACCGTCATAACGCACAATATTCGTCCATTGAAATAAAGCAATTCAACAAAGCACACGACCGTTTTTTGCTTATTGACGATGAAGTGTATCACATAGGAGCATCCATCAAAGATTTAGGTAAAAAATGGTTTGGTTTCACCTTGATGCGTGACATCACGGCAACAGAACTTATCAACAAAATTAAAGAGTAATAACTATGGCAGATAATAAAGAAAATAAAGTCCTTAATGTTCCGGCTTTGCGATTCCCGGAGTTTAGTGGGGAGTGGGATGAATATGCTATTGGCGAGATTTTGTCTATTGGAAATGGTCGTGATTATAAGCACCTACATAATGGAGACATTCCTGTATTTGGAACAGGTGGATATATGACCTCAGTAGATGATTTTCTTTATGATGGAGAGTCTGTATTTGTTGGTCGCAAAGGGACTATCAATAAGCCATTATATTACAACGGGAAGTTTTGGACTGTTGATACCTTATTTTATACTTATAATTTTACCGATGTACTTCCTAAATTTGTATATTGCTTATTCCAAACAATAAACTGGTTAAAATATAATGAAGCATCAGGTGTTCCCAGTTTATCAAAAGCAACTATTGAAAAAATCAAAGTTCGTATTCCATCAATGGATGAGCAGGACAAATTGTCAAATCTATTATTCTTGCTCGACAAACGTATAGAAGTACAGAACAAAATCATTGAGAAATACGAATCCTTAATTCAGGCGATGTGCGATACTTTGATTGAACGAGAAACGCAGCAAGTCACATTATCTTTTGGCGACTTTGGACAATCATATTCAGGGTTATCAGGGAAAAGTGCAGAAGATTTTGGTGACGGCTATCCGTTCATAACTTACATGAATGTCTATCAGAATCAAATCATTGATTCAACCGATGTAGGTTTGGTGAAAATCAATGAAACAGAACAACAATCAGTTGTCCGTTATGGAGATATTCTTCTTACGTTATCTTCTGAAACGCCGGAAGAAGTTGGAATGGGTGCCGTATATTTGGGAGAAACTTATCCTTTGTATCTGAATAGTTTTTGCTTTGGTATTCATATAACCTATGAAGCTAAAATATATCCTCCATTTTTGGCTTACTATGTTTCATCACAATCATTTAGAAAAGCCGTTTACCCATTGGCACAAGGTAGTACACGTTTCAATTTGCAGAAAAGTGACTTTATGAAGAAAAAATTTTCTTTCCCGGTGATAGAAAAGCAACGCATAATATACTCATTCCTCAAAAACTATTCAGACAAACTAATTGTTGAAAAACAGATAATGAGATTGCTTTGTAATCAAAAGTGTTATCTGCTACGCCAGTTGTTTATATGAACATCTGACGTAACAGATACTCTTTCTCTTTGGTGTATGATTGCAATAAACTTTTTTCTATCTCAATTTTTTCTTGAATAGATTTCAAGGTTCCAGCTATAGTGTTGGTGTCATTTTCTGAAATCGGGAGAGGGATGGAATTTTCCAAAAATCTTCCGTTAGTTATGTTTATAGTATTCTTTGCACCCTTTTGTATAAGTGGATGCAAATAGTTGAAGGCATTGCTTGGTCGCATAAAATAAAAATGCAAAATCACACCTATACTATCATTAACAGGAATATAAACTCCATACAAAGGCGAAACAGCTACATCATCTCTAATGTTGCTGCGCTTTATTATGCCATACGGGAAATCACCAGTCGGACTTTTCGTGTAAACAATATCACCGTATTTGACAACATTATAATGGCTCGTTTGTTTTGCAGCAAAAGAACGTCCAAGATACTCAATCTGATTCACTACCCCTTGGCTGACAGAAACAGAACAGATTGTTCTTCCATTAACATTCTTCTCATTCCGCTCTTGCAAAACTTTACATAGGTCTATTCTTCGCCATGTACCTTTACTTATCCCATCTATCTTTGCTTTATAAATAATCGCCTGAATTAAGGATTTTCATAGTTATATTAAGGGGATAAGACATAAAGTTTTTAAGCAACTCCGAAAGGATTTTGGCTTTAATTCAACTATCGGTGATATACTTTCTTTTGAACAACCGCAACGATACATTGTATCAAGTGCAGAATATAGCAACGATGACACTTTCATTCCTGTATTAACAGCTAATAAGGCTTTTATACTTGGCTATACAACAGAAACAGACGGCATCTATGATAAAGGCGATTGCATTATAATTGATGATTTTACCTTGGACTGTAAATATGTATCATTTCCATTCAAAGTAAAGTCATCTGCGATTAAAATACTCACCGCAAACAATAAATTTATCCTTAGATACACATATGAGTATTTGAAATCGCTCGAACTCTCTACGGAAGAACATAAACGACATTATATTACCGAAATTCAGCCATATAGTTGCGTATTGCCAGATGAGAATACTCTTAAAACTATTGCTTTAGTGTTTGAAAATTTAGCTTACAAATTGTCGAATGAGCAATCTTTGGCACTCATACTTAATAAACAAAGGCAATATCTTTTATCTAAAATGTTTATATAAGCATTTGCGATAACAAATAAGATTTCTGTACTTGGTAGTAAAATAAGATTTGCTTCTCAACTGACACTTTATCTTCAGTAGAAGAAAGTTTTTGGGCAATAGCAGATTGCTTCTCTATGGTCGGACAAAAGATTTTTGCTTTACCATAATCTTTAAAATAGATGTGTGGTATAGCCATTCCTGTTTTATATGGTTCAAAACTAAATCCTTGCAAGGCGAAGTATATGTATTTTAAATAATAGCCATCTTTTGCTATTAGGCGGTTGAGAGTTCCGATGTAGCAGTATTCTCCAGTCACATACTTAACCGTACCAACCCCAGAACCATCTTTGATTATCAAAATGGATTCACCGTTTACATCTGCTGCTTCTGTATAGCCTGTTATACCAGTTGCTCCATAGACAGGGGAAGCGCCATATTCTGCAACTTGGCTTTCTTGCAATATGGATGAATTACATTCAAGGCAATCTTTTATAAATGTATTAGGCTTTTGCAAAGAAATGACAGTTTCGATAATCCCCTTAATTAGGGTTTCCAGTTTCTCAATGATTTTGTTTTGAGTGGCAATGCGCTCATCCAACAAAGAAATGAACTTTGCCAGTTTATCTTGTTCTTCACTGTTCGCAAAATAGAATGGGATGTTCTTTACGATGTCAGAAGATAAGTTACCTTGGCCACCTTGCAAATATGTTTGGAGCAGTCTTTCAACATGCTTATTCCAAACTGATTCTATAAATTTCTTGTCTTGTTTAGTACGAATACAAAGTATTGCTTGATTTATAGCTCCTTTGATTTTACTTATGGCAATATCTCCACTTGTAGCGCCATATAACGCTAATAGCAAGTCGCCAGTTTCCACCAATTTTGCAGCAGAATTACTAAGACCAGCTTCGGTTATGAATAATTCAGTATAGTCTTTATGTAATTCTCCTGATCGTATAAACGGAATATTCCCATTGTAGTATTCTTTTTTTGAAGAAGACGGAGTACCACCTGAATAGAACGAACAAACTTCTGATAGCTTGTGTCTTTCCCATTCTCCCGTAAACTCCGGAAATCGTAAAGCCGGAACATCACATACTATATTTCTCTAATTATAAGAACCAATTATTTAGAAATCATGATTCATAAGACAGTTAGAGAAATTGCAGGAGCTTGGAAAGAGTACAAGCGTCCTTACGTGAAGCAGTCCACGATGGCTGCATATGTGTTAATTCTGGAGAACCACGTTCTCCCGTATTTCGGAGATAATGATTCTCTCCATGAACAGGCTGTGCAGACCTTTGTCTTGCAGAAATTAGAGAGCGGATTGAGTGTCAAAACTGTCAAGGACATACTGATAGTGCTCAAAATGGTGATGAAGTTCGGCGTTAAAAATGAATGGATGAACTATTATGAATGGGACATCAAATATCCTACAAGCCCATCGAGTAATGAGTTGGAAGTGCTTTCGGTCAATAATCATAGAAAGATTTTAGACTATATCCAAACGCACTTTTCCTTTACTGGGCTTGGCATTTATATCAGCCTTACTACAGGCTTACGCATTGGCGAGGTCTGTGCTTTAAAGTGGAACGACATCAATGTGACGGATGGAACTATAACGGTAAGCCGCACAATCGAGCGTATCTATATCATCGAAGGCGGCAGAAAACATACGGAGGTCGTCATCAATACACCCAAAACCAAGAACTCCTGTCGTGAAATACCCATGAACAAAGAGTTGCTTGCCATGATTAAGCCATTGAAAAAGGTAGTCAATGATGATTTCTATGTGCTGACCAACGATGAACATCCTACCGAACCACGCACGTACCGCAATTACTATAATAGGTTGATGGCAAAGCTCGGCATCCCCAAACTGAAATATCACGGGCTGCGTCATAGCTTTGCAACCCGTTGTATTGAAGCCGGATGTGACTACAAGACAGTAAGTGTGTTGTTAGGTCATTCCAACATTTCAACCACTCTTGACCTTTACGTTCATCCTAACATGGAACAAAAGAAACGCTGCATCAGCAAAATGTTCAAATCTTTGGGAAAGTAAGAGCGTATTTTATTTGTATAAAGCCCATAGGATTACGGTAATGCAACATATAGCCAGTGTTAGTATCGTGAACCTGAGCCATCCACTCGACAGCCAAATACCTTCATTCTTTTGGAGGTGTTTGGCTAACTCTTTACTGTGTTCCTCCAAAAGTTTCTTTTCTGCCTTGATGTGTTGGGCTGAACATTGGTTTACTTTAGCCAGTTCACAGTCATCAACCTTGGCATGGATGACGGTGTGCTTCTCTGCCTTGACAATGGTATTGCTAATACCGTCCACTATGTTGTCGGCACTTTCCTTGGCCGCTTCCAGAGCCTTGAAAGCCGCCCGTTCCCGTTGGACGGTGTGCTTCAAGCTGCCGTGTATGCCGTGCAGTTCTTCTTTCAGGGCACGGATTTCATGTAGCAGATTGCGAAGTCCAACCATTTGGCAATTGACTTCCTGCAACAGTCCGTCAAACTCCTGCAAGTCCTGTTTCAGTTCCTCTTCGGACATATAATTGGCAAGCCGCTCACGCAGGGCGGCGGTATCGGGTTGTTTCATATCCGTTGTTGTTTATTGGGTTTGTCATTTGCGTTTCATTCCTGATTTCTTCTGTGTGCCGAGCCTGCGCAAAGCCTCACGCGCACAACGGCGGGCAAATTCAATCTCGTCTTCCTCCGGGTCTCGTCCCCATTTGAGGTCGGACTGTGAGCCGCCTCCACCGCCGCCGGATGTCACCTCATAGGGTGACGCTATAAGGGTGAAGTAAGCCATCGCCAAGTTCTGCAAGTCCTGCCAGTTGGCAAGTTCTCGGTAGTCGAACTCATCATTGAAGAAGTCAAGCACCTTGTCGGGCAGATAGCGTTTGTAGGTCTTGCCATCATGCTCGAACTCCGTGGGCTGGCGGTTCGGCTTATAGTCCGTGTAGTCCTCGTAAACCGTGTTGTTCTGCCGTATAACGGGCTGTGGCTTTTGCTTTGCTGCATTGGGTACAGGCGGTTTCGGTGTCGGGCTTGCTTGTTTGGTTTTCTGTTTATCCTGTTCGGGATGCAGTTTCTCCCATGTCTGCCTGATGCGTGATGCGGTCAGGTTGCGCCCCTTTCCGAGTTCCGATGCCTTGAACCTTGTGTTGCCCTTGCAAAGCACATAGCCGCGTATCATGTCCTTCTTGTCCTTGCGCAGATGCAGTTCGTAGCCTTTGGCTGCAAGCCGTTCTTGGTAGCCATCCCATGACCACTTGTCAAGCTCACGCAAGGCTTCCATACAGTCGGCACTGACTTGTGGGATGTTCGTCTTGTGTATGTGCATGGCGGTAGTCCAGCCCCTTTGCCGGGCAACCTTTTCAGCCGCCCGTTGTGCCCGCAGGTGGATGGCGTGGTCGTTGTTGATGTTCCCGTTCTCGTCCACCCGGCAGACGACGGCATGGAGGTGCGGTATGCCGCTCTTGGATTCCTCGTGCAGCCATACGGAGGACTTGCTGCCCGATACGTTGGTGTGTGGAGAAACGACATTGCCGTCCTTGTCCCGTATTTCCTGTTCATCGAAAGCCGCCGCAAAGTCGTACCAAAGTTGCCGCCAGTCGTCCAACGTGAAGTTCTCGGTATGTTCCATCGCCGGACTAATCTCCATGCGGATGACATTGTTCTTGATGTTTGGGCGGTTCATGGAGGCGAACTTCATTTCCGTCCAGATACCCGTAGCGTCCATGCCCTGCGGCATGAAGTTGTCGCAGATGCGCGTTATCCTTTCGGGGTGTTTCTTGTTCCTCGATTCGCCCGACACATAGAGCATCGCCCTTATGCCGTGGGCTACCGCCTTTGCGTTGGCTATCATGCGTCGTCCTCCTTTGTTTCTTGGTTTGTCGTTCCTGCCGGATAGCTGTTCACTGTCTGCGCGGACTGCAAGAAGTCGGCGACATGGTTCGTGACATGAGCCACTTTCTCGTACCATTCGAGCATGGTCTCTTCGTGCCGGAACAGGCGTATCTTCTCGTTGTCGCTTAACCCGTGCAGGGCGTTGGCGAAGTTCACCATGTCCGTGCGGCAGGCCGCAAGCTGACGCAATCCGTCCAGTTCCCTGTCGGAAAGCCTTTGCCGTGGCTTGTAGCCGAGTGCCCTTGCACGGATGAAGTCGCTGCGTGTCATGCCGCATTGCTCGGCGGTGCTCTTGATTTGGGAAAGCTCCTGTTCCGTGACCTTGGTGACAACAACCTTGTCGCGCCTTATAACGGGCTTCTTTTGTTCCTGCTTCTGATTGGAAGTATCTTCTTCGTGTACCATAAACGAGAGTTCTTAAAATGGTCGTAAAACATTTACTACAAAAGGGATGGTGCGAGCCTGCGAGCGGCAAGGAAAACAGTCTGCCGGACTGTTGCGAGGGCGTCGGGGTGTTGCCGTCCGAAGGCGGTAATACCTCGGCATACCTCGAAACTGAACGCTACCGCTCCATGCCATTCCAACTGTCCGCTTGCCACAGCCAAAAAGGCTGGTGCCAGCAAAATGTCGGAGAATGGAACAACGGAAAGCGTTTGTTTGCGCTATACCGTTGTCTGCTCGGCTCTGACGGCTCTTATTCTTCCCTCTGTTCGTGGGTTAAAGGGTTTGATGTAATACCGCCGTCCACTGTTTCCCACCCGGTTAGGCACGGAAAGGTCATCACGGATGCCACCCTTGAACGGCAAGTGTCGATAAGCCCCATGTCCGTAAGCGTGGCAAGCAGGTTGCGTATGCGCTTCCTGCCCATGTCCCATTGCGAAGAAAGCCGTTCCTCGGAATACTGCGCCTGACCTGCGGAAAGCATGAGCGGTCTGTGGAAGCCTTTGGCTGCGCCGTCCGTCAATGCCATCTTTGCCAACAGGTCGCCAAACAACGTGAAGTTGCCTGTTTCCCTGCCGTTGTCATCGGTCGTTGTTCCGCACAGCCATCGCATTGCACGGTCGGAAAATCTGAACGAGAACGAAGCAATCCCTGACGGGTACATGAAACTGTATGTTTCCTTGTCCATAAAATCTATGACTTTATAAATGTGATATTACTCTTGTTTGAATGGAATGAAGCCGTGCAGGTATCGGCATGGAAACACCGACTTGCTTTTTGTTGTTCCCTGCACGGTTTCACATTGCCGAATGGTGCATAAGCGGAAAGATATTTGCCGAAAGACACATATAAGCCAGTCAATAAGTCCTGTCCCGAAATAAGGGAAGAAAAAGAGGCTGCGTGAACACCAAGCATACACCTTCCACCTTTTGCATACGGTCACTTGTTTACTCCGTTGCCGTTAGCGTTGCCCGAAAACGGTTGTCCGGGTGCAGGCCGCTTGTCAAGGCTCGATACGGCACGGCTGATGTCCGTGGCGTTTACCGCAATGGAAAGCAACGCCTTGTTGACCGTCACCAACTGCCGCTTGTCGCAGAACTCCGTTACACGCTCCAGCAACCCGAACACACGGTTCAACCGATGTTCCTGCGCATTGTCCGCTGTCAGCCGTTCGTTGTCCGTACCGCTGTTGAGATAGCGGTTGAGTGCAAGGCGGTCATCCGCTGAAATGCTCTCTGCCGTAGCCTTGCCGTCAGCGATGGCTATGCTCACACGCAGTGCGTCCGCTTCGTAGATACCTACACTCTCCAAGAATACACGGATGACTTGCGCATCCTTGCCGCTTACCTCACGTTTGCGGCTCTCGTTCTTCTTTTCAGTCGGAACAGCCGAAGCTGCTCCGGCCTGTTCCATGTTCTTACTCTGTTCCATACTACAATTTGTTTTTGATGTGAATTAAAAAATCATTGTCTTTCGTTCATTTCTTGAATCTTGGCGGCTGCTTCCTCTTTGATTTCATCAACTGATTTCGATTTTGCACCACGTACCCAATCAATCAGTTTCTGCTTCTCAAAGAAGATGAGTTTCCCGGCAGGCTTGAAGTACGGCAACTGGTTCAGGTGCGTCATCTTGTACAGGGTACTTTTGGCAACGCCGAGAAAGTTCGCCGCTTCCTCCAAGTTCAACACTTCCTTGGCCGCATAGCAAAGGTTTTCCAGTCTGTTCACCCGTTCCTGAAGCTCCGCAATCTTTCGCTCCTGTTCGAGATTCATTTTCGATGTTCTGTTTTCAGTCATAATGCTGTTGTATATTATTGGTTTGTTAATCGAATTTGACCGCAAATGTATATGGTTTGATTTGTAAAATCGGTAAGTCAGATTCTTGATTTATAATCATTTATCATATTGAAAATCAACAGTTCTAATACATTATACAACGCTGAATATGTCGCTTTGTCCGGTCATTGTGCCATGTGGCATTTTTTACCAATTTGCTGATGGAACACATATTTCCGCATTGCAGATAATGGCAGATGGGTTGTACACTGTTCCAAGGCAATGCGCATCGGCGGCAATACCGTAGTGTACAAATGGCATAAAACGGATTTTAACAGGTCTTTGAAGTAAGCAACACAAGTCTGTGCATGAAGCACTTGCAGTATCTTCCTGAAAATGCACATGTAGTATAAATGTTTGATAGGCAGCATATTTGCTGGATTTTGCTTGTTTTTCACGGGACAAAATTGTACCTTTGCACAGAAAAGAGAAGTCCACGACAAGGGATGTCGGGCTTGAAGCGTTCTTGATTTTATTTTCCTGTGATTTTGTCCCGTTTTTGTCCCGTTTGGGATTTGTCTCGCGGAACAAAATTTCGCAAGTGGTTGGTTTGCAAAGAGTTGCAAATGGAGAAAAGTGCAAAAATGCGCTAACCACCAGTAACCACCAAAAAGGACCCTGCGCACCGGTAAAAGTCGCGTCCGTCAGAAACTCGTTGGTCTGAAAGATGACATCATCTATTTCCTCCTCCAACAGGTTGATGCCGAAATCCGAAAGTATATCTCCGTTTGCCATAGCCCTGTCTTTTTATTTCCCTCTGTTTACACTCTCGTTGTCATCTTCGCCGTTTCCGTTGCCGCCCGATTGCGAGCCACGCACCGCAAGGCGTGATTCCTGCCACCGGCTCATGGCATTGCGGACAATGCCGCCCTTATGCAGGGTACGGTTGTCCGTTGCGTTCAGCAGTGTGCTTGTTGCCGTTGCGTTCTGACGCTTGGCGAGGTAGCTCACTAAAATCTCGTTCTGCCGTGCCACATCCTCGTAGATGCGCAGATACTCCTTCTTTCGCTGGGCGTTTGGCATATAGGCGTCTTTCGTGGCGTTGATGGCGCACTGATAGACGTGGTAGTATTCCGTCCACCGTTCCTTGTCGGCCGGAGTACCGCCGGACAGGAGAATACGGTCGATGTTGCGCCGGAACCGGTCCATCTGTCTGCTGACCTTATCGCCCTCGGCAAGCCACGCGATGTCCGCCTGCCGGTCGGCAACGTTCAACGCCTCGACCTTCGCCCGCTTGACCAAAGCCGAATCAATGGCTTCCGCTTCGTCCACCTGGTTGTAGAGATTGATACCGGCAAGTGTGCGGAACGAGAGCTTGTTTTTGGCCGCCGCCGACTTCTTGTATTTGTTGTGCAGCACGGAATAATAGAGGTCGGGCGAGAGTGCGCCCGTACCGGTTTCCATGACCGTTACCTGATTCTGCTTCGGCGAATCATGGTTGTACGTTACATACTGTGCGTGTACGGCTGTCGTTACGGTGACCGCCACTGCCATGAGTAATAGTTTTCTGTTCATATTCTTCTCTTTTTGTCGTTAATAATCCAGTCTTCCGGCTCCGCGCCAACGCCCGAAGGCGTCATCGAGAATCTCCCGCATGGTGCGGGAGCGATATACCTTTGCTTTCCAATAGCCGATGCGCACTTGAATGTACCGCCATGTCTCGAAATAGGCCCGGTTCAGATGCCGCTCGATGTTGTCCAATGAGCGGTTGATGGCCTCCAACACCATCAGCAGGTCGGAGGTCGAGCAGGCTGCCGCTCCGGTGGCATACAGCACGAGGTCGCTCACGGACTTGTAGAGCTGTTCCCCCTCACGGGCAATCGCCCTCAGCCCCCTCGCATTGATGGAGATAATCAGGGTATCTGCGGATTCGATGCGTCCACGTTTCAAGATCTTCGCATTGAAATCCTCCAACAACGATTTATAGTCGCCGATACGGTCGCTGACCGATGTATAGGTATTCTTGACGTTCAACACCGTGCGCAACGACTGGTACATGACGTCGATGGCATCGAACGCACGGGTGTATTTGTCAAGGTCAATATTCAACTCTTTATAGTCCCCAATTTCTTTACAGCTGTACTCGTGCAACAGCTTGTTGCTGTACTCCAAGGTGCTACGAGCCAACAGCAGGCTGCGCTGCTTCTTGTGGTCGTTGATGTAGGCTTCGACGGAGACTATATCGAAAGTCCACTGCGCCTTGGCGATACCGGGCAGCAGGGCGAACAGCACGACGGCAATCTGTATGGTACGTTTCATGGCCGTACCTCCTTTCTGCTATTCCTGCTGTTGCCGCTCCGAAGCGTCCGTGCATTCTCCACCCAGCGGTCATGGCATTCCTCCACGAGTGTCAGCCTACGGCCTTCGTCCGTGTCCAGTCCGGGCTGCACATCCTTCATCACGTCAAGGATGCTCCGCTTGTAGTGCATCATCTTTTCCAGCGATACCAAGTCGGCATATATCTTGGTGATTCTGCTGTCCACCTCTCGCGCTATCTCAAGGCGGTCGCTTGACCACAGCAGATGGTACACGTCGCCTGATGGCGTTTCTTCCGTCGGTGCGCTGCGGGCGTATTCCGTCGTGATTTTACAGGACGGATGTTCACGGGCGATTTCGGCTATCCGGTCGTTTACCAGTTTAGCCTTTTCCGCATCCGAAAGTCCCGGATCAAGGGTCAGCACGTCAGCGACGTGTGTGTCCGTATATTCCGAAGTGAGTTCCCACTTGATTTGGATAATGGTACGGTGTATTTTTATGCCGAGAAAATATTTCGGCTTGCGGGCAATGGAGACCGTAGCCCTGAATGTGATGATACCGTTGATATTCGGCATGGTCGCCTTGCGTACATACGAGTAGCCGTTCCATGCTCCGCCGTCCTGCCAAGTAAGACCGTATGCCGCCTTGCAGTCCTGCATGATGGCAGGGATGCGGTAATAGTCATCCGTCGCCACGCTGTTGTCGTCTGCGGCATCCGACTTTGCTTGGGCATAGTCGGACTGTTTCTTCTTCCATTCCGCGAGTTCTCCTTTCAGACGGTCTATCCGTGTCTTGTTCGCGTTGTACTGCTGCCGGTAATTCGCCGCATCCTCAATGCTCGCCGTACTGATTTTCTTCAGCAGGACAGCGTTCTCGTTTTCCAATGCCCCGATTTGCGCTTCAATATTGGCCGCTTGGCTGTTCGCCTCGTTCAATAGCGCGTCCAGTTCCGAAAGGTCGAGGTCGTTTTCCGTCACCGAGGTCTGCATGGCGCACTCCTTGGTGTGGGCATTCAACGAGCTGCCGCACTTGCGGCACTTGTACTGTGTCGAGCCTTGTCCGAGCGTAACCCCGTCGGAACAGGTCACGCTGATGGTCACGCTCTCGCATCCCTTCAATTTGGCTGCGTCCGTTGCTTGGTAATAGTTCCGCGCACCGGAAGATATATAATAGGTGTAGCCGTCCTCGTTCTCGTTGAACTCCGCAAGCCGGACATTCAGTTGCGCCCGAAACGTGTTCAAGTCCATCGAGTAGGAATCGAAGACTTCCTCATAGACGACCTCTTCTTTGTTCCAGTTTTTGCTCACATGGATTTCGTATGCGTATGCCTTTTTGGTCTGCTTGTTTTTCTTGCTGATGATATAGGCACTCATCCAATAGTTGATGCTGTAGCTGAACCCGTCGTTCTGGTTGTTCAACTGCTGCACGCGGTTTCTTGACCAACCGGCATATCCTTCCGAGTTGGCAAGTACCTGTTCCCGTTGCGAGGCATCAGGATAGAAATTCGGGTCGCTCGTGTTGAACCGCACCCATGCGCCCCCGTTCAGGATGCTGTTGTCGTCCGTCGGAGGATAGTAGTCGCACAGCGATACGCTCCCTTGGTCACGCCGGGCAATGTACCACCGCTGCGTGTAATAGTTCCCCATCGCTTCGTCCAGGTAGTCGGTCATCCATGCCGTGAGGTTGTAGTTGCTGAAGTTGAACAGACCGGCCACGTTGTCCGGACCACCCACCATGTCAATCAGCAAGCCGCTGATGTCATGTTCCGCCTGCTCGAATAGACTCCCGTAGTGTTCATACAGGTTGCCGATTTCTTCAACCTTTCCACCCAGCAGGTCATGGAACGAGCTGCTTTGCAACAGGGCGTCACCAAGATTGGCAATGCCTGCCGTTGCAAGGCCGACCCCCGTGTTATAAAGGTTGTCGAGGTCGCTTTTCAGGTTCTCGTGGGTGAAGTTGCCCGGTATGCGGGCGAAGTTGTCCATCATCCGCTGCCAGTCGATGTTTCCCGTTTCGGAGAGTTTCAGCAAGGGGGCAATTTCCGGATTGATTTCGAGAAAGGCGATGTCCGAAAAGGTCAGCGTGCTGTTGGTCACCACGCTCTCGAACTGCATACACAGACTTTTGGTATCGTCGCAGACTTTCATCAGGTAACTGCCCCAATAGATAGCCGTTTGCGGCGAATGGAGCATCTGCTTCGCCACCACCCATATCTTGGGCATGATTTTCTCCGCCACCATCCGGTAGATGCGCCGGTAGTAGTAGTTTTCCGTACGGCTGTTCCAGATGCCGAGGTCGCTCAGGGCTTTATGCTCCAAGAACTTGGCCGCGAATATCCCGGCGGTAGCGACCTCCGCTGCCGTGTAGTGCTTGAGGACGTCATCGACCTGCTCCCGGTAGTACCCTTCGGCGACCGCTTCCGTACCGAAGGCAGCCACCATCGCCGCAACGGTACGGGTGTCGTAGTTCACGCTGTAATACTGGGCGTGAACCGTCTGGCAGAGTGTGACCGAGGCGATGGTCAGGATAAGGAGTAGTCGTTTCATGGCTGCAATGTTTATTTGGATTCATGCACGGGACGGAGGTTGAGCACACGCCCCGTCTCGTTTACTTTTTGTGCAAAAGGCAGGGCCTTCCCGATACCGCTGGCATCCCAGTCCCGGCAATATGCCTCGATAGCTTCCTGATGGCTGCACCGAAGTTCCTTCTTGTAAAGCTTCAGTGCCTCCTTTTCCGCCCGTTCGGTCGTGTAGGTCATGTAGCACTCGTGCGGCTCTTCCACGCCGTACACGCCGCTGGTCGTCCCCCGACGGATAAACACTTCGCGGAAGAAGCTGCGCCCATCCTTGTTCTCCAAGCGGTTGATGGTAAATATCTTCTTGCAATCCACCTCGGTCAGACCAAGAATCTTTCGGATTTCGTCAAAGCGTTCCTTGAACTTGCTCTGGTCAAGCAGCATCACCACGTCCGAGTTGTTGATGATGGCCTCCTTCACGATTTCGCTGCCGATGATGTCCTGTATCTCCTGCGTCACCACGCCGACAGAAGCCCAAAACTTACGGGCGGTCTTGTACATGAACTTGATGTATTCCGCCATGAGCGGGCTGGCAATGGCCTTCCACGCCTCTTCGATGACAAGGACTTTACGGGTCTTCTTGATGCGCATTTTCTGCAGGAACACGTCCATGATAATCAGTGTGACAATGGGAAACAGTTTCTTGTTTTCCTTGATTGCATCCACTTCAAAGACGATGAATGTCTCGTCAAACAGTGCCGAATCCACATTCTCATTGAGAATCTTCTCATATGCGCCTCCCTTGTAGAACGGCTGCAGCATGGTCGAATAGGTCGAGTAGCTGATTGTCGTGATGTCATTTTCGGTGCAGATCTGCTCCAGACGGTCGAATGAGTAGTCAAAGAATGAGTTGAAGTTCAGTTCCGACACTTTGAGAGCCGCCCGCCGTGCCTCAAGCACCTCTATCTGTTTGCGCACCATCTCATCCACCTCTCTGGGTGGTTTGTTTGGGTTCTTTCGGCTGGCCGCCGCAAACAGGTTTTTCAGCAGTACCTCCCGTTGCTCGTCGGTGTATCTTGTAAATCCGTTGAAATAGGCATCATAGTAGTCTATGATTATCTGCTCGACAATGCGGAACTCGATTTCGGGAATCTGGCTGTCCGACCCTTTCCAAATCATCAGGATAAGGTTCTTGAGGAAGTCTATCTTCTCGATATTGTATTCCTCCCGGTTGATGCGAAACGGATTCATCGTAATAGGCCGTTCCTCGGTATAGGAGATATACTTGCCGCCCAGATACTCGCACAGTCCCTCGTATGAGTTCCCCGTATCGACCATCACCACATCCGTTCCCTGCTCATGGAGCTGGCGCACGACCGAGTTCATATGAAAACTCTTGCCGCTGCCCGAAGGCCCCAAACAGAAAAAATTGGAATTATCAGTCAGTTTATTCTTTCCCTCTTTTCCCGTGATGTCGATAGCCACCGGCACGCCCTGACGGTCGGTGTAGTAAATCTTCAGCGGCGTTTCCTCGCTGTGCAGCACACGCTCCTTGTACATCAGGCACATCGCCGCATCGGAAAGGGTCAGGAAACGGTCGTATTCCTCATTGAGCGTGTAGCAGTTGCCCGGAAACGAACCGACGAACAGTTCCAGTTGGTTGTATGCCCGCTTGCTGATATGGATACCCATACGCCCGAAAGCGTTTTCCAAGTGGTTCGTACACTTTTGCAGGTCTGCACCGGCAGACACGGCCACCACCATGTTGAAGTGTGTATATACCAGTTGCTTGCTCTCACGGGCGATGACTTCCTGCACACGCTTGATGTCCTCGACCGCCATCTGGTTGTTCGGATTGGGAATGCTCGCGTGGCGGTTCTTCTTTTTGTCGAGCAGCGACAGCTCACGCTTCTGGTTGGGCAGGAAGATGATTTGGTTATAGACCACCGTCTCGGCGTTCGGGATGCTGTCCACCACCGACACCAAATCGACGGGCATTTCCGTGTTGTTGACCTCGATATTCGTGTACGGACGTATCTGTGAGGGCAGTGCGGCACAGTCCACGTCCACAAGGCTGTACACCTTGCAGCGTTTGTCGCCCATCGACACGGTTTCATCGTCCGCCTTGAAGTTCGTCATCGACACGGTGCGGTCTTTGAAGTTCATGGCGAAGTAACGATCGACGTACTCGCTCGCTTCGGCTTTGTTCAGGAATCTGGCCTGTACGCCGCCGTCACGTAACTGGTCGTGTACTTTACGGATTTTCACAAGGAAGTCGCGCCACTTTTTGCTATCGAACGAGAACAGACGGCTTTTCTTCGCCTCTTGCGTGATGGTCAGGTAGCAAAGGCTGTCCGTGTAAGGACGTCCCTTGAAATAACGAAAATAGGATGAAGACAGGAACTCCTGACCGTCAGTCGGTTCGCTCGCAAACTGTTTCCTGACGAAGATGTCCTGCTTGTGGATGGCGTACCCTTCGCCCAACGTCTGCGCAAGGGCGGTGAACAAGTGTGTGAAGTCGTAGTAACTGTCAATGTCCGCCGAATATTTCTGTACCGGATTCTCTATCTTAAGTACGGCGGAATATTCGCCGGTCTTGGTGTACAGCACACCCACACCGTCCGTTTCCTCCGCCGAGAAATAGATGTCCTGAAAGATTCGCTTGCGCTTGCCGCCCGTACCGAACGCATAGACCGACAAGGCCATACCCGCGCACAAAGCGACAAAACATAAAATGATGTATAGGGTCATTTCGATATACGTGTAATTAAATAGGGGCAGGTTCGCCTTGCTTCAAGACAAACCCGCCCGCGTTCAACAATCAATAAAGCCATGCACATTGCCGTGATGGTTTTTCTTTCGTCAGATCTTGCGCGAGTGGGCATACACATACACACCCGGAACGACCTTCTTGCTATGCAGTCCTTTCCGCTGTTTGAGGAGGATGAGCACGATACCGGCCGATACGACGGCTGCCAGCACGACAAGCCCGGCAATGAAACCGAGCAGGCAGTAGGCGGCGACAAAGCCGACAATGGCTCCGCACGTCGTCACCGCCGCCCAATATATATACCGGCCTTGGATGCCCAAAAACTCAAGAGGCCGTTGCAGTCCCTTGAACAGCGGGTAGTCCGGATAGCGTTCGTCCTTGCCTTTCATACTTATCCTTGATGTTTAAGCGGCAATACCGAAGAACAGAGGCAACGCCTTGGCCGCCGCAATGAGGAAGATACAGGCTCCCACGACCATCATGATCTTCTTCTTGACGTCCTGCTCCTCGTTGTTCATGGCGATATATACCGAGATTGCACCCACGATGGCCACAACGCCGGCAATGGCGTAGCACAATTTCACCATAATAGGCACATACTTGGCAATCTCCTCCGCGACAGTGGATAATGCGCTCGTACCGGCGGAATAGTCGCCTGCGGAGTTCTGCGCTTTCGCCACCATGCCGGACAGCAGCATGAAGGAGAACATCATTACTTTGGTAGGGATTCCGTTGACGAATCCGAATGCCTTGCGGCACAGTTGTTTGGTTTTCTGAAACATACGTTTACTTTTTTAGTGAATACTTTATTTGTCTGCGACCTGATACAAGTAAGGTTATATGCGGTAGCCGAAGAAAACCGGGAAAACATAGAATGCCCCGATCAGGAACAGGCACGCACCTACAAGCGTCATTATCGACTTGGTGATGCCGTCCTCGCCCGTGTTCATCTTGATGTATATCTGACAGACGGACACGATGACGTAAACTCCGGCGATAGCGCAACAGATATACTGGACATAGAGCATCATCGTCACCACGAAGTCGTGCATCGTGGCCAACGCATCCGCTCCCCAGCTATAGTTCACGCTGCCGCTTTTGGCAAAAGTCGTGTAGGGGAACGGGAGGCACAGCGCACATAGAATCTTTTTAGCTTTCGACATCTCACAACCGGTCTTGAATTGGGTTCCACTTTATTTCCGGTCGGTTGTCTAACCGTCCCTTGGAAATCATAGCCTTGTACATCTCCTCCGACGTGCGTGCGTCCGACAGGTAAGGCGTGGTCTCTTCCATCTGTTCCTCCGCCTCGGCCTTCAGCCGTTCCAGTTTCTCCTGCGCCGTTCCCGGTTTGTCCTTGACATCCTCAAGGGATGTTTCGGAAGAGGTAGCCGTACTTTCCGTCTCGTAGTTCTCGCTACCGATACTGAAGCCGGTCTCGCTTTCCGTGACAGCCACACTCTCTTCCTCTTCCGGTGCGCCGAGGTCGAAAACTTCCTCGTTCGGTTTGTCCGTCCCCTTTTTCCCGTAGATGTCATGCGCTATGATGACGGCGTAGTAAATGATGTAGGCAACCGTCAGGACGATGGCAAAAATGAAATATGAGTTCATGTATTTAGTATGAATATTAAAATTTGTATTAGTATGATTTTGCAAAGAAACGCACGAAATATAAAACCATAAAATAATTGAGCATTAAACATCTATTTCGTTAATGAGATTTATGTAATTTCCAAAAATCGAACTATTAAATCGTACTATATTGCAGTCTCTATGGAGGGAAATGGAGAAATCGGGGCATAAAAAAAGCTCTCGTGGTGGAGAGCTTTAGGTGGCAAAGGAGAACACTGAATATCAGCGTTTCTTTCCGCGCAGGTAATCGTTCAGGTCTTTGTATTCCGCATAGTGGCAGGATTCATCGCTGACACGTCCATCATACATCCCGGCAATGGTCTCTGTGGTTCTCTGCCCGGCAAGGTCATTGTCGAGATAACAGTGGATGACCGAATATTCCTGTAAACGTGCCAGCGTCTTTTTCAAGTTGTTTACCGAGTTCATCACGAGGTAGTCGCATGGCATGGCAAGACAGACCGTTCGGTCGCCTGCCAGTTTCAGTGTCATATAGGAAAGGAAATCCATGAAGCCCTCGAAAACACAGACATTTTCCTGTGTCTCTTCTGTCAGATGTCTTATCAATGAGATGTCCTTGTTGTTCAGGCATCCCTTGTAATAGGCGTTGCGCACCTCGTAACCACCGGAGGTATTGCCGAATGCGAGAGCGAAATAATGACGGCCTCGCAGTTCATAATGCACCTCCTTGCAATACATACGGCCGATGTCCGCGTCGATAAGCCGGGATTGGAGGTAAGAGAACAGGGCGTGATGGCGGAGTGGAATCACGATCACGTCTTTCATTTCAGCCTCCACCGGTCGGGGTGGAGCGGTCGGCATACGGGTTCTCGGTAGTGATGCGCCATTCACAAGCCTCTCGATATACGCCAGTGCCTCGCTCACGCAGTCCGTCCGGCAAATGTATTTTGCCAGTTCCACCAGGTCGCCGCCGGTCGCCTCGCCGAAATCGTACCATTCATTGATTCGGTCATTCACCTTGAACGACGGGGTACGCTCGTTCCGTAACGGTGAGAAGTACCAGTATTGTTCCGATTTTATATGCTGTGCATGGTGGCCGAGCTGTGCCAGAAAATCCACGATGCGTACTTGTTTTGCTTCTGCTATGGTCATCTATTTTTCTTTCACTTGATTTCAAAAAAAGGTTTAGTTTAGTTTTTCCCCTATATATATAAATACTAAAGTAAACTAAATGATATAAGCCCGCGCACGACTTCATTCTTCATCAAAAAGCATGGCCTCGGTAGGCGTCATGTCGTAATAGAACAACTTGTCCCGTTTGATGATGAGCTTGAGGTTGTCTATCAGGTATTGCATCAGTTTTATCATGACACTCCGGCCGCGTTTGAACCCGATTGCCTCGTAGGAGACCATCAGGCTCTGCAGCAGGTTGTCGAATCCCCGGATGGGCTTTTCCCCGAATGCGGCAGAGAGAGCTTCGCGGTGCTGTTCGATGCTCAGTTCCGTAAACCCCGTTCTTGCCTTGGGCTTCGGGGGCTCGCCAAACGAGTGTACTTCCGCAATGACGGGCAGTCCTGTTTCATTGATGGTAAATGCAAACGGCTTGAACTCTTTTTCCCGGATATGGAGCGCATGGACTTCGCTGATGCCGGGATTCTCGTTACTCTTGCTGATGACCAGCACGGTCTCCGCCTTGTTGCTCATCTCCGTTCCGATATGTCCGCGCACGTTGTTGTCCCCTTTGTTCAAATGAAGCACACAGTGGATGTGCAGGTCGTATCTCGAAGACCATTCCATCATCCGGTTGATGACTTCCACCGATTCACCGGCATTATTGATGTCGAGCATCAGGTCGCGAATGCCGTCGATGATGACCAGTCCGTAGCCTTTCTGTTGGCGCAGCGCATAGTCGATGACCTCGATACGCACCGACGGCGAATATTCACGCAGGCAGAAAAAATCGAGATTCTCCGGATCGGTCGTCGTGGGCAACCCGGCCAGCCGCAATATACGCTCCAATACCGAGCGGCAATGGAAACGGCTCTGTTCCGTATCGACGTACAGAATACGCTGTTTGCCTTCGGGCAGATGTGCACGGTAGTTCAATACTTGTTTCCCCGCCAATGATGCGGCGACAAGCGCAGAGACGTTGAACGTCTTTTTCGATTTCGCCTTGCCAGTCGATGCACTGAAATTGCCGAGCGTGGCAATCGTTGAGTTATCTATCCAGATGATTTGCGGAGGGGTCTCATAAATGTCCGTCGCCTTGATTTGCGAGGCATGGAGGATGTCCGACAGGCGGTGTTCATCCATCCCCATGCTGGTTGTGCGGTCAATCCTTCTTTCGTTTTCCATAGCGTCTCTTGTTAAGGAACGGTTCTGTGGCGGCGGCTTCCGTCACCCTGCGCACTGCCTCGTTCATGGTAGGTTCATAATTCTGCAACAGCCATTCGTCCAATTCCTCCTTGGCGAAATAAACCATTTTACCGCGCGGTTTGTAGTGCGGTATCTCCTTGCTCGATGTGAGCTTGTACAGCATACTTTCAGAAACCCCGATATACATGCAGGCTTCCTGAAATGTGAAAACTCTCTTGGTCGTGAAGATGGTATTTTCCAGCAGCGTAATACGCTCCAAGAGACTTTCGACCGGTTCCAATTTCTTCAGTACCGATTCGATGGCGGCGAGCCGTCCGCTCATCCGCTCCATGAATGTCATTCTATTCGGCATAATAACACAGTTTGATTTTTGACAATGGAGATGAAACCTCCGTTATGCAGCGCGCTAACGGAGGTCAAAGGTATGTCCTGTAAACGAAGATGCCGTGATTTGGGGAATGATACTATGCACGTGTCATTGTAACTCTCATGCTTTTACCTTTCACATACTTCGCTTCTTGTCACTTTCTGTCATTCTTTCAGCCGATCAATGACCTTTCGGATGCTGTATGCGACCGATGTCATGTTGTTCTTGATGGATGACAGCGCGGAAGACAGGGTTGACACCGAAACGGAGCGTGTCCCGTCCTTGGACTGCAGGAATGCGCCCTTGCCGAGAACATTCTGCCACCGAGATTGGATGAACGAGTTTTCAAGAAGCGCATCGAACAGGATTACCACACGGCGGATATTGTTCACGCGGATGGAAAAGCCCTTCTTGCAGGCGAAGAGAGCCTCCATGTCTTCAATGCGTACAGAAACACAGAACAGATGATAAGTATTGGCGCAAGCCACTATACTTTTCATCTGTTCCGGGGTAAAATTACAACCAAAAGAAAGAGAGAGAGCCGCAGGTCGGTTGATACGGGGCGGACCAAGCGGAGACAACGATTCCGAGGTGTCATACATCCGTTTCAACTTCATGCACTCATTAAACGTGAAATCCGGTGCGGCAAAGCAGGGCTGGACGGAACTGGCGCACTCGGTCAGCAGCCCCTTGACAATGTGGATGTTCATTTCGTGGCAGTTCCGGCAGGCCGCATGGTCACAGTCTATGTACCGGTGTCCGTTTACGAAATCGTCCACATAGCGGTGGTACTGTTTACCACCCAACACAACATCGTGGAGATAAACTGTTTTTGCTTCGGTAAGCAGGGCGAAAAGTTCATTCGCCACATCCTTGTCCGCAGCGAAGTGCTGCAGGTGTTGGCTCCCTCCAAAAAGAGAGAAGGCCGTCTTCAGGTCTTTTCATGTCGATTTACCTTTTTGAGTTTATAATATGTGATGGAAGCATTAACTTCGGTTGCATTTACAACCGGAGAAATGCCGTAAATATATGTTTGTAAATTAGACATGGACCACAGAATGCCTTCAATTAGTGAAACAAACCGTTTACAAGATTCACAGCCTCGTCCTTTTTCTTATTGATAATCTTGGCATACACCTGTGTCATTTTCACATCGGCATGGCCGAGCAGCTTCGAGACAGTATATAAGTCCGCTCCGAGCGTCAGCATCATGGTGGCAAACGTATGGCGACTGGTGTGGTAGGAGAACCGCTTGGAGATTCCGGCTGCTTTCGCCCAAGGTTTGAGCTGCATTCTGATTGTATTGGCGGACGGCAGGTCGAACACATTATCTTCTGATGATTTGCCCCCACGTTCCGGCATCCACTTCAACGCTTCAGGAGAGAGGGGCAGGTAAATAGGCTCTTTGGTCTTTTTCATGGACACGGCCAAACGGTACTGTCCCCTGTCAACGAACACGTCATTCCATTTCAGCTTGATTATATCGCTGATGCGTAATCCGCAAAAGCAGGAGAACAGATATGCGCATTTTACAATCTCGTATTCCTCGTGGGGCATAGGAGTGTCAATCAACGCTTGTACCTCTTCGATGGTCATGTACGACCGCATACTCTCCGGCTTGCGGATTTTCTCCGACTTCTCAAGTTCGTTGAAAGGGTTGGCCTTCATCTTTTTCTTCCTGACGGCAGAGTTCAACGCACCGTTCAACGCACGGTAATAATTGTGAAGCGTGTAGTTCGATATGTCCTTGCCTTTCGGATGATATTCCGTCAGCAGATAAGTGATGTAGCCACGACAAAAGTCCCCGTCAATCTGATCCAGTGTGACCATTTCTCCGGCATAGTCTTTCAGTATGCGCATGGCAATCTTGATTTGACTGCCATCTTTCTTACCGGCACTCTCTTGAGCCTCCATATAAACCTGCATCCAATCCAGCAGGAAAGTCTTGTCCTTACGGAATACAATCCCGGCCTCATTACTGGTCAGTTCGATAATACGCTTCGACTTGATGGCATTGGCGGCGTCCATTGTCGTCTGATTCTGCCTGCGGGAGTTGCTATCCGTTTCCGGGATAATATACATCTTGAGGTATTCATATGTCCGCTTTCCGTCGCGGTATATATCCAGATACAGGCTCTTGCTGCCATTGCTCAGCGACTTCATCCGAAGACGAATTGGCTCTTTGACTTTTGTATGATTCTTAACTCGTGCCATAGGGATTCCTTTCTCATTTTTTCTACTGCAAATATACGAATAAGTATCGAATTTGAGAAACAAATGAGAAACAAAATTGCACCAAACAAGAGCCAATCTACTGAAAGTACTGAAAACAACCGAAAATAAAAATAAGATTATAAAACTTTGATTTACAGGATATTTGTTATCAATTTATTGGATGTTGTTTTCATTCTATACATATAATGCGTAAATCTGGTAAATTTACACTACGGAGACGATTGCGTGAAGCTTATGCTATGCCTACGCATAGCGTGCATTCACGTACTCTCCGTAAAGGCTTTACCAGAGCCTCCATTAGAAGTAGTGTGTTTGCACGCTGCTTTTTTATCCTTGCCGAACGAAACGAAAGGGAACGATTATGGGAAAAGTTCAGGTTCTTGCCGTCCTCTCGATGGACGGGTGTCTTGCTTCCGAGTTGCATGGCAAATCGTATAAGGAACTGTGCCTTGACTGTTGCGGCATCAATGAGATAAAGGAGAACGCCCTTTATCATATCACACCGGATTATTCCATCTCCATGCTGGATGAATGGAGAAGACATGAAACGGATACCTGCTATCTGGCGGAAGCCTCTCCCGAAAAGACAGATTATATCAACGGACTGCTGCGTATGCAGGTGGTGGATGAAATCATCCTCTATACCGTTCCTTTCATAGCCGGGACAGGAAAGTATTTTTTCCGGTCCGCCCTGCCACTGGTCAAATGGACGCTTGTATCACAAAAGAAATTTCCCAATGGCGTGACCTGCCATATCTATAATCGTATGACTTCCGAAAGAACAGCCTGAAAAAACGACTTGCTATCCTATTATTAAAGTACCGAAAAAGTACAAATGTTCGAAAAGTGAACACTTCTGTTTGACTGCGAACCTTCTCAAAATACAAATATTTATTTAAATGTCACTGATAACCAGTATATTATAAATAAGATACTGAAGATTCTGTCCGTTTTGACGCACTTTTTGCCGTTCATATTCATGTGCGCACCTTAACAGCAAAGTGTTGAATTTCAAAATTGACAGGATATGAACTATTTCTTACTGGCGGATACCGAGTTCTTCCGCCGCATCAATGAAGCCGGAGACTGCAACATGGAAACGGCATATATGGCTTTTGCCAACCAAGTAATCGAACTGTGCGGCAGCATGAATACGAGCCATGCCATCATCGCGCTGGCTTACATTGAAATCGAGTTGCAACACCATCCCATGCGTGTGCTTTCCGAAGAACGCAAGGAAGTCGCCGCTTATATCGGCAAGGCCCTCTCTTTCGTGAGGAAGATGCAGAAGTTCCTTACCACTCCCCAAGTGCCGCCACTATCCAATCTCCCTTCTTCAGCCGAAACGCCATCCGAGAATCCCGCTCCGCCGCTTCAATGGACGGGCAACGCCATCGACCTTGTGGAACTTATCTACGGCATCTATGAGATGGGCTGCATCAACAACGGTGAGATGCCGCTCAAACAGCTTGCCCCGCTGCTGTACCGGATTTTCGGTGTCGAAGCCAAAGACTGCTACCGCTTCTACATCGACATCAAACGCAGGAAAACAATCAGCCACACGCATTTTCTCGAACAAATGCAAGAGAGGTTGAACGAGCGGATAAGAAGGGATGAGGAAGCTGAATTGAAAAGAAGATAGCTGTTCTTGAAGAATTTCCGTCCATTATCTTGAATAAAAAGCAACTTATTTCTTGTGCGTTACGCAAAAAAGGCTTACCTTTGCAAATGAATTAAGAAGATATGCGGCTCAGACCGTGTTCAACGATAACAGTACCCGTTTGGCATACCGTAAGATCTGCCGGCGGGTCATTCTTTTTTATAACGGTATGGCAAACAAGAAATCACGTTCCATTGAAGAACAAATAGAACTGCTCAAACAAAGGGGGATGATTGTCGGGGATGAAATTTTTGCCGCCCGGCATCTGGCCCATATCAGCTACTATCGTCTGAAAGGCTATTGGTGGGATATGCAGTATGACAAGACCCGTCATCTGTTCCAGCCTGATTCCGATCTGCAAGATGTCGTCACACGCTATTATTTTGATAAAGAACTGCGCCTTATCTTATTCGATGCCATCGAAACAATAGAGATCACCCTGCGTACAAAGATGATTTATCATCTGTCACAGTCTTACGGAGGACTTTGGTATCGTGACCCGGAACTGTTTGCGGATGCCGCTTTCCATGCCCAGCACCTCAAAGAACTGATGGAAGAGTTCTTGCGGAGCAACGAGATATTCGTGAAGGACTACAAGCGCAAGCATCTTGTTACGAATACAGACGGAGAAAGGATACTTGACGAATACCCGGATGCGTGGATTATATTTGAGGTGGCCACATTCGGCACACTTTCCAAGATATACAAGAACCTCAACCACCAGTTGCCCGAAAAATCGGCAATAGCCAATGATATGGGGTTAAATTTACACAGTGAACTGTCGGGATGGCTGGAAGCCATTTCATACATGCGCAACATCATCGCGCACCATTCCAGAGTATGGAGCCGGAATATGGTCAAACGCCCTTGTGAAATCCGCAATCCGCGAATGGCATGGCTTTCCCGCCCGTTGACCGAGGTACAGCAGAAAAAACCGTTCTATGTGATTACAGCCATGCTATACCTCTGCAATGCCATAGACGAGGGAGATACGTTCAAAGAGAAGTTACTGGCATTGTTTAAGGAATATGCGGATGTGCCCATCTACAAAATAGGTTTCTTCAACCGTTGGGAAGAGGAACCGATCTGGAAAAAGATGTCAGAATAGAATCATATGGCGAAGAAGAAGAAAAAACAGCAGGGACACTATTGCCGTATCTGTGGCGACTACAAGGCGAACGAGAAATTCAGCGGAAAGGGACACACCCGGCATATCTGCAAGAGTTGTATGTCAGCCATGCGTAGCGGCAAGAATCCGGAGGATATTTTTCCTGAGCCGTTACCCGTGAACCGTGAAACTATACGTTTCAATAAACTGGGCAAAGAAGAAAAAGCCGTGTTGAAAGCGTTTATCACCGAAACCACAACCGAATACTGGCAGGAAAACAGACAGATACCGTTTGCGGACAGTTTCTCCGAACTAAAAAAGTACATCATAGGAACTTATGATGAAGAATGCGGCATACTTCTGAAAGATGATGCCGAGCTGAAAAACTACTTTCAGACCCATACGATAACGACCATAAACAAATTGCTTAAGGAGGAAATTTCTGAAAATCAGGATTAAGACAAAGGGCGGAGCAAGGTATCAAACTTGCACCGCCCTTTGTTTTGTACCCCGTCGGTTATTTCTGCTGCAACAGATGTTTCAGGTTCTCGTCACCCGCGATTCGTTCCAGCTCGTCTTTCACGATTTGTTTCACTTCCTCCTTGATGCGCCTGTAATTCGCCTGCACCGTTTCCTTCATGCAGTCGTTGCCGTCCTCGTCCGTGAAGTCGGTAATGACGGGTATCTTCTTATAGGCTTTTTCCTCACGCTTCACCTTTTCGGCATCCACGACAATCTCACAATGGAAAATCTTCTGCTCAATGCGCTCGTTGAAATTGTCGGACACCGAACCGACAAACATTCCCTGCGTCAAGCCGGAAATCTTGCTCGGCGGGATAAGCGCATCCATCTGCGTGTTGATGGAGGTGGAAACGTCCTGCCGGTTGATGGAAATGGACTGCCTTTTCTGCAACACCTTTCCAAAGCGTTCCGAAAGCGTCTTGGCGGTTTCGCCCACCACCTGACCTGAGAAGATATTGCCGACGGTGTTCATCACCACCTTCGCTTCCTTGTCGCCATAGTCGCGCACCAACTGGCTGAAATCCTGAAAGCCCAGACAAACGGCAACCTTGTTGCTTCGTGCGGTGGCGATAAGGTTGTCCAACCCCTTGAAGTATATCGTGGGCAGCTCGTCAATGATGACCGACGACTTCAACATCCCCTTCTTATTGATGAGCTTCACGATACGGGAATTATACAGACCGAGAGCCGCCCCGTAGATGTTCTGACGGTCGGGATTGTTGCCGACACAGAGGATTTTCGGCTCTTCGGGATTGTTGATGTCCAGCGTAAACTCGCTGTCGGACATGACCCAATAGAGCTGCGGAGAAATCATCCTTGACAGTGGAATTTTTGCCGAAGCGATCTGCCCCATGAGCTGTTCCGCAGCTCCACCGAGCCACGCATCCATAAACGGTGAGAGGTAGTTTTCCAGTTCCGGGTAAGAGGTCAATATCGGAAAAATATCCTCATAACGGCGGTTCAGGAACTCAATGGCATGAGGGAACGTACAGTATTTGCCGTTCTGATAGATTTTCAAATACCATATAATACTGGCAAACAAAATGATAGGTGATTCCACAAAGAAGTCTCCCTGCTTTTGCACCCAACTCTTATTGAGGTTGAGCATGATGGTGTACGCGCTCTCGTAAGCGTCCGTAATATCCTCCATAAAATCCGGGTGTATGGGATTGCAGCGGTGGCTGCGTCGCGGGTCATCGAAGTTTATCACATAGAACTTCGGCTTCACCTTGTATCCCTCCGGGTGGTTGAGCAGATGGTTGTAGGCAATGGTCGATAAGTCACTGAATTTGAAATCATAGACATACATCGAGAAGCCCTTCTCAATCTGCTGCTTGATGAAAGAGTTTACCACCGCATAGGACTTTCCGCTGCCCGGCGTGCCCAATACGATGGAGGCACGGAACGGGTTCACCACGTTTATCCAGCCGTTGTTCCAACGCTTCCTGTAGTAGAAGCGAGTGGGCAGATTGACCGAATACTCGCTTTCGATGAGCCGTATTTCCTGCATGAAGCTCTCGTTCTCGTTGTTGAACACATCATCCATCAGGTTGTGTTTCAACAGGCGGCTCATCCACAGACCGCCCATCATCAGGCAGACATAGCCCGTGCCGATAGTAAGGATATACAGAGCCGCGACCGCTTCCACCGGGAGCGGCAAAGCCAGTATCCACCAGTTCAGGAAAAAGAGCACGAACCCGGCGGCAAGCACCGCCCATATCTTTTGCCAAGTGATTTTCTCTCCCTTGACTCCCTTTGTGCCCAGACAGGACAGGGCAAGCAGGAGGACGGCAAACAGTTTCGTGTAGAGGATGGAATGGAACAGCCCCGCCGTGCGGTCAAAGTTCATCAGGATTTTATCCACCACGCCGATATTCACGCCCTCCAGACTTATGGCTTCATAGCAGAACCAGTACACGTTCATGACCACTAAAATAATACTCACTGCACGCAGGAAATCCATGATTTTCGCCAGTGCCCTCAAATCGTCTTCTTGTTGTGACATACGTTGAAAATTTTTAATTGTTGATACTTCTGTTACATTCCCAAGCCCTTGCGCTTCTTCTTTTTCTTCTTGCGCCGCATCGCCCGGATGAAGGCTTCCTCCTCGGCATCCACTGCCGGACCTTCGGGAGAGAGCAAGCCCATACCGCCCTCCGTGTCATCATGCCCGGAAACGACCGGCCCGCACATATCTTCCCCGTTTTCCACCGGAATGGAAAGCGTGAGCGGCGGCTGTCCGGCATAAGGCAGCGTGAAGTGTTCCTGCAAGGCATTGGCGGAAAGTTCCTTGCCCATGCGTGAGCCGTTCAGCACGCATCCCGTGCGGTGGTCAATGAAAGTGACCCCATAGATGCGCCCTCCCTCCGTATGGCGCAACACCGTATCAATCCCTTTCTCCTTGAGCCGGGAAACGAACTTCTCCTTGTCATGCGTGTTTTCCAGCACGGAAAGGACGGTGCGCTTCGTCATTTCGGCGAGCTTCCTGTCTTTAATCTCCTGTTTGGAACGGGCAAATTTCCTCTCTACGGCTTCATAGCCGACAGTCTTCCCGAAGAGTGAAGACTTGAAAGGGTTGCCCACCTTGTTCCCTGCATCATCGGTGGCAGAATAAACCAGCCCATGATACTCCCTTCCGCGTACATTGCCCCGCGCTTCCTCCACCGTCACATTATACAAGGAAAGGAGGGCACGGTATTCACCCATCGACTGGAAACGGTACTGCACGTTCAACGCCTTGACCGTGTTCCCTACCTGCTTCTTCACATCGTCTGCCGAAGCGTCCACCTTGTGCAGAGGCGGTGTATCAAGACGGCGATTCCGGCGTTCCGCATCGTGAAGCCCGTACTTCTGTTCCAGCTCACGTGTAATCTGCTTGCTGCGGTAAAAATTGTTTCGGGTGTCGATGCTCCTGCCGTTTTCGTCCACCCTGACCGTCACGATATGCAGGTGGTGGCGGTTGATGTCCTCGTGTTTAAACACAAGATACGGCTGGTTGTCGTAGCCCATCTTTTCCAGATACTCGCGTGCGATGTCCTGAAGCTCCGTGTCGGTCAGCACATCTTCCGGGTGTGGGTTGAGAGATATATGCACCACCGGTTTCTCCACCCTCGACTGCGCGGGCATGAAGGATAGAAAATCCTCCATAGCCCTATGGATGTCCACCGTTCCCGAACCGTCATTGTAGATGCGGTTGGCGGTGAGCAGCCGCCCTTTCGCTTCGTTAATCTTCTCCCCGTTGTAGGCGAGTGCGCCGTACAACGAATTTCCTACACTGATTTTTGCGACCATTTCGCCTCCAGCTCTTTTGAAAGTTCCACAATCCGGCGGCTCAGTTTCACGAGTTCCACAGTCTGCCCTTCCAGCTTGTAGAGCAACGCCATCGCCTTTTTCTCGGAGAAATGGCAGCGCAATTCCTTCACGACTTGGTTGTAGTTCGTGCCGACAGCGCGGAACTGCGCATGAAAATCAGACAGCTTGGTGTAGTAGTCCACCAGCGTCTTGTCCACTTTCAGCACCTTGAAAGGCTGCCCGAAGAAGTGCGCCTTGATGAAAACCGACTTGGCGTAAACACCCGATTTCTCGAACATGGAAAGGAAACGGTTGTGTTCCTCTTCGTTGAAACGGACGGTGTAGCGGAACACCGCCGGATCAATTTTGGGATTTCTCCCGCCTTTGTTTCTTCTTTTTTCACTCATATTACTTTGGTTTTAGCGGTTTGACGGCATAAGCCGCTGCTTCTGGACACAGACACCGTAGGTTTGAAAGGCTTCCCGACTTCGGAGGGGAAGCCCGCCCCCTGCAAGGGCAAGGCGTTTTCCGGGATGCTCAAAATATTTTGAGCGGCTGAAAACATACCTTGCTATGTTCAGGTGAACATAAAAATCCGCCTCCGGACGGATTGGGGGGAATACCTTTCAAACTCCGGGCTGCGCCACCGGCTGCGTACCCTGCCGTTCGGGTGCAAAGTTAGGGTGATAAATCCGTGTCTGACAGAGGCGTAAGTGTGCCGAATGGTGCCAATCGGCGCAACATGCTGCCACTTGCCGGAGAAGTGATACAAGTACTGAAAATTCATTGTTTATTTGCAGCGTGATTGGTTGAAAGACCGGTTTGTCGTACTATCGGCAAGCCGTCTTGAAGCCCTGCCTGACGACCAGTTTGATGACCGGTCAGCTGATAAACGTGCAAGCTGTGCGGCTGATAAGTCAGTAAAACGGCAAGCTGATATGACAGCCGGCAAGCAAGCCCGAAAACTGACAAGCATACAGACTGACTCATCCGGCATACAATCCGCCAACCGACTTGTAAGCCGTCAGACAAGCCATCCGGTTCGTCGGTATTCCGATATTCCGGTCTGCCAGCCAGTCACAAAACAGACAAACTGATTGTATAACCGATTAAAAAAAGAAGCAATGAAGAAAGAGACATTACTTGTCGCCTTCTCCACCCAGAAAGGTGGCGCAGGCAAAACGACGCTCACGGTACTGATGGCAGGCTATTTCTATTACGTGAAAGGAATGGATGTCGTTGTGGTGGATTGCGACTATCCGCAGTACAGCATCAAGGACATGCGTGAACGTGACATGAAGAACATCGAGCGCAATCCCAAATTGCAGAAAGCCGCCTTCGAACAATTCGCCCGTCTGAAGAAAAAGATGTATCCCATCGTGGAGAGCCATCCTGAAACTGCCATCGAAAAGGCAAAGGCTTTCATTGAAAGAGAAACTCCGCCCGACATTATTTTCTTTGATCTGCCCGGAACGGTGAACAATGCCGGCGTTATCAATACCGTGGCGACAATGGATTACGTGTTCTGCCCCATAACGGCTGACCGCGTGGTGGCGGAAAGTTCGTTGAAATTTGCCACCGTAGTGAACGAATCCATCATGACTGCCACACAAGCCAACCTCAAGGGGCTTTACCTGCTGTGGAACATGGTGGACGGCAGGGAGAAGACCAACCTGTATGACGTGTACGAGAATGTAGCCGGAAGAGTCGGACTGAACGTGATGAAAACCTGTCTGCCCGACAGCAAGCGTTTCCGCAGGGAAAGCGAGGAGGACGGAGAACGTCCCGTGTTCCGCTCCACCGTCATGCCTCCCGACAAGTCATTGATTAAAGGGAGCAACATCGAGGCGCTTGCGGAAGAAATGTTGAAACTGATGCACGGGTAGTCATGGCAAAGAATCTTGATGTGCAAATCGACACCGCGAGCTTTCTTGACAGCATCCGTCCGGAAATGCCCCCGACCGCCGCCCCTGCGGAAAAAGCGGAGACAGCTTCCATGCCAACCGACAGCCCGGCTGAAAAAAAGAAAACGGCAAGAAACGAGAACCGCAGGAAAGCGGTGGCCGCTTCCGTCATTCCGCCCATAGAGAATGAAGAGGATTATCTTGAAATGTTCATCAAAGGTGCGGAAACGGCTGCACGCTCAGGAAAGATGGCATACGTGCGCAGGGAGTACCACGACCGTATCATGCGGATCACCCGCGTGATAGGCAAGGACAAGCTCACCCTGTCAGGCTATCTTGACCATGTGCTGACCCAACATTTCCTCCAATGCGGGGATGTGATAAAAAAACTGTATGACAAAAATTATGAAGATGTATTTTAATCGCTAAAAAGCAGAAAGAAATGAAGACAACGAACAAGAAAAGCCAGAAACAGGCCGGCAGCTATAAGGCTGAAATCCTGAAAAAATCCAGTATTGTAACCAACCCCAATATGCAGGCATACGTGCGACCGGAATACCACCGCCGTATGGAAGAGATCATCGCTCTGTTCGCGGAAGAAGGCATGACGGTGGAAGATTATCTTGACAACGTGCTTACCGAGCATTTCGCACAGTTCCGTAATGAGACAGAAACCTCTCTCAAGCAAAATGCAGCGGGAGGGCACATGGATGAAGGAAACGTACAGAACATCAAACCATTTGAGCTATGACGGAAATACTATTGGCAGTATCCGTCGCCTGCAACGTATGGTTCCTGTTCCTGCTGCTCTATGACCGTATCATGGAAACGAAACTTGTCCGCTTCTTTAAAGGAATCGCGGATGTATGGCGGTCGCTGAACTGTGCCGAGGCGAAACAACAGGCGGCACGGGAGGAAGCTCCCGCAGATACTTCGGACATCATCGGCAAAAGCCGCTTCAAGATGGCTCCAACCCGGACAAAGACTGCCATACCGACGCAGGAAGCTGCCACTTCAGAAAAAGGCATTGAGCTGTCGGAGGAAGAGGCTACTTTTGACGACGGAAACGAAAACGCCGTATCTTATCCGGCACAAGTCCCTGAAGACAAACTCGATGAAACCTTCACAAGCATATCATCGGAGGAACTGAAATACGGGGATGAAGAACTGGAAGAGGAAACCCCGGACAGACGGCGGGCTTCGGGATACAGTTTTGATGAAATCGGAAACGCCATTGGCATAGCCGGAAAGGACAACCCGACCAAGGATGAGAAACGTCAGGCAGGCAAAGTATTCTCTGAATTGGATGGCACTGAACTGCTTGACAAGCTGAACAAGTCCGTAAAAGTGAAAATAACGGGGCTGATAGACTTCTATCTTTATGGAGAGCCTTCAACGCCGACCATAAAGACGGAAGCGAAAAAAGAGCTGGTAATTCCCGAACGGCTGGAGGATTTCAACATAAGGGATTTTGTATAACTGTGAAACGAACTAAAAAGAATGGAAATGAAAACGTAAGACGGTATCACACCATGCGCACGGCAGTACAAGGTACAGCCAATCCGCAACGGACACACCCAAGTCCGTAGAAACAAACGGGCTACCACTAAACCAAAGTAAAGTAATCAAGTATCAACCGCCCGAAAAAGGACCATCCACCCTTTCGACGGCACAAAACAAGAACAGTTTATGAACAAGAACATCAGACAAAAGTTCATCATCTCTGCGGCACTCCTCATCGCCGCCACCGCCACCGCTTCCGCTCAGGGAAACGGTCTTGCAGGTATCACGGAAGCCACCTCGATGGTGAGTTCGTATTTTGAACCCGCCACGAAACTCATCTACGCCATCGGTGCAGTGATCGGTCTTATCGGGGGCGTGAAAGTCTATTCAAAATTCTCGTCAGGAGACCCCGACACCTCCAAGACCGCCGCAAGCTGGTTCGGTGCGTGCATCTTCCTGATTGTAGCCGCCACCATCCTGCGCTCATTCTTCCTTTAATATGATAATGTATGGCTGAATACCCGATAAACAAGGGTATCGGCCGTCCGGTCGAGTTCAAGGGTTTGAAGGCTCAGTACCTCTTCATCTTCTGCGGAGGTCTGCTGGCTCTCTTCGTCCTGTTCGTCATCCTCTACATGGTCGGCGTCGGCCAGTGGATATGTATCGGCTTCGGTGCGGTATCGTCCTCCATCCTCGTATGGCAGACCTTCGCACTGAATGCCCGTTACGGCGAACACGGGCTGATGAAGTTGGGAGCGGCACGGAGCCATCCCCGATACCTTATCAACCGGCGGCGGATCACCCGATTATTCACACGGAAACGAAAGGAAGAAACTGCATGAGAAATACATCGAAAATAACGACACTGGAAAACAAGTTCCCGCTGCTGGCGGTGGAGCACGGCTGCATCATCTCCAAAGATGCCGACATCACGATGGCTTTCGAGGTGGAACTGCCGGAGCTTTATACCGTGACAAGCGCGGAATATGAGGCGATACATGGCTGCTGGTGCAAGGCAATCAAGGTCTTGCCGGATTTCTCCGTCGTCCACAAGCAGGACTGGTTCATCAAGGAGAAGTACAGACCGGAGTTGCAGAAGGACGATATGAGTTTCCTCTCGCGGAGCTTCGAGCGTCATTTCAACGAGCGTCCGTACCTGAAACACACGTGCTACCTCTACCTGACCAAGACGACAAGGGAGCGTAACCGTATGCAGAGCAATTTCAGCACGCTGTGCCGGGGGCATATCATCCCGAAGGAGCTGGACAGGGAAAACGCCGGGAAGTTCATGGAAGCGACAGAACAGTTCGAGCGCATCATGAACGACAGCGGTTTTGTCAGGCTGCGCCGCCTCTCCACCGATGAGATAGTGGGGACGGACGGCAAAGCCGGGCTGCTGGAGCGGTACTTCTCGCTCCTGCCCGAAGATAACGCCACGTTGCAGGACATCGAGCTTTCGGCAAGGGAGATGCGCATCGGCGACAACCGGCTGTGCCTGCACACCCTTTCCGACGCGGAAGACCTGCCCGGCACGGTGGCGACAGACACCCGTTACGAGCGGCTGTCCACCGACCGCTCGGACTGCCGCCTCTCCTTCGCCTCCCCCGTGGGCCTGCTGCTGCCGTGCAACCACATTTACAACCAGTATGTGATTATCGACAACAGCGAGGAGAACCTGCAGAGGTTCGAGAAGTCCGCCCGCAACATGCAGTCGCTCTCCCGCTATTCAAGGAGCAACAGCATCAACCGCGAGTGGATAGACCAGTACCTGAACGAAGCCCATTCCTACGGTCTGACCTCTGTACGGGCGCACTTCAATGTCATGGCGTGGAGCGACGACGCGGAGGAACTGAAGCATATCAGGAACGATGTGGGAAGCCAGCTGGCAAGCATGGAGTGCGTGCCGCGCCACAATACCATCGACTGCCCGACACTCTACTGGGCGGCCATGCCCGGCAATGCGGCGGACTTCCCTGCGGAGGAGAGTTTCCACACCTTCATCGAGCAGGCGGTGTGCCTCTTCACGGAGGAAACGAACTACCGCAGCTCGCCCTCGCCCTTCGGCATCAAGATGGTGGACAGGCTCACGGGAAAACCGCTGCACCTCGATATTTCCGACCTGCCGATGAAAAAAGGCATCACGACCAACAGAAACAAATTCGTGCTGGGTCCCAGCGGAAGCGGCAAGTCCTTCTTCATGAACCACCTCGTGAGGCAGTATTGGGAGCAGGGCACGCACGTGGTACTGGTGGACACGGGAAATTCCTATCAGGGACTGTGCGAGATGATACGGCGCAAGACGGGCGGCGCGGACGGCGTGTATTTCACCTACACGGAGGAGAAGCCCATCAGCTTCAATCCGTTCTACACTGATGACTGCGTGTTCGACGTGGAGAAGAAAGACAGCATCAAGACGCTGCTGCTGACGCTCTGGAAGTCGGAGGACGACAAGGTGACGAAAACGGAGAGCGGTGAACTGGGCAGTGCGGTGAACGCCTACATCGAACGTATCAAGGCTGACCAGAGCATCGTACCCTCGTTCAACACCTTCTACGAGTACATGCGTGACGACTACCGCAGGGAACTGGCAGAGCGCGAGATAAAGGTGGAGAAGGAAGACTTCAACATCGACAACATGCTGACCACCATGCGGCAGTATTACCGGGGCGGACGATACGACTTCCTGCTCAACTCCACGGAGAACATCGACCTGCTGGGCAAGCGGTTCATCGTCTTCGAGATTGATTCGATAAAGGAAAACCGCGAACTGTTCCCGGTAGTTACCATCATCATCATGGAGGCTTTCATTAACAAGATGCGACGGCTGAAAGGGGTGCGGAAACAACTGATAGTGGAAGAGGCTTGGAAGGCTCTTTCTTCGGCAAACATGGCTGAATATCTGCGCTATATGTACAAGACGGTCAGAAAATATTACGGTGAGGCAATCGTGGTGACGCAGGAGGTGGACGACATCATTTCCTCCCCCGTTGTCAAAGAGAGCATCATCAACAACTCGGACTGCAAAATACTTCTTGACCAAAGAAAGTACATGAACAAGTTCGACCAGATTCAGGCGTTGCTCGGACTGACGGAGAAGGAGAAGTCGCAGATACTCTCCATCAACATGGCGAACAACCCTTCAAGGTTCTACAAGGAGGTGTGGATAGGCTTAGGTGGCACGCAGTCGGCGGTCTATGCCACCGAGGTGAGTGCGGAGGAGTATCTGGCATACACCACCGAGGAAACGGAGAAGGTGGAGGTTTACCGTCTGGCGGAGCAGCTGGGCGGCGACATCGAAGCTGCCATCCGGCAGCTTGCCGAAAGGCGGAAAAACAGACAATAAGCAATCAATAAAACAGATTTATCAACGAAAAAAGAAAAGCGTATGAGTATTTCAAGAATGAAGATGCTGAAAATCAGCGAGTGTTTAATAGGATTGGCAGTCGTGATGCTGCAATCCTGCGACATGGCGGATAACCGCCGCGACCAACTGTGCGGAAACTGGACAAGCATGGAGGGAAAGCCCGACGTGCTCATCTACAAGGAGGGCGAAGCCTACAAGGTTACGGTGTTCAAACGGAGCGGCATCCGCCGCAGGCTGAAACCGGAAACCTACCTCCTGCAGGAGGAGAACGGCAACCTGTTCATGAACACCGGATTCCGCATCGACGTGTCCTATAACGAGGCTACCGACGTGCTGACCTTCTCTCCGAACGGGGACTATGTGCGTGCAAGCCACGAACCGGAGAACCCGGCAGAAGAATAAGAATATACAACCGCTAAATCCAAAGAATATGAGTATGAAAACAAGAATGGCAATCGCCATATGCCTGTGCCTGCTTTTCGCAGGCAGGGCTTCCGCCCAATGGGTGGTGAGCGACCCCGGCAATCTGGCGCAGGGCATCATCAACGCCTCGAAGAACATCGTCCACACCTCGAAGACCGCCACCAACATGGTGAACAACTTTCAGGAAACGGTGAAAATCTACCAGCAGGGCAAGAAATATTACGATGCGCTCAAATCGGTGAACAACCTCGTCAAGGATGCCCGTAAGGTACAGCAGACCATCCTGATGGTGGGCGACATCACGGACATCTATGTGAACAACTTCCAGAAGATGCTCCATGATGGGAACTTCACCCCCGAAGAGCTGTCGGCAATCGCTTTCGGCTACACGAAGCTGCTGGAAGAGAGCAACGACGTGCTGACAGATTTGAAGAACGTGGTGAACATCACCACGCTCTCCATGACCGACAAGGACCGCATGGACGTGGTGGAGCGGTGCTACTCCAAGATGAAGCGTTACCGTAACCTTGTGGGTTACTATACCAACAAGAACATCAGCGTGAGTTACCTGCGTGCGAAGAAGAAGAATGACCTCGACCGCATCATGGGACTGTACGGGAACATGGACGAAAGATACTGGTAGCCTATGGAATTTGACAACCTTCATCAGATTTTGCGCTCGCTTTACGAGCAGATGATGCCGCTGTGCGGGGACATGGCGGACGTGGCGAGAGGCATCGCCGGACTGGGCGCATTGTTCTACGTTGCCTGCCGGGTATGGCAGTCGCTGGCGAGAGCCGAAGCGATAGACATGTTCCCCATGCTCCGCCCGTTCGCCGTCGGTCTGTGCATCATGTTCTTTCCGACAGTGGTGCTCGGTACGGTGAACAGCATTCTGTCGCCCATTGTGCAAGGCACGGCGAAACTGCTTGAAACACAGACGCTGGACATGAACGAATACCGTAGGCAGAAAGACAAGCTGGAATATGAGGCAAAAGTGCGCAACCCGGAAACCGCCTACCTTGTGTCAAACGAGGAGTTTGACAAGCAGCTGGAGGAACTGGGCTGGTCTCCCTCCGACATGGTGACGATGGCGGGAATGTATATAGACCGGGGGATGTACAACATGAAGAAGAACATCCGTGACTTCTTCCGGGAGATACTGGAACTGATGTTCCAAGCCGCCGCCCTCGTGATAGACACCATCCGCACGTTCTTCCTCGTGGTGCTGGCGATACTCGGCCCGATAGTCTTCGCCATTTCCGTGTGGGACGGCTTCCAGAGTACGCTCACGCAATGGTTCTGCCGCTATATACAGGTCTATCTGTGGCTTCCGGTGTCGGACATATTCAGCACCATACTGGCGAAGATACAGGTACTGATGCTGCAAAGCGACATCGAGCGTATGCAAGCTGACCCGAACTTCTCGCTGGACTCCAGTGACGGGGTGTATATCGTGTTCATGATTATCGGCATCATCGGTTACTTCACGATACCCACTGTTGCGGGCTGGATCATCCAAGCCGGTGGCATGGGCAGTTACGGGCGCGGTGTGACGCAGCTTGCCGGACGCGGAGCGGCCCTTGCAGGGGGTGTCGCCGGTGCTGCGGCAGGAAACGCAGCCGGGCGTGTCGGACGTGCCGGGATAAATATGGGCAAGGCGGCATGGAACCATACCGCCGGACGCCTTCTCAAACGGAAATAACCTATAAAATCAGACAGAATGGAATTCAAGTCACTCAAGAACATCGAAACATCGTTCAGGCAGATACGCCTGTTCGGTATCGTCTTCCTCGCCCTTTGTACCGTGATAACGGTCTGGAGCGTGTGGAGTTCCTACCGCTTTGCGGAGCGGCAGAGGGAAAAAATCTACGTACTGGACAACGGCAAGTCGCTGATGCTGGCACTCTCGCAGGACCTTTCGCAGAACCGTCCGGCAGAGGCACGGGAACACGTGCGCCGCTTCCACGAGCTTTTCTTCACGCTCTCGCCGGAAAAGAGCGCGATTGAGCACAACGTGAAACGTGCCCTGCTGCTGGCGGACAAGAGCGTGTACCACTACTATTCGGACTTTGCCGAGAAGGGGTACTACAACCGGATTATCGCAGGGAACATCAACCAAGTGCTGAAGGTGGACAGCGTGGTGTGCGACTTCGACAGCTATCCCTACCGTGCCGTGACCTATGCCACGCAGAAGATCATCCGGCAGAGCAACGTCACCGAGCGCAGCCTCGTGACCACGTGCCGGCTGCTCAACTCGTCCCGTTCGGACGACAATCCGAACGGATTTACCATCGAGGGGTTCACCATTATCGAAAACAAGGATTTACAAACCATCAAACGGTAATAGGGCATGAAAAGAAAAAGTATCAGAAAATCAGCGTGGGGCGCATATTGGAAACTTCACGACAAGAAGAAAATGTGGGTGGCAAGGCTCAAAGGGTATCTGGACGGCTTGCCGCCGAAGACACGCAGTCGCATTGTGCTGGCCATGTTTGCCATTTTCGCCGCGCTTGCCCTCCACACCTTCGGCAAAGCCGTCCATGACATCGGCAGGAATGACGGCAGACGGATGAGGATAGACCACGCCGGGCAGGTGGAGCTGTCCGTGAAGCCTGACAAGAACAATAGTTTTACACCTTATTATAATATGTATGGAACAGACTAAGAACGAAACAAGGATTGAGGGCAATACCGGAAACACGGCTGCGCCCGACAACAGGGAAAAACCGAAAAAAGAGCGCAAACCGCTGACCGAAGCACAGAGGCTGCAACGCCAGAAAATGATCGTACTGCCCGTCATGGTGCTGGTGTTCATCGGGGCGATGTGGCTGATATTCGCCCCGTCCTCCGAGACGGAGCAAGAACCGGGAACGGGAGGTTACAACACCGAGATGCCGGATGCGGACAAGGCAGACCGCCAGATTATCGGCGACAAACTGAAAGCCTACGAGCAGGCGGCGATGGAGGAACAGCTGGAGGAAAGGGACCATGCCGTGCGGCAGCTGGGCGACATGTTCGACCATGAAACGGGAGATACGGTGGATGGAGGTGGCTTCGACCTCTCCACTCCCGAAAGAAAGGAAGACGGGTCTGCCACACAGACCATCCGGTCTTCCGCAGCCGCCTACCGCGACCTGAACGCCACGCTCGGCAACTTCTATGAAGAACCCGCACGGAACGATGCGGAGATGGAGGAACTGATGGAGCGTATATCCCTGCTGGAGTCGGAACTGGAAAGTGAAAAGGAAAAAGGTTCCACGATGGACGAGCAGGTGGCACTGATGGAGAAGTCCTATGAACTGGCAGCGAAATACATGGGCGGACAGAACGGCACACAGACGGCAAAGCCCTCCTCCGTTCAGAAAGCAGGGAAGAGCAAAGCGGAACCCGTCAGGCAGGTGGAACGTCAGGTGGTATCCTCGCTCGCACAGCCTGCAGGCAATGCGGAGGTTGCCGCCACCTGCCCGCAGGAGCGTAACCGGGGCTTTAATACAGCGGTAGGCGGAACAGCCATATCGGACAAGAACACCTTGTCGGCTTGCGTCTATGGGGCGCAAAGCGTGACGGACGGGCAGGCTGTCAGGTTGCGGTTGCTGGAGCCGATGGCGATAGCGGATAAAATCATTCCCCGTAATGCGATGGTGGTCGGCACTGCCAAGATACAGGGGGAACGGCTCGAAATCGGAATCAGTTCGCTGGAGCATGACGGCAGCATCATCCCGATAGAGCTGGCAGTCTATGACACGGACGGACAGCCCGGCATCTTCATCCCGAACTCGCTGGAACTGAACGCTGTCAAAGAGGTCGCCGCCAATCTGGGAAGCTCACTCGGCAGCAGCATCAACATCTCCACCAATGCCGGGGCGCAGCTTGCCTCTGATTTGGGCAAGGGGCTGATACAGGGCACAAGCCAATACATATCCAAGAAGATGCGTACCGTGAAAGTACATCTGAAATCGGGGTACAGGGTCATGCTCTATCAGGAAGAAAATTAAGAAAACAACCAATCAAAAATTTTATTTACCACTAAATCCAAAGTAATATGAGAAAAGTAATCATGATGTTTGCCCTTGCTATGGGCATCGTAACTGCCCATGCGCAGGAAAATGTGACCGTTGCTGAAGAGAACAACGGAAGTGAGCAACAGACGGACGCACAGCCGGTATTGACCAAGGAGGTCTATCCGCAGAAGGAGGCGGACGGCGACCTGTATCACGGTCTGACGAAGAAACTGACTTTTGACCGCATGATACCCCCTCACGGTCTGGAAGTGACCTACGACAAGACCGTGCATATCATCTTTCCGGCAGAGGTGCGCTATGTGGATTTGGGTTCGCCCGACCTGATAGCCGGAAAAGCGGACGGGGCGGAGAACGTGATCCGTGTGAAGGCTACCGTGAGAAACTTCCCGAACGAGACCAACATGTCAGTAATCACGGAGGACGGAAGTTTCTACACGTTCAACGTGAAGTACGCCGCCGAACCGTTGCTGCTCAACGTGGAGATGTGCGACTTCATCCACGACGGGGAATCGGTGAACCGTCCGAACAACGCGCAGGAAATCTACCTGAAGGAGCTGGGCAGCGAGAGTCCGATGCTGGTGCGCCTTATCATGAAGTCCATACACAAGCAGAACAAGCGTGAGGTGAAGCACATCGGCAGCAAGCGTTTCGGCATCCAGTACCTGCTGAAAGGCATCTACACGCACAACGGTCTTCTCTATTTCCACACGGAAATCAAGAACCAAAGCAACGTGCCTTTCGATGTGGACTACATCACGTGGAAAATCGTGGACAAGAAGGTGGCGAAGCGCACCGCCGTGCAGGAGCAGATAATCCTGCCGCTCCGTGCGCAGAACTACGCCACCTGCGTGCCGGGTAAAAAAAGCGAGCGTACGGTCTTCACGATGGCGAAGTTCACCATTCCCGATGACAAGTGCCTCGTGGTGGAACTGAGCGAGAAGAACGGCGGTCGCCACCAGTCCTTCGTGATTGAAAACGAGGATCTGGTGCGTGCCAACACGATTGACGAACTTCAAGTGCGCTGACCATGAGAAAGTACATCACAATCATCATCGCGTCGCTTGCCCTTTTCACGGGGCAGGCGCACGCCCAGCGATGTCTGCCGAAGATGCAGGGCATCGAAGTCAGGGCGAACATGACGGACGGTTTCAAGCCCGGCGGCAATGACGGAGGGTACAGTTTCGGAACGGCTTTATCCGCCTATACGAAAAGAGGAAACAAGTGGGTGTTCGGCGGCGAATATCTCTTGAAGAACATCCCGTACAAGGACACCGCCATACCTGTGGCGCAGTTCACGGCAGAGGGCGGCTACTTCTTCAAGCTGCTGACCGATGCCCGGAAAATCGTCTTCGTCTATGGGGGCGTTTCGGCTCTCGCCGGATATGAGTCGGTGAATTGGGGGAAGAAGGTGCTCTTTGACGGAGCCACGCTGCACGAGCGGGACGCTTTCATCTATGGCGGTGCGTTGACGCTTGATGTGGAGTTTTATGTGGCTGACCGTATCGCCCTGCTCGCCAATTTTCGGGAACGCCTGCTGTGGGGTGGCGACACGAAGAAGCCGCACTGCCAATGGGGTGCGGGCATAAAGTTCATCATCAACTGAAAGGCGTGCATGGAACGGACGGACATTGAAAACATGAAGCGGATACCCCTTGCGGACTTCCTCGCACGGTTGGGGCACAAGCCTGTCCGAAGAAGCGGAAACGAACTGTGGTATCGTGCGCCGTACCGCAACGAGCGCACACCCTCGTTCCGTGTGAACGTGGCGAAGCAGCTCTGGTACGACTTCGGCTTGGGCAAGGGCGGCGACATATTCACGCTTGCCGGGGAGTTTGTCCGAAGCGGTGATTTCATGGTGCAGGCGAGGTTCATATCGGAAACCGCCCATATACCGCTAACGGCATTGCCGGCTTTTGAGCCGAAGCCCCCGGAGCCGGTCTTTGAGGAAGTGGAAGCCGCCCGGCTTCTCCTCTCTCCGCTGACGGAATATCTGAAAGAGAGGGGTATCCCTTACGCTGTCGCATCACGTCACTGCTGCCGCCTGAACTACGGTGTGCATGGGAAAAGGTATTTTGCAGTCGGTTTCCCCAATGTGGCGGGCGGTTATGAAATCCGCAGCCGCCATTTCAAGGGTTGCGTGCCGCCGAAGGATGTGTCGCTGATAAGGACGGAAGCCGCCGGCACTGACGCCTGCTGCGTGTACGAGGGATTTATGGACTTCCTTTCCGCTGTCACGCTCGGCATAGGCGAAAGGTGCGACCACCTTGTACTGAACTCGGTCGCCAACGTGAAGAAGGCGCTGAGGTATCTGGACGGTTACGGGCGCATCGGCTGTTACCTTGACCGTGACGATGCGGGACGAAGGACGCTTGAAGCCCTGAAAGAACGGTATGGCGGGCGTGTCGCAGACCGCTCCGCCCTCTATGACGGTTGCAAGGACTTGAACGAGCACCTGCAACGGACAACGAAAAAACAGAATATCAACCATCTAAAAATCAAATGACAATGAATATACCTGACAACAAGAACAAGAGAACATCATTTTTCAAGGCGTTGGCACTTTGCCTGTTCGCCGCCATGTCATTCATATCCGTATCGTGCGACGATGACATGGACATCCAGCAATCCTATCCCTTCACGGTGGAAACGATGCCGGTGCCCAACAAGGTTACGAAGGGTCAGACGGTGGAAATCCGCTGTGAGCTGAAAAAGACGGGCGATTTTGCGAACACGCTCTATACCATCCGCTATTTCCAGTTCGAGGGGGAAGGCTCCCTGAAAATGGATAACGGCATCACGTTCCTTCCCAACGACCGTTACCTGCTCGAAAACGAAAAGTTCCGCCTGTATTACACGGCAGCGGGCGATGAAGCGCATAATTTCATCGTGGTGGTGGAAGATAATTTCGGAAATTCCTTTGAATTGGAATTTGACCTAAACAACAGGAATGCGGAAGGGGAAAGCCAGACCGTCATGTATGCCGATAACTTCAAACCCATGCCAAGATGATGCGTGTGTTCATGGCTATCCTCTGTTCGTTTTGGGTGGTTTGCTCCGTGTCTGCACAGAGCAACCGCCAAGAGGGAACGGACAGGAAGGCGGCTATCTACCGTCTGCCGCTTATGGAACGGGCGTTTCTGTGTACCCGCCACTTTGAAGGCTGGCATGACCAAAGCTGTTATCCCTATGTAGGATATGGGCACCGTTTACAAAAAGGTGAAAGCTATTCGGCACGCACGATGACGAAACGGCAGGCGGACGCACTGTTAAGGAAAGACTTGCGGAAGTTCATCAGCATGTTCCGAAATTTTGGACGTGACAGCGTGCTGCTTGGCACGCTGGCTTTCAATGTCGGTCCGGCTAAGCTCTTGGGGAACGGGCGATACCCCCAAAGCCGGCTGATAAAAAAACTGGAGGCTGGCGACAGGGACATTTACCATGAGTATGTTGCTTTCTGTCATTATAATGGTAAACGGCACGCCATGCTGCTTAAACGGAGAAAGGCGGAGTTTGAGTTGCTGTATGTACCATAACACATAACATCAGTATATGCCTGACCAAAGAAAAAATCCGATGAAGCCACCAACTTCATCGGATTTTTCTTTGGTTTCATGGCTTCGGGATTTTTCCCTTGCCGGAAACTTTACACTTTATCATTCTTGAAAATTTTCACCCATGAGGCTGTTGAAAATCATCTTTTTGCTTATGCCTCCGTTGCTTTGCAAGATGATTTTTCAGTTCTGCCTGATTGCTTCCATAAAACTTGTTTTTGTGACTGACATCGT
>OJQL01000185.1_pt1 | contig 75585 bp, 53 predicted proteins | sample 1598731 | NCBI WGS metagenome assembly OJQL01 (sample SAMN03922510, study PRJEB24848) | human gut metagenome | isolation source: stool sample | host: Homo sapiens | place: Germany | collected 2010-02
GCCCGCTCAACGCGGGCCGGAGGTTGTTCCCGCGAAAGCGACATGCGGATGGTTTTGGTGCTACCTTTTGACACCAAAAGGTAGCTACATCCCGCGGGCGAAGACCGCGGCTTTACTACTTTTTGCGGCCAAAAAGTACAAAAAATCCCAGCCGCCGCAGACTGCGCCTAAATCCCGGCCGATCCCTTTCAATTAAATCGAGAAAGCGTCGAACCCGCCGTCGACGACGGCCAGCGCGCCCGTCACGAACGACGAAGCGTCGCTGACGAGGTAATGGATCGTACCCAGCAGTTCCTCCGGCTCGGCGAAGCGTCCGGCGGGCGTGTGCGCGATGATCGTCCGCGCACGGTCGGTGTACGAACCGTCCTCGTTGGTCAGCAGGGCGCGGTTCTGGTTCGTCAGCAGGAAGCCCGGGACAATGGCGTTGACACGCATCTCGGGGCTGAACTTCATGGCCAGTTCGGCGGCCATGTACTTCGTGTAGTTGGCGATGGCGGCCTTGGCGGCCCCGTAGCCCACCACGCGGGTCAGCGGACGCAGCGCCGATTCGGAGCAGAAGTTGACGATCACGCCCTTCCGGCGCTCCGTCATGGCCTCGCCGAAGACCGTCGTGGGCAGCACCGTGCCGAACAGATTGAGGTCCACGACCTTGCGGAAGGCCTCGATCTCCAGGTCGAGGAACGACTTGTCGGGGGCGATCGTCGCACCGCCCATGTTGCCGCCCGCGGCGTTCAGGAGGATGTCGATGGCGCCGTAGGCCTTGAGAATGGCCTCGCGGTTCGCGACGAGCACCTCGCGGTCGAGCACGTCGGTTGCAAGGAACAGCGCATCGCCGCCCGCGGCGCGGATTTCGCCGACGAGCGCTTCGCCCGCCTTTTCGTCGCGATCGAGCACGGCGACACGTGCGCCCTGCCCGGCGAGGTAAGCGCAGATCGAGCGGCCCAGAATCCCGGCTCCGCCCGTCACGACGACGACGCGGTCCCGGATGTCAAAGAGATTTTTCATGTTTTTCAGATGATGTTGTTTTTATAATACGGTATGTTCTCTTTCAGCAGGATGTCGATGGGCATGTTGTTGACCTTCGACGGGGCGCGGCCCTCGACGAGCCATTCGCACAGGGCCATCACCGCGCGGTAACCCTGCGCTTCGGGACGCTGGGCCACGAGCGCCGTCACCACACCCGCGGAGAGCATCTCCCCGTTGCGGCGGATCACGTCGTAGCCCACCAGCCGCACGCCGGCACGCCGCCGAGCCGCCAGATAGCCCGCAAGGATGTAACACGTCGAATTGAAGGTCACGGCCCCCGCGACAGACGGATTTCGGCCGAAAAGGTCGTCCAGCACGCGGCCGTTGTAGGTTTCGTCGTCCAGCCGCAGCGCGGCGTAATACAGCCGGCCCCGGAAGGCGTGCGCCTCGAGGTAACTGCGGAATCCCGCCTCGCGGTTGCGGCTCTGGTTCGAACCGGCGTCACCCCTGTGGATGATCCGGCCCACGACGATGTCGGCCCCGGGATCGAGGCGGTCGAACAGCAGCCGTGCGGCGACCGCCCCGGCGTCGAACGACGACGTGCCGAAATAGGCCAGCCGGTTGCAGGCCGGGAGGTCCGAATCGACGAAGACGTAGGGCACGCCCCGTGCGTCGAGTTCGCGGGCGAACGGTTCGACCATCTCCGCGAAGAGCGTGGCGATCACCGCGCCGTCGTACTCCTCGCGGCGCAGCGTCTCCAGCAGGCTTTCGAACGACGAACGGTCGTACTGGTCGAAGCAGACGCGGCGGACCACGACGTTGTAACGCGCGGCCTCGGCCTCGGCGCGGGCGATTCCGGCCTCGAAATCGGCCCAGTACTCGCCCGGCGCGAAACGGGGCATGACCGCGCACAAGGTGTACCTGCGGCCCGACGCCAGCGAACGGGCGATCAGGTTGGGACGGTAGTCGACCCGCCGCAGCACCTCGTTGATGCGCGCGAGGTTCTCCTCCGAGACCTTGCCCCGGTTGTGGATCACGCGGTCGACCGTCGCCACCGACACCCCCGCCATGCGGGCGATGTCGACGATGCGGACCGTGGTATGTTCGTTGTCGGACATGGTTTGCGCAGTTCTTCGGCGTTACGCCGGCAAAGCTATGCAAAATTTTCGAAAATAGCAAGTGTGTGCGCACACACCTGATGATTCAAGGCAAAAAAAGCCGGACCCATTTCGGGTCCGGCCCTCTCTTTTTTCCGGCTGCGCGCTACCCTGCCGGGGTCTCCGGTCCGGCCGCGGCGCACCGCTGGTAGAAATCGCGGGCCACGACGATGCGGATGGCCCGGTGGAGAATCGAGAATTCGAGCGGCGTATGGCCCAGCGGCTCGCCGTCGATCTCGACCGACACCTCGGGCGAGGATTCGATGCGGATGCGACTTCCGCGCTCCTGGAGGATATGGCGGATGCGGTAGATGCCGCCATTGAACAGGTAGTGGAAGCGGAACAGCAGGTGCCAGAAGTGCACCGGGCGGATCAGCGACAGGTCGAGCATGCCGTCGTCGGCCACGGCCGCGGGCAGCTGCTGGATGCCTCCGCCGTTGAACTTGCAGATGCCGATGGCGGCCGACAGCAGCAGGTTGTTGTAGACCAGCCGGTCGTCGACCCAGACCTTGACGCCAGTGGACTTGTAGCGGAAGAAATTCTTCACCAGACACCACGTATAGCGCCAGCGGCTCCGGTGACCCTTCTTCTTCAGGTGCGAGAGTTTGCGCACGACATGCGCGTCGAACCCCGCCCCGGCCACGTTGGCCATGTAGCGGCTCTGGCGGTAGTGAGCCTCCTCGTAGGAGACCACCCCGACGTCCTGCAAAAACGAATAACCCTCGCTGATGGCCTTCACGGCGTCCTGATAGCGGTTCGAGATGCCGAACGTGCGGACCCAGTCGTTGCCCGTGCCCACGGCCACCACGGCTACGAGCACCTCGTCGGGACACACCTCCTGCTGGATGAACAGCCCGTTCACCACCTCGTGCAGCGTCCCGTCACCGCCCACGACGATGATCCGGCGGTAGCCTTCGCGCACGGCCGTGACGGTGAGCTCCGTGGCGTGGAACTTATGCTCCGTGAAGACCGGCTCGCAGAGGATGCGCTCGTCGCGCAGGTGTTTCGAAATCTGCGGAAAATGGTCAAGCCCGCGGCCGCCTCCGGCCACGGGATTGACGATGACGAACCATTTTCCAGAATCGGTCGCCACGCTGCGGTTATTTTTCAGGAACGTTGCGCAGCGTATCGACCAGGAAGTCGTAGAACTTCCCGACCGAGGCGATCTCCACCTTCTCGTCGGGCGAGTGGGGGTAGCAGATCGTCGGACCGAACGAAATCATGTCCAGTTTGGGGTAGGTGCTGCCGATGATGCCGCACTCCAGTCCGGCGTGGATGGCCGTCACGGCGGGTTTCCGGCCGTACAGCGCCTCGTAGGAGGCGGTCATGGCCTTCAGGATCGGCGACTCCATGTCGGGATTCCAACCGTTGTAGGCGCCCGTGAGTTCCGTCTTGGCCCCGGCCAGCGCGAAGACGGCGGCAATGGACTCGCCCAGCGCCTCCTTCTCGGTGTTGACCGAACTGCGCAGCAGGCATTGCAGTTTCACCGTCCTGCCATCCGACACCACGCGTGCGAGGTTCGTCGAGGTCTGCACCAGCCCGGGCATGGCCATGGACATCTTCTGCACCCCGTCGGGACAGGCGGTCACCGCCTTGATCAGGTTTCCGGAAACCTCTTTCGGCAGCATTTCGGCCGGTTTTTCGACCTCCTTGACCTTGATCGACACGGCGTCCTCGATACCGGCATACTCGGCCTTTACGGTTTTCTCGTAGGCTTTCACCGCCTTGGCGAACACCTCGTAGTCCTTGGTTTTGACCAGCACCACGGCCTCGGCCTCACGCGGGATGGCATTGCGAAGCCCGCCGCCGTCCACCGACGCCAGTAGCACGTCGCACGGCGCGGCGTTCAAAAAGCGGAACAGCACCTTGTTGGCATTGGCGCGCTGGCAGACGATCTGGATGCCCGAGTGGCCGCCCTTGAGTCCCTTGACGCTGATCTTCGCAGCTGTGCAGTTGCGCGCGGGGGTCGGCTCGACCTTGTATCTGAAGGTCGTGTTGGCGTCGAGTCCTCCGGCGCAGCCCACATAGAGTTCGCCCTCCTCCTCGGAATCGAGGTTCAGCAGGATGTCGCCGTGCAGCAGTCCCTTTTTCAGCCCGTTGGCGCCGTCCATGCCGGTCTCCTCGGTGGCCGTGAACAGGGCCTCCAGCGGCCCGTGCTCCAGCGTCCTGTCCTCCAGCACCGCGAGGATCGCCGCCACGCCGATACCGTTGTCGGCACCCAGCGTCGTGCCGTCGGCCGTCACCCAGCCGCCGTCGACGTAGGCGTCGATGGGATCCTTCGTGAAATCGAATTTCTTGTCGTTGTTCTTCTGCGGCACCATGTCGAGGTGGGCTTGCAGGATCACGCCCTTGCGGCCCTCCATACCCTTCGAGGCGGATTTGCGGACGTAGACGTTGTGCGCCGCGTCCTCTTTGCATTCGAGGCCCTGCGCGCGGGCGAAATCGAGAATATACCGACGAATCTTCTCCTCATGGGACGAGGGGCGCGGGATGCGGACGATCTCCGCGAAATGCTTCCAGACAAGCGCCGGTTTCAGCGCCGTTAAATTACGATCCATAATATTGAAGTTTAAGTTATTTGTATATTTTTCAAATCTCTTTTCCTATCCGACCGCCGTTTTCGCAGCCTGTGGCTGCGTTTACAAGTCTGACCCACCCGGCTAAAAGCCGGGATTCAAGGGGCGATGCACGGCCATCGGACTTCGATTTCAACATTGCGTCTCCACCTTCTAAAAGACGTTTCTTAAACGGCCCTCGGCGGGCGGGGGCTTAAATATAAAGCGTCATTTGACAGGTCCGCCCGGTTCCTCCTTTTCAACATTTCTGTCGAACGCTTCGACGATGTGTTTCACGAGCGGGTGGCGGACGATGTCGCGTTTGTCGAACTCCACGATGCCGATGCCGTCGACGCCCCGCAGAATCCCCATCGAGCGCACCAGGCCGCTGTCCGACTTGCGCGGCAGGTCGATCTGCGTCACGTCGCCCGTGACGATGAACCGCGCACTGCGGCCCATGCGCGTGAGGAACATCTTGATCTGCGAAAGGGTGGTGTTCTGCGCCTCGTCCAGGATGACGAAGGCGTTGTCCAGCGTGCGGCCGCGCATGTAGGCCAGCGGCGCGATCTGCACGGTCCCCTCTTCGAGAAACTTCTGGAGCTTGACGGGCGGGATCATGTCGTTCAGCGCGTCGTAGAGCGGTTGGAGGTAGGGGTCCAGCTTCTCCTTCATGTCGCCGGGCAGGAAGCCCAGCTTCTCGCCCGCCTCGACGGCCGGACGCGTGAGGATGATGCGCCGCACCTGCCGCTCCTTCAGCGCGCGGACGGCCAGCGCGATGGCCGTATAGGTCTTGCCCGAGCCGGCAGGCCCCACGGCAAACAGCAGGTCGTTCTTGTCGTAGAGTTTGACGAGCCGCTGCTGGTTGACGGTCCGGGCGCGGACGATCGTGCCGTTGTTGCCATAGACGATCACGTCCTTGTCGACCGGGGCGTCGTCGGGCGCGATGCCGCCCGCGAAGCACTGGTCGATGACCTCGGCCGAAACATGCCCGTATTTGATGTAATAGGCCGCAAGCCCCTCCATGCGCCGGGCGAACCGCTGCGTGTCGGCCTCCGGGCCGAGGACCTTGAGCGACTGCCCGCGCGCGACGATCTTCAGCGTGGGATGCAGCGATTTGATCTGTTCGAGGTAGACGTTCTGCGCCCCGTAGAGTTCGCGGGGATCGACGCCTTCGAGTGTGATTTCCTTTCCGACAGTTTCCGTCATAGACCGATCAGAATAAATAGCCGAAGCTCAGCGCCACGTTGTAAGTACGGAGTTTGTCGAGCTGCCGCCCGTCGGGCAGCACCACGTCGTGTTTCGAGCGGAACTGGCCGTTGTAGCGCAGGTCGATCAGCAGGTGGCGCATCAGCACGATGCCCGCACCCACGGTGTACGACACCGAGGGGCGCACGCGGCCGAAGTCCAGCAGGTCGCCGCCCGACTTCTGCTTGCAGTCGTTCATCACCGTGAAGACCGGACCGGCGTAGATCCGCACGGGGTGCAGCAGCCGCAGCGACGCCAGCACCGGAACGTCGATCGAGTTGGACTTGAGGTTGATCTCGCCCTCGCCCTCGGGACGGATGCGGAGACCCTGGCGGACGTAGAGTATCTGCGGCTCGACGGCGAAAGCCCCGAGGTTGATAGCGGTAACGATACCGGCCTGCCAGCCCAGTTTGTTCTTCACGTCGGTGGCGTCCATGTTGGTCGAGTAATCGGGGATGTTGATACCGCCGACCACACCCCACTCCACCCGGGTGCGGGGGCGTTGTGCGGCGGCGTTCAACACGGCGCCCGCAAACAATAGGGTCAATAGTATTTTGCGCATTACGGCTATTTTTTAAAATTTCCGATTCTTAATTTGAAGGAGGCCCAAAGCATGTAGGCCACGCACGCGGCGACGAACAGCATGCCGAGGTGCGGATTGCCCCAGACGCGGATGATCGCCCCGCAAACGGGTCCCGAGACCGCTCCGGCGGCGATGGCCATGATCATCAGCCCGGCCACCTCGTTGGCGTTCTGCGGAACGGCCTTGGTGGCCACGGCGTAGAACGTGGCGAAGACGCACGCCATGGCGAAGCCCAGCGCTCCCACGGCGGCGTAGATCGCCGCCTCGTTGCGCACGAACAGCAGCGCCGCGCACAGCGCCAGCGCCCCGGCCATGTTCCAGGTCAGGTATTTCACGTCGGAAACCTTCACCAGCACCCACGCGCCGACCAACGTCCCGACGATGCGGCAGGCGTAGAAGCCCGTGGTGGTGAGGATCGACGAGGGGTTGTCGATCAGCCGCACCGACAAAAAGCCGATGCCCACGTCGGCGGCGATAAAGCACGCCACACCCAGTGTAGAGAGCAGCACGGCGCGGTTTTTCAACAGACGGAAGCAATCGGACAATCCGGCGGCGCGCCCCGCTTGTGCGGGCTCCGGAACCGTGGTCAACTGGAGCCAGACGCCCCCGGCGACCGTGAGGCCCGCATAGATCGGCAGCAGGAGCCGCCACGAACCCGTCGCGGCGACCAGCCCCGTGACGATGGGTGCCAGCAGCAGCAGCGAGGTGTTGCGGAAGATCTGCCCGACGGTGAGGTAGCTGGTCATCCGCTCGCCGGGAACGATGGTCGCCAGCAGGGGGTTGACGGCCACCTGGATCGCCGTATTGCCGATGCCCAGCAGGCCGAAGCCCGCGAAATACCACCCCAGGGCACAGTCCGCGCCGGCGGCGTAGGGAAGCATCAGCCCCGCGACGGTGAAGCCGTAGCCCAGAAGCGCCGTGGCCTTGCGGCCCCAGCGGTTCATCAGCGCCGCGACCGGGGTCGAGAGCACCAGAAACCAGAGGAAAACCATCGTCGGCAGGAAGCTCACGGCGGCCTGCTGTCCGGGCGGGAACTCGGCGGCGATGCGGCCCGTGATCGGGGCCACCATGTCGCAGAAACCCATGATGAAGAAGCCCGCAAGCACGGGTCCGAGCAATCGTTTGTCTACTTTGTCTACGCTCATCCGAGACGGAATTTCGGGTTCCAAATTTTTCAAAGTTACATTATTTTCCGCAAAAAACGCGCTTCCGGCGGCGATTATTTCACAATCGCCTCTCTTCGCCGCACGATAAACACATTCCAATAAACAAAAAACGTGCGAGATACGCAGCGGCGGCGGGACTGGTCACCGTCATGGCCGCGGCGGCCGGACCGCCCGGCGAACAGGAGGCCGTTTTTTCCCGAAACAGCCGCTCGCACGCGAAAAAGCGGCCGCCGTATCGACGGATTAGTCCGCAGCGCGAGAAAACGCCGCGCACCGTTTGGACGGGAACGCAGATTTTATTATATTTGGTGTCGTAACGACACCCTTATCCGTCGGAAAGCCCCGCCGAACCGCTTCGGATTCGGTTTTGCGCTCCTCCGGCCCTTACGCAGCCCCGGCTGCAAAAACAACCTGCGCCCATGTTGCTCTTCGCACACATAAACCTGACGCTGCCGCTCGAAGACCCGATCCTGAAATTCCTGCTGATCCTGGTCATCATCCTCACGGCTCCGCTCCTTCTGAACAAACTCAAAATCCCCTATTTGCTGGGGCTGATCATCGCAGGTGCGGTGATCGGACCCCACGGCCTCAACCTCGTGCTGCGCGACAGCAGCATCATTCTCTCTGGTACGGCCGGACTGCTCTACATCATGTTCCTCTCGGGGCTGGACATGGACATGTCCGATTTCCGCCGCAACAGCTGGCGAAGCCTCATCTTCGGACTCTACACCTTCTGCGTCCCGCTGGCCTTCGGCATACTGGCCGGTTACTACCTCCTCGGCTTCCCGATCTACTCCTCGATCCTGCTCGCCGGACTGTTCGCCTCGCAGACGCTCATCGCCTACCCCATCGTCAGCAAACTGGGCATCGCCCGCGACAAGGCCGTCACGATAGCCGTCGGCGGCACGGTCATCACCGACACGCTGGCCCTGCTGCTGCTCACCGTGATCGTCGGCATGGCCACGGGCAACGTCGACGACATGTTCTGGTGGCGGCTCGGCGGCTCGGTCATCCTCTGCATCGCCATCATCGTCTTCCTCTTCCCGCTGCTGGCCCACTGGTTCTTCAAGCAGGTCAGCGACAACGTCTCGCAGTACATCTTCGTTCTGGCGATGGTTTTCCTCGGAGCCTACCTTGCCCACATGGCCGGGCTGGAACCGATCATCGGCGCGTTCCTCTCGGGACTCGCGCTCAACCGACTGATCCCCCGCACCTCGCCGCTGATGAACCGCATCGAGTTCGTCGGCAACGCCATCTTCATCCCCTTCTTCCTGATCGGCGTGGGCATGCTGATCGACTACCGCGCCTTCTTCCGCGACTGGGAGAGCCTCGAAGTGGCGGCCATCATGATCGTGCTGATCACGGCGGCGAAATTCGTCGCCGCATGGTTCACGCAGAAGACTTTCCGCCTCTCGCCCGACCAGCGGACCGTCATCTTCGGCTTGAGTTCGGCCCACGTGGCCGCGACGCTGGCCGCCGTGATGGTCGGCTACAACATCATCCTGGGCCACACGCCCGACGGCGAACCGATCCGCCTTTTGAGCGAGAGCGTGCTCAACGGCACGATCCTGATGATTCTGGCCACCTGCACCGTGTCGACCTTCGCCACGCAGCGCGGCGCCCACAACATCGCCATGCGCAGCGCCCAGGCCCCCGAAGACAAGCAGCCGCGGCAGGAGGACCACATCCTGATCCCCGTGTCCGACGAACGCACGGCCGACGAACTGGTCTGGTTGAGTTCGATGCTCAAGCGCGCCAAGGAGCCGAACGGGCTATACGCCCTGCACGCCATCGACAACAAGGTGGAGGACCCGAACGTCGAGAAACGCGCCCAGAAAATCCTCGACGCCGCGGCGACGGCGGCCGCGGCGGGCGACATCTACCTCCAGGAACTGATGCGTTACGACGTGAACATCTCGAACGCCATCGTCAGCGTGGTCCGCGAACGCAACATCACCGACATCGTGATGGGCATGCATCACGCCTCCCCGGCCGTGCCGGGGCTGACGGGCATCCCCGGGGCATCGGGTCCCGGCATCGGGAAAATGGCCGCCGACGTGCTGGCGCAGAGCAACGTCACGACCTTCATCTACAACCCCGTGCAGCCGCTGAACACCATCAAGCGCCATCTGATCGTCGTGCCCGAGAAGGCCGAGCAGGAGGCGGGATTCCAGATGTGGCAGCGCCGCATCCGCCGCCTGGCCGAAAACTCGGGGGCCAGAATCGTCGTGTTCGCCCCGGAGGCGACGCTGGAATACCTCCGCCCCAAAGGCCGCAAGCGTCCGGCGAACATCGACTTCGTGCCTTTCGCGCAATGGGACGACCTGCCGTCGCTCGAACACGACATCCGCGCCGACGACTGCCTGTGGTTCGTGATGAGCCGCCGCGACCGCGTCTCGTACAACCCCGTGATGAGCCGCATCCCGGCCTATCTCGAACATTTCTTCTCCGGATACAGCTCCGTGCTGCTCTACCCCGTGCAGGCGGGCGACACCGAAAGCCGCTATATCTGACAGAAATAAATTTGGCATTGCGCCCGGTTTGCGTTATCTTTGCAAATAATTCATGGTGGCATTCCGGTCAGAATCCCGGTCGCGATGCGACAAGCCCCTCCCGAGGGAGGGGTTTGGGGTGGGGTCAGACTTGTAAACGCGGCCACAGGCCGCGACTACGGCCGTCGGAATTGTAAAACGGAGCAAAAACAGAATAAGACCAAAATATGAGCCTTGTAGCAATCGTGGGCCGTCCGAATGTCGGCAAAAGCACCCTCTTCAACCGCCTCGTGGGCGAACGGAAGGCCATCGTCGACGCGACGGCCGGAACCACCCGCGACCGTCATTACGGCAAGACCGACTGGAACGGCAAGGAGTTTTCCATAATCGACACGGGCGGGTACACCGTCAACTCGGAAGATATTTTCGAGGACGAAATCCGCCGTCAGGTCCTGCTGGCCATCGACGAGGCCGACGTGATCCTCTTTCTCGTGGAGGTACGCACCGGCATCACTGACCTCGACATGCTGATGGCCGACATCCTGCGCCGCACCTCGAAGAAGGTGATCCTCGTCTGCAACAAGGTCGACAACAACGACCAGATCTACTCTTCGCACGAGTTCTACGCCCTGGGACTGGGCGACCCCTACTGCATCTCGTCGATGTCGGGAAGCGGCACGGGCGACCTGATGGACGCCATTCTGGACGCACTGCCCGTGGAAACGGTCTCCGAGGAGGACGAGGACCTGCCTCACATCACGATCGTAGGCCGTCCCAACGTCGGCAAGTCGTCGCTCACGAACGCCCTGCTGGGCGAGGAGCGCAACATCGTGACCTCCATCGCCGGGACCACCCGCGACTCAATCCACACGCGCTACAACAAGTTCGGCATGGATTTCTACCTCGTCGACACGGCCGGCATGCGCAAGAAGGGCAAGACGATGGAGGATCTCGAATTCTACTCGGTGATGCGCTCGATACGCGCCATCGAAAATTCGGATGTCTGCATCCTGATGATCGACGCCCGGCAGGGACTCGAATCGCAGGACCTGAACATCCACAACCTGATCGTCCGCAACCGCAAGGGTTGCGTGATCGTGGTCAACAAATGGGACCTGATCGAGAAGGACAGCAACACGATGAAGGAGTGGACCGAGTTCCTCCGAAAGAAACTCGCGCCGTTCAACGACATTCCGATCATCTTCACCTCGGTGATGAACAAACAGCGCATCTTCGACGTGCTGCAAACCGCCATCCGCGTTTACCAGTCGCGCAAACGCCGCATCTCGACCTCGGAACTCAACGACTACATGCTGCCGCTGATCGAGAACTATCCGCCCCCCGCGACCAAGGGCAAGTATATCAAGATCAAGTACGTGACCCAGCTTCCGACGCCGACGCCGCAGTTCGCGTTCTTCGTCAATCTGCCGCAGTACATCAAGGAGCCTTACCGCCGCTTCCTCGAAAACAACATACGTGACCACTGGGATTTTTCGGGAGTCCCGATGCAGATTTACTTCCGGCAGAAGTAGGTGTCCGGACGGAATCGCAAGGCAGAACGGCAGGCGGTCCCGAAAAATCCGGTGCTGACAATCCCCCTGAATCCCCCTTTGAGAAGGGGGACTTTCGCATAACGGAAACCCGATGCGGATTTACTTCCGGCAGAAGTAAGGAGGGCCTATTCCGTGACAAACGCAAATCCCTCCGGAGTTCCGGAGGGATTTGCATTATGCTTTCCGCCGCTCGAGCAATCGCTGGGCGGTGTCGGAGAGCAGAACCACGGCACCCGCCAGGATGGCCGTGTCCTTGATCACGAGCCGCCCCGCACCCGACAGCAGCGGAAACCCGTATTCGCCGCTCCCCAGGTCGGGAACCCACACCTCGGGCGTGGTCACCAGGAACGAAAGGGTTCCGAGCGTCATCACGATGGCCAGCAGTTCGCCGACCATCCCCACACACCTGGAGAAGAACCCGAAAAAGGTCAGCAGGCCGATCGACATGATCAGCAGGCCCAGTCCGTGCGAAAACCCGTAGGTGTTGTTCTTCACGTGCCATTCGTGTTTGGCCGCGTCGAAACTCCCTTCAGGCAGTTTATACTGCCTGTACTCGGGTGCTTTTTCGTTGTAGAAGAAGCTCATGAAGGGGCTGTTGGCCACGAAGGGCACGATACCCTCGGCTTCGTAGTTCCAGAACTTGAGTCCGCCGATCCAGACGAAGATTATCAGAATGGCAACCCGGATCATACCGAGGCCCAGCCGCTGCGAGCCGGCGGCGATTTTCAGAAAGCCGTAAAACAGGCCGGAGAGTTTTTGCATCATCGTTATTCGGTTTTTAGTGTTTCGATGGTGCAAAGTTCCGCATTCCCGGCCTTCGGAACGATAGCAGGACCGCCGGAAATATTGGCGATTATTCCCGTTGCGTCCGGCGGCGGAAGCCGGTGATGCTCTCGCCGTTCATCTTGGCGAAGAAGCGGCTGAACGCCGCCGTGTCCTCGTATCCCAGCAGGTAAGCGACCTCCTTGGCGCTCTTGTCGGTGTAGAGCAGCAACCGCCGCGCCTCGGCGTTCACGCGGTCGTGGATAACGCTCAAGGGCGAAGGGCGGCCACAGGCGGCGAAGAGGTTGGAAAGGGTCTTGGGCGAGCGGTGCAGCAGTTCGGCGTAGTCCTGCACGCGGCGGCGGGTGCGGAAATGCTCGTTGACAAGCACGTAAAACCGCCGCACGATGTCGAACAACTGTTCCTGCGGCCCGTCGACCCCGAAATGCTCGCGCGCCGCGCGCGTACATACGATAATGAAGCGTTTGAGCTGCATGCGAAGCATCTCCTCGCGCAGGCCGTCGTTCACCTCGTATTCGGCGCACAGTTCGTCGACGATGCGCCCGAGGGCTTCCTGCCGCTGGGCGGAGAGCGCCAGCCGCAGCGGTTCGGAGGAGCCGTTGAACAGCAGCCCGTTGCACGAAACCTCGCCGTCGTGACCGAAAATGCAGTAGAAATTGCTGTCGAACAGCAGCGAAAGACAGTCGCCGTCGGCACGGAGGCTGCCGACGTGGTGCAGGGGCGTCAGCGAAACGATCTCCCCGGCTTCGAGCCGCATCGGAACATGGTCGACTTCCAGCGACAGCGCGCCCTGCCGCACCCAGAGGAATTTGTAGAGGTCGGGGCGCCGCGTCAGCTCCGCATCGCGGAGGTCGCGGCACAGGACGAGGTTGCCCTTCAAGGGGGTGCTGAATGCTATATCCATAGTTCCGTTGACCGGTTTATTTCAGAAAAGGATTGACGACCCGGTCCACATATTTTCTCCGGAACTCGGACTCCCGGTACACGTAATCCACTGCCGTGAACCGGATTTCATCCCCGGACTTGCTGATTCCGGACCGCAGGACCTCTACCTTCCCGTCGCAACGCGTCCCGAGGGGGACGAAGCAACCGTCGGCAATATCGAAAGCAAACTCCCGGATACCCCGGATCACGACAGCGGGGTGCTGCAATTCCCTTGCATCGGGAAATGTCCGGATCAGGACGGCAAACCCGACCTTCTCAACCTCCGTGACCAGCATGGCCGCAAAAAACTCACGGCTGAAATTCAAATCAATCATTGCAGGCAAAACTGTTTCAGCGAACGGTCCCGATTCCCGGAACCGCCGTTCCGTTTCTCAAAGATAACGCCCCGGACCGAAATATCCGCACATTCGGCCGGAAATTTTCAGCCCGCACGCTGTTCCGTTCGGGCACGATTTTGGCTGCTATAAGTTTTAGTTATGGCACTATCAATATTATCTGCTTGTTATTCACAGAATTATATCGTACATTTACAAACAGGGAATCCGTCAAACCAAAAACAAAAGCCATATGAACAAAAAGAAACTGACAGCCGAAAACGGCCGGCCCATCGCCGACAACCAAAACATTCAGACAGCCGGACAGCGCGGCCCCGTAACCCTGCAGGACCCGTGGTTCCTCGAAAAACTCGCCCACTTCGACCGCGAAGTCATCCCCGAGCGGCGCATGCACGCCAAAGGATCGGGAGCCTTCGGAACCTTCACCGTGATGCACGACATCTCGAAATACACCCGGGCGTCGATCTTCGCCGAGGTCGGCAAGCAGACCCCGTGCTTCGTGCGCTTCTCGACCGTGGCCGGAGAACGCGGCGCGGCGGATGCCGAGCGCGACATCCGCGGCTTCGCCATCAAGTTCTACACCGATGCCGGCAATTGGGACCTCGTGGGCAACAACACCCCGGTCTTCTTCCTGCGCGATCCGCTGAAGTTCCCCGACCTGAACCACGCCATCAAGCGCGACCCGCGCACCGGACTGCGCAGTCCGAACAGCAACTGGGATTTCTGGACGCTGCTGCCCGAGGCGCTGCACCAGGTGACCATCACGATGTCGCCGCGGGGCATTCCGGCCTCCTTCCGCCACATGCACGGGTTCGGAAGCCACACTTACAGTTTCTACGACAAGGACAACAAACGCACGTGGGTCAAGTTCCACCTCCGCACCGAGCAGGGGATCAGGAACCTCACCGACGCCGAGGCCGAAGCGGTCATCGCCAAGGACCGCGAATCGAACCAGCGCGACCTGTTCGAGGCCATCGAACGCGGCGACTATCCGCGCTGGCTGATGCAGGTGCAGCTGATGACCGAAGAGCAGGCCCGGACCTATAAAATCAATCCGTTCGACCTGACGAAGGTGTGGTATCACGGCGATTTCCCGCTGCACGACGTGGGCATTCTGGAACTCAACCGCAATCCGGAAAACTTCTATGCCGAAGTCGAGCAGGCGGCCTTCAACCCGATGAACATTGTCGAGGGCATCGGCTTCTCGCCCGACAAGATGTTGCAGGGACGCCTGTTCTCCTACGGCGATGCGCAGCGTTACCGCCTGGGGGTGAACCACAACCTGATTCCGGTGAACAAGCCCCGCTGTCCATTCCACGCCTACCACCGCGACGGACAGATGCGCACCGACGACAACTACGGCGCAACGACGCCCTACGAGCCGAACAGCTACGGCGAATGGCAGGACACGCCGGCCCTCAAGGAGCCGCCCCTGGCAGTCGACGGCGCGGTCTACAACTACGACGAGCGCGAATTCGACGACGATTATTACACGCAGCCGGGCAAGCTGTGGCGGCTGATGACGCCCGCAGACCAGCTGGCGACCTGCGAGAACACGGCGCGCGCCATGGGCGACTCGGAACTGTTCATCAAGCAGCGGCACGTGCGCAACTGCTACAACGCCGATCCGTCGTACGGCGAAGGCGTGGCCCGGGCGCTGGGTATCAGCCTCGCCGAAGCCCTGACGGCCGAAGACCCCGCGCATCCCGCGTGGGACAAAAGAAAGAATCCCGCGGCGGCACGCTAAAGCGGTCTGCCGACAAAAATCCCCGAAACCGAGAGTTTCGGGGATTTTCGGTTTATGCCTGCGGCGTCGGTTCGCCGCCCTGCGGAGCGCCCCCGCCCTGCGGCTTGTTACCGCGGTTGCGGCCTCCGCGATGGCGTCTGCGGTCGCGGGTTCCGCGGTTGCCTTCGCCGCGGCCCGAAGCATGGTCGCTGTCCGGCGAAGCAGGTTGTGCGGCGGCAGATTCCGCTGTCGCAGCCGCCGGGCGTTCGCTGCGGCGGTCCCGGTCGTTACGCCCCGAACGGTCGCCCCGTCCGCCGCGTCCGCGGCCCGAGCCGCCGCCCGAACCGGAACGGCCCCCGCTGCGGCCCCCGCGCCCCCGGCCGAAGCGGCCGCGGTTTTCGTCGGGAGCGTATTTCGGGCCCTCGCCCACACTCGCGGGCAGTTCGGCCTTGCGGATGTCCCGCTCGATGAATTTCTCGATCTGGTGGAACTTGCCCTGCTCCTCCTCGCTGACGAAAGTCACGGCGCTGCCCGAGGCCGCCGCGCGGGCCGTACGGCCGATGCGGTGGATGTAGTCCTCGGGGTCGTGCGGTACGTCGTAGTTGAGCACCAGGCCGATGTCCTCGATGTCGATACCCCGGGCGACGATGTCCGTGGCGACGAGGATTTTCACCTTGTTGTTCTTGAAGTTGAGCATCACCTCCTCGCGCTGCGCCTGCTCCAGGTCGGAGTGCATGGCCGCAACGTCGAGTTTCATGCGCTTGAGCGTATGAGCCAGCTCCTTGACCTTGAGTTTCGACGACGAGAAGATGATCGTCTTCGAATCGGTCGGCTCGGCGAACAGCTCGCGGATGATACCCAGTTTCTGGTTCTCATAGCAGACGTAGGCCGACTGGTCGATGGCTTCGTTGGGCTTCGAAATGGCGATGTTGACCTCCGCGGGATTGCGCAGGATGGTCTTGGCCAGTTCGCGGATCTTCGGGGGCAGTGTCGCCGAGAACATGATCGTCTGCCGCTCGGCGGGCATGTAGGAGATGATCTTCATGATGTCGTCCGAGAAACCCATGTCGAGCATGCGGTCGGCCTCGTCGAGGATCAGGTATTCGACGTGCGAAAGGTCGACGCCGCTGTTCTGCAGGTGGGCGATCATACGGCCCGGGGTGGCGATCACCACGTCGGCGCCGTTCAGCATGCCGTTCTTCTGGATGTCCCAGCCCTTGCCGTCGCCGCCGCCGTAGACGACCGTCGTCGAAAGGGGCGCATAATAGGAAAAGCCCTGGAACTGCTGGTCGATCTGCTGCGCCAGCTCGCGCGTCGGCACGATGATCAGCGATTTCACCACGTTGTCGGGGTTGCCCTCGATGAGCAGTCTGTTCAGCAGCGGCAGCGTATAGGCCGCGGTCTTTCCCGTGCCGGTCTGGGCACAGCCGATAATGTCGCGGCCCTCCAGGATCACCGGAATCGTATGCTCCTGCACGGGAGTCATCTCGTGGAAATTCATATCCTCAAGGCCGTCGAGGATTTCATCCTCCAGGTCGAGTTCGTCGAAACGCATAGATAATTGTTTTATTTAATTTATAAGCTTTTTCATTTCAGGCACGGGAACGCGTCCGGGCCGAAAGCACGCAAATCCGCCCCCGATACCGCATTTACAGCACGGAGCCGAAAAGCGTCGCAGGCGTACAGCCCGTGATGCGCACCTTCACGTAATCGCCGACCTTGTGATCCCCGCGGTCGAAAACCACCACCTTGTTCTGAGAAGTGCGCCCCGACAGCTGGTTTTTGTCGCGCTTCGACTCGCCCTCGACCAGCACCTCGAACTCCCGGCCCACGTCGCGCAGGTTGCTCGCATGGCCCAGTTCGTTCTGCAGGGCGATGATTTCCGAAAGCCGGCGCGACTTCACCTCCTCGGGCACATCGTCCCCCAGGTGCTTTTCGGCAAAAGTGCCCGGACGCTCCGAATACTTGAACATATAGGCGAAATCATAGCCCACCTCGCGCATCAGCGACAGGGTTTGCAGGTGCTCCTCCTCGGTCTCGCCCGAGAAGCCCGCGATCAGGTCGGTCGTAATGGCGCAATCGGGCAGGTAGCGGCGAATGGCGGCGATGCGGTCCAAATACCATTCTCGCGTATATTTGCGGTTCATGCGGCCGAGCATCGACGTGGCGCCCGACTGGGCCGGCAGGTGGATTGCCCGGCAGACGTTGGGCATCGAGGCCATGACCTCCAGCAGGCCGTCACTCATATCCTTGGGATGCGAGGTGGCGAACCGCACGCGCAGCAGCGGCGAAACCGACGCCACGCGGCGCACCAGTTCCGGGAAATCGACGTCGCCCGTGCGGTAGGAATTGACGTTCTGCCCCAGCAGCGTCACTTCGCGGTAGCCGTTTTCGAACAGACTCCGCGCCTCGGCGACGATGGTCTCCGCGTCGCGGCTCCGCTCACGGCCCCGGGTGTAGGGAACCACGCAGTAGGAGCAGAAATTGTCGCACCCCCGCATGATCGCCACGAAGGCGCTCACGCCGTTGCGGTCGAGGCGCACGGGGGCGATTTCGGCGTAGGTCTCCTCGGTCGAAAGCAGCACGTTGACGCCCTTGCCGCCCGCTTCGGCGCCGCGCACCAGGCGCGGCAGGTCGCGGTAGGCGTCCGGTCCGGCCACGACATCGACGCCCGCAGGTCCCTCGACCAACTTTTCGCGCAGGCGTTCGGCCATGCAGCCGATGACGCCCACCACCAGTCCCGGACGCTGGCGCCGGTAGCGTTTCATCTCGGCCAGGCGGCCCCAGATGCGCTGTTCGGCATTGTCGCGGATCGAACAGGTGTTGATCAGGATGACGTCGGCCTCGCCGATCTGCTCCGTATAGACGTAACCCTCCCGCTGCATGAGCGAAACGACGATCTCCGTGTCGCCGACGTTCATCTGGCAGCCGTAGGTCTCGATGAAAAGTTTGCGTCCCGCGCCCTGGAGCGGGCGCAGCGTATTGATGTTGAAATCCATTTATTCTGCCTGTATCTCGTTCTTCTCGGGGAACTGCTTGAAGCCCTCCCCGAAGGTTTCGTAGGCATCCGTCACCACGACGAAGGCCTTGGGATCGATCTCTTTGATCTTATGCTGCACGAGGCGCACCTCCTTGCGGCTCACCACCAGAAAGATCATGTCGCGCAGCGAATCGGTGTACATGCCCTTCGACTTGATGTAGGTGGCGCTGCGGTCGAGGTCGTCGATGATGAACCGTTTCAGCTCCTCGTGATGGTCGCTGATGATGAACAGCAGCTTGTCGTACGACGCGCCGTCGAGCAGGTAGGCGATCACCCGCGAGGAGATGTAGATCGTGATGAGCGAATAGAGCGTCAGCATCCAGCCGTTCGCGGCGGCCTCGCCCGTGCCCAAGCCGAAGCCGATCACGGCGAGTCCCGACAGCACGACGAACCCGTCGGCCAGCAGGATGCCTGTCGAGAACTTGATCCCGGCGAACTTCTGCAACAGCATGCCCACGATGTCCGTGCCGCCCGTGGTCGCCTGCTGGCGCACGACGATGCCCTGCCCGACACCGATCACCACGGCGCCGATGACGCACGTCAGCAGCAGGTCGTTCGAAAGGTCCAGCCGCCCGCCCAGCAGCTGCGAGGGGTCCAGCGCCTCGACGGCCTCGGGACTCGGGTAGACCAGCCGCGTGAGGACGTTCATGAAGCCCGGGGTGTAGAGCGCCGCAAGCACCGTTCGCGTTCCGAAACCGCCTCCGAAGATCAGCATGGAGGTCAGCATCAGCGGAATGTCGAACATGTAGCCGAACGTACCGACCTGGATCGAGGGGAAGATGTTATGCAGCACGATGCCCATGCCGTAGACCCCGCCCGGCACGAACTTGTAGGGATTGACGAAGAGCACGAACCCCGCGCCCATAACCGAGCAGCCGAGGAAAATCAGAAACCACGAGCGCCACCACGCCCACGAGCCCATCGGTTCGAGCAAAGCCTTTGTGTTCATACATTAATTCATTTAGAATGCAAAGATACTAAATTCTCCGGAAATGCGGGATACGGCGGCGGTTTTTTCGGGCCCGGCTTCCATATACGGATTTTTTGACTATATTTGCATGAACAAGTTAACACGCGAAAAAGATGATCCTGACGATATATACGGCTACCACCATGATTATCATCGCCTATCTGCTCGGCTCGATTCCGAGCGCCGTGTGGATAGGCAAGAAATATTACGGCATCGACATCCGCGAGCACGGCTCGAAGAACGCCGGAACGACCAACATGCTCCGCGTGCTGGGCCGGCGGGCCGCCCTGCCGGTCTTCGCGCTCGATTTCCTGAAAGGATTCGTGGCCGTGACGATCATCGAACTGATGCAGTACGACGACCTGATCGGACAGAACGACCTGATAAACCTCAAGATCGTCGCCGTGTTCGCCGCCGTGCTGGGCCATATCTTCCCGATTTTCGCCGGATTCCGCGGCGGCAAGGGCGTCGCGACGCTCGTAGGCGCCGTGACGGGCATCTATCCCCCCGTGGCGCTGCTGTGCTTCGGCGTGTGGCTGGTGATGCTGATGGTCTCGCACTACGTGTCGCTGGCCTCGATGGTCGCCGGATGCTGTTTCCCCGTCTTCACGCTCATATCGCCCAAAGTCAACGGATCGACGGCCTTCGTGGTATTCTCGTTCGTGATCGCCATCCTGCTGATCTACACCCACCGCAAGAACATCGAACGGCTGAAGGCGGGAACCGAGTCGAAGACCTTCATCTGGAAGCCGCGGCGCGTGAAACTCGATGCCGAGGAGCAGAAAAAGAGGGACAAAGAGCACGATACGAAATAATTGCCTCCGGACTTTTCGGCGAAATTATCCGTATAAAAGGATAAATTTCGCGACCGGCATACGGCAAAATAAATTTTTACGTTATCTTTGCGCCGCAATAAAGACCTAAAGCGAGAGTCATGTTACAGGAAAACCTGCTGAAAATATACGAAACGAGTTTTCGGGAAAACCGGGAAATGTCGGCGCTGACCGACTATTTCAAGGGCGAGACTTTTTCGTACTATGAAATGGCCAAGGAGATTGCGAAACTCCACCTGCTTTTCAAGAAAGCCGGGATCAAGCAAGGCGACAAAATCGCGCTCATCGGCCGCAACAACCCCCGCTGGTGCATCACCTACATAGGAACCATCACCTACGGCGCGGTGATCGTGCCGATCCTCCAGGATTTCACTCCTGCGGACATCATCCATATCATCAACCACTCGGAAAGCCGCCTGCTGTTCCTGGGCGACAACTTCTGGGACGTGATCGAGGAAGACCAGATCAAGCAGATCGAGGCCGTATTCTCGCTCACGGACTTCCATGCGATCTACGAGCGCGACGGCAAGTCGCTCACCAAGTTCCAGCGCGACATCGTGAAGAACTACCGCACCAAGTACCCGCGCGGATTCAGCGTCAACGACATCAAATATCCCGAAATTCCCAACGACAAGGTCATCCTGCTCAACTACACCTCGGGAACGACCGGCTATTCGAAGGGCGTGATGCTCACGGTGAACAACCTCACGGGCAACGTGGTGTTCGCGATGACGATGGTCAACACCCAGACCGGACAGCGGTATTTCCAGAAAGGCGGCCGCACGCTGTCGTTCCTGCCGCTGGCACACGCCTACGGTTGCGCATTCGACTTCCTCGCGCCGCTGGCCGTCGGCGGGCACGTCACCCTGCTGGGGAAGATTCCGGCGGCGAAAATCCTGCTGGAGGCGATGGCCGTCGTGAAACCCACGATCATCTGCTGCGTGCCGATGATCCTCGAAAAGGTCTACCGCAAGCAGGTGCTCCCGATGCTGGAAAAAGGTCCCATGTCGATCGCCATGAAGATTCCGCTGCTCAACTCGGCCATCTACTCGGTGATCCGCAAGAAACTGATGGACGCCTTCGGCGGCAACGTCGGAATTTTCATCGTCGGCGGCGCGCCGATGAACCAGGAGACCGAGTCGTTCCTGATGAAGATCAAGTTCCCGATCACGATCGGCTACGGCATGACCGAATGCGCCCCGCTGATCAGCTTCACCCCCGACAACGAGTTCAAGGCAGGTTCGTGCGGCCGGTTCCTCAAAGGACTGCTCGAAGTGAAGATCGACTCCGAAGACCCGCAGCGCGTGGCCGGCGAGATCCTTGTCCGCGGCGAGCACGTCATGAAGGGATATTACAAAAACGACAAGGACACCCATAAGGTCCTCGACGAGGAGGGATGGCTCCATACGGGCGACATGGCCACGATGGACCCCGACGGCACGCTCTACATCCGCGGACGTTCGAAAACCATGATCCTCTCGGGCAACGGGCAGAACATCTACCCCGAGGAGATCGAGGACAAACTCAACAACATGTACCTCGTACTCGAATCGCTGGTGCTCGACGCCGGAAACGGCAAAATCAAGGCGCTCGTGGTCCCCGACTACGAACAGGCCGAGGCCGAGGGCGTGGACAAGGCCGACCTGCCGCAGATCATGCAGAACAACCTGCAGGAACTCAATGCGCAGCTGGCCGCCTACGAGCGGGTCACAGACATCACGCTCTACCCCACCGAATTCGAGAAGACTCCCAAACGAAGCATCAAACGCTATTTGTACGAACCATCGCTGTTGAACAAATAAAAGACACGGACACAGGCAGGTAACCAATTGGATTCTCTATCCCAAAATTCTTCATAGTCACTGAATCCATTCTAACAATGAGGCGTCACTAATTAGTACGGTTACCTGCTTTCTTTCACAACCCGACTCCCGAGAAAGGAGCCGGGTGTTTTTTCGAATCGGCGCATTCCGGCAAAGTTCAAACAAGTTTGGCTTTGCTCTCAACTTTCACTATATTTACAGAATACAGGATGCGTCTCGGCAAAGCTCAAACAAGTTTGGCTTTGCTCTCAACTTTCACTATATTTGAAGCATGAAAATCCAGAAAAAGCAAGCCATCGGTGAAAACCTGCTCTACGTGATGGTCTGGGCGGCCATCATACTGGTCCCGGTCCTCAACTCGCAGATGATGTCCGAAATGCACGTCAACCTGGAAAACGTGCTGATCGCATGGCGGCAGATCGCCCCCTACCTGATCATCTTCATCATCCACAACGCCATCCTCGCCCCGCGCTACATGCTCCGGCGGAAATACGGCAAATACCTCGTGAGCAACCTGGCGCTGATCATCAGCGTCTTCTGGCTGGTGCAGGTCTACGAGGACCACCTCTCGGACCACCTACTCAAACAAAACGATCCCGAGGCGATCGACGCCTACCGCAAGGCCTCGTTCTCGAACCTGGAGATGTACTGGAGCGTAGTGCTGGGATTCTTCATGACCGGGGCCAACACGGGTATCAAGCTGATATACCAGTCGATGCGCGACGAGCAGCAGATGGAAACCCTCAAGCGTCAGAACCTGCAGGCCGAAATGGATTACCTGAAATACCAGATCAACCCGCACTTCTTCATGAACACGCTCAACAACATCCACGCGCTGATCGACATCGACACCGAGTCGGCCAAAAACGCCGTGATCGAGCTTTCGAAGATGATGCGCTACGTGCTCTACGAGTCGGGCCGCGAAATCATTTCGCTCAACCGCGACATCCAGTTCCTGAAAAACTACATCGAACTGATGCGCATTCGTTACACCGACGCCGTGAATATCAGCGTGGAGTCCCCCGGCAACCTGCCCGAACAGCTGTCGATCCCGCCGCTGCTGCTGATCGTCTTCGTCGAAAACGCCTTCAAACACGGCGTAAGCTACAACCACCCGTCGTTCATCCGCCTGAAGATCGAATACGCCGACGGACAGGTGACCAGCACGCTCACCAACAGCCGCCACACCGCGCAGAGCAGCAAACACCCCGCAGGCATCGGACTGGAAAACGTCCGCAAACGCCTCGAACTGATCTACGGCGCGAAGAACTATTCGCTGGAAATCAGCGAGGAGGAGAAAACCTATACCGTAAAACTCGTAATCCCGACGCTCAATGCTTAAATGTATCGCCATCGACGATGAGCCGCTGGCTCTGCGTCAGCTGACAAACTACATCTCGAAAATTCCCTACCTGGACCTCGCCGCAAAATACAACAACGCCCTGGAAGCACAGCAGATGCTCGCAGGGGAGAAGGTGGACCTGATTTTCGTCGACATCAACATGCCCGACCTGAACGGCGTGGATTTCGTCCGCGCGCTGATCGACCGCCCGATGGTGATTTTCACCACGGCCTATTCGGAATACGCCGTCGAGGGATTCAAGCTCGACGCGGTGGATTACCTGCTCAAACCGTTCAGCTTCGCCGATTTCAGCCGTTCGGCCGCCAAGGCCAATTCGCTCTACGAACTCCGTCACAACCAGCGCCCGCCGCAGGAGGGGGAATCCGAGGCGCTGCCCAAAGACAAGGAGTATATCTCGGTGAAGGCCGACTACAAGGTTTCACTGGTGAAGATCAGCGACATCGTCTACCTCGAAAGCGAAGGCGAATACGTGCGCATGCACCTCGCCGACGGAACGACCATCACCACGCTGTTCCGGCTCAAGAACATGGAGACGGCGCTTCCCTCGGAGTCGTTCATGCGCGTGCATCGTTCGTACATCGTCAACCTGCGCACGATCAAGGCCTACGTCAAAGGGCGCATCTTCCTCAACGACACGGAGTACGTACCGATCGGCGAGAATTACAAGGAAGCCTTCCAGGGATACATCGACAAGAATTTCCGAAATCTGTAGCGATTCGGCCGGAAGAACCCGCAAGAGAGACGGTCAATCGCCGGAAAGATCCGGGAAGCCGCCGAGCTGGACATACTCCCCGTCGCGGTATTCGCAACAGTAATGCCGCAGGCCGTTGGTCAGAATGACGTAGCGAGCACCCAGCACCGAATTATAACGCACGGCCTGCGCGAGCGTCTGGTCGTTGATCGGGATGCCCGGGGCCTTGCATTCGGCCAGGAGCAGCGGCTCGGCCCGGTCGCCCACGACCACCACATCGGCCCGCTGGGGCTGACCGTTGAGCGCCACGGCATACTCCTGGACGATGCGTTTGGGCTGCACACCGCAATGCGCCGTCAGGTAAGCGATCAGATGCTGGCGTACCCACTCCTCGGGAGTCAGCACGAGGTAGACTCCCCGCAGGGAATCCCAGACCTCCACGCCGTCGCCGCGGCGGCGCGCACGCAGCCGGATGGCAGGAAAATTGAGTTTGGGCAGCCCGGACATCGCAGTATCGAAAAATTTCTGTATCTTTACGGAGGACAAATATACGAACTTATGCGGACTATCCTTTCGACCATAGCGCTTTTTTCCCTCTGCGGGCTTTGCGCACAGGAGTACACGCCCACCTACGGACGCGAACTGCCGCGCGGCGAGATACTCGCCTACCCTTCGACCGAAGCGGCCACGGCGGCCGACGGCGGCGACAACCGCTACTTCACGCGGCTGACGGAATGGAACCTCAAGGACAACGTCTTCTCGACACCGTTCACCGTTCCGTTCGCGTGGGCCAACCGGCAGGTGCTGTTTCACCTGGGATGGGCGTCGGGCGACTACGAAGTACGCGTGAACGGCAGCCCCGTCGCCTACAACGCCGACGGCAACGCCCCGGCGGAAATCAACATCACCAGGCAGGCGAAAGAGGGCCGCAACATGCTCGAAGTCATCCTCGCGCAGCCGTCGTCCGTGGCGCCGCTCGAAAGCTGGAAAGAGTCCCCGGCGCCCGCCATCGGCGGAGCCTGGCTGATGAGCCAGCCCACGCTGCGCGTGCGCGACGTGGTGACCAGGACCCGGATCGGCGAAGACGGCAACGCCACGGCGGAGATCGCCGTCGTGGTGAAAAGCGAGGCCCTCAACCCGCGCTCCTCGCGCATCCACTACCAGCTGCTCACGCCGACGGGCGAAAATGCCGCGGCCGGGCAGAAAGACGTCACCCTCGACATGCGCCGCGAAGACACGCTGCGTTTCCTGGCCCGCATTCCCTCGAACCTGCTGTGGAGCGCCGAACTGCCCACGCAGTACACGCTGCGGCTCAAAACCCAGCACGAAGGCCGCTACGCCGAATATCAGGAACTCCGCCTCGGCTTCCGTGCGGTGGAGATGCAGGACGGGCGGATGTCGCTGAACGCACGTCCCGTGACCTTGCGCGTACGCGAAGTCCCCGCGACGATCTCCGAAAACGAAATCGCGGCGCTGCGCGAGCAGGGATTCAACACGCTCAAGCTGCTGCCGGGTCCCGTACCCGAATCACTGCTGAACTTCTGCGACGTGCAGGGCCTCTACGTGATTGCGCAGGCACCGATCGACACCCGCCGCAGCGGGGAATCGCGCCGCAAGGGCGGAAATCCGTCCAACGATCCCGAATGGCAGCCGGCCTACCTCGAACGCACGGAAAACAGCTATCACACCACAAAGCGCCATCCGTCGGTGGTGGCCTTCGCGCTGGCCGCCCAGTCGGCGAACGGCATCAACCTCTATGAAAGCTATTTGAATATGAAGCGCTTCGGCGATTCGCGACCTTTCATCTACCCGGACGCCGGCGGCGAATGGAACAGCGACAAACAGGCGCTGGAATAACTCCGAAGGTCGAAAAAGCAGAATTTTTTCAAAATTTTTCCGGCAAAATTTTTGGAGATATAAAAATTATAGCTACCTTTGCACTCGCAATCGGATAACGATTGATGCCTCTTTAGCTCAGTTGGTAGAGCACGACACTCTTAATGTTGGGGTCCAGGGTTCGAGCCCCTGAGGGGGTACAAAGCAAAAGACTGATAATCAATGATTATCGGTCTTTTTTGTTTTTGGTGCGTCTGCCCTATTGTCGGGGATTTTCGGGTGGGAAAGAGGGCGTTTTCGGGGAAATGTTTAACACTTTGTTTAACACTAAATCTGTTGGTTAAACTTGTTTGCGCAACAATGCAAACAAATGAATATCAGCATTAACACCGTCTTTCGCAAAGACAGACTGAACAGCCAAAACGCCGCGCCCGTTCACCTGCGTTTAACACAAAACCGAAAACTTAAACACATCAGCACGGGTGTAACACTCAACATTAACGAGTGGGGTTTTGAAAATCAGCGTGTTAAGAGCCAAACACCCGAATTGCAGGCGTTGCAACTCCGCATCGACACCAAAATCGACGAACTCCGCCGCAAAATCAAACGTCTTGAAGCATTGGAGGTAGAGGTTACGCTCGACAATCTTTTGGAAACAAACGGACGGAAAATAAACTGCACGGTCGGCGAATATCTGAAACAGACTATCGATATACAGAAACTTATAACATTGGAAATAGTCCCTAATTATCGGACGAACTATGCCGAATTTGCACGGGACATTTTCCTATTCTCCTACTACACGGCAGGCATCAACTTTACGGATATGGCTACCCTGCGTTATTGTGATATTGTGGACGGCAGGATTTACTACTCCCGTCACAAAACGCAGAAATTACTGTCCTTTCAACTCGTACCGAACGCCATGCGGATTATCGAGAAATACAGCAAGACCAACCATGCACAGGAAGATTATATCTTTCCGATTCTCGACCGCTCGGAACACAAGACGGCACAGCAGATTTTCAACCGCACACACAAGGTTTTGCGGAAAGTCAATCGGGAATTAAAGACGCTGGGAGAACAGATAGGAGTGGAAATGCCATTGACCACCTATGTCGCTCGGCATACATTTGCAACCGTTCTAAAGCGGTCGGGAGTAAACATTGCAATCATTTCCGAATCGTTGGACATTCCGGCCTATCGACTACACAGATTTATCTGGACAGTTTCGAGAACAGCCCAATCGACGCGGCGATGCAGAACTTGTTGTGCACGAAAAAAGGTCACTCCAATCGTCAGCCGGTCTCTTCTTTATTCGGGAAGCGAGGCGTGAAGTCCTATGCAAAGGCCAGATAGCCGTGAGGTTCAATACCCCATCTTCGGTGATGTACGGCTGCCTGACGGCATCGGCTATAGTGGCCACCGAGATCCCTCGGTTAACCGCCACCTTGAACTCCCCGGATGTCAGGTCGCGTCACTCGCCTCTCCCCAAAAAACATCCGCAAAAGCAAGCCAAACAGCTATTTCAAAGTCATCATAATAAGTTAAAAAACTGCATATATCATGGCATTGGCCGAATATGTATAATTATTACCTAAATTGATACCGGTAGCCTTATGTTAGATCTGTAACTTTGCAGCGTTTTAATTTTATCCAAAGTAAAGTGGAAGGGAAAACGATTCTGGTTGCCGAAGATGTTGCAAGCAATTATCTGTTTATTGACATATTATTACGTAGTGAAAACCACGACGTCATTCATGCAATGAATGGGTATGAAGCAGTCGAAACAGTCCGGCGGCAGGCCGTTGATCTGGTTCTTATGGACCTGAAAATGCCAGTCATGGACGGACTGACCGCAATCGAAAAAATACGGGAATTCAAGCCCGATCTTCCGATCATCGTGCTGACCGCATCAATACTTCCCTCGAATCGGGAGACTGCCTTTCATGTCGGTTGCAATGACTATATGACAAAGCCGATTGATTCCAAATTTCTGATGGAAACCATCGCTAAATATTTTGATGGGATCGGGTCCGATAATTATCAGAGTATGAACATACAACTAATAACGAAATGAATGTTTTTGAAAAAATTGCACGGGGGGGGGGCATGTTTGCCTGCCTACATTGCTCCTCAAATAGAGATCGTGAATGTAAGTATTGAAGCCGGGTTTGCGAGTTCGGGAGTCGACGGTGATATTCCGGACAAGAATGTCGAGGACGAAGGCGACGAATGGTAGAAATAACAGGAATTTTAAGGATGAAGACCATTATTTATTTGTCGATGTACATTGCGCTGACCGCATTCGCATCGTGTTCAAAGAATCCCATTGACGAAGAACCTGCCCCAGCCCACCCCACAGCCCGCACTTTCAAAGTTTCATTAGGCGCAGAAGCACCGGGAACCCGCACCAGTCTGAACGAAGAAACGGGAGCAATGTCATGGGTAGACGGCGACGCTGTCAGCCTGCATGTCGTAGACAAATCGGGCGTCGTATTGCAGGAAAACCGAAAGTTCATATATAACGCCGAAACCCACACATTTGAAGGCGAGTTTACCAGTCACCCCGAAATTACCGACTGGGAGGGAGACCGGTACTCCGCATGCGAATGGTACGCTTACTATCCGTATTCCCCGAACCATACGAGCAACGCCATTTTCGGAACGATTCCAACCGTGCAATTAGGAGGAAAAGTGTCGATCGAGGGCTACAATCTTTTCGGCAAAAATTACGATTTCATGATTTCGGATCTGACATCAGGCAATTATGCCGAATCGGCTGACGGCATCGTACTGCCAACCGGCGGAATTAATCTTAAGTTTCAGAAATCGAAAGTCACTATCATCCGTCTGACGATTCCAGCCCTCCCGGAAGAACAGGCTACGGTCCTCGGAATACCGGCAGGTGAACAAGTGACCCGCATCGAAATAGCGGCTGCCGGTGACGGAGGTTACTACATGTCCGGAGATTTTGAATGTGAAAAAACTTTTGACGATTATCCGACATTTACGCATGTTACGGCACGCTCGGGAGAGAATTATGTAACATGGTACGCAAATTCAGAAACCGACCGGATAGATGTGTCCAAAGGCGGATGTATCTATTTCGTCGTAAACGGAACAAACACTCCGATAGCAACGGGCAAATTCCGGATACGCATCTTCACGACGAACGGTGAAATGCTACAAAGCTCCACAAAATCGATGAGTCTGACACCCGGAGCACTGAAAAAAATGACAATTAAATGGAGCAGCTGGTCGACGGTACGCAATCTGTCCGCGTCCGGCTCGGCTAATTGTTATGTCGTAAAACCCGGCGGCTCGTACAAATTCAAGACCTCGGTTCGCGGAAACGGCGTCGACACCCACTATAAAATAAGTGCAACGGAATATGCAACTATCAAAGGCAGTTTCACGGAGGCTGAAATCCTCGTTCAGGATCATGCACAACTCATCTGGGAGGTAGCCAACACCACGGATGCGACTGATGCGTCCCAAGATGCGAATGTGATCGACGGCGCTCCCGTTTACAGCGGCGACGGTTATATCAATTTCAAAACGGGTACAGCCGGAGGCAATGCCGTCATCGCCATCGTCGATAACAAGAATACCGTTCTGTGGTCATGGCACATCTGGTCAACCGAAGATGCCGAGGCAATCATTAACTGTACGGCCATAACTCCGACCACCAAAATGATGGATCGTAACCTCGGCGCCGGCCGAAACGCGAATCTCGGCATCAAGATAGTCTCATCGAATTCGAGTACTCCCGTAGATTTCCTTGACCGCGGCCTGTTCTATCAATGGGGACGTAAAGACCCCTTCATCTACAATTTCACCAACGGAAAACGATATGGAGACGGCTCTGGATGGGAGCAGTTCTCTCAAAGCGAGATTCCGGCGGAAGAAGCCTCTGCCATTGCCTACAGCATCGCCCACCCGAGTAAATATATGCCATCCAAAAACACTACTACTTGGGACTGGTTTACAAACAATCAGGCTATTTCACGCGGAAATACTTTATGGAATGGAGGTATACTAACCAAAGAATCGCTGGAAACCTACAAGCAATCGGCACTTGCAACTGTCGATGCCAATAAGTCCATATTCGATCCGTGTCCGCTCGGATACCGAATGCCCATCTCCGGAATCTGGGGAAAGACGAACAGTATCACATCGAACACCGTCGGTTCATGGGCATATTACAACGGCAGCTGGATGAGAAATTCCACAGGATACACCAACGGCAGTTATTTTATCGAAGGAGACGGAGCCTATTCGTTCTATCCAAGCGCCTCGGCTTTGCAGAACCGCAACACAAGTTTCAATCCCGACACCAATCCGGGATTACGGTATTGGACGGCCTCGCTGAATGCCCAGACGGTAAACGATGAAACGGGTGTAAACACCTCGTATTACGGCGGTACGGTTTATATTACCAGCATCAGAAACGAACCGTTCAATTTTGCGCCGAAATCCGACGTTCGTCCGGTCAGGTGCGTTCAGATCGATTATTTCACCAGTCAGATCTACGAAAAATAAACTATGCATTCGAGTACAAATCGGATTATAGATATGATTTTATATCTTTAAATTGCTTCAGCATCGAGATTCGCAACTTTCGGAAATTTCAACCCGCGATATGAATGCAGAGACATCAACTATTTCGGAATCGGGCTTCGACTAGTCATAAGATATTTCGCAAGGAACCCACGACCAGAAGATCGACCCCTTCCCTTCATGCGATTCGAAACCTACATGGCCACCGGCGGCCTCTGTCAAAGCCTTGGCAATAGCGAGTCCCAGTCCTGTTCCCTGTGCAAAATCATCGAATTTATCGAACCGTTGGTAGACACGAGACTGATTGGCTTCGGAGATACCGATACCGGTATCGGCGACATAAAGGCGAATACCGCCATCACGACATTCATAGCCAAACCGGATCGTACCGCATGGTGTATATTTAATGGCGTTAGTCAGATAGTTGAACATAACCTGCGAGAACCGTTTTTTGTCCAGTTGTACATAACAGTGCACATGAGGGTTCTCACACAAGAGCATCACATCCGGATTGGAATTCTGGTTGGCGGCCAATACCTTGAGCTCGTCAAAAAGATCGGTGAGATCGAATCTTTCCGGATAACGATCCTGATATCCGGCTTCGATTTTCGAGAGGTTCAGGATGTTGCCGATAATCTGCAATAACAGATTGTTATTATGCCGAATGATTTTTATAAATTCATTTTTCTCTTCCAGATTTTCTGTCGTAGTGAGTAATTCGGAAAAGCCTACGATGGCGTTCAGCGGGGTGCGGATTTCGTGGCTCATATTCGCCAGAAACGCCGATTTGAGTTTATCGGAACGTTCTGCATCCTTTTTAGCTTTATACAACTCTTTGAACAGACGGTGATGCACCGTCACGTCGTCCAAACGCAAAACGACACCTTCGAGTTCGTTGGCGGAATTGTATGCGGGAGTGGCGAATACTTCAATCGTTTTCCCGTCGCGCTCGAAAATCTTACTTTCCGTATGGCCGCTTTGCAAGGCTCGCGTCATGACGCAATGTGCGCATGGGGCCTGTTTCCCGATTGTTTCATAGCACAAGCATCCGTCTTTGTACGCTCCTTCCATCATGAATCTCATACGGGCGGCTTCATTACCCCACTGTACCCGATAATCGGGAGACAAAAAGACGAGTCCGGAATTGATATTGTCCAGAATCAACTTATTTTGCCGCATCAAATCCAAAATAGCGGTATTATTACGACGGAATCCGACATATTCCAACGGAATGCCGGCTTCATCCCAACTAAAAGGGCTCCCGCTGACCGTGCAGTATTGCCATTGTGTATCGGCCGGTGTTTTCTCCCTCACCTCTATTTCGAACGGTTCGGGATTCCCGAAAATCATTTGCGCCTGTTTCTCCCGACACAACGCCACATCATCGGGATGCATATAGGAAAAATACTCGTCGGCGGAAATTTTTTTATCCCCGTTATAATCCGTAATCGGATCGTTGAACGATGCAAACATCCGGCTGCGCGTATCGAATCTCCACAGCCGAAGGTTCGATGTCCGGATGGCTTCCTGCGCGATGCGCAGATGCCGTTCCGTCTGTTTGCGTTGATTGTGCAGTTGGGTCGTATCGGCGATGATGAAGAGATAGTTAATGACTTTACCGTTATCATCCAACACAGGTCGTCCGTGGCATTCGACATACCGGCTATTTGCATCGTAGACGTCGTCGTCAGGCTCATGGAGCGGCCGGTAGATGAAATCTTCCCGAATAGATTCCTTGCAGAGAAACGCGTCTTTGAATTTCTTCGGAAAACGGGGATTGGTCAGTAATGTCCCTTTACAGTCGGCCGGTTCACCGAGTATCTCGCAAATCCGCCGGTTGCGCCGCCGCAGTGAACCATCGGTATTGTATATTTCAAGGCCCACAGGAAGTGCTTCGACAATGGTTTCGTTACGCCGCTCCTGCCCGTGCATCAAATGATAAGTTTTACGCATGGCACATAAAATTTTCCGGTAACGATGGCCCATAAAAACAACAACCAGAATACCAGACGCAAATCCGGTCAATGCGATAACAAGCAGCGTCTGATAATTGGCAGAAACATTCAACATTGCACTCCCCCCCCCACAAAAATAGACCATAAATTATTGGAAATCAAATCTTTTCAACATACCCACAACCACTTCCAAACTTTGTTTGAGATTTTGATCGGCGAAAACGACGAGTTATTTGACAGGCTGCATCTTTGTCAAATCCACATTCGCGCCGCTCTCTACCAACGGAGGTATTTCCGGGACCTTGCCATTTCGGATTTCCATGGGTGTCCCACCGAAATGTTTCCTACAGAAGATAATGAAATGCGATGTGGTCATAAATCCGTATTCGGCCATGATTTGTTTCAACGGAATCTCTTTTTTCATCAGTTTGCTTCGGATCTGAATCGCCATCTGCTGCTGCATCCACTTATAAGGAGTGACTCCGAAATTGATTTTAAACTGTTTACGAAATGTTTTTATTCCGTATCCCAAGCAAGCCGCAAGCTGTTCGGCGGTTCGCGAATGCGTGTAATTCGCTATTACCGATTCCGTGAAGTCCGGATTATATCCGATGAACGGGTAGCAGAACCGAGCACGCTCTTCATCGGTATAAAAATGCTTGAGAACCAAATATATCTCATGAGTTTTGATGAGGTAGATATGACTGCATGCAAGGCCTTGTTCGCGGTAATGGATTAAATCCTCTATAATGCGACTCATCTCTGCCTTGATAAGAACTCTGTCCCAACTTATATGACCTTCCGCTTTTTTCTTTATCAGCCGACGTATGCGCTCCTCCAGACAAGGAAACCTCACATCATTGAATTTCAGAAGCAGAAGATGGGCCGGCTCAATCACCCGGCCATGAAAATTCATATTCCGGGGCATGAAAAGCATCTCTCCGGCTACGACGGGTTTGTCTTGATATTGGAAAAAAGACAGCGCTATTTTTCCGCCCAATACGAATAATATGTAGTGGTCAGCCGTATTGTGTGAAAAACAGGAACCCACATTCGGCAAATACATATCTTCAAACCCGACAGGCCACTGCGGAGTATAGAACGGACAGATTGTTTGCTGTGTTGTACATAATTCGGGGGCGGTATTCTTCAAGGTCATAGTTATCCTATTAGTAGGATAACAAAATTAAAAAAAATGAAACCCTTCGATAAAGTACCAAATCAGAAAAAAGTATATTTTAGGGTATATTTTAGACACATTCACGCCAACACGTCCAAATAATCAGGGTGGTAGCAGTGTCTGGATTATGTCTACACGATCAACTTTCAAATACAGCTTCTTCTGCTCATTTTCCGAAAAGAACGATCGGAAGCTTACTGTTTTTCAATAAACCGGTTACTCTGATCAGAGACCTTTTATCAGTCGATCAGCCGCATTTTTTCAAGATTCCCCGCTCCTTATAAATCGACGTTCTGGACAAAGAAGTTCGACCGATAAGCGTCGAGATACCCTGCTCGGAAAGTCAAGCTACACGCAATAACTCCTTCTTCGGAAAATAAATCCTACCGCCGATGCGGATACGATCTATATATCCCGAATTATACCACCGTTCTAATGTCCGATAGCAAATACCCAGCATAAGGACCGCGTATTTTTTAGCGACATATAGAGTGGGGGGGGGCGACTTACTTGATGATCAGATCCTCCACACGGACTTTAGGGACATAGTGTATGCCGTTCTTGCGGAAATAGCGACGGTCGTCGTTCTCGGAAATCTCCACCAATTCGATTTTCTCAATGCCTTTGCCGATGGCCAAGATCAGCAGCGGCTCGGACTCCAGATGGAATTTCTGCCGGATCCGCTCTTTGTCAAACGCTCCGATACAGATGCCGTTCAATCCGATTTCAGCCGCCTGGAGCAGCATGCTCTGTACCGAAATACCCAAATCGATATCGACGTAACGATCCTCCGGAACCGTCGAGCAGACGATGATAAAAGCATTCGGTTCGGTTCCCGGAAGCGGTAAATGAAGCTCGGGCAAGGCTCCCCCGAGGCGGATTTCAGCCAGCACCCCGGGCGCCTCGTCCGCCAGGACGGGCCGGAACCGCAGGACCTGCCGATTCCGCGCCGAGGGGATGCGGGTATTCACCCCGATAATGCGGCGAAGCTGGTCTTCACGCACGATGAAGCGGGGATCGTAACCGCGATGGCTGCGGTTTTTAAGCAACAGCCGGCCCAACGTCACCAGCGGCCTGCGACTGGACTGGCCGGATGCCGAACGGGCCAGGTACTCTTCCATTTTTCGGCCTAAATAATCATCTGCCATTTTTCATCGAATGATATAAACAAGGACAAAGATACGCAATCCGTCCGCATTCCACCAACCCGGAGGCCATTTTCAGTCCGCAATATAGGTTGACGACAGTCAAATGTACTTCAACCTGCCGGTATGAAGTACCGGATTCGGCCGGCCGAAAAGAAATAATTTGCATTATCTTTGCGTTTGTCCGACGAACGCCCGATGTCCCAACGCAAGATTATCCATATCGACATGGATGCCTTTTACGCATCCGTAGAGCAGCGCGACCGCCCCGAATACCGGGGCCGCCCGGTCGCCGTCGGGTATGACGGACCGCGCGGGGTCGTCGCCACGGCAAGCTACGAGGCACGTCCCTATGGAGTTCATTCGGCCCTTTCGTCCGTGCTGGCGAAGCGGCTGTGCCCGGAACTGATCTTCGTTCCGGCACGGTTCGATGTCTACAAAACCGTTTCACAGCAGATTCGCGCCATCTTCGCCGAATACACCGAACTCGTGGAACCCCTCTCGCTCGACGAAGCGTTTCTCGACGTGAGCCACGCCCGTTCGGCGACGCTGGTCGCCCGCGAAATCAAAGCCCGCATCCTCGCCGAAACCGGGCTGACGGCCTCGGCCGGAATCTCGGTCAACAAGATGCTGGCAAAAATCGCCTCCGACTACCGGAAACCCGACGGACTGTTCACGATCCCGCCGGAGCGGATCGAGGAGTTTGTGGCCGGGCTGCCCATAGAACGCTTTTTCGGCATCGGCGAGGTGACAGCCGAAAAGATGCACCGCCTCGGCATCCGTACGGGAGCCGACCTGCGGCTCTGGAACGAAGCGGCGCTCGTGCAGCAGTTCGGGAAGGCCGGGCACAGCTATTACGGCTATGCCCGGGGCATCGACGAACGGGAGGTCACACCGAACCGGGTCCGCAAGTCGCTCGGGGCCGAAACGACCTTTGCCGAAGACACGGACGACCGGGAACAGCTGCGGCTCGAATTGTCGGCCGTGCGCGAGGAGGTCTGGAACCGGCTGATGCGGCATGAATTCAAGGGAAAGACCGTCGTCCTGAAGCTCAAGTTCGACAACTTCCGGCAGATAACCCGGTCGAAGACCCTATTCACGTCCGTCGATTCCTCCGAAACGCTCCGGCGCGTGTCGGAAGAACTGCTGACGGCTGTGGATTTCCACGGGCGCAAAATCCGCCTGATCGGCCTTACGGTCGGCAATTCGCCGGAGGCCTGCCCGGAATGCGTGCAGCTGCGGTTCGACTTCGAGAACCCGGAACCGTAAAGGCTCTTGTCATCATCGGGAACGGTATGACCTTTGCAGCACCCCCGCCCAAAAAGGAAGCCATGAAACATACCGACAAAACAAGAGCTGGACAAACCGCCGCCCGGCAGCCGGAACCGGCGCAGGAAACCACCGTAACGCAAATCACCCCCGACGACGTTCTCACCGACGGAGGCCCTATCACGCCCGCAACCGGAGACGGGACACCCACCGAACGGCAGCTGGAACAGGATGTGGTGATGGTCAATCCGTCGGTCGACAGCATGGAAAGCCGGGGATGAGCCGGTAACATACAGGCTTACCGCCGCTGTATTCGCCGGCATACCCTCGTGCCACCGACAAAAAATGCCCGGCCGCTCCTGCGAGCAGCCGGGCGCTTGTCACCGACCGGGGAAGGGTTATTCGACCAGCTGGAAGGGGGCATCCGCGTCGCCGGTCCACCGGTAGAGACGAACGGTACTGCTCTGCTGTTTGGTCTCCTTCGAACGGGCGTTCTGCGAAATGTAGAAATAGCCGCCGCCGAGCGGGCACAGGCCGGTCGTTCCCCATTTGAAATCCCAGCCGTAAATGCCGCCGGCCGATTTCCCGGCGGGAACCAGCGAGAGCACCTCTCCCTCGGTGGGCGTATCGAATCCCTGCAAAAGCTCTTTGCGGGCGGGTTTGCCGCCATCGATCACAAAGAGCGAATAGTTCGGATACTGCAATTTCTTGCCCTTGTAAACCGCCGCATAGCAGTTGCCCGACGCAGGGTCATAGGCCAGATTCTGAATTCCCCACGAGGTATTGCCCGTGCGGACGAAATATTTGTGATCGGGCGCCGCAGGACCGCTTTTGTGCAGACTGCCCTGCGAGAGCGGCTGCTCGAAACGCTTCCAGTCCTTCGTGTCGTAGGCCAGCAGCACCTGGTAATCGTTGTCCGTGCGCAGCGTATCGCCGTAAACGCCATAGGCCACATAGAGATAATCGCCGTCCTCCTTCGTCCCGAACCGGGGCGCGAAGGTCACGCCGTCGATGCCCGAACAGCCGAACCGGTGCTCGACCGTCCGTCCGCCGTTCTCCGCCGTTGCGAAATAGTCGTCGACGGCCTCCCTGATATAGACCGTGGTCATCACGCGATCCTTTTCGGCATCCATGTCCGGGCGCGTGATGCGGTCCACGTCGAAAATGGCGACGTAGAATCCCGTCTGGTCCTTTTCGTCTTCAGGCGCCACCTGCCCGGCGTCGAGCGTCCTGCGGATGCCCTTGCCGATCACGTCGTCCTTGTATTCCAGCGAGCCGTAAACGCGGCCGTCGGCAGGATTCATCGTCAGGCAGCCCAGATGACCCGTCATGCCGTCCACGCTGCCTATCAGGTTGCCTTCGAGGTCCATCTTCAGCAGTTTGGTCGTGAAGGAGAAATAGATGTAACCGCGTTCGAGATCGACGGCAATGCCCTGTACATGGAACGGGCCTTGTTCGCCCGAGCGGATTTCGCGCGGCAGGTTACGCAGATCGGGAGCGTTTTTCGTCCGGTTGGCGCCCGACGGGCAGGCCGTCAGCAGCAGCGGAACGATCAGCAAAGGAAGCAGACGTTTGAGGTTCATCGGAAGTTTTTTTACGTTAGTATCGGATTTATTTGCTTTTTCGCAACAAATATAAGCAAAAGCAACCGAAAACACAACCGAAAATACAACAAAAGAAAGAATCCTCCGCCCGGTCAGGCGGAGGATTTTCACATTCAGACGTTCGCGACGAACTCTTCGAGGGCGGCAAGATCGACCGCCAGCGGTTCGGAGGATTGCGGCCGTTGCGTCAGCCGTTCGAGCCGCTCCGGAAGCGGGACCCGCGCTCCGGTCACCGACTCGATGATCTCCCCGAACTTGGCGGGATGCGCCGTGGAGAGGTAGAAGCCCGGGCGATTCAAAGCCATCGAAGCCGCATAGCCGACCGCGCTGTGAGGATCGGAGAAATAGCCGTGACGCTCATACAGCTCGTCGATCGTCCGGCGGATGCAGGCATCGTCGCAGCGGAATCCCTCCAGTTCGGCGCGCAGCATCTCCGGATCGCCGTCGCAGAGCCACAGCATCCGTTCGAAATTGCTCGGTGCGCCGACATCCATCGCATTGGCCGGGGTCCGCACCGACGGCCGCGGACGGTAGACGCCCGTACGGATGAACTCGGGCACGACATCGTTGACGTTCGACGCGGCGACGAAGCCCCCTACGGGCAGCCCCATACGCTGCGCCAGCATACCTGCGGCGAGGTTTCCGTAATTGCCGCTCGGCACGACGACGACGGGACGGTCGCCGCCCGTGGCCTGCCGCCACTGACAATAACCGTAGAAATAGTAGAACGCCTGCGGAATCCACCGCAGCAGGTTGATCGAATTGGCCGACGTCACCCGCCGCCGCTGGCGGAACGAGGCATCGGCGAACAGCTCCTTCACGAGGCGCTGGCAGTCGTCGAACGTCCCGGCGACGCGCAGCGGATGGATGTTGCCGCCCAGGACGGTCATCTGGCACTCCTGCAGGCGGCTGATCTTTCCCTCGGGATAGAGCACCACGACCTCGACGCCCGGAACGTTATGGAACCCGTGCGCCACGGCGCTGCCCGTATCGCCCGAGGTAGCCGTAAGAATCACCAGTTTCTCCTCCGCGGCGCCCAGCAGGCCGGTCATCCGGCCCATGAACCCGGCACCGAAATCCTTGAAGGCGCAGGTCGGACCGTGGAACAGCTCCAGCGTATAGCGGCCCCTGCCGACCACGCGCAGGGGCACGGGGAAGTCGTAAAGGCCGTCCAGTTCCCGCTGCACGGCCTGCGGATCGAAATCGCCGTCGAAGAACAATCCCGCCAGATAACCCGCCAGCGCCGGGTAAGACTCGGCGGCCAGGCGTTCCGCCACGGCCATATCGGCCTGCGGAATCCGTTCGGGGACGAACAGCCCTCCGTCGGGGGCCAGCCCCATCATCGCGGCCTCGCGCAGCGAACAGCCGTGCGCCCGTTCCCGATCTCTCGTACTGTAATAGTTCATCGTCCTTCGTTTTTGCTATTCGACAACCCGCGCCCCGGCGTTCGACACGCGGCCCGCATAGATGTTACACCCGATTCCCTGCCCTTCGAAATGCCGCTTCATCTCCTCGGAAATCCGCACGGCAGCCTCGTAGCTTGAGGCCAGCGCGAAGACCGAGGGGCCAGATCCGGCGATGTTCATGGCCAGCGCGCCCCCGGCCAGCACACATTCCTTCAGCGCGTCGTACCCGGGGATGAATCCCTTGCGGTACGGCTCCGCCACGACATCGTGCATCGAACGGCCGATCAGCGCCACGTCCCGCAGCGCAAACCCGGCGACCAGTCCGCCGACGTTGCCCCACTGCTCAACGGCATCCGACAGGGGAATCTGCTTCGGCAGGACCTCGCGCGCCTCCTTGGTGCTGACCACGATGCCGGGATGTGCCACGGCGTAGAAAAAGTTGTCGGGCACGGGCAGCCGCACGATATCGAAGGGCCGGTAGCCGCGGACCAGCACCACGCCGCCCAACAGCGCCGGACCGACGTTGTCGGCATGGGGCGTACCGCCGTTCAGCGCCTCGCCCATCATGGCGAATTCCACCAGCTGCTTGCCCGAGAACGGGCGGCCCAGCAATTCGTTGACGCCGTAGACGGCGGCGGCCGACGAGGCGGCGCTCGACCCGATGCCGCTGCCGGGAGCGATCTTTTCGAGAATCTCCACCTCGACCCGCACCGGACGGCCGTAGGCTTCGAGCAAAGCCCGTACGGCGGGCGTAATGACGTTTTCCTCCACATTTCCGGGGAGTTCCACCCCGCTGCGGTTACGGATTTCGAATCCCTCGGCGTTTTCCGCAACGCCCACTTCCAGCACGTCGCCCACGCCGTCGAGCGTAAGCCCCATCACATCGAAACCGCACCCCAGATTCGCGACCGTTCCCGGCGCGAAAACCTTACTATGTTTCATACCAATTTTTTTGATGAATTGAACTACCGTTGTCTGATTTTCTGCTTCCGCTCCGGCAGCCTTGGCCGGAATGTGCACACGCGGGTATGCGGACGGAATATTGACTACTGAACCCCCACGGGGGTCGTGGTAGTCGTCGCGGTAGTTGTAGTGGTCGTGAAGATACCGGTATAAGCACAACCGACGGGATTGCCGATAAATCCGCAACCTCGCCCAGTCGTCGTGTTATGCCGTTTGGTAACCATCATCGGCAAATATAAAACAAATATTTTAATAATCCAAATCCATATAACAATTTGTAAGCAGCCCACAGCTGCACGGACAGCCCTTTATATATATAGGAGTAGTACAAAAGGGCTGCAAAAATAGTTCCGGGAATAAAAATGAAAGCCGTTCGGCGCATACCAACCGGGCCACAGAAGGAAAACGCCCGTAAACTGCATCCGGAAGCCAAAATACAGGTTTCAGATTGTAAGCAAACACGAACCGCCACGCACAGTTGAGAACTTCAGAAAAGAATCTGCTTTCGGACTGTTACAATATTAAATTTTTTTAGGAAATTATTTGTTCAACTGATTTAATATCCATATCTTTGCCATAGTCAGACAGAAAGCACCCGGCATAACAAGCGGACTTGCCCTGCACGCGGATGCACTGTCGCTGAAAACAAACACAGAAAACCGGCTATGAACGCCCTGAATCATTCGAATATTCACGTCATTACCCTGCTGCTCGTCGTCCTTCGGAGATAACGGGAGAAAGGTGGCGTGTATAATTGATTGAAAAATAAAGCCTTTCTCCCACCGGGGAAAGGTTTTTTTTGTTGCAGGACCAGACCCGGCGGGAGACTGAAACGAAAACGAAAAGATGAAACACACACTCAGAAGCGCCGTCACCACGACGGGCCGCCGGATGGCGGGAGCCAGGAGCCTCTGGCGCGCCAACGGCATGCGCGAAGAACAGTTCGGCCGGCCGGTCATCGGCATCGCCAATTCGTTCACCCAGCTCGTGCCGGGGCACGTACACCTGCACGAAATCGGCCAATACGTCAAACAGCGCATCGAAGCCCTCGGATGCTTCGCCGCGGAGTTCAACACCATCGCCGTCGACGACGGCATCGCCATGGGCCACGACGGCATGCTCTACTCGCTGCCTTCGCGCGAAATCATCGCCGACAGCGTCGAATACATGGCCAATGCCCACAAGATCGACGCACTGGTCTGCATCTCCAACTGCGACAAGATCACCCCCGGCATGCTGATGGCCGCCATGCGGCTCAACATCCCCACGGTCTTCGTATCGGGCGGGCCGATGGAGGCCGGGAAGTTCCGCGACCGCAGCGTCGACCTGATCGACGCCATGGTAATGGGCGCCGACGACGCGTGCAGCGACGAGGAGATCGCCGAGATCGAACGCTGCGCCTGCCCCGGCTGCGGATCGTGCTCGGGCATGTTCACGGCCAACTCGATGAACTGCCTCACCGAAGCGCTGGGCCTCTCGCTGCCGGGCAACGGCACGATCGTAGCCACGCACGCCAACCGCCGCCGGCTGTTCGAGGACGCCGCGGCGCTCGTCGTCCGCAACGCCGAACGCTACTATTTCAAGGGCGACGATTCGGTGCTTCCGCGCTCGATCGCCACGAAAACCGCCTTCGAAAACGCCATGTCGCTCGACATCGCCATGGGCGGCTCGACCAACACGGTCCTGCATCTGCTGGCCGTGGCCCACGAGGCGGAAGTGGACTTCACGATGCAGGACATCGACCGCCTTTCGCGCCGGGTTCCGGTGCTCTGCAAGGTCGCACCCAACTCGCACTACCACATCCAGGACGTCAACCGCGCCGGAGGCATCTTCGCCATTCTGGGCGAACTCGACCGCGCCGGACTGCTCGACACCTCGGCGCTGCGCGTCGAAGGACGCACGCTGGGTGAAGCGATCACGGCCTGCGACATCCTCAGCCCGGCAGTCACCGACGCCGCCCGTCGCCGGGCGCTGAGCGCCCCGGCCGGCCATTACAGCCGCGAACTCGGCGCCCAGCACTCCTATTACGACGAACCGGACACGGACCGCGCCACGGGCTGCATCCGCGACGCGGAGCACGCCTATTTCCGCGACGGCGGACTGGCCGTGCTGACGGGCAACATCGCCCGCTCGGGCTGTGTGGTGAAAACCGCCGGTGTGGACGAAAAACTGTTCGTCTTCCGCGGACCGGCGCGGGTCTACGAATCGCAGGAGCAGGCCATGAACGGCATCCTCGCCGACGAGGTGCAGCCGGGCGAAGTGGTCGTCATCCGCTACGAAGGCCCCAAGGGCGGCCCGGGCATGCAGGAAATGCTCTACCCCACGTCGTACCTCAAGTCGAAACACCTCGACAAGGCCTGCGCGCTGATCACCGACGGACGCTTCTCGGGCGGAACCTCGGGGCTTTCGATCGGCCACGTCTCGCCGGAGGCCGCCTCGGGCGGGGAGATCGCCGTCGTCCGCACGGGCGATGAGATCGAGATCGACATCCCCCGCCGTTCGATCCGCCTTCTGGCCGACGACGCGGAGATCGCCGCCCGCATGGCCGCACAGGAGCGCTTCCGCCCCGCCGACCGTGACCGCCGCGTTCCGGCGTCGCTGCGCGCCTATGCACGGCTGGTCAGTTCGGCCGACAAGGGAGCCGTACGTATTATCGACGAAGAATAGAAACCGCTCTTACCATGAATACCTCCCAATCCGCCCGGTCCGAAGACCGACGCACGGCCTCCGACCCCTCGATGACGGGATCGAAGGCCCTGATCGAATCGTTTCTGCACGAGGGGGTAGATACCCTCTTCGGCTACCCCGGAGGCGCTATTATCCCCGTTTACGACGCGCTTTACGACTACCGCGACCGCCTGCGCCACATCCTCGTGCGCCACGAGCAGGGCGCCGTACACGCCGCACAGGGCTACGCCCGGGTCAGCGGCCGCGTCGGGGTCTGCCTCGTGACCTCCGGCCCCGGCGCCACGAACACCGTGACGGGGCTGGCCGACGCGCTGATGGACTCCACGCCGCTGGTGCTCGTCACCGGGCAGGTCGGCTCGACGCTGCTGGGGACCGACGCCTTCCAGGAGACCAATTTCGTCGGCATCACGCAGGCCGTCACCAAGTGGAACTGCCAGGTCAAGCGCACCGAAGACATTCCCGCGGCCATCGCCAAGGCCTTCTACATCGCCCGTTCGGGCCGTCCGGGTCCCGTCGTGGTCGACATCACGAAGGACGCACAGTGCGGAACAGCCCCGTTCCGCTACGAAAAAATCACCTCGATCCGCAGTTACCTCCCCTCGCCTGCACCCGATGCGGAACGCATCGACCAGGCCGCACGGCTGATCGACGAGGCCCGCCGTCCGCTGGTCATGGTGGGTCAGGGCGTCATCCTGGGCAACGCCGAAGCCGAACTGCGGGCGCTGCTCGACAAGAGCGGCATGCCCGCCGCCTCGACCCTGCTGGGCCTCTCGGCCCTGCCGACCGACCATCCGCAAAACGTGGGCATGCTGGGCATGCACGGCAACTACGGGCCCAACATCAAAAACCAGGAGTGCGACCTGCTCGTGGCCGTGGGCATGCGCTTCGACGACCGCGTGACGGGGAACCCGGCTCATTTCGGCGCCAACGCCAAGGTGATCCACCTGGAGATCGACCCTGCGGAGATCGGCAAGATCATCCCGGCCGACGTGGCGGTCGTGGGCGACGTGAAACGCTCCCTGCCGCTCCTCACCGAGCGTATCCGCAAACGCGACCACAGCGAATGGATCGCAGGGTTCAGGACCTGCGACAAGATCGAATACGAAGCCGTCATCCGCAAGGCCGTGCACCCCGCCGAGGGGCGTATCCGCATGGGCGAGGCGGTCGCCGCCGTGGCCCGGGCCTACCGAAACGACGCGGTGCTGGTGACCGACGTGGGCCAGCAGCAGATGAACGCCGCGCGCTATTTCGGATTCCGCCGCACGCGCAGCATCGTCACCTCGGGCGGTCTCGGAACGATGGGATTCGGACTTCCGGCGGCCATCGGGGCCAAACTCGGAGCGCCCGACCGCGAAGTGGTGCTCTTCGCCGGCGACGGCGGTCTGCAAATGACCATTCAGGAACTGGGCACGATCTTCCAGTCGCACGTTTCCGTGAAAATCGTCCTGCTGAACAACTCGTTCCTCGGCATGGTGCGCCAATGGCAGGAGCTGTTCTACGACCGCCGCTACTCCTTTACGGAGATGGTCAATCCCGATTTCGGGCTGATCGCCCGCGGCAACGGCCTTGCCTACCGCTGCGTCGAACGGCGCGAGGAGCTGGACGAGGCCATCGCCGCCATGAAAGCCTCCGAAGGCGCCTTCCTGCTGGAGGTGCGCGTCGAGGGCGAAGAGAACATTTTCCCGATGGTCCCGGCGGGCGCCCCGGTATCGGAAATCCGGTTCGAGTAAAACGAAACAGCGTATGGAACAGGAATACATCATCACCGTATTTTCGGAGAACAAGGTGGGCCTGCTGAGCCAGATCACCACCGTCTTCACCTGCCGCGACGTCAACATCGAGAGCCTCACGACCTCGGAATCGGCGTTGCAGGGCATTCACAAATTCACCATCGTGGTCCGCACCACGCCCGACCAGGTAGACAAACTCGTGCGGCAGGTCGAGAAGAAGATCGACGTGCTGAAGACCTTCGTCTACACCCCCGACGAGGTCGTGCAACAGGAGATCGCCCTCTACAAGGTGACCCGCAGCCGCAACGTCGAGCAGCTGGTGCGCAAACACAACGTCCGCATCCTGGAGATCGACGAGGACTACATCGTCGTCGAGAAAACCGGGCACAAGGCCGACACGCAGGCGCTGTTCAGGTTGCTGCAACCCCACGGCGTCCAGCAGTTCGTGCGCAGCGGCACGGTGGCCATCATCAAGTCGCGGCGCGAGCTGCTGAACGAATACCTCGAGGAGATCGACCGTTTGAGGGCCGAATCCAACGAAGAAGGCAACAAAGACGAAAAATAACTTTCAGATCGTATAACAAACTTAAAATCACGAAAACTATGGCAAAGATCAATTTCGGCGGCGTCGAAGAGAACGTCGTAACCCGCGAGGAGTTCCCTCTGAAAAAAGCGCTCGAAACACTCAAGGACGAGACCATCGCCGTCATCGGCTACGGCGTGCAGGGTCCCGGACAGTCGCTGAACCTGCGCGACAACGGATTCAGGGTCATCGTGGGCCAGCGCGAAGGCTCCAAAAGCTGGGACAAGGCCGTGGCCGACGGCTGGGTTCCGGGCGAGACGCTCTTCGGCATCGAGGAGGCCGCCGAGCGCGCCACGATCATCCAGTACCTGCTCTCCGACGCCGGGCAGATCGCCGTATGGCCTTCAATCAAAAAGCACCTCACGCCGGGCAAGGCCCTCTACTTCTCCCACGGCTTCGGCATCACCTACAAGGAGCGCACGGGCATCGTACCCCCGGCCGACGTGGACGTGATCCTGATCGCCCCGAAAGGCTCGGGAACCTCGCTGCGCCGCATGTTCCTCCAGGGCCGCGGGCTCAATTCGAGCTACGCGGTATTCCAGGACGCCACGGGCCGCGCCTTCGAACGCGTCGTGGCGCTGGGCATCGGCGTGGGTTCGGGCTACCTGTTCGAAACCGATTTCAAGCGCGAGGTCTACTCCGACCTCACCGGTGAGCGCGGCACGCTGATGGGCGCCATCCAGGGCATCTTCGCCGCCCAGTACGACACGCTGCGCGCCAACGGACACACCCCCTCGGAAGCCTTCAACGAAACGGTCGAGGAGCTGACCCAGTCGCTCATGCCGCTCGTGGCCGAGAACGGCATGGACTGGATGTACGCCAACTGTTCGACCACGGCCCAGCGCGGTGCACTCGACTGGTGGAAGAAATTCCGCGACGCCACGAAACCCGTTTTCGAAGAGCTGTACAGAGAGGTGGCCGCCGGCAACGAAGCCCAGCGTTCGATCGACCTGAACAGCAAACCCGACTACCGCGAAAAACTCAACGAGGAGCTGCGCGATATGCGCGAAAGCGAGATGTGGCAGACCGGCGCCGTCGTGCGCAAACTGCGTCCCGAAAACAACTGACACAAGGCAAGGGTCCTGAAAAAGGCCGGCGGCAGCAGTCGCCGGCCTTTTCCGCGCAATTCGGTTTTGCTCCCGTTCAATTTTTATGTATCTTTGTCTGCCGGAACACCGACAATCCAAACAAAACTACTCAATATGTACAGCCATGACAACCGGGTGGTCATCACCCTCGACGCCGGCGGCACGAACCTCGTGTTCGGCGCCATGCAGGCCAACAAATTCATTGTGGAGCCGATCACCCTCCCGTCGCATGCGAAGAACCTCGACAAATGCCTCGCGGCGATGGTCGAAGGTTTCCAGGCCGTCATCGACCGCCTGCCCGAAAAACCCGTAGCCATCAGCTTCGCATTCCCCGGCCCGGCCGACTATCCGAACGGCATCATCGGGGGCTATCTTCCGAACTTTCCGTCGTTCCGCGAAGGCGTGGCGCTGGGTCCGTTCCTCGAAGCGAAATTCGGCATCCCGGTATACATCAACAACGACGGCGACCTGTTCGCCTACGGCGAGGCGCTGGGAGGCGCGCTGCCCGAGGTGAACGCCCGGCTCGAAACGCTGGGAAGCCCCAAGAAATACAAAAACCTCGTCGGCTACACCTTCGGCACGGGCTTCGGCGTAGGGCTGGTGATCGACAACCGGCTGAACCGCGGCGACAACTCGTGCGTCGAGACCTTCTGCCTGCGCCACAAGAAGATGCCCGAGGTGATCGTCGAGGAGGGCGTTGCCGTGCGCGCCATCAAACGCGTCTACGGCGAGGCGTCGGGCGACGTGAACCATAAGTTCGAACCCAAGGAGATTTGCGAAATCGCCGACGGGAAACGTCCGGGTGACGCCGAAGCCGCCCGGAAGGCTTTCGCCGAACTGGGCGAGATCGCCGGCGACGCCATGGCTACGGCCGTGACGCTGGTGGACGGACTGATCGTCATCGGCGGCGGCATCACGGCAGCCCGCAAGTGGATCATGCCCGCCCTGCTCAATGAGCTTCGCGGCAAGATGCATACCATCGGCGGCGAGGAACTCAACCGCGTGCAGATGAAGGTCTACGACCTGGACGACGAAACGGAGTTCCGCCAATTCGCCAAGGGCGCGCAGCGGCCCCTGAAAGTCTACGGCACGGACCGCTACGTGGCCTACGACCCGCAGAAACGCATCGGCGTCATGGTTTCGAAACTCGGCGCGAGCCAGGCCATTTCGGTCGGCGCATACGCTTTCGCTTTGAGCCAGCTCGACGCAGAGAACGCATAAAAGTATATCGACCATGTATAAATTTCAACCGATTCTGAAATCCCTGATCTGGGGCGGCGAGAAGATCGCCCCCTACAAAGGGATCGCCACCGACCAGCGCAACATCGGCGAAAGCTGGGAACTTTCGGGCGTCAAGGACAACGAATCCGTCGTCGCCGAAGGTCCCGAGGCCGGAACGACGCTCCCGGAGCTGATCGCCCGCCACGGCGCCGCACTGCTCGGCAAAGCCAACTACGAACGCTTCGGCGAGGAGTTTCCGCTGCTGATCAAGTTCATCGACGCCCGGCAGGACCTCTCGATCCAGGTGCACCCGAACGATGAACTGGCCTGGGAACGCCACAAATCCAAAGGCAAGACCGAAATGTGGTACGTGGTGTCGGCGGATAAGGACGCACACCTGCGTTCGGGCTTCTCGAGACAGGTGACCCCGGCCGAGTACGAGGCCAGCGTCGGAGACAATACGATCACGGACATCCTGGCCGACTACAAGATCGCACCGGGCGACGTATTCTTCCTGCCCGCGGGACGCGTGCATTCGATCGGCGCAGGGTCGTTCATCGCCGAAATCCAGCAGACCTCGAACATCACCTACCGCATCTACGATTTCAACCGCCGCGATGCCAACGGCAACACCCGCGAACTGCACACCGAACTGGCGAAGGGCGCCATCGACTACACCGTGCTGCCCGACTACCGGACCCATTACGAGCCGGCGCAGGACACGCGCGTGGAACTGGTGTCGTGCCCCTATTTCACCACGTCGCTCTACGATTTGACCCGCCCCGAGACGCTCGACCTCTCGGCGCTCGACTCGTTCGTCGTGGCGATCTGCATCGAGGGCCGCGGCACGCTCACCGACGACAGCGGCGCAGCGGTTCCGGTGCACCAGGGAGAAACAGTCCTGATTCCTGCTTCGGCCCGTTCGCTCGCCTTCACGCCCGACGGCGGCATGAAAATCCTGACGAGCTGGATCGGCTGACGGTCCCATGCACACCAACAATAAAGGCGGTCCAATAATGGACCGCCTTTATCTGTATCAGAAATTCGCTACTCAAGCGTCGAGCCGTAACCAGCATAACTGTCTGCCACAACGAACTTACCGTTGACCACATCGCAGGTCGTAAGCGGACTTTCCGTCAACTTGGGATAGGTATTCGTCCCGCCCGGAGTAAATGCCCCCGAACCGTCATAATAGAGCTTCCATCCCGAAGTCCCATAAACCTTATTTTCCGTACGATTCAAATTGATCGAAGGCCACGGACCATTCGCATTATAATCATACTGCACACGCATAACAGCCACATATTTATCGGTCCGGTTACTGTAAAGCAGGTTCTTGGAAAAATCGACAGACCCTATTTTACCCACATAGAAATAGCCAGATCCGGCAGACGAACCGAAACTGATAATATCTACCAGCGTATTGTTTTTAAATGTTATGGCGAGATTCGAAAGCGAGCCCGTAAGCGTATTAGTTGCAGCATTGTCCTGCGTCAGGAACGAAAATGCTGTCGGCGAAGAAGAAGCGCCGGCCGTAATCGAATAGATGATATTATTCTCGAATACCAATCTCTTAAATCCGCTCAACCCGGCATCAACCTTTTGAGTAGTAATAAACACACAAGATGTCGCCGTACCCTCGAAACGCAGTTTGCAATTACGAAACACGATGTTGCCTACACTTGCCGTCGTAGCAGCATTGTACATGGTCAATAATGTCTTATCGAAGGCAATTTCACAATCCTCGAATACCAGCGTACCCATACCTCCGATATCGCTGCCCTGGTCAGTCGCATTAAATGCATAATTACCGATTCCGACCATATTGATTTTCAGATTTTTGAAAGCAAGCAATCCCGAAGGATTCCGCAAAGCCCAGTATTTGCCCATCTTTATCTCGGTCTTGGCATCGGCATAACGGCCGATGACTACCAGATCTTTGGACACGCCTTGTGAATTGGCAGTTCCGGCCACATAAGCATTACTCTTATCATCAATGAAATAAATACCGCCTTGGCTGACCGGCAGATCAACATCGGCCGCAGCATCAGCTGCCACCTCTAGTAACTGCGCACCTTCGGAATTTTGGTCATAGCGAACACCGTCGATCTCCACTCCGCTCTTATAATAATCGTTCTGGTCGATCACTTCCGCCGCCGTCGTATTCCCGACGCTTGCCACTTCACTGGTCAGGTCGCCGGCATAGGCGACCACGTAAATCGTATAGGCCGTATTGGCTTCGAGGTTTTCGACCGTCACGCTCGTACCCGCACCGGCCGTGCCGTCGGCAAGAACCTTGTCGGCGGCGGGAGCCGCTTCCGTCGATTTGAGGCAGAGGTATTTCCAGCCGTCGGCATTGGCCGAGGGCGCAACGTCGAAGGTCAGCGCCGACTGCGTGGGTTCTACCGTCGCGGAGTTGGTCACCGCAACCGTCGGAGCGGCGGGAGCCGTTCCGGTGCTCTCGACCTGGATTTTGGCCACCGTCGAAAGCCCGCCGGCCGCAAAGGCCTCGATGGCCACGTCCTTCGACGTGTCGGCCGTGGCGCGGGTCACGGCCGTGGGAGCCGTCACGATCAATTCGGCCTTCTCATCCACGGCATCGGTCAGACGCGCCGTCCAGCCCTCGGGAGCCGACAGTTTCACCTGCTCGACACCCCGGATCTCCACCACGAAACGCTTGGTGGCCCCTGCGTCGAAAGTCTGCACGCCTTCGGTCGGCGTGATGATCCGGCAGAAGAAATCGCTCACGATCGGAATGCGCAGCTCCTCGCCGCCGAGCAGCTTGATATAGAGGTCGCTGCCGTCGACCTTCACCTCCTCGAAGAACTTGTCGGTCACCGTACCCGAGCCGATGGCCTTGACGGGCTGGCCCTTGGTGTCCTTCACATTTTCGAAGGACGTGCCGCCGTCGTAGCTCACCTGCCAGTAGCCGGTGGCCTCGTCGATGCGGAACCGGGGCGTCGTGCCGTCCTCGGCCACGGCCTTCACGCCGAGCGAGGTGAACGTGGCGCCGTTGTCCGTCGACACCTGCCATTCGCCCTTGTCGTTGATCGAGACGATCGGAATCACGGCCTCGGCCTCGCTGCCCTGCACCAGTTCGATAGTCTCGCCGTTGGTCAGCGTGACGACGTATTTGCCGCCGACGTTCTCGACCTTGGAGATCGTGGCGCCGCCGTAGAGTTTCTGCAACGCCTCGATGTTGCCGTTCAGCGCGTCGACCTGCGTTTCGAGCGCCTGCACGCGGCTCTTCAGGTCGTCGATCGCATCCCACAGGTCGTCGTTGTTGTCGCACGACTGGAAAACCGCAGCCAGCGCGACGAAGATCAGGATCAGATACTTTTTCATAATATAATTGGTTTTTATTCTATTTCAATGAATTGAGCCATGCGGGAACATACCCTAACCGCTGGCGCAGCTGCGCTTCGTAGAGCGACAGCGGTTCGACGGCCGCGCCGTTGCTTTCGAGGTATTTGACCTGCTCGGGGCTCTCGTCGAAGGTGACCGCCGCACCGTGGAAACCGACGATGATCGGCGGCATGGTCTTCCACCATTTGTCCGAGGAGAGCCACCACTTGAACGGCTCGGCCCCGAAATCGTGCACCGCACGCGTGGCGTTCAGGTTCCAGATCGTCAGGTCGCCCAAGTGGTTGGGCACGTTGGTTTCGTCGCCGCCGAAACGCCACTGCACGAATCCGCCCGTGCAGCGGTCGACGAGCGTGGCGCGCGGCTGCTTGGAGTGCGACTCGAAGAAGGCGTCGTCGCCCCACGTGTTGTTCCACAGCACGGCCCCCAGCGAGGTGTTCGACACGCCCGAAGCGTGGTACTGCCCAGCGTTTTCGAAATACCCCGTGCTCGTATAGGGCGGCGACACGGCCTGCCCGCGGCTGTGGTCATAAACCTTGCCGATGAAGATGCGCGACGAGGACTGCGAGCGCACGCCCGAGTGGCCGCGGTTGCCGCTGATCTCGATGTCGTAGGCCGAACAGTTGGCGCTCGACACGATCGACAGCGCCTCGCTGACGCCCTTGAAATCGACGCGGCGGATCCACGAATCGGTCAGGCGCATCATGTTGAGCGGCTTGTAGGCCCCGTCGTCCTCCCACGAGGCGTGGTGGCCGAAGTTCTCCTTCGAGCGGCCTTCGAACGTAAGGTCCTCGACGCCGACGTTCTCATAATGGGGGTATTTACGGATTTTCCAGCCCCACCTGGCCTCCACGGCGTGCATGATCGGCTCGACGAAAGTCACGCGGTTGCCGCTTACGGAAGCCACCTGGTGATAGTCCTCGACCGTAATGGTCTGAATATCGGTCATGTTCCCCTCGACCCGGTGCGGCGCCAGCTCCTGCGCAACCAGCGTCGGGTCGTTGTTCGAAAGCGAGAGGCACACCCAGTCGCCCTTCCCGATGCCGGCCGCCGAAGCCACCTCCACCGAGAACGTGCCGCGTGCGGCATCGCCCGTCACCGTCGTGAGGTCCGAAAGCCCCGAATTGTGCTTGATATTGATCATCATGGGCGACGACCACATCTGTTCCGAGTTGTTCGGCAGGTTGGGCGTGTCCATGACGAGCGTCGTCTTGCCGCGGCCCGCGCCCTTGAGCACGAAATTACCGCCGCGGATGAAAATTTCCTCACTCTTGTTGTTACCCTTCGAGTCGGTGTATTTCTGATTGGCGGAGGTTGCGTCCACCACGTTGTCATCGTCGTTGTGGAGGATGAAACGCCCCTCGGGGAAATAGATCACCGCCCGGGCATTGGCATTCGCGAGGTTCGCCCCGGCGTCGCTCTGCCCGGAGAGCTTCAACTCCCTGAGCAGCGCAGTCAACGCCGCGCGCGAGGATTTCGCACCCGTGGGATCGGCGCCGTAGTCGACGACGTTGTAAACCTTGTAGCCCAGTCCCCAGACATCGGCCGGAGCCTCCTCGCCGTGCTTGTAACCGGCATACGAATAATCGAGCAGGACGTTATCCGCAGTTCCGGCCTTAAAATTCCGCCACGCCAGGGCGGCGTCGGCATCCAGCTGCTCGTTGAGCAGCGTCACGTTCAGCGTGACGAGTTTCCGGTATTTCCTGTCCGAATAGACCGTCACCGAGATCGCCGCCTGCTGCGAAGCGGCGTCGAACGTCGCGGGAGCCTTGACCGTCAGCGTCGTCTCTCCGAGCACGGCCGTCCAGCCCGCAGGCGCGTCGATCACCGCCTCGGCGACGTTGTTCTGCACGACCTCGAAGGCCCGGGTCTCCCCGAGGCGGAAAGTCTCGTTGTCGGAAGCCGTCACCGTCAGTCCGAAATCGTCGAAGACGGGAAGCGTGAGCTTCTTGCCGTCGAGCAGTTCGACCGCCAAAAGTCCGGTCGTCGCATCGTAAGTCACCGACTTGAAGGCCGAACTGTAACTGACGACGACCTTGTCGCCCAGCGCGTTGACGGGCCGGCCGTCCTGCAGCAGCGGCGTGTAGGTCACCCCGCCGTCGAGGCTCACGAGCCACTCCCCGTCGGCCGAGACTTTCAGCTGCGGGGTGACGCCCTCGGCGCCGGGCCGGTGGTCGCCGCCCGAAACGGGCCAGGCCGAAACGTACTCTCCGCCGACCTTCAGCCGCTCGGAGGTGGCTCCGCCGTCGAGACTCACGGTCCAGTAGCCCTCGGCGTCGATGCCCATGACGGGAACCAGCGCCTCGATCTTTTCGCCGAGAATGACGGGCAGCCGGGTTCCGTCGCTCAACTCGATCTCGTATCCCTTTGCATTGGATTCGATCCCGACGATGATCGTAGACTCGTCCATCAGTTTGTGGAGCGCCACGATGGAGGTGTTCACGCCGCCGATCTTCGACTCCAGCGCGGCCACCCGGTCGCGCAGGCTCCCGATCTCGTCGCGGATGCCGTCGGTGTCCTCACACGATTGCAGCACGAAGGCCGAAGCCGCTGCAATCCACAGAAACAATTTGTTCATATCCGATTGATTGTTAGTTATTCGTATCATAGGGAACCACGTCGGACAACACGCCCTCGCGGAACCACACGTCGTCGTTGTCGCGCAGCAGCACGGCCAGTTCGCGGCACAGCGCGGCGAACAGCGCGGGATGCTCCTCCGGCGCGAGGTTGTGCAGCTGGTAGGGGTCGGCCGCATCGTCGAACATCAGCACCCTTTCGAGCTTCCCGTCGCGGCCGATGCGCAGCTCCATCGTATGCGTCGCGGTCTTCACGCCGCGCGCCTGGGCGAAGAAGCCCCGGACCAGTCCGTCGGCATCGCGTCCGCCGTCGAGGTTGCGCATGTAGAGCGCGGCGCGCGGACGCGCGGGCTGTACGGCGTCCTGCCGCAGCACGGCCGAGTAGTCGCGGCCCTCGACGCTGGCGGGAATCCGCTCCCCGAGGCCCGCCAGTCCCAGCAGGGTCGGCATGATGTCGGGCGTCGAGAGCAGCAGGTCGTCCACACGGTGCGGAACCCGCCCCGGATAGCGCACCAGGAAGGGAATGTTCAGCGATTCGCGCCAGATCGAGTTCTTGGGGTCGTCGGTCGAATGGCTGGTCATCGTCTCGCCGTGGTCCGAAGCGAAAACCACGATCGTGTTCTCCGTAAGCCCCGCCCTGTCCAGCGCAGCGAGCAGGCGGCCGAACTCACGGTCGATGCCGCTCACGTTGGCGAAATAGTAACGCGCGGCGGCAGCCTTGGCCATCGTCGTGTCGGCGTTGTCGCGCACGAGCAGTTCGGTCAGCGACTTGTCCCTATACAGTTCATATCCCTCCAGGTCGCAGTCGTCGGTCGAAGCGTAGGGCGAATGCGGCGGATTCATGCCGATCATCATCAGGAACGGTTTTCGCGGATTGCGCACGCCGCCCTTGTTCTCGATATAGTCGATGGCTTTCGACACCTCGTGCCGCGGCGACCACTCGTCGACATCGTGGCGGTTGCCTTCGGTATCCCAGTAGTGGGGATGCTTGTGCACGTCGTACGTGCCGTAGGAGTACCAGTGGTTGAATCCGTGGCGGCGTTCGGGCGGGGTGTAGGCGTCCCACTCGGGAACGGCGTCGCTGACGTAGGTCCCCGGACGCTGGGGGTTGTTCTTCGTCGGGAAGTCGGCGTGCAGCTTGCCGATGTAGGCGCAGTCGTAGCCCGCCGCCGAGAAGACGTCGCCGATACATTCGGCGTCCTCGCGCAGCGAACTTTCCGGACGCTCCGACATGCAGTTCAGCACCACGCCGTTCCGCTCGGGATACATGCCCGAAAGCAACATGCCCCGGTGGGGACTGCTCACGGGAAAGTTGCTCACGGCCTCGGTCAGCACCGTGGCTTCGCGGGCGAAGCGGTCGAGGTTGGGCGTGAGGACCGGATCGCCCCTCCACCCCACCTTCGAGGCAAATTCGGCGTCGTTCCAGAACCCCAGCGAAGAGTTGCGGAACTGGTCCGGAAAGACGTAGATCACGTTGGGGCGCTCGGCCGCCGACTGCCCGCAGGCCGTCAGGGCGAGGCCCGCGAACGGAATTGCAATTCTAATTTTCAGCATCGTATCTTATTTCATTTCAATCAGGTTCACTTCGCGCGTCGCGCCTTCGCGGCACGTGAAGGTCAGCGAAGTATTGGCTCCTTCAACGGCAATCCGGCATCCCGGCGTATCGCCCTCCGGCTGCCAGCGGCCGCGGATCACGACCTCCAGCTGCGACGCCCCCGAGGGATTGTCGATCCATTTGCGGGAGTAGACGCTCCGCTCGACGCGCTTGCCGTCGGCGTCGAACACCTCGTCGCCCGGCCCTTCGTAGAAACGCAGGTCGGGGTCCGCAGCGCTCACCGTCAGCCCTTCGCCATCCCCGCCGATCATCACCAGCGAGGGCAGCGAAACGCTTTCCAGCAACCCTTCACCCACCTTGCCGGAGGCGAAGAGCGCATACCCCACCGCACCCGACAGCCTGTCGCGCAGGATGTGCGCCGAGGCGTCGCGGCGCAGCACCTCGTAGGGAAGCTCCCGCGCGTAGCGGGCCGCCTCGCCGTCCGAAGCGTGCACGACCAGCATGTATTCGTACCCGCCGCCGCTGACAACCCCGCTGCCGTGGTCGATCCACGCCGTCGCGAAGTCGTTCTGCGTCGGGGCGTCGGTCTCCTCGTCGAGCGAGCGCTGCAACCGCTTCGTAACGCAGACCTTACCTTCGGGCACGAACCAGACGTTGCGCAGGTTGTCGCGCAGGACGGCGCCGCCCGCGAGTTCGGCCCGGTAAGGGAACTGCGTCACCGCCTCGCCGTTCACAACGAGCGTATCGGAATCCCTCTCCAGGAAATTCTGGAACAGCGTCGTATGCACACCGCCCCCGGCCTTGTTTTCGATGTCGGAACCCATGCAGACGATGCGGTTGCCGAAGAAAAACCACGATTTGCTCGCCCGCAGCGAACCGTTGTATTTGTCGTGCTCGTGGAGTTTCATCGCGAACACCCCGTCGCGGCCCCGGTGGCTGACGCCTCCGGCGAAAGCCTCGTCGGAGAGGAGCATCTCCTCGTAGCCCGAGCAGGTGTCGACGTTCCGGATGTCGGCCTTCATCCGCTCCATCGGGATTTCGAGCGCCGTCGTTCCGGGAATGTGCCGCCAGTCCCAGCCCTCCTGCCGGAACCCGCTGCCGAAGGCGCTCACGGGATCGCCGTCACCGAGCAGCTGCATGCTGCCGTGCGTCAGGTAGCGGCCGTAGTGGTTGGCTCCCTGGTAAATCTCCGCCGACCAGAGGTAGCGGCTGTGGCCCGCGACGGTCACCAGCCAGTCGGCGCGCCGGTGCGACACCGAGGCATTGTAGCCGTAGACGCGGTTCCCCGCAGGCGAAAGTTCGGGTGCGAAGCCCTTTTCGGCGAACAGCCGCGTGTAGGCGTCGTCGCCTTTGGCCACGCGCAGATAGGCGGCGGCCAGTTCCGGGTCGATCTCCCCGCTGCCGTCGGGCGTACCCGCAACGGCCAGCCGGGCAAAGTGCCACGGAACCAGTTCTCCGCGGCCGTCGGGATGACGCCCCGAAAGGGCCAGCGGGAACGACCGCAGGTTGCAGTAGAAACGCATTTCGAGCAACGCGCGTTTCAGGACGGCATGACTCTCGGCGCTCACCGCGAACTGCGTCTTCGACAACAGCCACACGGCGTTCACAGCCCCGCCGCTGAATCCGTCGACGGCATAGGCCGGGTAGTGGTGGCGGTGGTGGAAGACCGTGCCGTCGCTCTTGAAGCAGGGTCCGGTCCCCTCGGTGACCTTATAGCCGTTGTCGACCCAGCGGGAGAAGGCCTCCAGCCAGGCCGCTTTCGCCGGGGTGTCCGGGAGCATCACGATGCTCGCCAGACGACCGATGAGCGAGGTATTGAACGCGTCGATGTCCATGCCCGGCTCCGTCGGCGGGAGTTTCACCTCGCCCACGCCCGAGAACCACTCCATGGCCTGCTGCACCTCGTGTTCCAGCCCGGCACGGAGCAGCACGTCGCGCATCACCACGGGGGCCGTATAGAAGTTGCGCATGCTGTAACCCAGGTGGTGCAGGGTCCCCAGTGCACTTCCGGCGGCAAAACCCTGATCGAGCAGATGCCGCGTCAGCAGCACATACATCCGTTCCAGTTCCGCCCGCTCGGCGGCGTCCGCGGCGGCATCGTGGGCCACGGCGACCTGGAACATGAAGTCGTTGTATTTGCGCAGCGTCTGGTCGTTGTCGTTGAAAAGTTTGCCGATGTCGGGATGGCCCAGATTAATATAGGTCTCGGCATAGCGCACGAACCAGATCGGCTTGCCCCGGACCGTTCCGTCGGGATTCTCCGCAATGCCGTATGCGTCGAAGCGTTTGCGCAGGGCCTTCATCGCCATCGGCTTCCGGCCTTCGAGCAGCAGTTCGCGCAGGCGCGCCCCGACGGTCGCCATGTCGCGCCTCTCGGCCTCGCCGATCGAGGCTGCGACCGCAGGCATCGGGTTGCGCCACGACTGCAGCAGAATGAGCCAGTGGCTCGTAGTCGCGGCATTGATGAACGGCGCCTGGAAATCGGCCGTATGATGCCGCACGTCCTGGAATGAGGAGAGAATCAGGTGGTCGAAGTACAACTCGCCCCGTTTGACGCCCTCCGCCGTGACGACCAGCTCGTCCATCCCCTCCTCGGGCCTGCCCTGCATGTCGCGGTCGAAGGCCACCCACGCCCCGCGCCAGCCGGTGAACTCCAGGCCGTAGTCGAACCATGCGCAGGTGCGCCCCTCCTTGCGGAACTCGAAACGCAGTTTCCCGTCGAGCGCCTTCGGGGCATAGACCCAGAATACGAAGGTCGAAACGGAGGTCTCCCTGGGATTGGGATTTTCCGACAGGTAGCCCACCGGGGATTCGATGCGCACCTGGGCGCCCTCCCGCGACCATTGCCAGCGGAGCGCGTGCGCGCCGTGCTTGTAATGGTCGCCCGAGACGGACAGCGACGAGCCTTTCGACGCCGTAAAAGGCGCCGCAGACTCCTCGAACGAAAGAATCCGCGCATCGGCGACCTCCCGCACCGACTGCGCCGGTGCGGCCAGCGGCCACACCGACGCAGCGGCGAGAAACAACAGTTTATACATGGACATTCGGTTTAAAACAAAGGTTCCCCCGCCTCCACGCGGGCCTTGCGGATCAGCGCCTCAAGGAAATAGTAGTCGGCGTAGTTCAGCGGCACGTCGATATTGCTGCCGTGCGGAATGCTGCCCACGGAGTGCATCAGCAGAAAGCCGCCGTTGCCGCCCACCGGAGCGCGGTAGGCCGGCGACGAAAGCGATTCGACGATCCTGTCGGCCTTTTGCTTATACAGTTCGTCACCCGTATAGGTGTACATTTCATAGAACGCCGAGGCGATGATGGCCGCCGTCGAGACGTCGCGCGGCTCATTCGGGATGTTCGGTGCGTCGTAGTCCCAGTAGGGAACCAGATCGGCGGGCATGTTCTTATCGTCGAGCATGAAACCGGCCACCTTCTGCGCATGGTCGAGGTAGCGTTTGTCACCTGTGTAACGGTAGCAGGTCGTATAGCCGTAGACGGCCCATGCCTGCCCGCGCGCCCACGCCGAGTCGTCGGCATACCCCTGCGCCGTGCAGCGTCCGCGCACGCCGCCCGTCGTCAGATCGTAGTCCACGACGTGATAACAGCTGTAATCGTCGCGGAAGTGCTCCTTCATCGTACGGTCGGCATGCTTCACCGCAATATTATAATAGGTGCTGTCGCCCGAGAACTCCGTGGCCTTGAACATCAGTTCGAGATTCATCATGTTGTCGATGATCACCGGGCACTGCCAGCCGCGTTCGCCCTGCCAGCCCCGGTCGGCGTCCCACGACTGGATGACGCCCGGAACCGGGCGGAAACGCGTCGCGAGCGATTTGGCCGTCTGGACGATCACGCCCTCGTAGCCGGGAACGTTTTTCAGCCGCAGGCCGTTGCCGTAGCTGTCGTAGATCATGAAACCCACGTCGTGATGCCATTGCAGATACTGCACCGAGTCGAGAATCTCGGTATGCTTCCGCGCACGTGCGGCCCACGTCTCGTCGCCCGTCAGTTCGTACATGTACCACAGCGTCCCGGCGAAGAAACCGCTCACCCAGTCGTCGACGGGCACGTAGTCGATCCGCCCGTTCTTCCAGGTCGAGGGGATGCGGATCACACCGCCCGTCTCGCTCGAATCGGCCAGCATACCGATCTGTTTTTCGGCGACGGCGATGTTTTCGTCGATGATCGAAGCGCGCTTCGAAGGCTGCGAGCAGGCAGCAGCTCCTGCCAGGAGGAGCGCGGCGGTCGCATATTTAAATAAGATCTTCATAAGTAGGTAATTAACGTAATTATTTTGGTAAACCAAACCGGCTTTTCGCACAAAGATAAAGCATTTTTCGGACTTGCAGCATATTTTAATAAACTTTTCCGATGAAACTAAAATTTTTATTATTTTCCTCCGTTAATATTTTGGTTATCCAATTTCTTTGTTTAAATTTGACCAAATATGAATCTATGAAAAACATGTTAAAATACGTTGTGCCAGCGATTTTGGGGTTGTTCGCCACCCTTTGGAACCAGACCGCCGCAGCGGCGATCGATGCCAAAATCAGTTTCGAAACGGAAATTCCCAAGGCTTTCGTATGCGGCGAAAACAGCACGGCCGAATCGAGCGATCTCCACTACAAGGACGGGACCCGCTCGCTGCGCTGGTCGTGGAGCGCCCCGTCGACGCTCCGCTTCAACGATTTCGGACAGCTGATGCGCTCGTTCCGGGTCAAGGGCGCGGGCATCATGCTCTGGATCTACAACCCCAAGGCCGCCGACGCCGACATGCGGTTCTCGTTCGAGACCCCCACCGGCGAAGTTCCCTACCGGTTCGATTTCCACATGGACTTCACGGGCTGGCGCGCCTGCTGGATCAAGTACAACGACATGCCGGGCGACCACGCCTCGCAGCAGGTTTCGCGCCTCGTCATCTCGACGCCCGCCGGGGTCGAAAGCGGCGAGCTGTTCCTCGACCGTCTGACCTTCTCCGAGGTCAAGCTCCACGACCAGATCACCCCCGACAAGCAGATTCCGGACAACAACTGCAACCTCAAACGCGAGCTGTGGCACTGGGCGCGTCTCTGGGAGTGGGAGCAGTACGAATACGACGAGCCGCTGCGCGACGTCACGCCCGCGGAAAAGGCCCAGCTCGACGCCGTGAAATCGCGCATCGAAAGCATCGTCGCAGCCAACATGTCGAGCGCCAATTACATCAACGGCACGATCATCCCGCGCGCGCTGGAGACCTTCGGGAAAGCTGCGATCCGCCGCACCGGCGACGGCGGCATCATCGGCGCCCCACTGCTCTCGAACGACGAGTGCAACCGCCCGAAAGGCGAACTGCGCCTGGACGACATCGAGAACATGCTCAACGCCTTCGCGCTGAACAGCCACATCAACAAAGATTCGAAATACGACGACGATTTCTTTCTCGTGATGGACCACGCCATCGACCAGGGCTTCGCCTTCGGCCACGGCAACGGAACCAACCACCACTACGGCTACAACGTGCGCAAGATCTACGACGCCATGTGGCTCATGCGCGACAAGATCGCCGCACGCGGCAAGACCGACGAATACGTCAAGGTGCTGGCCTACTGGAGCGGCCTGGCGGAGACCCGCAAACCCTACGTCTACGGCCGCGACGAGCTGCTCGACTCGTGGCACACGCTGCTGATCCCCAAGCTCATCAGCGCATTGATGCTGCCCTCGGAAGCCGAGCAGTACCGCGCCATGAAGGGCCTCGGCGTATGGCTCTCGGGGAGCCTCGGCTTCACGCCGGGCACCATCGGCGGCATCAAGCCCGACGGCACGACCTTCCACCACGGCGGCTTCTACCCCGCCTATTCGACCGGCGCGTTCGCCATGATCGGCTACTGGTGCAAGGCCACGCGCGGGACCGACTTCATCCTCTCGGAACAGGCGCGCCGCAACTTCAAGCTGGCGCTGATGTCGATGGCCAACTACACCGACCTGCGCGACTGGGGACTCGGTCTCGCCGGCCGCCACCCCTTCGGCAAGAACGGCCGCATCCCCGACGCCGACGTCAACGCCTTCGGCTACCTCGCGGCACTGGGCGACCTGACGGGCAGCGGCAAGGGCGCGGACCCCGAACTGGCGGGCGCCTACCTGCGTCTGAAAGGCACGGACAAGGAGCTGAACAGCCTCTTCAAGAAGGAGGGCATTTCGGCGGGTCCCACGCCCTCGGGTTTCTTCGTCTATAACTACGGCGCCGCGGGCATCCACCGCCGCGGCGACTGGATGGTGACGCTCAAGGCCTACAACTCGGACGTCTGGGGTTCGGAGATCTACACCCGCGACAACCGCTACGGACGCTACCAGAGCTACGGCTCGGCCCCGATCATCGGCTCGGGCAACCCCGTCTCGGCCGCCGCGAGCGGATTCGTGCAGGACGGCTGGGACTGGAACCGCGTGCCGGGCGCCACGACCATCCACCTGCCCTACCCCGAACTGGAAAGCCCGCTGCCGGGGACGCTCATGGAGCGCAACCCCGAACGCTTCTCGGGCGCCTCGTCGCTCGAAGGCCGCAACGGTGTGCTGGCGTTCCAGTTCGTCGAAAGGGACCGCAAGAACTTCACCCCCGGGGCCACGGCGCACAAGTCGGTCTTCTGCTTCGACAACCGGATGGTCTTCCTCGGCAGCGGCATCGACAACGATAATCAGGCATATCCCACCGAAACGACGCTTTTCCAGCTGCGGATGGACAGTCCGGGCGAACAGCTCGAAGTCGACGGCGAGATCTACGACGCCTTCCCGCTCAACCTCTCGAAGGGCGGCGAGCGGCTGGCGCTCTCCGACACGAAGGGCAATTTCTACGTGGTGAAAAACGCCGCGGCGGTGAACATCCTCAAGCAGGAGCAGACCTCGCCCAACGACAAGACCCGCGCACCTCAGACGGGCAACTTCGCCACGGCTTACATCGACCACGGCCGCGCCCCCAAGCAGGCCGGATACGAATATGCGGTCTACATCCAGCCCACGAACAAGGAGATCACGCGCGTGATCAAGAAAGACAGCTACGAAGTGCTGCGCCGGGACAACACGGCCCACGTCGTGAAGGACCTCGCCACGGGCATCACGGGCTACGTCTGCTTCGGGGAATACACGGGCCAGGGGCTTGTGCGCAAGGCGACCGGGGAGTCGATCGTCATGGAGCGCACCGACGCGGACGGACAGGTCGTGATGAGCGTCTGCACGCCCGACCTCGGCCTCACGGAGAAAACCTACACCACGCGCCAGGAGAGCCGGCCCGTCGAAAAAGAGGTGCTTTTGGACGGCGCATGGGAGCTTGCCGCACAATATCCGGGCGTGGAAGCCGTTTCCCACGATACCGGAACGCTGCTGAAGATAACCTGCCGCCACGGACAGCCCGTGGAGTTCCGGCTCAAGAAGAAATAACCATTTTTACCCACAACCTGATTTAATTTATGAAAAAAGCACTTAAACGCATGGCCGCGGCAGCGCTGGTGACCCTATCGGTACTCCGGGGGGGGGAAGCCTTTGCGCAGAACGCCGTGGACGGACGCGTGGTTGACGCCAACGGTGCACCGCTGGTGGGCGTGACCGTCCTGATCAAGGGAACGCAGTCGGGAACGGCCACGGGCGCCAACGGCAGCTACTCGATCAAGGTCCGGGAGGACCAGACGCTGGTCTTCTCCTACCTGGGTTACACGACCGTCGAGGAGTATGTCGGCAAACGCACGGCGATCAACGTCAAGATGACCGAAGAAGCCTCGCAGATCGGCGCCGTGGAGATCGTCAACATCGGCTACGGAACCACTACGCGGCGCGACCTCACCGGATCGGTGGCCAAGGCCGACCTGGGAACGATGATGAAGGCCAACGTCACCAACTTCGACCAGGCGCTGGGCGGACGCATCGCCGGCGTGGTCGTCACCACGGGCGACGGCTCGCTGGGCGCCGAAGCCAATATCACCATCCGCGGAAACAACTCGCTCACGCAGAGCAACGCCCCGCTCTACATCATCGACGGATTCCCGTCCGAAGGGTCGTTCGCCGCGTCGATCAACCCCGCGGACATCGAGTCGATCGACGTGCTGAAAGACGCTTCGGCGACCGCCATCTACGGAGCGCGCGGAGCCAACGGCGTCATCGTGATCAACACCAAGCGCGGCAACGAGGGCAAGCCCACGGTGAACTTCAGCGCCTCGTTCTCCCTGAACAAGATCGCCAACAAGGCCGACCTGATGGGTTCCTACGAGTTCGTCCGGCTTCAGAGCGAACTGATCAGCGAGGACACGATGAACAAAAGCTATTTCAGCGAAGGGCTGACGCTCGACGACTACCGCACCATCCCGGGCATCGACTGGCAGGATCAGCTCTACCGCACGGCTTTCCAGCAGAACTACAACGTTTCGCTCTCGGGCGGCAACAAGGAGGGCCTGCGCTACAACGTGGGCTTCTCGGCGCTCGACCAGGACGGCATCATCATCCGTTCGAACTTCCAGCGTTACCAGGGCAAGGCCAACTTCACGCTGCCCATCTCGAAAAAACTCACGCTGAACGCCAACGCCAACTATTCGCGCACGGCGACCAACGGCGTGACCCCCACCACGGCGCAGACCACCTCGTCGTCGTCGGGCTGGCTGATGTACTCGGTCTGGGGCTACCGCCCCGTAACGCCTCCCGGGCAGGACATCCTCGACTCGATGCTCGACGAAGCCGTAGACGGATCGAACGACTACCGTTTCAACCCGGTGAAGACCGCCAAGAACGAATACCGCAAGACGCTGGTGGACTACCTCAACGCCAACATGGCGCTGACGTGGAAGATCACCCCCGACCTGACGTTCAAGACCACGGGCGGCTACGTCCTGAACAAACGCCGCCGCGAGGAGTTCAACGGCAGCGAAACCTACACGGGCTACGCCGGCTCGCCCAGCGGCAAGGGCGTCAACGGCGCCATCTACTGGACCGACCAGACGAGCTGGTCGAACGAAAACACGCTCAACTACAAGAAGCGTGTCGGGCGCAGCCACAACCTCGACCTGATGGCGGGACTCTCGCTCCAGGGACAGAAGAACACCTACGACGGCGTTGCGTCGACGCAGATCACCTCCGAGGAGCTGGGCATCGCGGGCATCCACACGGGCAACTACCAGAAGGTCCAGAGCAACTACTACGACTGGCGGATGATGTCGGCCTTCCTGCGCGCCAACTACAACTTCCGCTACAAATACTACTTCACCTTCTCGTTCCGCGCCGACGGCTCGTCGAAATTCCCCTCCGACAACCGCTGGGGCTACTTCCCCTCGGCCGGCCTTTCGTGGAACTTCAACCGCGAGAACCTGCTGAAGATGAGCGACTGGATGAGCAACGGCAAACTGCGCCTCTCGTGGGGCCTGACAGGTAACAACCGCACGCAGACCCCCTACGACTTCTACTCGCAGATCACCGTCAACCCGGGTTCGGGCAGCTCGCTCGACTACGTGTTCGGCGGCGAGCGCGTGCCGGGCTACTACGTCTCGAACATGGCCAACGAACGGCTCAAGTGGGAGACCACCGAGCAGTGGAACGCGGGTCTCGACCTCGGGTTCTTCGAGGACCGCATCAAGGTGACGGCCGACTGGTACGACAAGGTGACGCGCGACCTGCTGCTCTACGCCCTGCTGCCCGCCTCGTCGGGCTTCGAGCAGGGGATGCTCAACATCGGCAAGATCCGCAACCGCGGCTTCGAGCTGACGCTCGAGACGGTGAACGTCAAGACCCGTCAGTTCCAGTGGTCCACGTCGTTCAACATCGCCTTCAACCGCAACCGGATCCTCGGGCTGGTCGACGGACAGAACACGCTCCAGAGTTCCGTATCGTGGGAGACGCGCTTCAACTCGCAGTTCCCCTACATCTCGCAGGTGGGCAAGCCCACGGGCATGATGTACGGCTTCATCTACGACGGGACCTACAAGGCCGAGGATTTCGACGACAAGGGCAACCTCGTCAGCGGCGTTCCCTCGTTCAAGGGCAACACGATGCAGCCGGGCGACATGAAATACCGCGACATGAACGGCGACGGGGTCATCGACGACTACGACCGCACGATCATCGGCTGCGGACAGCCCCTCAACACGGGCGGCTTCGGCAACAACTTCAACTGGAAGAATTTCGACCTGAACATCTTCTTCGCATGGAGCTACGGCAACGACGTATTGAACGCCAACCGGCTGGTCTTCGAGTCGGGCTGGAAGAGCCAGACCAACCAGCTGGCCTCCTACGCCAACCGCTGGTCGCCGGAGAATCCCACGTCGAACATTCCGCGCGTAAACGCCGTCGGCCGCGAGGAGTACTCGTCGCGCGTCATCGAGGACGGCTCGTTCCTGCGGCTGAAAAACGTCTCGCTGGGCTACACGCTGCCGAGCCGTTCGCTGCGCAAGGCGGGCATCAGCCAGATGCGCGTCTACGTCTCGGCCGACAACATCTGGACCCTGACGGGTTACAGCGGTCCCGACCCCGAGGTATCGACCCGCAATTCGGTGCTGACGCCCGGGTTCGACTGGTCGGCATATCCCCGCGCATTCGGCTTCACGGCCGGCGTAAACCTCACATTCTAACGGTTTAAACGCAACATTACGCCATGAAAATCAAAAGCATATTGAAACTGGGAACGCTGGCGCTGCTCACCGCGGCCCTCCCGGCGTGCAGCTTCCTCGACACCGATCCGCAGATCATCCCCGGCGAAGGCTACTACAACAGCGAACAAAAGCTGATCTACGGTCTGGCGGGCGTCTACGGCGTGCTGAACAGCGAAGCGCTCTACGGCAACTACTACTCGCTGCAAATCGCCAACGCGGACGACCTCTGCTACTTCAACAACTACAACAACAGCGAATCGCGTCCCGACCGCTACAACCACAGCGCCGGCACGGCGGCGATCTACGACGCCTGGTCGAAACTCTACGAGGGCATCAAGAACGCCAACCGCTACATCGAGGCCGTCGAAAAGACGGAGATCGACCCCGAGAAACTTTCGGTGGGCATCGAACTTTACATCGCCGAAGCGCGGTTCCTGCGCGCCTATTACCACTTCCTGCTGGCGCAGGCGTGGGGCGACGTGCCCCTGCGCGTCAAGGCGACCACCTCGCCCAACCCCAACGACGTGCAGATGGCCGCAACGCCGCAGGAGCAGGTGCTCAAATGGTGCGCCGACGAGATCGAAGCCACGATTCCCGACCTCTACGAGCCCATCGACAACACCCCCTCGCGCGTCAGCCAGACCGTCGCCCAGGGCATCCTGGCCCGCGTCTACCTCTTCATGGCCGGCGAGAGCGTCAAGCAGATCGACGGACTGGACAAGAAGGAGATGTACCGCCGCGCCGCCTACTGGGCCAACGAGGTGATCTCCTCGCACAAGCACGACCTGAACGAGAGCTACGAGGAGGTCTTCATCAACATGATCCGCGACCAGTACGACACGCAGTACCACGAGTCGATGTGGGAGGCCGAATTCCTCGGCGACCGCACCAGCGCGACCGACTGGACTAACGGCCGCATCGGCGACCTGATCGGCCTGCGCTCGCAGTCGGGAACGACCAACTACTCGGAGTGGGCCTGCAACTACTCCTACGGCTATTACAACGGCTCCTACACCCTCTGGCAGCTCTACTGGGAGAACGACCGCACGGCCGACGAAACGGGCAGCGCCACGGTCATCGACAAGCGGCTGACGTGGAACCTGCCGGGCTACAACTACCGCGGGATGAACAACCAGAAAATCTCCTACAAGAACAAGGAGGGCGAGACCGTGACGCGCTACCTGCAACAGACGCAGAGCATGTTCAAGACGCCGTGGGTCTACAACAACAGTTTCGCCATGCCCGACATCGAAGGACTGGACCAGACGATCGAGGACGCGTTCGACCCCGCCGATCTGGTTTACGACCCGACGGTGATGTGCGCCGTCCGCAATGCCGGCAAATGGCGCCGTGAGACGGTCTACGAGAAACAGATGTCGGCCAAGAGCCTCTACACGACGATCAACTTCCCGATCCTTCGCTATGCCGACGTGCTGCTGATGTACGCCGAGGCGATCAACGAATACGCCGGGGCGCCGGACGACCAGGCCAAGGAGGCCGTCCGGGAAATCCGCCGCCGCGCGGGCGTCAAGACCGACGAGAGCCTGCTCGGCGACTACCGTTCGTTCCGCGACCTGGTGCGCAACGAACGCGGACGCGAACTGGCCTTCGAGGGGCTTCGCAAGTGGGACCTGATCCGCTGGGGCACGTTCGTCGAGCAGATGCACAACGCCGGAACCAACCAGCCGACGGAGAACAAGTACCGCAACGTCAGCTATACGAACTATGCGTCGGCGAACTACGCCAACGTGACGGCACGCCACATCTACCTCCCGATTCCGACCAAGGAGCTGGCGGTGAACCATGCGCTCAGACAGAACCCTTTATGGTAAAACGCTTAATTGCAGAGCATACGATGAATACGAAACGAATCACATACCTCGCGGCGACGCTGGCCCTCGCAACCGCGGCGGCCTCGTGCGAGCACGAAGAGATCTACGAGCCGCTGGAGTTCTCGGTACAGCTGGCGCCGACGAACACCTACCGCACGGGCGACCCGGTGGTCTTCAACTTCGGCGGCAACGCCGACTTCATCACCGTCTGGACAGGCGACCCGGGACACGAGTACAAGCACCGCAACCGCACGAAGGTCGACATCGCCGACATCGAGTCGTGCGAACTGGAGATCGAGATCAGCCAGCAGTACGGCACGCTGAACAATCTCGATCTGTTTGCGGGCAACAAATTCGCGGGACTGAACGGCAGCGATGCCGCCACCGACCGCCCCGTGGTCGAAGCCATTGCGGCGAACGACTGCACCGACTGGACCAAACTGGAGTTCACGCCGAACAATGCGAACAAGTTCGAAACCTACACCTACGACATCACCCGGTTCGCCGACAGTTTTTCGTGGGGCATGCACCTTTTCTATCCGGACCCCAAGACCACGATGCGCACCTATCGGATCAACCCGAAGATCACGGTCAAGTTCAAGGGCCACGACACGCAGGTGTACAACTACCCGGACATGGAATTCGTCCCCTTCTCGCTGGCTTCGCAGCACGCCGACGACCCCTATATCCACAACGTATCGGGCAACGGCAACCTGAAATTCCAGGGCCAGCCGGGATCGAACAACACCGCCAATATCGTCTTCCAGGGCTTCAGCGCCGGGGCCTTCCCCGAAATCGACCAGTGGGCTTTCATGCAGCCCGTCGCGCTCAACACGATCTCGCCCGACACGGGCCAGAACATCAAGGGCGTGACCGACGACCTGCCGAGCTACTCGTACATCTACACCGAGCCGGGAACCTACACGGTGACCTTCATCGTCGCCGGCGGCAACTACCAGGGACAGTCGGCGCCCGCTCCCTACGAGGTGACTTTCACGGTGATCGACCCGATCGAATAACCCGTCCGAAAGCTTTCGCAAGCCCGCCCTTCCGCAAGAAAGGCGGGCTTTTTCACAACATCGGGTTGCATTTCTGCGTTCTTTTCAGTAACTTTGGAGGTGAAACTTAACCTTTAACAACCAAAACCGAAACAACCTCATCGTATGAAGGCTGAATTACAGGAAATAGCGTCGCAGTTCGCGCTGGAAGGCGCCATCACGGCAATCGACTCGCTGGGCGAGGGATTTATCAACGACACGTTCATCGTCCGCACGGCAGGCGATGCGCCGGATTACATCCTCCAGCGCAAAAACAAGAACATCTTTCCCGACGTTCCGGCCATGATGGAGAACATCCGCAAAGTGACGGATCACATCCGCCGCCGCGTCGCAGCCGCCGGAGGCGACCCCAAACGCGAGGCGATGACGGTCGTCGCGACCCACGACGGGAAACTCTGCCACGTGGACGCGCAGGGCGAATACTGGGCCGTTTCGGTTTTCATCGGCGACACGATCGCCTACAACAAGGCCGACTCCCCGGAACTGGCCCGCAAGGGCGGCGAGGGCATCGGCAAGTTCCAGGCCCAGCTGGCGGACTTCACCGAGCCGCTGGCCGAGACGATCAAGGGCTTCCACAACATCCGCCACCGCTTCGTGCAGTGGGACGAGGCGCTGCGCCGCGACGCCGCGGGCCGCGTTAAGGATTTGAAAGAGGAGATCGGCTGGATCGAATCGCGCCGCGACGAGATGCTCGCCTTCTGGTCGAAGGTCGAGGACGGCACGATCCCCACGCGCGTGACCCACAACGACACGAAGATCAACAACATCCTCTTCGACAAGCAGGGCGAGGTGCTGTGCGCCATCGACCTCGACACGGTGATGAACTCCACGTCGCTCAACGATTTCGGCGACGCCATCCGCTCCTACACCAACACGGGCGACGAAGACGACCGCGACCTTTCGCGCGTCGGCATGTCCCTCGAAATGTTCCGCGCCTATACCGAAGGCTATCTGTCGCAGCGGGCCGGACAGCTCAACCAGGCCGAAATCGACCACCTGGCCTTCTCGGCCCGTTACATCACCTTCGAACAAGTGCTGCGCTTTTTAATGGACTACATCGACGGCGACACCTATTACAAGACGAAATACCCCGAGCACAACCTCGTGCGCACACACGCCCAGTACAAGCTGCTGCAAAGCATGGAAGAGCAGTACGGCACGATGTGTGAAATCGTACGGGAAACCGTCGCCAAATACAAATAAGGAATGGAAATTCGCAAGATAGCAGGCATCAAGCCCGACGACCGGGCCGCCGTGGACGAGGCATTCGCCGGGATCGAACCCCGACCGGTGGCGTGCTGCAACTGGCCCGCGGAATTTCCCTATGCCCCGGAAGTCAGCTTCCGGATGTTCCATACGGGCGACTGGCTGATGCTGCGCTTCGACGTTGCCGAACGCTACACGGCGGCGCTCGTCACGGAGGACAACGGCGAGGTGTGGACCGACTCGTGCGCGGAGTTCTTCATCGCGCCCGACGAGGGGATGTACTACAACTTCGAAACCACCTGCATCGGGCGGATGCTCCTCGGGGCACGCAAGTCGCGGACCGAGGCCGAACACGCCTCGCCCGAGGTGCTGGCAGGCGTGAAACGCTACACGACGCTTCCCGGCGAGCCTTTCGCCGAGCGCGAGGGCGACAACCGCTGGTCGCTCACGCTGGCCATCCCCCCGCAGGCGCTTTTCCGCCACGGACTGACCGACTGGAGCGGCCTCAAGGCCCGCATGAACCTCTACAAGTGCGGCGACAACCTCTCGCACCCCCATTTCCTCTCGTGGCGGCCGATCCAAACGGAGAAGCCCGATTTCCACCGTCCCGAGTTTTTCGAGCGGGTGACGTTTGAGAAGTAGAAAAAGACTAAAACAATATCGAATCATGAACAACAAGTATTCACTCCCCAAAGACGGCGGTCTGATTTCCGAATCGGCTCCGCGCGACATCATCCATCGTTACGAGAAGATCCACACCAAGGTCTACGAAAACGAGTACGAAGGTGTGCAGTACGTCGCCGACAACATCGTCAAGGCGATCCGCATGTACAACGAAATCCACTGCTCGAACGAGGTCTACGAGGAGTCGCAGCCTTTCGTGCTGGGCCTCACCACGGGCCGCACGCCGCTGGGTCTCTACCGCGAGTTGGTCAAACGCCACCAGGAGGGGCAGATCAGCTTCCGGAACGTCGCCGTTTACAGCCTCGACGAGTTCTACCCTATCCGATCGACCGAACAGCAGAGCCGCAACTACCGCATCCACGAGGAGTTCCTCAACCACATCGACATCCTGCCCGAGAACGTGCACATCCCCGACGGTACGGTCCCCGAGGACCGCGTTTCGGAATACTGCGCTTCGTACGACCACTCGGTGCGCCGCATCGACCTGATGATCATCGGCGTCGGCGAGGACGGCCAGATCGGCTTCAACGAGCCGGGGTCCTACTCCCGGTCGCGCACGCGGCTGGTGCAGCTGACCTACAACACCCGCAAAATCCAGTCGGGCGCTTTCTTCGGGCTGGAGAACACGCCCAAGATGGCGATCACGATGGGCATCGACACGATCATGCGCGCCAACCGCATCATCCTGATGGCCTGGGGCGAGGAGAAGGCCCACATCGTCCAGCGGGTCGTCGAGGGCGAGATCACGGATCAGGTTCCCGCCTCGTACCTGCAGGCGCACCAGAACATCGAGGTGGTGATCGACGACAACGCCGCGCAGCTGCTCACCCGCGAGCAGACGCCGTGGATGGTGGGTCCCTGCGAGTGGACGCCGAAATTCGTCCGCAAGGCCGTGGTATGGCTCTGCGGCGTGGTGAAGAAGCCCATCCTGAAACTCACCTATAAGGATTACATCGAAAATTCGCTGGGCGAACTGCTCGAACAGGGCCGCGCCTACGACCAGATCAACATCGACGTCTTCAACGACCTCCAGCACACCATCACGGGCTGGCCGGGCGGCAAGCCCAACGCCGACGACTCGACGCGCCCCGTGCCTTCGTCGCCCTTCCCCAAACGGGTGATCGTCTTCTCGCCGCATCCCGACGACGACGTGATCTCGATGGGCGGTACGTTCATCCGCCTCGTACAGCAGGGACACGACGTACACGTGGCCTACGAAACCTCGGGCAACGTGGCCGTGCACGACGACGTGGTGCTGCAAAACATCGACACGGCGCGCGAGCTGGGCTACGGCAACCACTACGCCGAGGTCGAGAAGATCATCGCCGGCAAGAAGAAGGGCGAACCCGAGCCGCGTCCGCTGCTCGACCTGAAGGGCGCCATCCGCCGCGCCGAAGCACGTGCCGCCGTGCGCTCGTTCGGTCTGAACCCCGACACCAACGCCCACTTCCTCAACCTGCCGTTCTACGAAACGGGCGGCATCAAGAAGGGCCAGCTCACGGAGAAGGACATCGAAATCATCGTCAATCTGCTGCGCGAGATCAAGCCTCACCAGATCTACGCTGCCGGCGACCTTGCCGACCCCCACGGCACGCACCGTACGGCCATGGAAGCCATTCTGGGAGCCCTCGAAGTCGTGAAGGACGACGAGTGGCTGAAGGAGTGCCACCTGTGGCTCTACCGCGGCGCCTGGATGGAGTGGGACCTCGGTATGGTGGACATGGCCGTGCCCCTGTCGCCCGACGAGCTGATCATGAAGCGCCACGCCATCTACCGCCACCTCTCGCAGAAGGACATCATGCCCTTCCCGGGCAGCGACCCCCGCGAGTTCTGGCAGCGGGCCGAGGAGCGCACGCAGAACACCGCAAGACTCTACGACCAGCTCGGCATGGCCGAATACCAGGCTATCGAGGTATTTGTAAAGATGTTTTAGAAACATCTTTACAAATGCCAAAACATAAAAAACAAAACACACCATCCCATGCGCTTAATCATTGAAAATACCCCGCAGCAGGTAGCCCAGTGGGCCGCCAATTACATCATCGCCCAGATCAAGAACAAGGAGCAGCATACCTCCTCGCCCTTCGTGCTGGGCCTGCCTACCGGCTCGACCCCGCTGGAGACCTACAAAGAGCTGATCCGCCGCCACAAAACGGGCGAAGTGTCGTTCAAGAACGTCATCACGTTCAACATGGACGAGTACGTGGGTCTCCCCGAGGAGCATCCCGAAAGCTACCACTCGTTCATGTGGAACAACTTCTTCAAGCACGTCGACATCAAGCCCGAGAACGTCAACATTCTCGACGGCAACGCCGACGACCTGGCCAAGGAGTGCGCCGACTACGAGGCCCGCATCGTCGAGGCCGGAGGCATCGACCTCTTCATGGGCGGCGTGGGCGAAGACGGGCACATCGCCTTCAACGAGCCGTTCTCGTCGCTCAACTCCCGCACGCGCCTCAAGACGCTGACGCAGGACACGATCCAGGTCAACGCCCGGTTCTTCGGCGGCGACATCTCGCTCGTGCCGAAAACCGCGCTGACGGTCGGCGTGGGCACGGTGCTGTCGGCCAAGAAGGTGCTGATTCTCGCCACGGGCCACAAGAAAGCCCGCGCGGTGCGCCACGGCGTCGAAGGCTCCTACAACCATCAGTGGACCATCTCGGCCCTCCAGGTGCACCCCAACGGCATCCTGGTCTGCGACGATCCGGCCGCCGAGGAGCTGCGCGTGGCCACCTACCGCTACTTCAAGGACATCGAGCGCGAAAACCTGATCTCGAAATAAGCGCATTCCCGGTACGAAAAAATCCCGCAGGGCCTGCCCTGCGGGATTTTTTGCTTCCATAGCCCGGATAAAGAACTCCCGGCGTCATTTTACGGCCGGATTATTTGCCGAATGCCGGAAAAATTTTATCTTTGTAGAGCATTGCTTATACGGGAAAATCGTGGGAGCGTCACTCAAAGACATAGCCTGCAAACTCAACCTCTCGAAGACGACCGTTTCATGGGTCCTCTCGGGGCAGGGCGACAAAAAAGGGATCAGCGCGGAGACGCAGAGCCGCGTGCTGGCCTGCGCCCGCTCCCTGGCATACGAACCCAACCTGCTGGCCCGAAGCCTCAACACGGGCGTATCGAAAACCATCGGACTGATCCTGCCCTCGATTTCGGACACCTTCTTCGCCCACATCGCCGACCGGATCGAGTCGGAAGCCGAGCAGGAAGGCTACTCGCTGATGATCGCCGGTTCGAACTCCGAAACCGAGCGGGAAAACGCCCTGATACGGCTTTTCCGGTCGAAGAAGGTCGACGGCATCATCATCGCCCCGGCCGACGCTTCGGGACGCGAGGTCGACCGTCTTACAGAGAGCGGCTGCCCGGTCGTGCTGTTCGACCGCTGCCTCGCGAAAACGGATGCCGGCTGCGTGGTGATCGACAACGAGGCGGGCAGCCATGCGCTGGTCCGCCATCTCACGGCCCGGGGATTCCGCAAAATCGCCATCATCACGACCTTTCCCCACCTCCCGACGATGGAGCTGCGGCACAGGGGCTATCTCCGCGCGCTGGCGGAAGCGGGACTGCCCGCCGATCCCCGTCTCTACGGAGAGGTTGCCTACGCCGGCTACCGGGAGCATGTCTGCGATACGCTCGACCGCATCCTCGGCACGGTTCCCGACACCGACGCCTTTTTCTTCACCACGCATATCCTCGCCACCGAGGCCCTGCGCTATTTCCACGACCGGGGCATCGGCATCAGCGACGGGCGTCCGGGGCTTGCCTGCATGCACGAAGACCCGCTTTTCCGTCTGGCCGCGCCCCGGATGAGCGTCGCCCACTTCCCCGTCGAAGAGATCAGCGCCCACGCCGTGCGCATCCTGCTGCGGCAAATCCGCGAAAGCCAGGCCTCCAAGCCGACCCGCCCGGCTCCCGAATCGGTAGTGCTGCCCTGCCGCATAGAGTTCCGGGACGAATAAACTCCCGTTCCACCCGGACAGCCCGGCCCCGGTCGTTCCCGGTTCCCCGATACGAAAGACCCGCAAAACAATGAAGTCCTGCGGGTCTTTCTCCGGAAACTAATCTCTAAATTACTTCTCGGCAATCAGTCCGATTTCGTCGACACAGAAATAAGCCGGGCAGTTCAGATAATTGCCGCTCATATCGTTCGACTGAACCTTGAAACGCAGTTCGTCCACCTCGCCCAGCGACGAACAATCGACTTTCACCCAGTCGGCAACGATGTTTTCACCCTCGATGAGCGTCTGTTCCACGCTACCGCCTTCGGCATTTTTGAGATACCCCGTCACAACGACTTTGAACCAGTAATTCTCAACACGGCCGGTATATTGCGCCGCCACGGTCGCATTGGCCAGGTACAAATAGGCCACTTTGCGCGGCTCGGTAAATTCGATCTTCGGCGTATGGTAATTGTAAACCCCGTATCCATTGTCGTAAGCGATTGCAAACGTAGCGCTTGCATTCGCCCCGGCCGTCGCCCAGGCGGAAAATCCATCCTTGCTGTAATCGGCCGAACCGCCGTTGCTCCTCTTGCTGAAGTTCTGCGAAAGGACGAATCCGCCCCAAACGTCGGAAGCTCCATAGGAACTATATTTGTTGTCGGTGAAATAAGACCCGAATCCGATCTTTTTATCGGCCGTCGTAAAGAGCTGGCCGTCGAAATAAGTTCCGTTGAAATCCTCGTCCATCATATACTCCTTACCGCACAACACATTGCTAAAGTCACCGCCGGCCCAGTCCCCGGCAATCGTAACATCGCGCAATTCAACGGGCATTTCAGCCGCATCGAGCATCCCTTCGCTCTTTTCAAAAGAAATTACGTCGTAACGAGGTTCCACCGTATTGTCCTCGTCCGAGCAGGCGGCCAAAGCGAAGGCCGCAAATGCGAAAAGCAAGAGTTTTTTCATCTTTCGTTTGATTTTAAGTATGTTCGTAAAATAAAAAATCCGGTCCCGGAACCTCCCGGAATCGAACCTTTTTCACGTCCATACCCGCATTTCAGCCACGAAATACCAAGACTTGCGATGCTCCGTTCTCCGCAGACACACCCCGAAAAAAGATTCTTCCTCGTCGGGAAGCTGCAAGGCAGGTCTTCTGGCTCATCCCTGCCGCAACGCCTTCCCGGTCCTCTCGGACCAGTGGCTTTCAGCGTGTCGCGGCAACTCTCGGAACTTACAGCAGCGGGAACTGCTGCCGATTTTCACGGCATTCCCATTTAATCACACGGGGCCTTGCCCGGCCCTTTGTGAACCATTG
>OJQL01000192.1_pt1 | contig 74242 bp, 83 predicted proteins | sample 1598731 | NCBI WGS metagenome assembly OJQL01 (sample SAMN03922510, study PRJEB24848) | human gut metagenome | isolation source: stool sample | host: Homo sapiens | place: Germany | collected 2010-02
GGCACATAGCGCCTACATAGCCAAACAAATCGGGACGAGAAAATCCGATGTAAAGCGATTCTCTTCCACCCATTGAAAATCCTGTTATTGCAGTGTTTTCCCTGCCGATTTTAACGGAATAATTCTGTTCCATATACGGCATGATTTCTTTGATAAGAAGATTTATAAAGTTATCGTATGCAGCGTTGTTTTTGGCATCAAGCCCATCGCATTTATCCTGTGTTTCGCTTGCATAAATGTCGGGAAAAACTACTATCATATCCTCAGCTTCACCGTCTGAGATAGCATTTCCGATAATCTGTCTAAGCCTAAGCGACACGTCTCCTGCATCAAGCAACGAGTCCTCATTTCCCCAGTACCCGTGAAGAACATACATAACGGGATACTTTTTTGACGAAGTGTAGCTTGCCGGAAGCAGAACATTAAAGCTTTTGTTACGTTTACATACATTGGAATAAATAGTTTTCTTTTCGTATGTGCCGTATTCTGTCCCTGATTTTTCAATAATTGCTTCACTTGGTTCGTTTTCTAAAATATTTTCTCTTATTTGATTCATATAATTATCAGGCGTTATTGTTATCTCTGATAACGTAAATTCTTTTCTTTTACCGAGAATAAAATCCTGAAGCTGTTTCAAATCGTCCTCGTCAACTTGGCCGTTTAAGTTAACGTCGGCTGCATCAACTGACAAATCATTTTCGAATCCACTAATAAGACCTCTTCTTACAGCAACTATGTCAAAGCTGTTAATTACTCCGTCAAAATTCACATCGCCTTTTATTATGCTCTGCTGATTTATGGCTAACACCACGTAGTTTACAGAGTTACCGTTTCCGCCGTTAGTACCGAGAGTAACAATCTCTCCAGCGCCGACATTTTTCTTAAAAAGTTCCAGAGTGAGGTCATTTGATGTTTTCATGGTAAAGTTAGTTTTTGTCCAGCTATTCAGCCACAAAGGCAAAATTTCTGTGACTCGAGAGTCCATAGCAACGTAAACAGTAATATTATCGCCTGCTGTAAATGAACCTAAATCAGTTGTCACAAGCTTAGAATCGCAGGCTGTCTTAATAACCTCTGCACTAATTAAATTTGACGGTAAAGCCGTTACCGTAAAATCACGATCGCCAAATAATGTTGAACCTATATTAAAATCCCCGTTATCATTAATTGACCAATTACCAGCATTCAATGTATCAGTGACAGTAAGATTTTTTATAAGCGTCCCATTCAGTATTTGTGGTTCTGTATCTCCAAAATCTCCGTTTAATGTAAAGCAATCAATATAAAGCGTACTTGGAAGAGCAGCATTAGCTTTTAGTTCAATTTTATTATCGCCTTTATTAAGAGTAATCTGCTGAGATATTGTTTTCCAATCGCTGAGTGACGAACCCTTTGACAATGAAAGAGTATTTACCTTAGAACCGTTAACATACAAGTCAACATTATTGGTATCAGATGTCACTGAATATCTAAGAGTCATATTAAATGTTCCTGATTTTTCGGTAGAAACAGTATCTTTTACAGCAGCATTCGAATTAACGCCAAACTTCATAAAGCCCTGTCCCCAAAAATTATCTGTACCGCTTCCGCAGCCGTTTGTCACATTGCCCTCAATATTTTTATAATCGAAGAATTCGCCTTCGTACTGACGTTCCCCTTCATAAAAATCGGGAAATAAGGGTTCAACAAGCTTTGCTGTCTGATAGAAAACTTGTCTGCCGATTTCATTTCCGCAACAGCTTACGGACAAATCTACAGGACCGTTATGTTTGACTGTAATTGTATAGGTACCGTTTGAGTAAGAAGATGATATATCGCTTAACGTCTGATTGAAGCCTCTATCCTTCTGAATTTTTATATTCGGCTCAGACGAACAGCCTGAAATTTTAATCGTAGTAGTTTTCAGAGTAGTTTTTGCATCCTCGTCATAATTATTAAGGTAGAAGTCGATGTGATCCGAATATTCATTCATAATACCGGAACCGTATGCTGTAAATGACATGTCCACCTCTTTACAGGTGTTGTATTTCAGCAACATAACGCCTCCTGCCGCAGTTCCGTCCTTGTAAGGATTATAAGCAATCCATGTGTTTTCATTTCTTCCAACATAGCAGTTGCCCCAGTATTCGGAAGCGTAAAGCTTATTGAATTCGTCCTGTTTTGCGGCAATAGTACTCCATCTTGACGCAATTTCCGACTGCTTAACCTGAACGGGAATTGACTTTGCAAGGTCGTCCTTTAGCGCATAAACAGTAGGAATTGTTTGATAGCGTCCGGTACTCTTATAAAGGTTATGGTTATCTTTTAAATTTCCATCTCCGGGCATACGATAAAGCCCTTCAAAAAGTGACGGATATGTACTGTATTTATCATCATTGCTTCCCGAATTGACATCTTGAATTATAACAACCTTTGTACGTTCAATAACCTCTTCACGATCAGGAATACGAATTGTACCATCCTGAACTTTACGGAACATATCAATTACCGTATTTTGATATTGGTCATACATATCCCACTTACGAGTTGTATAGCCCTCGCTATCAGCAGACGGCCATAATTCCTTAAAATCATCTGCCCATACAAGCTCGGGACCGTCTATAACAGTAGCGCCATTTAGAGCCATACGCTCAAGATGAATAGGCAGTCCGGTAGAAAGACGATACTGATCTTTAGAAGAAACGCCTGTACCCGACCACGTTGAATCAGTCCAGCCCGTTTCGTCATAACGAATTCCAAAGTTTCCGCAGTAACCTGAAATATATGCGCCGTATACAGTACTTTCTACATCGGCAATATAGCTCGCCTGTGTATATTTTTCTTCAAGAATAAGGTTATCGGAATAAAGACGGCAAGATTCTTCCCATGAAGGAACACGCTTCAGCATTGCAATCGGATTTATATTAGGGCTCCACTGGTTTGCACACCAGCTTATATCAAGATAACCGCCATACTTATTACAAAGCTTTAAAAGTTGTGCAAAATGTTCATAGCGCTGAACTGGTGTAATCGGGAAATCCCCCTGCTGTTCAAAACCCCAGAACTGTTCGCAATAATTATAACCGATAAAATTGGGGTAATCACGGAAAAATTCACCGTAAATAGTATTATCGAGGTCTCCGCCGCTACTGGAAACAAATTGATCCTTATTTATAAAATCAACAATGTTTCCCGACTTATCATAATCAGGAAAATGGCTTTGACCACCACTTGAAGGCTGAATCATTGTCCAGACGCCCCTGTCGGCGCAGGTTTTCAACCACGATTTAGCGCACTCATAACCGTTCTGAATCATCAGCCATTTATTTGTTTCATGATTCCAGTTAATAGAAAGTGATATGTTAAATACAACATACGGCAGTACATCATCAGGAATTAAGTCGATAATTTTTTCTGGATCAGCGTAATTCCACGAATCAATATGAACAATCCACATGGGCGATTCTGCCGAACATGGCCGGCGCATAGTACCGGCCGCATTTACCGAATAAGGCGTTACCTCAAACAGCCCGCTCAAGGCTGAAAGCGGATTTTCCGAGGTTGCTTTTGACGCTGGCAGGGAAATTATCATACCTAACATCATCACAACCGTCGTTAATACTGAAACAAATTTTTTTAACTTCAATATAAACTCCTCCTTAAAATTATTGCTTTATTCATTTTGATTCAAACTAAGCCCTATAATTAATATTAAATGTTTTATGTAACATTTTTGAAATAATTTTATAATCCTATACTATCATATTATCACTAAAACTACAACTCACATAATGTACTAATAGTGGATATTATGTATAAACTCGTTGACTTTTTTCTACTGTTATGATACAATATCATAAAATACGCAGGTGATGGTATGAAATATAAAAATAATAAAAGACCAATATTTGGGGTTATTGCCGCACAAGCCGCCGATATGGAACAGCATCAGATTTTAAATGGAATTATCGAACAAGCACAGAATTTTAACATTGATATTGCTGTATTCACAAATATCTATAATCCTAATGAGCCTAATCCCTCTTTATACAGTGAAAATGAGATTTACGATCTAATTCTTTCGCCGGAACTCGATGGAATTATTTTGATTTCAGAAGCAATCATTAATACTGACCTCCAAAAACGAATTAAGCATAATCTCGAATCAAGGAATCCTATTCCGGTAATATTAATCGGCACACCGCTTAATAGCTTTGATTTATCTGATTTGACAGTAGTTAATACAGATGATGAAAATGATATAGAAGATATAACAAACCATCTAATTGAAGCTCATGGATTCACTGATATTCATATCCTTACAGGACATAATTTTCTTGAAGCCTCGAATTTAAGAGTCAACGGATATAAAAAATCTTTAGAAAAGCATGGAATTCCATTCGATTCAAACAAGGTTTTTTACGGAGACTTCTGGATGAACTCCGGAACTGCGCTTGCTTGCAGATATATAAATGGAGAACTAAAGTTTCCGGAAGCTATTTTATGTACGAACGATTATATGGCTTACGGTCTTTTGGACAAGTTTATGGAATGCGGTATAGACATTCCTGATAAAGTTACTGTAATCGGATACGAATATGTCCGTGAACGGTTATACCATTATCCGATTCTTACCACTTACCAAAGAAACAGAAAAGCATTAGGAATAAAAGCAATTAATCTACTTTTAAAAAAAATAAATATGTCCGTTGATACTGATATTTTATTAAAAGGTGAAATTATATATGGAAAAAGCTGTTCCTGCGGCATTAAACAAGATCAATTTTTTAAAGAACTTCAATCAGCGCGCACAAAAAAAACTTATGATTTTCTAAACCTGTTCAGCCAGATGGATCATCGTCTTACAGAATGTAAATCAATATCGGATTTTGTAAACGTACTTCATGACTTTATTTTTCTTATCCGAGACGTAAATGAAGTTTATCTTTGTCTTTCAAAAAATTGGTACGACGACAATCCCGGCAGCAGTGTTATGGAATGTTATAAAATAATATCGAATAAAGATAAAGAAACGCTATCAAAGATTGATAAATATAGTTTTACAGATATTTTCTCACGCGTTCCCTATTCTGCGGCATATTTTTTTAATCCTCTTTTCTTCGCAGATAAAATGATGGGATATGTGATTCTGAGATATGATTATCCTGACACCTATGATCATATTTTCAGAAACTGGCTCAAATCCGTATCTAATGCACTCGAATTTCTACGAATGAAAAATGATATTCGTTACCTATTGCAATGTCAGAATATCTCCGAGCATTATGATTCTTCAACGGGACTTTATAATCTGACCGGATTTGAAAATGCAGTTAATTTCGCTGCCTTAGCTGCACCAAAGAAATCGCTTTTTTTATTGATTTTAAAAACTGAAATTTTCTCATCAGAAATTCGGTTCGAAAAGCAAGATACAATAGTTTCAATAACTAATGAAATTGCCGACGCATTAAAATCTCTTTCAATAAATAAAAATGACTTATTTGGAAGAATTAACCGCAACACTTATGCCTGCGCTTTAATAGGTTATTTCGCCGACGATTATGCAGACTTAATTACTGATAAACTGAAAACGCTTATTTTGCACAAAACACACTATACAAATGAATTTGGAATGGATTCGTTTATATGTTGCTGTAGAATTTTTAATAAGATGCAATATTTTAGTTTAAAAGATGCGCTCTCTGAAACAAATAATATAATAAATGAAAATATATTAGAACGTTCTAAAAAACGTTCAATGTTTCAATATAAAGAGTTCCAAGAGCTCAGAGACAGTATTTATCTTAATCCTGCCGAAAAAGTTAATCCTGAAGTTTTATGCCGAGAGCTTAATATCGGAATCGCTCATTTCAGACATGTTTATAAGAATTTCTTTGGAATAAGCTTTAATCAGGACTGTATTGCAAGTAGAATGTCGCTTGCTAAATTTCTGCTGTTTACTACGTCGTTTGATGTAAATACTATCGCCGCAAAATGCGGTTACAGCGATGAAAAATATTTTATGCGGTTATTTCAGAAAAATACTTCATTTACACCAAGTCAGTATCGTAAACGCTTTTACTTAAATGTATAAACGTTATCTTACTCGACTTAAAACACACTAATTTAAGTTGACGGCTTTATAATAAAATATTTTCAGCCCACATTAAAAAAGCCGTTTAATGCAGTAAATATAAGAATAAAAAAATAAGGCCGGATTTTATCCGCCCTTATTTTTTATTAATTTCCTCGCATTTTGTAAACCTTATTTGAATTTCGCTACCGAAGCCGTATGCCTGCAATTATCATCTGATGGTATAACGGCTTTAAATAAATTATGACAAGCGACCTTTAAAATCCTCGTATCCGAACTGTCTTATGATTTCAATTCCTCCGTCTGTTCTCAAAACTGCAATAGACGGTAAAGGCATTCCGTTAAAAGTATTGTTTTTAACCATACTGTATATTGCCATATCCTCAAAAACAAGAATATCACCCGCTGAAAGAGGAGAATCAAACGAATATTCTCCAATTATATCCCCTGCAAGGCAGGTCTGCGATCCAAGACGATAGGTGCAGCTTTTTTCTCCGGGAATACCTGAACCGTAAAGAGGAGGACGATAGGGCATTTCAAGAACATCCGGCATATGACATGCAGCAGAAGAATCTATAATTGCCGTCGGCATATCGCATTCAGTAATATCCAAAACCTTTGTTGCAAGATATCCTGCGTTTAAAGCTACCGCTTCGCCCGGCTCAAGGTAAACTTCGACTCCGTATTTCTGACGTATTCTTTTAATACAGCGTATTAGTCTCGGTATATCGTAATCGGAGCGCGTAATATGATGACCTCCGCCGAAATTCAGCCATTCCATATCGCCGATATACTGTCCGAATTTCTCTTCAACAGCATTCAGCGTTGCTTCAAGAGCGTCTGAATTCTGCTCGCACAGCGTATGAAAATGAAGTCCTGAAACGCCCTTTAGATTATTCGGCTGAAAGCTTTTAATCCTTATTCCGAGACGTGATTTCGGCGAGCATGGATCGTAAATTTCATGTCCATTCTGCGTAGACAGTTCAGGATTTATACGCAGTCCTATTTTTTTCCCCGCTTTCAATACTTTTTCACGGTAAAGTTCCAACTGGGAAAACGAATTAAAAATAATATGTCCGCAATAAGAAATAATTTCATCAATTTCTTCAGCTCGATATGCCGCAGAAAAAACATGATTTTCTTTACCCATGCATTCATAGCCAAGGCGCGCCTCGTAAAGACCACTGCATGCAGTTCCGCTTATATACTTACCGATAAGCGGATAAAGTGAAAAAGCTGAAAAGGCCTTTTGTGCAAGCAGTATTTTACAGCCGGAGGCGTTTTGAACATATTTAAGTATTTCAAGATTTGATATAAGCCGTTTCTCATCAATTATATAACACGGCGTTTCAATATTTTTTATATCAAGCATTTCAATTCACAAATCTAACCGCAGTACCGTAAGCCATAACCTCCGCGGCGCCCTGCATAACCTCTGCCGAAGCATAACGGATATTGACAATTGCGTCTGCGCCGAGGGCTTCCGCCTCCTGCGCCATTCTTTTTGTAGCAAGCTGGCGGGCTTCCATCATCATAATGTTATAATCCTTAAGCTCTCCTCCTACAATGGTCTTTAGGCTCTGCATAATATCCTTTCCTATATGCTTTGACTGTATTGTCGAACCCTTTACAAGTCCGAGCATTTCAAAATCTTTGCCGGAAATATAATCTGTGTTTACTAAAATCATCTTTTCATCTCACCTTTATTAGTTTTCAGTCTACCAAAACCGGATCAAAGTTTTCTTTCCAAGGAAGTCCCCATTTATTCAAAGCCTCCATAAAAGGATCCGGATCAAATTCTTCGACATTGTAAACTCCGGCTTTTTTCCATTTTCCAGTAAGCACCATCATCGCGCCGATCATAGCCGGAACGCCTGTTGTGTATGAAACAGCCTGTGATCCGACCTCTTTATAGCATTCCTGATGATCGCATACATTGTAAACATAGTATTTAACAGGCTTGCCGTCCTTTTGCCCCTGATAAATACATCCTATATTTGTTTTTCCCACAGTTCTCGGACCAAGTGAAGCCGGATCAGGCAGAACCGCCTTTAAAAACTGAAGCGGTACAATCTCTCTGCCTTCGTACATGATAGGCTCTATTGAAGTCATTCCAACATTTTCAAGGCACTTCAGATGCGTAAGATAGCTCTGACCGAAAGTCATAAAAAATCTGATTCTTTTTATTCCCTTTATATTTAAAGCAAGAGATTCAAGCTCTTCGTGGTGAAGCAGATACATATCCTTTTCGCCTACCTGATCGAAGTTATATACCCTTTTTATTTCCATAGGCTCCGTTTCAATCCACTTTCCGTCCTCAATATAGCTTCCCTTTGCGGAAACCTCTCTTATATTTATTTCAGGATTGAAATTTGTTGCAAAAGGATATCCGTGATCTCCCCCGTTACAGTCAAGAATATCAATATAATTTATTTCGTCAAAGTAGTGCTTCTGAGCATAGGCTGAGAAAACTCCCGTAACTCCCGGATCAAAGCCGCAGCCAAGAACGGCGGTAATACCCGCCTTTTCAAAGCGTTCCTTATAAGCCCACTGCCATTTGTATTCAAACTTAGCAGTATCCTCCGGCTCATAGTTTGCAGTGTCAAGATAGTCTGTTTTGGTTTTAAGGCAGGCGTCCATAATAGTAAGATCCTGATAAGGAAGTGCAACATTGATTACTATATCCGGCTTTTCTCTATTAATCAGTGCGACAAGCTCGCTTACACTGTCCGCATCAACCTGTGCAGTAGATATTTTTGTCTCCGTTTTTTCTTCAAGCTCTTCCTTGAATTTATCGCACTTTGATTTAGTCCTGCTTGCAATGCATATTTCAGAAAAAACCTCGCTGTTTTGACAGCATTTATGAATAACCACACCGGCTACTCCCCCGGCGCCTATAATTAAAGCTTTAGACATTTTTATCAAACCCTTTCAAAATAATATTTATCAATAGCAATCCCAGTTATACATAACTTCGCTGAAATCGAGATTTTTAAGCTTTTCTCTGTTTATAAAGAAATTGCAGATTCCCGCGTCTCCCCACATAATTTTATCTTCGCCTTCTCCAAATTCGCTGTCAAGCTGAAGCAAAAGAAAATCACAGGGGGAGTATTCGTCTCTGGGATCTTCCTGAGTAAATCCCGGATACCCTCCGATTTTGTGACCGAATGCAGTTTCTCCGAGCTTTTCAAAGCTTTCCAGCTCACCAATATCAGTATTAAGGTCGTATGGCGATTCTATTGTTTTAGGCGGATTAAATGAATTATATGCATCGCAGAATTTAAGTCTGAATCTACAATCGTTATCGCTCAAGGATTCCTTTGAGTATTCAAACTGCAATCCGTACTCGCCGTTTACAGGCATATAATTTTCTCCGCTGTCAGCTTCATATTCATTGGGAATAATTTTAGATTTTATTTCTTCCTCGGTAACGCTTTTATCCGTATCGGGATAGTAAATTACACGGTGACAGTCATGAACGGTACTGTTTTCAAATTCAAGTCCCCAGCAATCGTCGTCTGAAATCCAGAACTGCAAAAGTCCCCGCTTTGGAAATTCCTCAAGCTTTACTTGCGAACAGTCAAGCTGTGCTAAAAGTCTCAGTTGATTACCCTTGCTGTCAGCAGGAAAATTGCCGTCATGGGGAATATATCCCAAACCGCCGACCTTACTTTCAAAAACAGTCGGCTTTGTTTTAGTCAGGGTAAGGCGAACGCATGGGGTTTCCGTATCTGAAGCAATGATTTTGAGAGCTTTTTCAGCCAAGTCTTTTTCAACTTCATCGGATTTTAGGGTTTTATGATTTACCAGCTCTTCTGATAGCTCGTCGCTTTTTTTCTTTTTAAAGATATCAAAAAATCCCATTTTAGTCCTCCTTATAAAAATACAGCAGAATTTCTCTTAAAAGCTTGCAGGCAAGCGCAGTCGACGCCCCGCTTTGGTCGAGCGTCGGAGAAAGCTCGTTTATATCAAGTCCTATAACATTAAGCTCCGATACCTTCTCAATAGCCTTTATAAGCTCATTATAGCTCACGCCACCGGCCTCGGGAGTACCCGTTCCGCAGAAGCATGACGGGTCAAGAACGTCAAGGTCAAGTGTAAAATAAACAGGTCTGTCCCCTGTTTTCTCCTTAATTCTTTCTATACCACTGAAATCAAACCTATTTGTATATACATGCTCCTTACCCCATAAAAATTCCTCTCTGTCGCCGCTTCTAATACCAAACTGAAATATTTTTCCGTCGCCTAAAAGCTCATGGCATCTTCTCATAACGCAGGCATGGGAAAGCTTCTGACCGAGGTAATCGTCTCTTAAATCCGCATGCGCGTCAAAATGAACTATACGAAGATCAGGATATTTTTTAACCGCCGCCCTGACTGCGCCGAGCGTTACAAGGTGTTCGCCTCCGATCATAATAGGCAGCTTACCGTCAGATATAATATTTTCAGTCATTTTTTCTATATCGTTAAGCGCGCTTTCAGGACTCCCGAAACAAAGCTCAAGATCGCCGCAATCAAAAATTTCAGCGTCAAGTAAATCCTTATCCTGATATGGACTATAGGTTTCAATTCCATAGCTTTCATTTCTCATAGCCGAGCTTGCAAAGCGTGCTCCAGGTCTATATGATGTAGTACTGTCAAAGGGCGCTCCGAAAATAGCGATTCGGCTTTCCGCATAATCGCTGTCGCAGCCGATAAATGTATGTATATTTTTACTTATATTCATTTATGCTCTCCAGATTCACGAAGCTGATCCCTTACATTGTTGGGAATTGCGAAACAGCCTGTGTGAAGTATTGTATTATAGTATTTTGTTTTTATTCCAAGAGAATTCCACCATTCTGATTTCAGGTCGCTTCTCGGATCATATTTTTTCGAGGCGAAGCCGAAAAGCCAATGTCCGGACGGATAGGTTGGAATATGAGCCTGATAGACCAGAGCGATTGGAAACGTCGATTTGATCCGGCTGTGAGCTCGTTTCATGGAATTGGAATAAGAGGCGTAAAAGGTGCTTTCGTGCTGGTTCACCAGGATACCGTCGTCTTTTAATGCCTTATAGCAATTGCCGTAAAACTCCTTTGTAAAAAGACCTTCTCCTACGCCGAAAGGATCGGTTGAATCCACTATGATTAAGTCGTATTCATTTTCCTTACTTCTGACAAAACGCAGTCCGTCCTGATAAAAAATATGAACTCTTGGGTCGGAAAGCCTTGAAGCGGTCTGCGGAAGATACTCCCTGCAAATTTCCACTACCATTTCATCTATTTCAACCATATCTATGTTTTCAACATGGTTGTAGCGGGTAAGCTCTCTTACGGTCCCGCCGTCCCCAGCTCCGATAACAAGTATATTTTTTATATCAGGATTTACCGCCATAGGTATATGCGTTATCATTTCATGATATATATACTCGTCCTTTTCGGTAACCATCAGATATCCGTCAAGAGTCAGTATTTTTCCGAATTCCTTGGATTCAAATATATCTATACGCTGATACTCGCTTTCCGCGCTTTTTAAATGTTTGTCTACCCTTATAGAAAATTTAACATTATCAGTATGGTTTTCAGTATACCAAAGCTCCATGAAATCCTCCTATTCTACAACCACATTGATATTTTCAATGTTTATGTCCTGTGTACCCGTCATCATACAGCCCTTTTCTTTAGCATAGAGGATATAATTTATTATATCGCCCGTTACTTTTTCACCAGGAGCAAGAATAGGAATACCCGGAGGATAACACATGACAAACTCACCGCATATATAACCTCCGCTTTCTGTTATCGGAACAGACTTTTTATCTCCGTAAAAAGCGGACTGCGGCGGCATAATAACCTGAGGATCTATATATTCATGGTCAAACATTCCGGCCTTGTCCTTGGAATAAAGTCGTTTTATTTCATAGAGCGAGGATATTAGCCGTTCAATTTCAAGAGCCCTGTCTCCTGCGGAAATGATCGCCAGAACATTTCCAATATCCCCGAATTCAATCTGTATATTGTATTCATCGCGCAGAATATCGTAAACCTCTATTCCCGCAAGACCTATATCCCTTGTGTGTATAGAAAGCTTGGTAGGATCGAAGCTGAAAAATGAATCGCTTCCGCAAAGCTCGCTCCCGAATGCATAGTAGCCTCCGAGCTTATTGATTTCAGATCTTGCATACTCAGCATATTGCACTGTTTTCCTGAAAATTTCCCTTCCGTTGAGCGCCAAATTTTTTCTTGCTATATCCAAGGACGCTATAAGAAGATAAGAGCCGCTTGTAGTCTGCGTAAGATTGATAATCTGTCTGATATAACCGGCGCTGACATTTTTTCCGCATAATAGCAAAGAGCTTTGCGTAAGAGAACCGCCGGTCTTATGCATGCTGACGGCTGCCATATCGGCTCCGGCAGCCATACCCGAAACAGGCATATTCTCCCCGAAATAGAAATGAGTGCCGTGAGCCTCGTCGACTAACGCAAGCATGCCGTTTTCATGCGCAAGCTTTACTATTTCCCGCAGATCGGAGCATACTCCGTAGTAGGTTGGATTGTTAATAAGCACAGCCTTTGCGTCTGGATTTTCTCTTATTGCTTTTCTTACGTTTTCTACCGACATTCCAAGCGGTATTCCAAGTCTTTTATTTGTACCGGGATTAACGTAAACGGGTATCGCGCCGTTGACGACTAAAGCGTTTATCGCACTCCTGTGAACGTTTCTAGGCATTATAATTTTTTCTCCCGCCTTGCAGGCGGCCATTATCATTGCCTGAACAGATCCGGTTGTACCGTTGACAACAAAAAACGCATTTTCAGCGCCGAAAGCCTCCGCCGCGAGCTCCTGAGCATTTTTTATGACGGAAACCGGATGACATAGGTTGTCAAGGGGTTTCATTGAATTTACATCGGCTTTTAAGCATGACAAACCCAAAAAATCAGTCAGTTCCCTTGTGCCGCGTCCTCCCTTATGACCAGGAACATCGAAGGGAACGACCCTGTTCTGAAGATGCTGTTTCATAGCCTCTAAAACAGGAGCCTCACTCTGTGAAAAAATCATTTTCCAAGCCTCCCTCATAAATATCAGTAAATATTCATTCCACTGAAAATCTCGATCATTTCCCTTCGTATGCTGTTTGTAATGTCCAGTCTCTCTTTGGGATGAAGCTCGTAGACGTCAGTATTAAAAAGATAATTCTGAAGCTGTATTTCCTTTATAAGCATTTTTGTATGGAATATATTCGACTGATAGACGTTAACGTCTATGGCGTCGTATTTTGTAAGAGTTCTTTCATCTATATAATCCTGTATCGAAGTAATATCGTGATCAATGAAATATTTTTTGCCGCACATATCTCGGGTAAAGCCTCTTACCCTGTAATCTATTGTTATTATATCTGAATCAAAGCTGCTTATGAGATAATCAAGCGTATTAAGAGGCGATATTTCTCCGCAGGTTGAAACGTCTATGTCAACTCTAAAGGTACATACAGCGTTTTCGGGATGAGACTCGGGAAAGGTGTGAACAGTCACATGGCTTTTGTCAAGATGGGCATGGACAGTTTCACCCTGAGGCATACTTCCCTGATTACAGGATTTATCTATATTTTCCGGTGAAACATGCCCTTCGGCAATCAGAATATTTACCGAAGCGCCCTGCGGTTCGTAATCCTGCTTGGAAATATTAAGTATCGTAGCCCCTATCATTTTTGTCACGTCGCAGAGTATTTTTGTCAATCTTTCCGAATTATACTGTTCGTCTATATATTGTATATAATCTTCCTGTTCGCGTTTTGTTTTAGCATAGCATACGTCATATATGTTAAAGCTTAAAGTCTTTGTAAGATTATTAAATCCATATAAAGCAAGCTTTTTTTCCAACCCTAACATCACGGCCTTTCAAATAAATATTATACAAGCTTTATTTTATCACATTTAAAGGGGAAATGCAACGATTATCAGGAATATTTATCTTATTTTTCAGCGAATTGTAATTTATATTGACATTACAATCAACGAGTGGTAAAATAAATTTAAAAATTAAGGAGAGAGATGCTATGAAGCTCATAAAGAACTTTTTAAGTTTTATTACGGCAGCGGCATGCTGCGCCGCAATATCAGGCATTATGCCGTTTTCCTCATCGGCGGAAGCTTCCGCAACCTACGGCGATTTAAGCTATACTACGGTTGATTCAGACGGCGACGGAACAGACGATTATGTGGAAATAACCGACTGTTACGAATCGGTAACAGAAATTGAGATTCCGGCAGAAATTGAGGGACTGCCGGTAAAATCATTAAATAGTAATATTTTATCTTATTGTAAAAAACTTAAAAGCATTCACGTTTCAGAAAGTAATAATTATTATTGCAGTGCAGACGGAATATTATTTAATAAAGATCAAACAGCATTAATAAAATTTCCTCCTGCTAAAATTGTTCAAGAATATATAGTTCCAAATAATGTAATTAATATTGAACAATACGCTTTCCACAATTGTGAAAGTATTACTCAAATAACAATTCAAGAATATGTTTCTAAAATAGAAGATTACTGTTTTTCTGGTTGTTACAATCTAGAAAATATAATTGTAACAAATAATAATAAAAATTTCACATCATTATCAGGAGTTTTATATAATAAAGAATGTACTAAAATAATCCGATATCCAATAGCAAAAATTCAAACACATTATAAAATAAACGATAATGTTGTACATATTGAAAAAGGCGCTTTTGCAAATTGCGCTAATCTACTATATATAGTATTTCCTGAAAATTTAATTAATATAGGGGACTTTTCTTTTGCATCTTGTTGTAATTTATTAGAAATATCCATACCTGAAACTGTAACAATTATAGGTTCGTGGGCGTTTGTTAACTGTTATAATCTTAATAACTTAATTATACCCGAAAATATAACTAGTATAGGACAAAATGCATTTATTTATTGTGACGGTTTAACTAAATTAACATTAATCAACCCTAATTGTGAAATTTTTGACGCTAAGGATACAATTTCAGAAACAACCGCCATCTACGGCTATGAAAACTCAACGGCTCAGACTTATGCTGAAAAGTACAACAGAAACTTCGTTTCTTTAGGAGAATATACTGAAACACTAATCGGCGATATTTCCGGCAACGGCGAGATAGATCTCTATGACGCTATAGAGATAGCCAAAGCTATTATGGGTATGAGAACATTTACCGAAGAGGAAAAACTGATTGCCGATTTTAATAAAGACGGCACAGTCGACCTTTATGACGCGATAGAAATTGCAAGGACGCTGCTTCCAAAATAAACGCTTGACTCCCGCGCTAAAAATGCACGGGAGTTTTAATATAAATCAATTGGTTATAAGCTTAGTTCCGTCGTTATCAATATGAAATTCATGAACCTGCCACCCGCTCAGTCCGGCGTTATCAAGTGAGAATTTCATCTTACCGGAAAAGTATTTGTTATTTTCATCCACAATAGCTACTATAGTAGGACCCGCGCCGCTTATGTACGAGCCGTAAGCGCCGTGATTATAGGCAATATCAAAAACTTCCCTTGCATTAGGAATAAGCTCCATTCTATAGGGCTGATGAAGCTTGTCATGCACCGCAGTACGCAGATTTGCAAACTTTCCGGTAAGAAGAGACGCTGAAAACAGAGCCGCTCTTGAAAGATTGTATACGGCGTCCTTATGCGAAACCTCAGAAGGCAGACAAGCTCTCGCTTTCTCAGTTTTTAATTCAAAATCCGGTATTATAGCTGCAAATTTCAATTTAGTATAAACCTCTTGTTTTACCCAATGAACCTTTTTACCGTCAAAAACCGCGGTTACTATACCACCAAGTAAGGCCGGCGCTGTATTATCCGGATGGCCCTCGATCTGTGCGGCAAGATCTACAAGATCGTCGGTTGACAGAGGATTTCCGAGCAGCATATTTGCACCGACAATTCCAGCCACTATACATGCTGAACTGGAGCCTAATCCTCTTGCCAAAGGGATATTATTTGTCTGACGTATTTTAAGTCCCTTTAAATTTTTACCGCATATATTAAAAAGATCCTTCGCAGATATGTAAATAAGATTATTTTCGTCTGTTGGAATATTTATATCGTCTGAAGAGGAAATTTCTATTCTGTCCGATTCCTCCATCTCAACATAATTATAATAAGTAAGAGCAAGCCCTAAAGCGTCAAAACCTGCGCCCAGATTTGCCGAAGTTGCGGGAATTTGTATTTTTATCATATATGTTCTCCATTCTGACGTTTTTGTCATTTAAAAATTTTCTTTCTTAAATTATATCATATTTTAAATGAAGATTCTATAAGGGATATTTCTTTATTTTCATTTATGATATTTTTGTTAAAATCGTATCAATTCGTATTAATATGTTGAAAAAAATGCTAAAATATACAAAAGTAGTAATTTTTTAAAAAAGTTGTTGACTTTTTAATCAGAGTTTGATATAATATTAAAGTACTCAATGCGAGTGTGCTGGAATAGGCAGACAGGCACGTTTGAGGGGCGTGTGTCATTGGCGTACGGGTTCAAGTCCCGTCACTCGCACCAATTATACCTCAGCTTTACGCTGGGGTATTTTGATTATGGAAAGATGGCTGAGCTGGTCTAAGGCGCACGACTGGAACTCGTGTATACGTTGATAGCGTATCGAGGGTTCGAATCCCTCTCTTTCCGCCATATTAAGGGACAAACTTTAATACAAAAATAGCCTTCCGATTTGGAGGGCTATTTTTGTATCTATGCCCGGAAAGCCTGATATTATGGGCCTTTCCGGGCTTTTTCAGTTTTCCGTGGTCTTGGCAATACAGCTCGCCAGCGGGCTGACTTTGGTATGGCGGCATGGTAAGTGTTTGAAAGCCCACTTTTGCACCCCCTCCGGCCCATGTAAATAAGGGAATGAGGAAACGCTAAAAAGTGTCTGCCGCCAACCAGCGACTCATATCCCATATAGAACAATTTAGCGGGAACCTTTGCGGCTCCCGCTTTCTTTATTTTATGCCCGCTCGAAAGGCTCTCCGCAATCCCCGCAGATTACATTGACCTCCCGTGTTGCCCGGATGATAGTGCCGCAGCAGGGGCAGACATATTTGATACTGCGATTTTTGGATTTTTTGCTCCCGCCTTTGGTGGTGCCTTCCACCGGCAGGCGGCTGGCGTTGATTTTGTCCTTGCCCAAGGTTTCTCTGATCCATGCCTCTGCCTCCGGTGCCAACGTCGTTACCGTCCATCCGTATTTGTCGTGCTTCTCAATGTGCAGCCCATGGGCCTCGGCGGTGGCTTTGAATTTCAGGTTGTGGTAATAACCGTTGTTGCTTACGTCTTGGATGCCATGAACCAGATTATAAAGGTGCGCCATTTCATGCAGGAGCGTGGCGGCCAGCTCGAAAATAGGTCGGTCAAGGTACTCAGCGCAAAGATTGATTTCCCGGTATTTCTCACCGCTGGCGTTCCAGATTTCATTGATACTACACCAGCCGTAAGCCCCACGCCCTCCGTCCGGGGATACGGTGATCGCCGGGCGAGTCAATTCATTATCATAAAAATGCTCGTTGAACAGGTCAAACATTTCCTCGGTTTTCTTTACGATTTCAGATATTTGCAGCATGATTGCGTCCTCCTCAAAGATATGTTTTATTTCTGTGAGTGACAGCTTACACACCACCGGTCAAAAAGCAAGCTCAAAAACCTTAAAACATATCTTTTTATTTTATTTGAGGACGAAAAAGCCCCGCCGAAGCGGAGCTACTTTCTTTACTCACTATCACGGTTGACTTGGTAATAATATCCATGTCCCCGTTTCTCGTCGTCAAAGGTAAACTCGCAGATTTCATTAAACATAGAGCCGTCATGGTTGAGGATATAGGTCTGGTAGTCATAGGCGAAAATTCGGCAGATTTCCGCCCGGCATGGCGCATCGGCCCCATTCTCCGTCCAGTCATAGCGACAAAGCTCGGTCTTTTCATATTCTTCCAATTCATCCGTGTAATAATATCTTGTAAATCCCTGCGTGGTCTGGTAGCTCGCCAGTTTGCGCTGGAAATAAGTCCGCCTCTGATATTCTGCGGAGTGGCATTTCTTTTCCCCATTGATTACGGAATAGCTGTAACTGCTCTCGTCTAAAGGCTTCTCAAAGGTATCACGATCTATTTCCATATAGATGCCTTTCTTCTCGCATTGCTGCCGGACATACCGGAGAAATTGTGCGAGGGTTACATTGTTACGTTCAATCTCAATTTGATAATTCGCCATGGTGTGAGCCTCCTCAAAAATATGTTTCATTTCTGTGAGTGACAGCTTACACACCACCGGTCAAAAAGCAAGCTCTAAAAGCCTTAAAACATATCTTTTTCTTTTATTCGAGGACAAGAAAAGCCCCGCCGAAGCGGAGCTTTCATACTTTATTCTGCGGCTACGAAGCCTTGTTCTTTCAGGTTTTCGATCAATGCCGGATTTTCCGGGCCGGTCAATGTTCCCTCTTTGCCGATGTTATAGCTTCCTACTGCGAAAGCGTATGTCGGCGCTCTCAGATATTCAGGCTTTGCGCCAATGAAGTCGCCTACCGCCACCACCAGCTCCTTGCGACGTACACCGGTTACATTATACATAACCTCAATGCCTTCCGGCTCGCTTTCCTCGGTGGTAGCTTCACCGGGATTTTCGACCTGAGGCTCATCTGTCGGCTGGCTATCTTCCGGTTCATCCTCTACCGCTGGTTCTATGGCCTCTGCCGCCTCGTCCTCTGCGGGCTGCTGCATGGCAGCCTTGGCAGCAGCTTTTGCCGCCCGGCTTACTCTGGTGCGGGCCTCCGGGAATACCTCGGGCAATACACATTCTTCATAGTGGATTTCAAAGGTGATCTTCCCGTCCACTTGTACGTTAAAATGGAAGTCGGTCATTTCTACCTCTTTGAGCATATCCGGCAACTCAATGTTCTTATACCGTTTAACTTCCTCGCCGTTTACCATAAGGCAAACCGGAACCGCGTCCCTCAGTTTCGCTGTGATTTTTCCTGTTTTCATTTTGTTTTCCACCTTTCATTTTTTTGCTTGGCTTGTGCCTTGTGAGTGACAGCTTACACACCACGGGTGGAAAAGCAAGGCTTTTTTGATAAGTTTTTTGTCGTTTATTCATAATTGGCGACTTGAATTTATTCGTTTCTCCGTATATAATGAGATTGCATTTAAGGAGGGATGGGCGATGCTTAACTATATTTCCGTAAAAGATACCGCAGAAAAATGGGGAATCTCAGAGCGTCGTATTCAAAAACTTTGTGAAGAAAACCGCATAGCAGGTGTCATTCGTTTCGGCCATTCGTGGATGATTCCCCGTGATGCGTGTAAACCTTTGGATGGCCGGAAACATAGAAAACAGGCGGGAGGTGATCGTGATGTACAATCCTCAACTTGAAACTTTCCTTCGTGTAGCGGATGCAGGCAGTTTTAATAAAGCTGCGGAGGAAGCCTATATTACGGCCACTGCTGTTATTAAGCAGATCAATCTTCTGGAAGATTCGCTTGGAGTGAAATTGTTTGAGAGGACACACCGGGGACTGATTTTAACGAAAGCAGGAAAGTCTTTGTATCAGGATGCGAAGTATATTATCCAATATTGCAAGGATTCAGTGACGCGGGCGAAAAATGCGATGCAGGAAGATAATGCCGTGATACGCATTGGAACTTCGCCTATGACACCGGCACAGCTTTTAATGCAGATTTGGCCTAAAATTCAGGAGCAATGCCCCGATTTGAAATTTCAAATTGTTCCCTATGAAAATACACCGGAAAATGCCCGTGAAATTTTAGCAAACCTGGGGAAAAACATTGATGTGGTTGGGGGAATTTTTGATGAAACAATGTTGGATTTAAGGCGGTGTGCAGGTCTGGAACTATCCCGTGAACCTTTTTGCTGTGCTGTTTCCATTCATCACAGGCTTGCAGTAAAAGACAAATTACAAATACAGGATTTATACGGTGAGAACTTACTTCTGATACACCGGGACTGGAGCCATTATGTAGATCAGCTCCGGGATGACCTCTGGCGGAACCACCCGCAGATTCAAATTGTGGATTTTGATTTTTATAATACGGATATTTTTAATCGCTGTGAAAACAGTTATGATGTCTTACTGGCTATTCCGGGATGGGCAAATGTACACCCGCTTTTGAAAGTGATTCCTGTGGAATGGGATTACAGTATCCCATACGGCTTGCTTCATTCTCCGCAGCCATCCGATTCTGTGAAACGCTTTCTTCTGGCAGTACAGAGTGTTACAAAATAGAAAAAGAGATATAACCTTTGGGTAATAACTGATGAACAAATCGAGACTTCTGAGGAAGCCTCGATTTTTTTATAATATAAGCAGAAACCTCGAAATAAGCCGGTTTCAAAAACTGCAAGGAGGATACAAAATGAGTATTTTATTTATCAATGGAAGCCCGAACAAGAACGGAAATACTACCGAGTTGGCCAACACACTGATGACCGGAAAGGATTACCGGACGCTTCATCTGGTGGATTATAAACTGTACGGATACGGGCAGAACTTTGCGGACGATCAGTTTGCTGAAATTCTGGAAAGTATGAAGGAGGCGGATACCATCGTGATCGGTTCCCCTGTTTACTGGCACAGCATGTGCGGCTTAGTAAGAAATTTGCTTGACCGTTTTTACGGGCCGGTGGGCGAAGGAGAACTGGGAGGAAGAAAATTCGTCTTTCTGTTTCAGGGCGCTGCTCCAGAAAAATGGATGCTGGAAAAGGCCGAGTACACGATGAGCCGTTTTGCCCGAATGTACGGTATGGAGTATGTGGGAATGGCGACAAACGAGGCGGAAGCGAAAAAATTATCTGAAAAGGTATGATGCACATCTTTCGCGGTAGGAGGTGATATAGTGAGGAATATGCTTTTAAGCATTTTGCTTTTTGGTATATTGACCTGCCTTGTCGGATGCAATATGAGTGGGAACACAGCGCATAGTTCCTCGGATGTGGGAACCCCGGATTCTGCACAGGAGCAGATACAGCCGCAAAGTGACCGGGAGGAAACTTCAGTGCAAGCGGTCAATGAACCATACACGAAAAATACAAGAATCTCAGACGTGATGAACGATCCCGCTTTCGGGGATTATGGAAGACTGATTTTTCCGGTGAACAGCGGTTATTACAGCGGCGACACGTTAGGAGATTTAAGTCTTACATGGTACAGCCATATTGATGCGGATAAAACAGTGGAAATCGTAAATTATTTCAAATCCCATGCAGACGTTGGGGAAACGATTTTCTATGACATTTACACGGAGGAAGAAAAGGCAGCTGATCCAGAGAAAGAGGATACAGGATTGTTCTTCTTCAAAGGAACTCCCGGAGAAAAATTTGCCGTAGTGAACGCCGGCGGAGGCTTTGCTTATGTGGCTGCCATGCACGATAGTTTCCCCCATGCTTTGGAATTGTCGAAAAAAGGCTACAATGCCTTTGCCCTCATTTATCGCCCCGGTTGGGATACCGCAGTTGAGGACTTGGCAAGAGCCATCAGTTTCATTTTTGAACACGCAGAGGAATTGGAAATAGACACCGACTGTTACTCCCTTTGGGGCGGCTCTGCAGGTGGTCGGATGACGGCTTACCTTGCATCCTACGGCCCCGCAGCCTTTGGCGGGGACGAATTGCCAAGACCGGGAACCGCAGTCATTCAATATACCGGCCATAGCGAATATACGCAGAATGACCCGCCTACTTACAGTTGTGTGGGCGACCGTGATGGTATCGCAAGCTGGCGTACTATGCAGAATCGCTTAAATGCCATGTCCTCTGCCGGTATCAATACGGAGTTTCATGTGTATGAAGGGCTGGGGCATGGCTTTGGGCTTGGAGCTGGAACGGCAGCCGAAGGCTGGATTGATGATGCGGTTGCCTTTTGGGAAGAACAAATGAATGGATCGGAGGAAAATGCAGAATGAACAATTTTATCTTTGAAAACAAAACCAAAGTTTATTTCGGCAGGGGGTGTGCAAAAGAATACCTGACCTATCTGTTGAAACAGTATGGAAACAACGTCATGCTCGCCTATGGCGGCGGCTCCATAAAGAAAAATGGTGTTTACACGGAGCTTATGGAATATCTGAAAGCCGCTGGAAAAATGGTAACGGAATTTTCCGGTATCATGTCCAATCCCACCTATGCAAAGGTGCAGGAGGGCGCAAAGCTCGTCCGTGAAAACGGGATTGACCTGATTCTTGCGGTTGGCGGAGGTTCGGTCATTGACTGCTGTAAGATTATCTCCGCGCAGGCCAAAACGGACGAGGATATTTGGAAAATGGAATTTGAGCACCATACCTATCCGTCCAGCTTTGTGCCCATGATCGCCATTGTCACGGCATCTGGAACGGGTGCGGAAATGAATAACGGCGCTGTGATTACCAACGAAGAAAAGAAGATAAAGGCCGGGCTGTTGGGCGCACAGGCAGATATTGCCATGCTTGATCCCGATTATACCATGTCCCTGCCCATGACGCAGGTAATCTCCGGGGCCTTTGATACGCTCAGTCATTGCATGGAAACCTACTTTGGCAAGCCGGAAAAGAACAATTTATCCGACGATATGAACGAAGCAATCATGCGGAGCGTTATCCGCAATATGCGTGTTCTGCTGGATGACCCGAAGAATTACGAGGCCCGGAGTGAACTGATGTGGGCGTCTGCTATAGGAGAAAACAGTATTTTGAAGATTGGAAAAATCACCGATTTTCAGGCGCACCAGATTGAACATCAGTTAGGGGCATACACCGACTGCAATCATGGCCGGGGGCTGGCAGTCATTCATCCCGTTCTTTACCGGCATATTTATCTGGATGGTCTGTCCCGTTTTGCCCGGTTTGCCGCCCATGTCTGGGACATTGATTCTTCCGGTAAATCAGAAACGGAAATGGCTCTGGCCGGTATCGACGCTTTGGCGGCCTTCATTAAAGAAATGGGATTGCCGACAACCTTCCGTGAAATGGGAATTACAGATACGCAGTGCTTTCAGGCAGTTGCGGACAGTACGAACGTAACGGCAGGGTGCTGTAAAAAATTGTCGCACGAAGAAATCTATCAAATTCTGATGGAAGCATTTTGAACCGATACTGCTGTATCGGTTCATGAGCAAGTAGCAAAGCGGATTGCGAATGTCCGCTTTACAGATAGGAGGAATCTACAATGAAAAAACTAACCGCATTGATTATGAGTTTACTGATGATAACCAGTCTTGCCGCCTGCGGCAGCGATGAAACGAATACCCCTGCCTCGTCTGAGCCGGAATCTTCTCAGACAGAAAGCGCTCCAACTTCCGAACCGGAAAGCACACCATCATCAGAGCCGGAAAGCGAAACTGCGCAAGTTTCTGATAGCAATACGCTGGTCGTTTACTTTTCCATGCCGGAAACAACAAATCCAGATGAAAGCAGCATGACAGAAGAAGAACGTAACAGTACCGTTATTATTGACGGTGAGGTGTTAGGAAATACCCAGTATGTGGCCTATGTTATACAAGAGAATACCGGAGCCGATCTGTTCCGTATCGAGCCGGAGGTTCCCTATCCAACAGACCATGATACGCTGGTAGATCAGGCGGCAGAGGAACAGGATAACGGAGCCCGCCCTGCAATCAAAGATACGATTGAAAACTTCGACCAGTACGATACAATTTTTGTCGGGTATCCTAACTGGTGGGGTGATATGCCGATGATTCTTTACACGTTCTTTGATACTTATGATTTTTCGGGCAAAACCATCATCCCGTTTAATACCCACGGCGGCAGCGGTTTCTCGAATACAATCAACACGATTGCAGAGTTGGAACTGGATGCGTCCATCTATGAGGATGGCTTTACCGTATCCAGAAATAATGTGCAGGAGGCAGAGCCTGACATTCTGGCGTGGCTGAACGAGCTGGGATATAGCAACTAAAGAAGAAAGAAGGACAATTATGAAAAAAAGAAAACTTGGAAACAGCGATTTATTTGTGAATCCGGTTGGTCTTGGCTGCATGGGATTTAGTCATGCCTCTGGTGATCCGGTAGATAATGAATCCGCCATAAAAACACTTCGGCAAGCCTATGAGATGGGCTATGATTTCTTTGACACTGCCGAAGCGTATACGGGCTTTTTCCCGGATGGTTCGGTTTCTTATAATGAAGAATTGGTGGGCAAGGCTCTCCATGATGTGCGAGATAAGGTCGTGATTGCCACGAAAATGGGTGTACATCATAATGAGGATTTAAGCCTCATCGTGGACAGCAGACCGGAGACGATCCGCAAAAGTGTAGAGGGCAGTCTAAGAAAGCTGGGAACGGATTATATCGATCTCTATTATCAGCACAGAATCGATCCGAAGGTGGAGCCGGAAACTGTAGCAGAAACAATGGCTGCACTAATCAGGGAGGGAAAAATCCGTTACTGGGGAATTTCAGAGACTACCGAGGAATATCTACGTCGCGCAAATGCGGTCTGCCCGGTGACGGCTATTGAGAACCGCTACTCCATGATGGCGCGGTGGCATGAATCTATCTTTCCCGCCTGCGAAGAACTGAATATTGCCTTTGTCGCCTTTTCTCCTATGGCGAATGGTTTTCTGACGGGAAAATATACACCGAACACAAAATTTGAAGGGAAACAGGACTACCGCGCCGGTATGCCGCAGTACACACAGGAAGGATACGAAAAAGCAAAAGCTCTTTTGGAACTGCTCACTGGCATGGCAGAAGAAAAGCAGGCCACTATGGGACAGCTCTCTTTGGCATGGATGCTTTGCAAGAAACCCTATCTTGTGCCGATTCCCGGTTCCAGAAAGCCAGAACGGCTGCGGGAGAACTTCGAGGCGGGAAATATTGTTTTAACACAGGAAGAAATCCGGGCGATTGATTCTAAGCTGGAAACGATGCAGTTTGAAGTTTTTGGCGGTCATAGTACAAAGTAAATTGTGTGAGAAAGGAGAATTACCATGAAAGTTTTGCTTGTAAATGGAAGTCCGCATAAAGAAGGCTGTACTTATACAGCATTATGCGAAGTATCAGAGGCCCTTAACCAGAATGGTATTGATACAGATATATTCTGGATTGGAAATAAGCCTCTGTCCGGCTGTATTGCCTGTAAAAGCTGTGCAAAGAAAAAGCAATGTGTCTTTCAGGATACAGTCAATGAATTTCTGGACATTGCGGGAGATTATGACGGATTTGTCTTTGGAACGCCCGTACATTGGGGTGCGGCAGGCGGTGCGATTACTTCCTTCATGGATCGAGCCTTTTACGCAGACCTGTGCGGCGGCGAAAACCGTTTTCTCCTAAAGCCTGCGGCTGCTGTCGTGTCAGCCAGACGTGCCGGAACTACTGCCACATGGGATCAGATCAACAAATATTTTGCTCTGATGCAGATGCCCATTATCTCATCCCGATACTGGAATATCGTTCACGGTGCCAAACCGGAAGAAGTAAAAAAAGACATGGAAGGGATGCAGACTATGAGAATTTTGGGGAAAAATATGGCGTTCTTCTTGCATTGCAAGGATTTGGCTATAAAGGCCGGTCTGGCTTTACCAGAGCAGGAACAGGTGACATTTACAAATTTTATTCGTGAGTAATTACGCGATTTAAGATGTTTCAGTAGAAAAGACAAGGCAAGCATATCTTGTCAATCGGGCCAGTCTGCCTTGTGTGGATTGGCCTTTTTTGTGCTAAGAAATAGGTATCAAAAAATTTTCTCAAAAAATTTTTCAAAAACTTTCCGGTTTGCACCCCTGAGATGTGTTCTGGTTATGTGAGGAGGCGAAAAACAACCAGCTCAAATCTGCAAAAAAGGAGGGATGCGGCATGATGTCTCCCTCTGATGAAAAGCGGATCGTTGCCATGGTGGATTCGTTCACCAAGACGGTGGCCCGGAATTTCAGCAGAAATCTCAAACGGGCAAAGGCCAACGCGGAGAAGCACTACTCTGACGAGCCAGTAGACTATTTTCTGGAAACTTTAAGCCACGACGACAGGTATCCGTCCGATTATTTTGTGCTTTATGCGGACGAGCTATCCTGCGTGGTTCACAGCGAAACCTTATATAAAGCACTCCGCTCCCTGCCGGATAAGCAGCGCAAAGTCTTACTCTTTGATTTCTGGGGAGCTTTGCCGGACGGGGAAATTGCAAAACGGATGGAGGTGACGACCCGCACTGTCTATAACTTGAGGCAGCGCGCTTTTCAGGCAATCAGAACTTTTTATGAGCAGGAAAGCTCAGAGCCATGAATTAACCTATGACCTAATCAAGCGAGCGGTTCACGGCGAGCCAGCGGCAATCGAGGAATATCTCCTGCACTATGACGCTTATATCAATTCTCTGGTGGAATATGAAACCACCGGTCTGGATGGCCGGGTATATCGGCACATCGACGAGGATATGAAAGTGCAGGTGCAAATGAAGCTCGTGGACGCACTGCAGAAAAAATGGAGGAAACTGATATGATGCTGAATCCAGACCTATTTTCCTTCGCCTACGTCCCGAACTGGTACTCCCAGCTTGATATGCTGGCAGAGATGGCCCTGCCGGAACCGTGGCGATTTAAGAACCCGATATACTTAACCAAAAATCCAGACACCCCGATTTTAGAGAGATATATCCACGCGATTTTTAAGAAACAGCTCATTGACTACAAGGAAGAACGAACCCCCAGCAAGGCAGCGGAGTATTTCCATATTGAGAATGAATTTTGCTGCTTCCATACGGGCCTTTATACGCGGCGGTACAAAGCCATCTATGCCTGCTTTGACCGGAACAAGAAAAAGGATTCCCTGCTGGAATGGTATTTCAGGGGCTTTGCGGACGAGCTATCACCGATGCTCCGGCATATCTCCCCGCTGCCGAAGAAGCCCAGCTACTATATGACGCAATATGGCGTCAATTACAACCCGGAATGGCCGATCCGCGTCAACGTGGATCATATCCTTGGCGACGAGGAGAACCTTTCCCGTATCCCGGCAAATATCCGCGAGGCGCAAAACCTGCCCCTGCTTTTAGAAACGGCAGTTGAGTTGGCGCGGCGGAAGGCGGTGGTGGAACCGAGCATTGTGGTTCCGCAGGGGTATCAGGGCCGGGTGCAATACTTGCTGCCGATCTGCTTGACCGATATGGAGCAGCCCGACCTCGCCATGACTCTCACGATCATGGACGGGTATTACTTGGGGAATACCTGCCTCACCTTAGAGATGGCATACCTTAATGCGCGGCTTCTTTCCAGACCGGTGGCTCATTGGCTCACGGACATTGTGGAGGAATAGCTGCGCACAGATCGCAGGCCCGCTCCCCGGCAGCCGGATCGGCTCTGGCGGAAAGGAGTGTTCGGTTTGCGCCTAAGCAAAAAGGAGGCGGAACAAAATGACATAAAAGAGAAAATGCGTCCGGTCTACTGCCCGAAGTGCGGGTGGAAGCTGCTGGATGCGGTAAGCGGTATGAAAACACAGACGAAGATCCCCCATAAGGGCCGGTATCCCGATTTATATATGAAGTGCGGGCACTGCGGCGCGGAGGTTGGGATCATCAAAACTGAATAGCTACCACCGAATGTTCCATACACGGAACTTACCGGATAGCTGCGGCAATACTACAGCCCTCATAAGGAATGTATATGACGGGCGGGCAACGGACAGCGAAGCCGGGAAACCGGTGAGGCGTTTGTCTGAGCATGATGCGCGAAGGGGTGATTTCATTCCATAACCTGTGGTTGCCCCTTCATCACGCTGTCTTGAAAGAAAGACAGATGGGATATTGAGCCTGACAAGCGGCACTTTTTGTGCTGCTTGTCAGGCTCTTTTTCTTTTTAGCGGCACCTGTGCCGCTTGCCGGGCTCCGAAAGGAGAACGGCAAAATGAAAGTCCGGTATGAATTTGCAAACGGAGAAATTTCAGAAATTGAGGTGGAGGACAACCTCGGAGAGCTGCTGCTGGATTTTGACCGGCAGGAATACAACAACGACCACAAGGAAACCCGCCGCCATGTTTCCCTCGATGGGATGGACTATGAGGGCGAGTTATTCCTTTCCCCCGCCGATACGGAAGCAGAGGTTTTGCAGCGGGAGGAATTGGCCCGGCTCATGGGGGCCATGGAGGCCCTCTCCCCGGCCCAGCGGGAGCTGGTTCGCCGGGTATATTTTGAAAATGAGAAAATCTCGGAGATTGCCCGTGAGGAAGGTGTTTCCCATGTGGCGATCCATGACCGCTTAAAGCGGATATACCAGAAGATTAAAAATAATTTTTAATCTTCCCCTTACATTTTGCCTTTCCCGTGGCCTAACAGTGAGAGCTACCAAAACAGGCTCTCAGAAAGAGGTGAAAGGCAAATGAAACATAACTTGAAGATCTGTCTTGCCAGAGAGCCGGTATCCGGCGGCATTGTCCGCTGTAAGACCGTTTCCCTGCGCGAGCGGATGCTGCGGCGACTGTTCGGGGATATGCGCCGCGTTACCATCATTGTCCCCGGCGACAGTGTGCAGGCGCTGTCGGTTCAGGAGGTGCCGGAGGTGGGCGGCCATGAGTGCGCATGAGAATGTCCGCCCAGCCCTGCCTATGCCGATCAAGGCCACACCCTACCAGCACCAGATCGAAGCCTTCAATTTTGTCTGCGGCCTGTTCGGCCTGCTGCCGGGAGGTGATCGGGATGGCCCAAGCGACAGTGAAATGCGACCTGTGCGGGAGGAGCTTCCAAAAGCCCGCCCATGAGGTGCGTCCGCATAATTTCTGCTGCGCGGCCCATGCCCGCAAATGGAACGCTGGCCGGATGGCGGAATATAACCGCACCAAAAACCCGCTCAATCAACCGGGAGGCGTGGTATCTAACCTGAAGAAGCGCCGGAAAAAGCTGTCTGGCCAAGGGGCTGGGAAGGCTTACCGGAAATTTTACGGCAGGCATGAACACCGGGTGGCGGCTGAGGCTATGCTGGGCAGGCCACTTCGGCCCGGCGAGGTGGTTCATCACCGGGATGGCAATAAGCTCAACAACGATCCCATGAATTTAGAGGTGCTGCCCTCTCAGGCGGAGCATACCAAAACCCAGCCCCGCGATTCGCAAGGGAGGTGGTGCTTATGACTTCCATCAAAACCAGCTCTGGCTGCGCTCTTTTGATGGAAATGCCAGCCGGATAGGAACCGGAAAAACACTGACGACCATCGCCATTACCGGCGCACTTTCGCAGGCGGGCCGGATTCGTCGGGCACTGATCGTGGCCCCGCTCTCCATCCTTGGCGTATGGGAGGAAGAATTTCAGAAATTTGCCGCCTTCCCGTATGCGCTGGCGGTTCTATCCGGCAGCAGCGCAAAAAAGCTGGATACCCTGCGGCACATGAACGGCACCGCCCTGCAGGTAGTAGTTGTAAATTATGAGTCCGCATGGCGGCTGGAAAAGGCTTTGACTACATGGCACCCCGACCTGATTATCGCGGACGAGGGCCATAAAATCAAAACCCACAATATCGCCGCCAGTAAGGCCATGCACCGGATGGGCGCAAAGGCCAGCTACCGGCTCCTGCTGACCGGTACGGTTATCACCAACAAGGCCATTGATGTGTTCAGCCAGTATAAATTCCTGAACCCGGCCATTTACGGGAACAGCTTCTATGCCTTCCGCAACCGGTACTTCGACATGGTGGGCTATGGGAACCATACCCCGGTGTTGAAGAAATCCATGGAGGGCGAGCTGACGGAAAAGCTCCACAGCATTTCCTACCGGGCCACGAAAGCGGAATGTCTGGATTTGCCGGAAACAACGGACGTGATCCGGCAGGTGGAATTGGAGCCTGCGGCCCTGCGGATATACCGGGGCCTCGTCAAAGAAAGCTATGCGGAGCTGGCTGGCGGAGAGCAGGGAGCCCCTGTGGCAGTCACAGCAACCAACATCCTCACCCGGCTGCTGCGGCTGTCGCAGCTTACGGGCGGATTCCTCGGCAATGACGAAACCGCCGCCGTGGAACAGGTAAGCGCGGCCAAGCTCTCCGCTTTGGAGGATATTCTGGACGGGGCTGCGGCTGAGGGGAAAAAGCTGGTTATCATTGCCCGCTTTCTCCCGGAGATCAAAGCCATCTGCAAGCTGCTGGAAAAGCGGGGCCTGCGGTATTCCTGCATTACCGGCGAGGTGAAAGACCGGGACGAGCAGGTGGCGAGATTCCAGAAGGAGCCGGAGGTCATGGCCTTTGTGGGCCAGATCGCCACAGCGGGGCTTGGTATTACTTTGACCGCCGCCTCCACCATGGTCTTTTACTCACTCGACTATTCCATGTCGAACTTCGAGCAGACCAAGGCCCGGATTCACCGGGTGGGCCAGCGGATGCCCTGCACCTACCTCTATCTGGTAGCCCGCGGCACTGTGGATGAAAAGGTGCTGGCGGCGCTGGAAAGCAAGGCCGACCTTGCGAGAACCCTTGTAGACGATTACCGCAGCGGGAGAAATCCCTTTGCTGCTTAGATTTGGAGGAATTATGGATACAGAAAAAATGTTTGCATTGGCCGACCGGCTCCGGGCGCTTCGTGACGAGAAGGCTGAGGCCGAGCTGCGGCTGAAAGAGATCAAGGCGGAAATGGATGAGGTGGACTATCAGCTTTCCGAGCTGATGGCCGAAAGCGAAACGCAGAATTTTACCCGCGCCGGAACCATGTTCTGCCTGACGACCAAAACCCACGCCTCCGCCGTGGCTGGCCGGAAGGAGGAGCTTTTCTCCGCCCTGCGGGCCAGCGGCTTTGGCGACCTTGTGTATGAAACGGTCAACGCCAACAGCCTCTCCGCCTTTGTAAAGGAGCAGACCGCAGAAAACGGCGATCTGCTCCCGGATTGGCTGGATGGTCTGGTGAATGTATTTGAGAAAACTTCCGTCGGTGTACGGAAGGCTGCAAAATAAAACGATCAGGAGGAAATATCCCATGAGCAATAAGAACGAACTTATGAATACCGGCAGCGGCTTTCTGGCCCTTGCCGACTTCAATATGAACGAGAGCATGGCCGAGGAGCTGGAAGGCTTGGAGGGCGGCTTTGACCGGGTGAAAATCCCCGCTGGCGGGGCTACCATGTTCGAGCTGCCCGGCGACGAGGCGGACGAGCCGGAGGCGGTCAAGGAGTTTTCCGCCGTGATCCTGTACCATCACCCGATCCTGCAATATTACAAAGAGAAATACACCGGGGGCAGCAATCCGCCCGACTGCGGCTCTTTCGATGGCGTGACCGGGGAAGGCACACCCGGAGGTGTCTGCGCAAACTGTCCCCTCAATCAGTTTGGCTCCGGTGAAAATAACAGCAAAGCCTGCAAAACCCGGCGCAGGGTGTTCCTGCTGCGGGAGGGCGAGCTGTTCCCGTTGATCCTCTCCCTGCCCACTGGCTCTATGCGGGAGTTTTCCCGCTACATCAAGCGCCTGCTCAGTAAGGGCAAAAAGAGCAACATGGTGGTAACGCGCTTCTCTCTGAAAAAGGCCACCAACGCCAGCGGCATTGCCTACTCGCAGGCGCAATTCTCCATTGACCGCCCGCTCACCAGCGAGGAACAGATCCTCATTAACCGTCTGTCCGAGCAGGTGAAGCAGTACAGCCGCCGCGTGGGCTTTGATACGGAGGAGCCTGCCGAGGCTGGCCCGCTGGTTGACCCGGAAACCGGCGAGATCGTGGAACCCCTGCAATAAGAATGATCGCCCGGCGGAGCGGGGCCTTTGGGCCTCCTCCGCTTTCCGGGCAGAATGGAGGAAAAATGAGCTATACCTGTGCTTTGTCACTGAAAAAGATAAAAGACTATCTGGCCGGGGCCGCTGTGGTTGGCTTCGACTTTGAAACCTCACCCGTCGAGGAATACCGCTCGGAGGAGCGGGCCGCGCTGGACGCGCACAAGGCTTCCATTACCGGAGTGAGCCTTTCCGTATCCGAGGACAGCGGAATCTATATCCCGCTGCGCCATAAGACCGGGCGGAATATCCAAAAGCCGGAGGCGGTCATGGACTATCTGCGGCAGGCGGTGTTTGAAAATGCCACCGTGGTAAAAGTGGCCCACAATCTGGCTTTTGAGTCCATGTTCCTGTATGCCCTGCGGGTGATCGTACAGCCGCCCTGCTATGATACCATCGCGGCGGCCCAGCTTACCCTCAAAAGCGGCACCGCTTTCCGGGGACTGTCGGACAGCGGCCTCAAAACCCTTGTGCCGCAGCTTTTCCATGTGGAACTGCCGGACTTTGAAACCGTGACGGATGGACGCTTTTTCGACGAGCTGAACCCGCAGGATGCGGAAACCGTCCGCTATGCCTGCGCCGACAGCGATTATGCTCTGCGGCTGTACCACCTGTTCAATGGCTGGTTTGATAAATACCTGCCCCGGCACCGTCGCATTGTGGAGCAGATCGAGTCCCCGACCGCTGTGTATTGCGGCCTCATGCGCTATAATGGCCTGCTTATGGATCAGGCCGCCATGGAGGAAAAACAGACGGAGGCCGAACAGCGCCTTTCCGCTATCCGGGAAGAAATCGCTTTTCTGATCGGTGACGTGGAAATCGGGGCCAACGCCTCCACCTCCGCTTTCAAAAGTTATCTTTATAAGGACTTGGGCCTTCCGGTGGTAAAAACCACGGCCAAGTATCAGGAAGCGGCGGACGATGAAACCATGATCCTGCTGGCCGACTGGTGCCGGGAGAATCGACCGGAGCTTACCCGGCTCTTTGAGCTGGTGCAGGAATACCGGCGCTGGGGAAAAATCAAAGGCACCTATCTGGACGGCTATCTGCGGCATATCAATCACGCCACCGGGCGGATACATCCCGACCTTATGCCGCTGGGAACGGAAACGGGTCGCTTTGCCGCCCGCAACCCCAACATGCAGAACTGCCCGCGCAAGGATAACGACCCCATCGGCATCCGCTCCATGATCGTGGCCCCGGAGGGCTGCGTCCTGCTCTCGCTGGATTTTTCACAGATCGAGCTGCGCGTCGGGGCCTTCTACTGCAGGGATGAAAAGATGCTCCAAACCTACCGGAGCGGTGGCGACATCCATGCGCAGACCACCTCGGTCATTTATCACATTCCTTTTGAGCAGGCGGCGGATAAAAGCGCCGAGCATTATAAGGAGCGCCGGACGATTGCTAAAAACTGTAATTTTGGCGTATTCTTCGGCCTGTTTCCCAAGGGCCTGCAGCGGACGCTGAAATTCAAAGCGGGCCTCGACACCTCTTTGGCAGAATGTGAGAAAATCATCGCCAACCTAAAGGCCGGTTATCCCCAGCTTTCTCTATGGCAGGATGTGGTGAAGCGGCAGGCAAAAGTGCGCCGGTACAGCGAAACATGGCTGGGCCGCCGCAGGTATCTGCCGGGCATCGTTTCTGACGATTGGGGGAAAAAGAGCTTTGCCGAGCGGTGCGCCATGAACACCCCCATACAAGGAACCGCCGCCGATATTTTGAAGCTGGCCCTTGGCCGCCTGATCGTGGAGTTGCCGGATCACCCGTGGTTGCGGCCCCTTTTGCAAATCCATGACGAGCTGGTGTTTGAACTGCCCGCCGACAAGGTGGAGGACGCGGCGGCGCTGATCCGCTCCTGCATGGAGGCCCAGCCCTTCCCGGAATTTGACGTGCCTATCGTGGCCGAGGCCGCCTTCGGGCCGAGCTTTGGAGAGCTGGCGGAAATGGAGGTGGCCCGATGAGCGTCAATCTGTATAACGCGGAGCGGTATCTCGACCCCACCGCCTATGAGGCCCTGATGAATATTGAGCGGGAGGCCAAACGTACCGCCTATAAACCGCTGGTCTATATCTGCTCGCCTTTTGCGGGGAATACCGAGCGCAATGCCGAACGGGCGCGGGGCTTCTGCCGCTTTGCGGTGGCGGAGAATTGTATCCCGCTCGCGCCGCACCTTCTGTTCCCTCAATTCATGGACGAGGACGATCCGGCCCAGCGCCGCCTTGGCATCTTCTTTGGTCTGGTCTTACAGAGCAAGTGCAAGGAAATGTGGGTGTTTGGCGGCAATATCACAAAGGGCATGGCGGTGGAAATTGAAAAGGCCCATGAGCGCGGCCTGCCTGTCCGCTACTTTACCGAGCGTTGCGTGGAGGTGGTAAGGAAATGAGGAAAGCACTGAATATCCCGCTGGAAGAATTTCTCCGGCCCTTCTTTGGGCCGGGTGAGCGTATCTGCCTGCGGGTGTTTGACGATAGAAAAACAGGAACCTTCAAAGGGGCCAAGCTGGAAACAACCCTTTCCGGCCTGCCGGGCCTGATGGATACGCTCAAAAAGCACAATGAGAAAAACCGTGGCATCTATTTTGTGGTGAACTTCGGCGGCCATGAGGACAGCGAGATTTCCCGGATCAACGCACAGTTTATGGAGTGCGACGAGCTACCCCTTGACGAGCAGCTTAAACAGATTGAGGCGTTCCCGCTTACACCCTCGCTCATTGTGAAAACCCGGAAATCCCTGCATACCTACTGGCTCATAAAGGGCGGCGACGTGGCTGCTTTTCGCCGGGTACAAAAGCGCCTCGCGGCTCAGTTTCATGGGGATAAATCCTGCGTCAATGAAAGCCGGGTGCTGCGCCTGCCGGGCTTCTATCATTGCAAGGAGGAGCCGGTCATGGTGGAATGTATTCATTTTCACCCGGAGCTTCGCTATACGCAGGAGGAATTGGAGCAATATCTGCCGCAGATTGCCGAGGAACCCGCCGCGCCTGCCGGGCCAGCGGCCAAGGGGACGCAGCAGGGCCTTTCTCTGGTCTTGAAACGCTGCGATTTCCTCCGACATTGCAGGGAACAGGCGGCCAGCCTCCCGGAGCATGACTGGTACAGCATGATTACCAATCTGGCGGTCTTTGAGGGCGGCGAGCAGGCCATCCATGAGCTGTCGGCTCTGTATCCGGGCTATAAGGCGGCAGAAACGCAGGAGAAAATCCAGCACTTCCTCGGAAGCGGCACCAAGCCCATCACCTGTAAGGCCATTGCGGAAAAGGGCTTTGTTTGCCCGAAGCTGGAAACCGGCGCGTGTACCTGCAAGGCCCCGGCGGCCCTGTGCTATCTGCCTTTGTCGCTGGATGAACTGCGGGAGGCCTTATCCGCCATACCGGCGCAGAAATCCCCAGTGGAAAATATGCGGGCGGCAAAGGAATTTGTCCGGGAGTCCCTTTATAACATTGAGCCGCTGGATGCCGGGACATTTATCGAATATGAGCTGCGGGAGCATTTCCGCCTGAAAGCGGCGGATACGAAGGCGCTTTCTGCCTATCACAAGGAGCTGCACCGGGGCTATGCCACAAAGAAGGAAACCCGGCAGCGGGCCGAGGAAAACAGCCTGCCGGAATGGTACGAAGTGACCGAGCGCGGCGGCCTGCGGTTCCTGCCCGGCCTGCTGGCGAACCATCTGGCAAAGGAGCTTTCCGCTTTCTATACGGCCAGCAGCTTTTTCTTCTATCAGGGAGGCGTGTACCGAGAAAGCGCCGACATGGTGGCAGCGGCCAAGGTGCGGAAGTTTATGCTCCCCAAGAGCGCGTCCATGCAGGCCATCAATGATACGGTGGGCCAGTGGAAAATGCTGATAATGAAACCGGTGCAGGAAATTAACAGCAACCCGTTCATCCTCAACCTGCAAAACGGGCTGTATCATACCCTCGACGACAGTTTCAAGGCCCATACTCCGGAATACTTCTCCACGGTGCAGCTCAAAGCGGCTTATGCGCCGGACGCGGCCTGCCCGCTGTTTTTGCGCTATCTGGAAAGTATGCTGGCCGAGGAGGAAATCTTTCTCATTCAGGAGATCATGGGCTACCTGCTCCTGCCGGTGAACAAGGCGCAGAAATCCTTTGTCTTTGTGGGTGCGCCCAACGCGGGCAAAAGCACCTTGCTCAATGTGGTGCAGGAAATTTTACTCGGCAGCGAAAATGTGTCGAATATCCCGTGGCAAAACCTGAGCGACCGGTTCAACCGGGCCGAGCTGTTCGGCAAGCTGGCAAATATCTTTGCCGACCTGCCCTCAAAGAGCATTGACGATAATGGAATGTTCAAGGCCCTCACCGGCGAGGACTTTATTACCGCTGAGCGGAAAAACAAAGATCCATTTTCGTTCCGGCCCTATGCGCGGTTTTTGTTTTCCTGCAACGAGATTCCCCGCAACTATGGGGATCGCTCCGAGGGCTTTTACCGCAGGCTCCTCATTATCCGATTTGAGAAATCCGTTCCCAAGGCCAAGCGCGACCCCAATCTGGCGGAAAAGCTGGCCGCCGAGCGGGACGGCATCCTCATGTGGGCGCTTACCGGCCTGAAACGCCTGATCGCCTCTGGCTATGTGTTCAGCGAAACCGAGCGGACGCGGGCCGAGCTGAAAAAATACCGGATCGAATCAAATAGCGTTTTGTCCTTCGCTAAATTGTACTGCGTGGCCGAGGAAGAAGGCGTTGCGGTGCGCGACGACCTGTTCCTCCGCTACAAGGAGTATTGCGGCAATGCGGGCATGAAGCCGGTGTCGCAGACCAATTTTAACAAAGAGCTGGAAGCCGGTTTCCCGGAAATCACCAGAGGGCGGGATAAGATCTCCAAGCGCCGGATTTGGCGCGGGATCACCTACTGCGAAGGAGGTGTGGAGGCGGATTGACCGATTTTGTGACCGGGAAAACCGGAAAAACCGGGATTTCCTCATTCCTTGCGCGTAATTACCAGAGGCATATATGAAGGGCCTTTTTTTAAGAAAAATATATAGAGTGTGGTAAATACCCGGTAAATCCGGTTTTTCCGGCGCGGCGGTTTCGCCGGAGCTATGTTGGAAAGAGAAATTGTGGCCGCGATCCTGCGGCACCTGAAAACGATTCCTCGCTGTTTTGCATGGAAAACCCACGGCGGGATGTACGGCACAGCGGGAATACCTGATATAATCGCCTGCATAGATGGCAGGTTTTACGCTTTCGAGGTGAAGCAGCCTACCGGGCGGCTCACTCGATTGCAGGAAGTGACCCTTGACAAAATCAAGGCCGCAGGCGGCGCGGCCTACATGGTAACTTCCGTGGAGGATGTAAAAGCCGCCATTTCTGCGGAAGGAGGTACACCATGACAGTGAAAGAATATCTCGGCCAAGCCTACCGGATCGACCAGCGGATCAACAGCAAGCTGGAACAGGTGGGCAGCCTTCGCGCCTTGGCGACTAAGGCCACTTCTACCATGTCGGACACCCCGCCCAGCGGGAGCCGGAATGTGCAGTCCATGGAGAGCATTATCGTGAAAATCATTGATCTGGAAAATGAAATCAATGAGGACATAGATATGCTGGTGGATTTGAAGCGGGAAATCGTCGGCGTTATCAAGCGGATTGAGAACCCGGAATACCAGACGCTTTTAGAGCTGCGGTATTTATGCTTCTATTCATGGGAGAAGGTGGCCGTGGAGATGGAGTATGACCTGCGCTATCTTCACAAGCTCCACCGGAAGGCGCTGGATCAATGTTCCGCCTTTGTCCCGGCTGGGAAGTAGGCAGGCTTTTGGGAGGGCTTCGGCTCTCCCGTTTTTTTCATTTTCTCGAAAGAGGACACTAAAAGACATAGAAAGACACTATGGAAATCTGGTAGTATTACAATAGCAACAAAGAAAAAATACAGCGGCCTTCGCAGGGAAATCTGCGGAGGCTTTCTTTATGCCCGGAAGGAGGCGGCGGCTTATGCCATACAAACCCAAGCGCCCTTGTTCCTACCCCGGCTGCCCGCGCTTGACCTCCGGGCGCTATTGTGAGGAACACCAGAAAATCATCACGGCGCATTACAACAAGCACCAGCGCGACCCAGCCAGCAAGCGGCGCTATGGCCGCGCATGGAAACGGATTCGTGACCGCTATATCGCCGCCCACCCATTGTGCGAGCAATGCAGGCGGGCCGGTAAGATCACCCCTGCCGAGGAAGTCCACCATATCCTGCCACTATCCAAGGGCGGCACTCATGTGGAAAGCAATCTCATGGCCTTGTGCAAGCGGTGCCATTCTGAGATTACGGCCCGCGAAGGTGGCCGGTGGGGATAAAAATACCGCCACCCGATTATGAGTGGCGGTAGGTTTACTTATTTAGGAAATCGGCAGGTAGAAGGGCTGGCACCGCCGAACCGGCAAAATCTTTGATATTGCGGGTAAGGATGTAGCTGGCCCCATTTCGCTCGGCCACAGCATCTACCACCGCATCCTCAAAATCCGGCATTACCCGCATGAGGGCGGTGTGTATATCCATTCCCTGCACATCGGCAAAGCTCACAAGCTGGGCAAGCTGCTCGATCTGTTCCTTGGCCTGCTGTGCAGACCCAAGGGATTTGCGCAGCATATAGAAAATGTCGGTGGCAGTGGATGCGGAGATCAAGCACTCGGCATCGTTTTCAATGGCCTTTCGCAGCGCCCGGTAGGAATCTGCGAAGAATGGCTCCCGCTTTTGCAGGATGTCTAAGATTACGTTTGTGTCGATCAGGATTCTCATTGTCTGGCCAGCCGCTCCTCTCGTATGGTTTCTTCATCCATGGCGGAGTCCTTTGGAACAATCCCAACAAGGCTGTCCAGTACCGCCAGCTTGTTTACGGTAGGGCTGGTAAGCCGGGCAATGTTCTTGCCGTTTTTGGTAATGAATATGTCCTGCCTCATTGCCATTTCCAGATATTTGCCGAGGTTCGTCTTGAACTCGGTTGCGGTTACGATCATAATATGCGCCTCCTTCATGGTGTATAGTATGTTCTTCTGCATCTTCATTATACGCAAATCGAACGAAAATGTCAAGAAATCGCACGGCAAAATTCGTTCGATATTTCCGCCAGGAGGGGATATGCAAATCTCTACAAATCGCACGATGGTCAGCGGGCGTGGGGTATCGCGTGAAAAATCGCGCTTTCAAGTGGGGTATATACCCCGCATTTTCAAAGAGAGGAGGTGGCGGCTATGGCAAACGGCCACGGAGGAGCCCGGATCGGCGCGGGCCAGAAGAAAAGGGCGCTGTCGGATAAGCTGGTCGAGGGCAATCCGGGCAAAAGAAAATTGACAGTCATGGAGTTTACGGATACGGCAGACCTCCAAGGGGAAACGATGCCGCCGCCTCGCGCCTATCTGGCGGCCCGGCAGAAAAACGGCAAGGAGCTTCTGGCGGTTGAGGTCTACGAGCGCACATGGACTTGGCTTCACGAGCGGGGCTGCGCCCATTTGATTCCGGCGCAGATATTGGAGCAGTACGCCATGGCAATCTCCCGCTGGATACAATGTGAGGAATGTATCACCGAGTATGGCTTTCTGGCAAAGCACCCCACCACGGGCAACGCCATCCCCTCGCCTTATGTTTCCATGAGCCAGAGCTTTTCCAAGCAGGCAAATAACCTGTGGTTCCAAATCTATCAGGTTGTCCGGGAGAATTGCTCCACCGAGTATAAAGGGGCCACTCCACACGACGATATGATGGAGCGCCTGCTTTCTGCCCGGCGCGGTGGTTAAAAGATAATTTTAAGTTGGAGGAGAATTGCTTATGAATATCATTCAGCTCCCCTTGGGGGAGGTTTACCCATACAAGAACAATCCGAGAAAGAATGACGGAGCCGTGGACGCGGTGGCCGAGAGCATCCGGCAGTACGGCTTTCTTGTCCCTTTGGTGATTTCCGCCGAGCATGAAATCATCACCGGGCACACCCGCTACAAGGCGGCGCAGAAGCTGGGCCTTGCCTCCGTCCCCTGCGTCATAGCTGACGAGCTGACGGAGGAACAGATCAAAGCCTTCCGTCTGGTGGATAACAAGGTCGGGGAGCTGGCGGAATGGGACGTTGACCTGCTCCCGCTGGAATTGGCGGACATTGCGCAGGATTTGAGTCCCTTCGGTTTTGAAACCATATCCGAGGACGAATTTGGCGAGGAATTTACGCTGGACTCCGGCGAGAAAAAGCCCTACCAGCAGATCAGCCTGACGCTCCATGATAAGCAAGCGGAGCTGATACTGGCCTGCATTGATTACGTCCACGCCCATGGCGAGGTGAAAGAAACCTTCGGAAATGAGAACCACAAGGGCAACGGTGTCTATGAGGTGGTGCGGCAATGGGCAGAGCAAAAGAAATTAGTCTGAAAGTGATCCCCGGCAAGGTGGCAAATCCCTTTGTGCGCCGCCATCATTACAGCGGCACTGTGGTAAACAATAGCTGTTTACATTTTGGCGTGTTTCTGGATGGGCTGCTCCATGGCGTTATGTCCTACGGGCCGAGCCTGAATAAATCCAAAATCCTGCCGCTGGTGGAAGGCACCGGCTGGAACGAATATCTGGAACTAAACCGCATGGCCTTTGACAGCGTGTTGCCGCGCAATTCTGAGAGCCGGGCCATTTCCCTGAGTATCCGGCTTTTGAAAAAATACGCGCCCCATGTGAAGTGGATCGTGAGCTTTGCCGATGCCTGCTCCTGCGGCGACGGGGCTATCTACCGGGCCAGTAATTTTGTCCTCACCGGCATTAAAGAAAACGAGGCCATCTGTCTGCTGCCGGACGGGAGCAAAATCCACAAGCTGACGCTGGAATCCCGGCCCAAGGCTCCACGCCCGGAGCTGGGAGGGCGCTCCTTCTTCGATGTGACGGACGGCGGCTTTGCGTGGAAGAAATACATGGAGGCCGCAGGCGGTGAATTGCTGCCGGGCTACCAGCTCCGGTATATATACTTCATCGACAAATCCATGCGCAGCAGGCTTACGGTGCCGGAAATCCCCTACTCCCGGATCGACGAGCTGGGGGCCGGGATGTATAAAGGCGAAAAAATCACGCTGGCCGAGCGCCATGTGGGAAAGGAGGCGGACGATGGGCCGGGCAAAAGAGATTGTGATGAAAGTGATCCCGACGAAGGTGGCGACTCCATTTATGAAGGCCCACCATTACAGCGGGAAGGTTGTGAATAACAGCACCTTGCATTTTGGCGTATTTCTGGACGGGAACCTTCACGGGGTAATGAGCTACGGCCCCAGCCTCGATAAATCAAAAATCATCGGGCTGGTGAAGGATACCGGCTGGAATGAGTTTCTGGAACTGAACCGGATGGCCTTTGACAGCTACCTCCCCCGCAATTCCGAGAGCCGGGCCATTTCCATGAGCCTGCGGCTCATTAAGAAATACGCCCCGCAGATCAAGTGGGTAATCAGCTTTGCGGATGCCTGCTCCTGCGGCGATGGTACGATCTACCGGGCCAGCAATTTTGTCCTGACCGGTATTAAAGAAAATTTGAACCTTGCGGAGCTGCCCGATGGCACCCGTGTCCATAAAATGACCCTCGCCAGCAATCCCACCTCCCCTCGCAGGGAGCTGGGCGGCCTTACCTTCTTTGATGTAACGGGCGGCACCTATAATTTCAAAAAATATTTAGATTATGTAGGGGCCACCCCGATCCCCGGTTTCCAGCTTCGGTATATTTATTTCATAGATAAGAGCAAGCGCAAAGATTTGACGGTGCCGGAGATCCCCTTTTCTAAAATCGACGAGCTGGGCGCGGGAATGTATAAGGGTGAGAAAGTCACCTTTGCCGAGCGGCACAGCAAGGTTACGCCGGAGGAATAGCCTCCGGCCTTTCATGCGCGGGTAGGCTAACGGCAGACCGCCCACCAACCGGTGGGAAGCGGCGGTTCAACCCCGTCCTCCGCGCTCCAAAAATAAGGCCCTTGCTTTTTACCGGTGTTCGGAGTAATCTGTCGTCACATTTTGAAAGCGAGGGATTTTGATATGAGTGAAAGCTATTTGAAGATTGGCAGCTATACGCCGGAAACCGAGGAACAGGAAGCGGTCATTGACCGGGAGTATTTCCGGCAGGGCTGGATATTCAAGGATGAGGAGGCTTTCCTCCACCACCCGGAGCAGGTATGCTATGTGCCGGAACTTTCTGACGAGGGATATACCCGGCAGAATTTTCTGGATATGTGTAACGGGCAGGAGGAAGTAGCTGCCTTACTCTTTGAATCGGTCGATTGGCAGAGCCCGGAAACCTTACTGAACGAGCTGTATGACACATACGAGCTTGAATTTTGTCCGGTCTGCCAGAAAAACTATTTCATGGCGGGAGAACAAATTCCCTGCCCGGACTGCGGATACCGGCCCGATGAAGGAGAAGAAAATGCTGATACAGAAAGTGAGCGCCGACCGGCTGAATCCGGCGGCCTATAACCCGCGCCGGGATTTGAAGCCCGGCGACAAGGACTATGAAAAACTGAAACGCTCCATTGAGGAGTTTGGATTTGTAGAGCCGGTGGTCTGGAATAGGCGCACCGGCTTTGTTGTGGGCGGCCACCAGCGCCTGAAAGTGCTGCTGGATATGGGCGAAACAGAGATTGACTGCGTTGTGGTGGATTTGGAGCCAGAAAAGGAAAAGGCCCTGAACCTTGCCCTGAACCGTATTCAGGGCGATTGGGACGAGGCGAAGCTGGCCGAGGTCATTGCCGAACTGGACGCTTCCGCTTTTGACGTTTCCTTTACCGGATTTGATGCTGAGGAAATCGACGCGCTGATGAACCGCTTTTATTCCGCCGAGGCCGTACAGGATGATTTTAATCAGGAGGAAGCGGCGGCGGATATTGCGGCGGCTGGTGGGGCCACGACCCAGCCGGGCGACCTCTGGCAGCTTGGGAGCCACCGCCTCCTCTGCGGGGATGCCGCTTCTGCCGAGGATATAGAGCGCCTCTGCGGCGGCGAGCGGGCCGCCTGCTCCTTTGCAGCTCCGCCCCTGATCTCTTTGACGGATTACCGGAAAAATGGGCTGGCCCCGTGGCTGGAAAGGCTGGGGGCTGCGGTTGAAAACCTCTGTCGCCATGCTGAGATTGTCTGCTGGCAAATGGACGACCTCTTTACCACAGGCACACAGTATATGGAGCCGGTGGGCCTTTATAGCATGAAGCTCTTTGAGGGCTGTAATTTCCGCCCGCTCTGGATCAGAGTGTGGAAACGGCAGGGCGCTGTGGCCTGCGCCGGTACTTCTCACCAGAACAGCAACAAACCGCAGAAACAATTTGAATATCTGGCGGCCTTTGGGGATACTGCAGAGGAAGTCAACCAGCAGGAATATGGATGGGTGTCTTCTTTCGCCGCGCATAATTACCGCTTTGTGAAGCGCCTTACCAAAGAGGAGCGCCGCAAGTGGGGGCTATGCTGGCGTGTGGGAAATCTCCTTGCCGGAGCAGGCGGAAGGCCCGCAGGTTATCCCGGTAGAGCTTCCGTGGCGGTGTATCAAAATGCACACCGATCCGGGCGGCCTGCTCCTCGACCCATTCTGCGGCGGAGGTACAACGCTGATCGCCGCCGAACAAAGCGGGAGGCGCTGCTTTGCCATGGACAGCGATCCCGTGAGCTGTGACCTTGCCATTTTGCGCTGGGAGCAATTCACCGGGGAGAAGGCTGTCCGGCTTGAAAAATAAGTTTGAGATTTTTCGCTTTTGGGCTTGTCTTTTCATGTGTTCCAGAGTAATCTCCACTCACATCAAACGAAGGAGAGAAAACACATGACTATGATAGAAAGAGTAAACAGCTTCAAGAACGAATATCTCAGCAGCTTAATTGAGGAATATACCGACAAACGGAAGGCACCGGAAAGCCACGGCATGGCTTACGCCATCCGGGCCTATCTGGCAAGCAACGACGAGAACCTTTCCGAGCTTATGGTGCTGGATATGCCTTTCATGCAGGATATGGACGACTTCATGGGAACCATTGAGGCCGCAGGCATTACGGAATTTCTCCTCTGCGATAAATCCACGGCCCTTATGGAAAACCTGCACTATCTCATGGGGCATGGCTGGCAGATAGCGGGAACCTGCGAACTTAGCACAACCCCATTTACCACAAGACAGGGGCTGCGGCTGAAAAAGGCATAAAAAGAAAAGGCCCGGAAACGGGCTTTTTTCGTCGGTGAGGCTTGTCTTTCACTACCGTCCAGAGTAATCTGTGTCACACCAAATACAAGGAGGTTTGACACTATGACAAAGAAAACTTTTGAAACGGTTCTGGAATGGAAAAGCGGCGGAACTTTCAAGGCCAAGGTCGAGGTCGGAGCCGACGGCTGGGGCCGGGTATTCGATGCGGCTGATGGCCTTTACTGCGGTTCCTTAAATCCGATCCGCACCCGCAACCTCATGCAGGAGGCCGCCTATGGGAAATAAGCAGGACTATCAACTTACCCTCCGCAGCCTTCGTCACATTCGCTGGATGGCGCGGAAGCTGGGAAGGCTGCCGGTTGACTGCCTGCGGGTAAACGGCGACGATATTGCCGACGCGGAATATGTTACAGAATGGCTGCACATTGTCCTTTGCCGGATATGCGGTCAGCCGGAGGTTTCCATGCCTCCCTTCGACAATACGGCCCCTCATGCAGAGCAATTCCGCTGGTTTATCCAGAAAGCGGCCCGGCAGGCAAAATCCCTCCGCCACAGCCTCTTGCTTGGCAGGATTGAAAAAGAACTATTTGCAGAAAAGGCTTGGGAGGGGCTTGACAGCGTGGAAACCTTTCTCGCCTCCTTCCTATCCGAAAATGTTTCTCAGGAAAGGAGGCGGCACAGATGAATTTCCCAAGGCGAGAGGTTGTAGAGGCTGTCCGCGCCCGTTATCCCAAGGGGACGCGGGTGGCGCTGGTTTCTATGGACGATCCGTACACTACGCTCAAACCCGGCGACCGGGGTACGGTGGCTTTTGTGGACGACATTGCCACGATTCATGTAAAATGGGATTGTGGCTCCGGGCTTGGCGTGGCCTATGGCGTTGACAAAATCCGCATCTTGGAAGGCGGTGATTTTGAATGAGCGGCATTTTCCATGACGGACGCTGGTACGAAAATACTGACATGATCTGCCGCCGCTGCGGCAGCCCCGTATATGAGTCCGATAATCCAGAGTACAGCTATCAGTGCTTCTATTGTGATGAGGATTTGTATTCCTTTGAGGCCGAGGAACAGGACGCACATTATATGCCGCCTGTCATGGTGGCCCGCCCGGTGGATGGGATCACGCTGAATGAGGCGCTGGAATATCTGCTGGATGATGCCGGAAACACCCGGATTTTTCAAAACCAGCCTGAGGCGGAGGCGTTTCTTCTAAGTCACGGCTTTACCTCCGAGGATTTGGAGTACATTTATTTTGTGGAGGTGCCAGAAAATGAAGAATAAAGGATTTGCTTTTGAGATAAAAGGCGGCGGAACTTCCCGCTACTTTTCCAGCCCTGCGGTGACAGGATTTGCGGATTTTGTCCGTTTTCTCTCTGAAAACCGGGGCGACGCGGGCCATGCGCCCCGCCCAATCCACAGGCGGATACCGCAGGCCACCCCTCTTTCTGAGACAGAATGGCACGAGATAGCCGACAACAAGGACGCTGGCTATTCCGGCTTCATTGTAGTGGATATTCCTGAAAATCAGGTATGGGGCAACGAAGATACCGGGGACGGGATGGCGCTCTATTGTTTCCCCTTTATAGCGGTGATGGAGGTGTCCGCCTCCGGCGCTGCTGATCCGTGGGAACAGCTACTTGCAAAATATCCAGCAGCGCGGATGGGCTGGTGATATAATGCGCAGAGAACACTGGCAATGGCTGGCCCGGAATCTGGATGCGGTAAATGCGGCGTTTGAAACAGACTTCTCTCTTGAAACCGCAGAAGGCCGCGAACATGCAGAGCAATGTCTTGACATATACGATTCCGAGGACGCTTTCAATGATGATTTTGCGGGGGTCTATCTGCGCCGGGAGTGCGCGTTTGAAATCCTGAGCGGAGAAGGTTATGCGGCACAGATTGACGGGAAGTACATTTATTTCACGGAACTGAATTATTAAGAAAAAGGCCCGGCGACGGGCTTTTTTCGTTGGTGAGCCTTGTTTTTTCAGGTGTTCCAGAGTAATCTCTGTCCACATCAAACGAAGGAGGTTTCACCATGAAACAAACAGACGCAATGAAGCAGGCGGCCTTCGAGGGCCTTATGCGGGAGCATGGCTTCCAGTACCTTGGAGCGACTACCTACGACGGACATTTTATCTACCAGCGCACTTGGCACCGGACAGATAACGTGGCTTTCCATGGTTCCATGGAAAGCACCTATAAAATCACGGCATATATCAGCTACGGGGTGCCGATCATCCAGCTCTTTCAGGATGGCCGCGCCCTTGGCACCCGCGACTATTCCAGCCCCAAGCGGGCGATCAACGCGATCCGGGAAATCCTCCGGTGCGCCGGATATGAACTGTAAGGAGGGCCGCTATGAGTAATTTTAGAGAGGAATACGAGAAAAAATACGGCCCCATGCGGGCGGCCAGAAAGCCAGTATTCCCCAAGCTGCAGGATACGCTGGTGGCCCTTTGCCAGCGTAACTGCTGGCTGAAAAGACACGGCCTTGCCTTTATGGACGATCCGTGTCTGGAGGAGGACAGCCCCTATACCTTTTATGAGTATGAGGACATTGCCATGTTGAAGTTATTCTTTGAGCATGGCAACTGGAGCATCCGGCAGGGTGTAGTTTATCAGGATTTGTTCTTCTGCAATCAGGTGAATGGCGGGGATGAATGGTGGGTGTGCCGGTATGATCCGGCAGCGGGGGCCTATTTCCCCTTTGAAAGTGTCACCATGAAACCGATGATCGAAAGAGGCAAGTTTGAAACCCTGCTTGCTGATATGCAGGCTGCCACAGTAGAACAATGCAAACGGCTGGACTATGCAGGAAGGAGCAAAGGCCATGAATAAGGATTTTCTAAGCTGGCTCGGCCAAACGGAAAAGAATACCTGTATGGTTCAAAGCGCAGGCATGACCTACTATTTTGTCCGAGTGGCAAAAAACGAGGCTTTCGACTACCTCTACTGCCAGAGAGAATACTCCGGCAAAGAGCTGGCCCGTGGCGGTGCGTTCAAGTATGCGGGTATTTACTGCCGGAGCGATGGCGAGCTTTACGACGGGCAGTATGATGTGCTGGGCTTGGCTGGTGAGGATATAGAGGAACGCAGCGCCGGACAGTTGCGGGAAGATTTACAGCGCAACGTCCGCCAGTTGGTAGAGGCCGCCGTTGCCAACGACAGGCGCAACCTTCAAATCACGGAGTTATCCGACCCGGAACTGCTGCGGAAACTGAAAAATGAACAGGACTATTATGCAAAGAGTAAGGCTCGTGAGCGTTTTTTGGACGCTGCGGAATTTGAGCCGCCCTCATTCCGGTGCTTCTATGAAGCGGGAAACTGGACGGAGGACTCTTTGCTTTCCTATATTTTAGACCCACAGGGCTATGCCGCCAAGGAAGCGGCAGCTTACATGGAGGAGAATCAAGAGGAGATGCTTTTTGACTTCCTCTACAATGATGTGGAACTGGCAGAATATCAGGCCCTGCTGGAAGATACGGAAAATCCGGTGCATACTGTTAAGAAAATCATGGCGGCCATGAATAACTCCTCTGCAAAAACGGTGAATGTCACCATCAATAAGGACGGTGAAGAATTTACCTTTAAGACAGAGGCGCAGGAGCTGCGCCGCGATTGCTCCGATCATTATCATGTTTGGAACATGGTGGCGGCAGACCGCCAGAAATTCAAGGAGCGGTTTGGCAAAAATACAGAATATTATCCGAAGGAAATTGTACGCATTACCTACGCCAGAGCGGTACTATATGAAGCCGGGAAATAAGCCCGGCCCCTGAAACTTAAAAATTATCTTTGAGGGACTTTCCCATGCCGGGGAGGTTCCTTTTTTGTTGCCGTGAGAAAGGAGGCGGCTGCTATACGAAAATTAAAGAAATACAAGCCCACCCGCTTTATGGCGGAAGGCTCGGCCTATAACCGGGAGCTGGCCGATCTGGCCGTTTCTTTTATCGGCTGCCTGAAACATACCAAGGGCGAGTGGTACGGACAAAACTTTGAACTCATTGACTGGCAGGAGCAGATCATCCGGGATCTGTTCGGCATTGTAAAGCCTAACGGCTACCGCCAGTTTAATACCGCATACATCGAGATTGCCAAGAAGCAGGGAAAATCCGAGCTGGCCGCTGCGGTGGCCCTGCTTCTTACCTGCGGCGACATGGAATACGGCGGCGAGGTCTATGGCTGCGCCTCCGACCGGCAGCAGGCCTCTATCGTATTTGACGTGGCCTGCGGCATGGTGGAACAATGCCCGGCCCTGAAATCCCGCATTAAACCGGTGCTGTCGCAGAAACGCCTGATCTATAAGCCATTGGGGAGCTTCTATCAGGTGCTTTCCGCAGAGGCATACACCAAGCATGGCCTCAACGTCCATGCGGTGGTATTCGACGAGCTGCACGCCCAGCCGAACCGCCAGCTCTACGATGTCATGACCCACGGCTCCGGCGATGCCAGAAAGCAGCCCCTTTATTTCCTCATTACTACGGCAGGCAACGATCCCCACTCGATCTGCTATGAGGTACACCAAAAGGCACAGGACATTCTGGACGGGCGGAAAATTGACCCCACCTTTTATCCGGTGATCTATGGTGCGGATGAAAGCGACGACTGGACTTCCCCGGAGGTGTGGAAAAAGGCAAATCCCTCCATCGGGATCACGGTGGATATTGAAAAAATACAGGCCGCCTGTGAAAGCGCCAAGCAGAACCCGGCAGAGGAAAACCTGTTCAGGCAGCTTCGGCTCTGCCAGTGGGTGAAGCAGTCTGTCCGGTGGATGCCGATGGAAAAATGGGATAAATGCGCCTTTGCGGTAGACCCGGAGGCGCTGCGGGGGCGGGTGTGCTACGGTGGCCTCGATCTATCCTCCACCACGGATATTACCGCGTTTGTGCTGGTCTTTCCCCCGGAATACGAAGGCGACAAGTATATGATACTGCCCTTCTTCTGGATACCGGAGGACAATCTGGATCTGCGGGTGCGCCGGGATCATGTTCCCTATGATGTGTGGGAGAAGCAAGGCTATCTCAAAACCACCGAGGGCAACGTCGTCCATTATGGCTTTATTGAGTCCTTCATTGACGAGCTGGGCGCAAAGTATAACATCCGGGAGATTGCCTTTGACCGCTGGGGCGCGACGCAGATGGTGCAGAACTTGGAGGGCCTCGGCTTTACGGTGGTTCCCTTCGGGCAGGGCTTTAAGGATATGTCCCCGCCCACCAAGGAGCTGATGCGCCTGACCTTGGACGAACAGCTCGCCCATGGCGGCCATCCGGTTCTGCGTTGGATGATGGATAACATTCACGTCCGCACCGATCCGGCAGGCAATGTAAAACCGGATAAAGAGAAATCAACAGAAAAGATTGACGGCGCGGTGGCGACCATTATGGCGCTTGACCGGGCCGTTCGAGGCGGCGGGGATACCGGGGCCTCTATCTACGATGAAAGGGGGCTTTTACTGCTATGAGTGTTTTCAGCCGATTTTTTCAAGCGCGGGATAAGCCGGGCGATCTGCGCCGGGCGCAGGATACCTTGGGCGGGAGCCGGTTTTCCTTTTTCTTCGGCAGCTCCACCAGCGGCAAACCGGTGAATGAAAGGACGGCCCTGCAAATGACTGCCGTGTATTCCTGCGTCCGTATTCTCTCCGAGGCGGTGGCGGGCCTGCCGCTCCATGTGTACCGCTATGGAGAAAACGGCAGCAAGGAAAAGGCCCTCGACCATCCGCTTTACCTGCTGCTCCATGACGAGCCGAACCCGGAAATGACTTCCTTTACTTTCCGGGAAACGCTTATGAGCCACCTGCTATTGTACGGCAATGCTTACGCGCAGATCATCCGCAATGGCAAAGGTGAGGTGATGGGCCTCTATCCCCTGATGCCTACCAAGATGACGGTTGATCGTGACAGCAAGGGCCAGCTCTATTACCTCTATACACGAGGCTCCGACGATTCGCCGGTGGACGATGAAAACGGGCAGGTCTATCTGCCGCCGGAACAGGTGCTTCACATTCCCGGCCTTGGTTATGACGGGATCGTGGGCTATTCCCCCATAGCGATGGCAAAGAACGCAGTGGGCATGGCTATCGCCTGCGAGGAATACGGCGCGAAGTTTTTCGCCAACGACGCAGCTCCGGGCGGTGTGCTGGAACATCCCGGCGTTCTCAAAAACCCGGATAAGGTACGGGAAAGCTGGAACAAGCTCTTTCGCGGGAGCGCCAATTCCCACCAGATTGCGGTCTTGGAGGAGGGCCTGAAATACCAGCCCATCGGCATTTCCCCGGAGCAGGCGCAGTTTCTGGAAACAAGGAAATTCCAGATCAACGAGATTGCCCGCATTTTCCGGGTGCCGCCCCACATGGTCGGGGATTTGGAGAAATCCAGCTTTTCTAATATCGAGCAGCAGAGCTTGGAATTTGTCAAGTACACCTTGGAGCCTTGGCTCATGCGCTGGGAACAGAGCATGGCCCGCCGCTTGTTTACCGACAGTGAAAAGCGGGAGTATTTCATCCGCTTCAACGTGGAGGGCCTGCTACGCGGCGATTATGCCAGCCGCATGAACGGTTACGCGGTAGCCCGGCAGAATGGCTGGATGAGCGCCAACGATATACGGGAGCTGGAAAACCTCGACCGGATTCCGCCGGAGCTGGGCGGCGACCTCTATCTGGTAAACGGCTCCATGACGAAGTTGGCGGACGCGGGAGCCTTTGCCGGAACTGCAGAAACAAATCCAACAGAAACGGAGGAACAGACAAGTGAATAAATTCTGGAACTGGGTGCGCAACTCCGAGGACGGGAGCCGCACCCTTTACCTTAACGGCACCATTGCCGAGGAAAGCTGGTTTGACGATGATGTGACCCCGGCAGCCTTCAAAGCGGAGCTTTTGGCTGGCGAGGGGGATATTACCGTCTGGATCAACTCGCCGGGCGGCGATTGTGTGGCGGCCTCTCAGATTTACAGTATGCTCATGGACTACAAGGGCGCTGTGACCGTCAAAATTGACGGGATCGCCGCCAGTGCGGCCAGCGTCATTGCCATGGCGGGAACCTCGGTTCTCATGGCCCCTACCGCCTTAATGATGGTGCATAACCCCCTGACGGTGGCGATTGGCGACGCAGAGGAAATGCAAAAGGCCATCGCCATGCTGGACGAAGTAAAGGAGTCGATCATCAATGCCTACGAGATCAAAACGGGGCTGTCGAGGGCGAAGCTCTCACACCTCATGGACGCGGAAACATGGCTGTCCGCCCACAAAGCCGTGGAACTTGGCTTTGCGGACGACCTCTTGTTTGCCGAGAAGGAAGAACCCGCTCCCGAACCGGAGAGCTATGCGTTCTCGCGGCGGGCGGTGACAAACCGGCTGTTAAATAAGCTGCCCCATACGAAAACCGAACAGAAACAACCTGCCGAGCCGCTGTACCAGCGGCTTAATTTATTGAAATTTTAAGGAGGACTTCATTATGAACAAGATTTTGGAACTGCGTGAGAAACGTGCCAAGGCGTGGGAGGCCGCGAAGGCTTTTCTGGATACCAAGCGCGGGGCCGATGGCCTGCTGGCCGCCGAGGATGTGGCCGCCTATGAAAAGATGGAGGCCGATGTGGTAAACCTCGGCAAAGAAATTGACCGCTTGGAGCGGCAGGCCGCGCTGGACGCGGAGCTTGCAAAGCCGGTCAATACCCCTCTGACGGGCAAGCCTGCGGCTCCTTCCGGTGAGGAAAAGACAGGCCGGGCCTCTGCGGAATACCGCCGCTCCTTCTGGAACGCCATGAGGAGCAAGATGCCCTCCCACGAGATTTTGAACGCCCTGCAGATCGGTACGGATTCTGAGGGCGGCTATCTGGTGCCGGATGAATTTGAGCGCACTCTGGTGGAGGCGTTGGAGGAGCAGAACATTTTCCGTACTCTGGCCCATGTGATCCAGACCAGCTCCGGCGACCGCAAAATCCCGGTGGTGGCCTCCAAGGGTACGGCTTCGTGGGTGGACGAGGAAGGCGCGATCCCGGAGAGCGACGACGCATTTTCTCAGGTTTCCATCGGGGCCTACAAGCTGGGGACGCTGGTAAAAATTAGCGAGGAGCTGCTCAATGACAGCGTTTTTGATTTGGAGGCGTATATCTCCCGCGAGTTTGCCCGCCGGATCGGCAATAAGGAGGAGGAAGCCTTCTTCACCGGCGATGGCACCGGAAAGCCGCTGGGTGTTCTGGCTGCAACGGGCGGCGCAGAGATCGGCGTAACGGCTGTCTCCGCCACGGCCTTTACGGCGGACGAGGTGTTCGATCTGTTTTATTCCCTGAAAGCGCCTTACCGGAAAAACGCGGTATTCCTGATGAACGATTCCTCGGTCAAGGCCCTGCGGAAGCTCAAAGACGGGAACGGCCAGTATCTGTGGCAGCCCTCCCTGACCGCAGGCACTCCGGATATGCTGCTGGGCCGCCCGGTCTACACCTCGGCCTATATGCCCGCTATGGCGGCCAGTGCAAAATCCATCCTGTTTGGCGACCTCTCTTATTATTGGGTGGCTGACCGGCAGGGCCGCTCCTTCCGCCGCCTTGGCGAGCTGTACGCTACCACCGGGCAGGTTGGTTTTCTGGCTACCCAGCGCGTGGACGGTAAGCTGATCCTGCCGGAAGCGGTGAAGGTGCTGCAGCAAAAGGCTGCGTAAGGAGGGCTGACGGATGAGCTATAACGCAAAGAATTACATGGAACAGGGCGGCGATAAATGGGTGATCGGCGGCGCTCTCGAAATCAAAGAGGGCGCAACCGTCACCGGCCTGCCTTCTGCCGAGGTTCCCAAGGCGGCCAATCAGGCCGACAGCGTGGCAGAGGATGTGGCCGCCCTTGTTACGGATTTTAACGGCCTGCTCGCCAAGCTAAAGGCGGCGGGCCTTATGTCTGCCGATTGATAAGGAGGTGGCGGCATGGAGGATTTGCTCCAAAAGGTCAAAGACAACCTGATCCTTTCCCATAACGAGGACGACGAGCTATTGCAAAGCTATATCTCGGCAGCCGTTTCCTATGCAGAGAGTTACCAGCATATCCCTGCCGGGCATTATGCGGACAATCCCATGCCGCCCACCACCGAACAGGCCGTTATCATGCTATCCTCCCACTTTTACGAAAGCCGGGATGGCAGCACCGGCGGTTTCTTTTCCGACAACGTGCAGGCCAGCGGGCAGGTATGGAATACGGTCAACCTGCTTTTGCGCCTCGACCGGGAATGGCAGGTGTAGCTTATGAGTTTTGGGAAAATGCGCACTCCGGTACAAATCCTCTCCACTGAGGCGGTGAAAGATGCCGAGGGCTTTTCCACGCAGCAGGATACGGTGCTGGCAAACGTGCGGGCCTACCATGAGGCCCGCCATGGCAGCGAGCGGTGGGCAAACCGGGCGGCTTTTTCGGAGGCCACCGATCTGTTCCGCTTCCGGGCCATTCCCGGTGTGGAAATCTCCACAAAGCTGTTTTTGCTCTGCGAGGGATGCCGGTACGATATTACCAGCGTGGAGGATGTGAAAGGGCGCGGGATGTATGTGGAAATTTTAGCGAAAAAGGTGGTGGCGGCAAATGGCTAAGGTACAGGTAAAAATGCCGGAGGACTTTCTTTTGAAGCTCTCCCGGCTGGGAGATAAAACGGACGAGATCATTCCCAAGGTTCTGGAAGCTGGCGGCGAGGTTGTGGTGGAAAAGGTACGGGCAAACCTGCGCTCCGTGGTTGGCCGGGATACCAAGGTGGAGTCCCGCTCCACCGGCGAGCTGGTGTCTGCGCTGGGTGTTTCCCCTGCGAAGATTGACCGGGAAGGCAACTATAACGTCAAGGTGGGCTTTGCCGAGCCGCGCTCCGATGGCCGGAGCAATGCCATGATCGCCAACGTGCTGGAATATGGCAAGAGCGGCCAGCCTGCCAAGCCTTTCTTAAAGCCTGCCCGCACCGCCTCCCGCGCTCCCTGCATTGCGGCCATGAAGCAGAAGTTTGAGCAGGAGGTGGGGAAAATTTGAGCCTGTTGGAAGATTTGAACGCCTGCCTGCTGCCTTTGGGGATACCCATTGAAACCGGCATTTTCAGCGATACCCCGCCGGACGAATATCTGGTGATAACGCCCCTTGGGGACAGCTTCGGCCTTCATGCGGATAATGCGCCGCTCTATGACGTGCAGGAGGCCCGGTTGTCCTATTTCAACAAGGGCAGCTATACCAAACAGAAAAATGCAATGATCCGCGCCCTGCTGGGTGCGGATTTTACAATTACAGACCGCCGGTATATCGGCCATGAGGACGACACCGGCTTTCATCATTACGCCATAGACGTGGCGAAACATTACGGAATGGAGGATTGAATACATGGCGACGATTGGACTTGACAAGCTGTTTTACGCCCCGATCACCGAGGACGAAAACGGCGACGAAGAATACGGCACTCCCGTCATGCTGGCCAAGGCAATGACCGCAGAACTTTCGATTGAGCTGAACGAGGCCACGCTCTATGCGGACGACGGCGCGGCGGAAATCGTCAAGGAGTTTAAGAGCGGCACCCTCTCCCTCGGTGTGGACGATATTGGCGTGGCCGCCGCCGAGGCGCTTACCGGGGCCAAGATTGACGCAAACGGCGTTCTGATCTCCGCCAGCGAGAACGACGGCGCACCGGTGGCGGTGGGCTTCCGCGCCCGCAAGTCAAACGGCACTTACCGCTATTTCTGGCTGTACCGGGTGAAATTCGCGGTGCCTTCTACAAATCTCACGACCAAGGGAGATTCCATCGAATTTTCCACCCCCACCATTGAGGGGACGGTCATGCGCCGCAATAAGCTGGACGGAAAGAATGAACACCCTTGGAAGGCCGAGGTTAACGAAGATGATGCTGCGGTGGAGGCTTCTGTTATTAGCGGCTGGTACACCGAGGTTTATGAACCGGATTATACGGAGGATGTTGCATGATGGAACAGAATGAAAGAGCCGCCGCGATCCAGATCGGCGGGGAAACCTACGAGCTGCTGCTGACGACCAGAGCCACCAAGGAGATCGCCAAGCGATACGGCGGGCTGGAAAACCTCGGAACCAAGCTGATGAAATCGGAAAACTTTGAGATGGCGCTGGATGAGATCATCTGGCTGATCGTCCTCATGGCAAACCAGAGCGTTTTGGTCTATAACCTGCGCCACAAGGAGGAGCCGAGGCCCCTGCTCACCGAGGAGGAAGTGGAGCTTTTGACCTCCCCCTTAGAGCTGGCGACCTATAAGGACGCGATCATGGAGGCCATGTTCCGGGGAACAAAGCGGAACATTGAAAGCGAGGCCGATCCAAAAAACGTGCCGGTCGGGTAAGCGACGAGGAGTTGTTTACCCGGCTGATTTATTATGCAACGGTTCCTCTGCGCCGCTCTGAGGAGGAGGCGTGGCTGATGCCCTTCGGGTATTTGCTGGATTTGTGGGAGTGCCACAAGCAGTTTACCGGGATCAGCAAGCCGAAGCGGGAGCTGTTCATTGACGACATTATCCCTGCGGGGATTTAAGGCTGTTTTCGCCGGAGGGAGGTGGTATCTGTGGCGGACAACTTTGGGCTGAAAATCGGTGTTGAAGGCGAAAAGGAATTTAAGAAGGCCTTGGCGGAGATCAACCAGACCTTTAAGGTGCTGGGCTCGGAAATGAACCTTGTGGCCTCACAGTTTGATAAGCAGGATAAATCCGTGGAAGCCCTTTCCGCCCGGAACCGCGTCCTCAATCAAGAAATTGATACCCAGCGGCAGAAAATCAGCACCTTGCAGCAGGCACTGGAAAATGCCACAAATTCCTTCGGGGAAAATGACCGGCGCACAAAGCAATGGCAGACGCAGCTCAATAATGCGCAGGCCGCCCTGAACGATATGGAGCGGGAGCTGGCGCAGAATGAGCGGGCCATTGACGAGCTGGGGGATGAATTAGAGCAATCCGGCGATCAGGCAGACGACTTCGGGGATGAACTGGAAGGCGCGGCCAAGGATGCGGATAACGCTTCCTCCAAGTTTGATAAGGTCGGCTCGGTAGTCAAAGGCATGGGTGTGGCGATTGGCGCGGCGGTAGTTGCTGCGGGCGCTGCCCTTGCCGGGCTTACTAAGAGTTTTCTCGACCTTGCGGAGTCTACACGGGAATACCGGGAGGATCAGGCCAAGCTGGACGCGGCCTTTATTACTGCCGGTTTTACCACCGAGCAGGCCAGCGAAGCCTATAAGTCTTTTTATTCCATTCTTGGCGAGGAAGATCGAAGTGTTGAAGCGGTCAACCACCTTGCCAAGCTGTGCGACACCGAGGAGGAGCTGGCACAGTGGACGGACATTGCCGCTGGCGTATGGGCCACCTTTGGCGACAGCCTCCCCATTGAGGGCTTGACCGAGGCGGCCAACGAAACCGCCAAGACAGGCCAGATCACCGGTTCCCTTGCCGACGCGCTGAACTGGGCCGGTGTTTCCGAGGACGCTTTTCAGGCTTCTCTGGATTCCTGCAACAGCGAGCAGGAACGGGCGGCTCTCATTACCGATACCTTGAACGGGCTGTATGAGGAGGCTGCGGAAAATTACAAAGAGCTTAACGGTGATGTAATGGAGGCCCAGCGGGCGCAGGCGGAATTGACCGATGCCTACGCGGAGCTGGGCGCTATTGCGGAGCCGATTATGACAACGCTGAAATTCATGGCGGCAGACGTATTGCAGGCCATGCTCCCTTTTGTGGCCCTCATGGGCGAGGGCTTGCAGGGTGTTCTGGAAGGAACGGCTGGCTCCGCAGAAACCTTCGCAGAGGGCCTGAGCGGTCTGGTCGAGGTTCTGTTGGAAAAGGTATCCGCCATTGTTCCTGCTATCGGGCAGGCGGTACTTGCCAGCCTTCCCGCCTTGCTGGACGCTGGCGTGGATATTATTGTGGCTCTGGCAAACGGGATTGTTGCGGCCATGCCGCAGATTGCCAGTGCAGCGGTCACAATCATTTTGGAATTGACAAACGGCCTGCTGGCCCTATTGCCGCAGCTTATTGAGGCGGCGGCGCAAATGATCGCAACGCTGGCCCTTGGCATTGGCGAGGCACTCCCGCAGCTCGTTCCCACCATTGTGCAGATATTGATGACGGTGGTTCAAACACTGATTGCCAATCTACCCCTTCTCTTGGAGGGGGCCTTGCAGCTTGTGACGGGGCTGGCGCAGGGAATTTTGAACGCCATCCCGGTATTGGTTGAGGCGCTGCCCGCCATCATTGTGGCGATTGTGGAGTTTATCGTCGCCTCTATCCCACAGATCATCGACGCAGGTATTCAGCTATTGACCTCGCTGGTGGCGGCCCTGCCGGACATTATCACGGCGATTGTGGCGGCGATCCCACAGATTATCGAGGGCTTGGTGACAGAAATCCTCGGCAGCATCCCCCAGCTCATAGACGCAGGGGTGCGCCTGTTAGTTTCCCTTATTCAAAATCTGCCGACCATCATTACGACCATTGTGGCGGCAATACCGCAGATTATTTCCTCGCTGGTGAACGCCCTGATTAACAGTATCCCGCAGATCATTCAAGCAGGCGTTCAGCTATTCGTGTCGCTGATTAAAAACCTGCCCACCATCATTGTGGAGATAGTAAAAGCGGTGCCGCAGATTATTGCGGGAATCGTCAATGCCTTTACTTCCTCCATGGGCCAGATCGTCAATGTGGGTAAGAACATTGTGCAGGGCCTGTGGTCGGGTATCCAGAGCCTTGCAGGCTGGATTTGGGACAAAGTTTCCGGCTGGATTTCCGGGATTTGGGATGGAATTTGCAGCTTTTTTGGCATCAATTCTCCCTCAAAAGAGATGGCTTGGGTGGGTGAAATGCTCGTCAAGGGCCTTGCCGGTTCTATCGAGGACAATGGCGGGCAGGCGGTATCCGCCGCCGAGAAAATGTCCTCGGACATTGACGGAGTAATGAATAAGCTGGCGCAGGATATGCAGACCGCGATCCCCACCGACTACCAGCTCAATGCCAACGCAAATGTGACGGGCGGCGTGACCGGCGCAGCCTTTGCTGCCGCAAGCGGCGGCCCGCTGGTTATGGTACAGCAGATGATCGTGCGCAGCGAGGATGACATCCGACGGATTTCTCAGGAGCTTTACAATCTCATGCAGGTAGGCTCCCGCGCTCAGGGACGGATTATTACTGCTTAGGGGTGCCCCGCAAAGCCGTGAGGCTTTGTGGGGAGAGGAGGAGCAGCGTAATGAACGAGCTTTTGCGCTTGCGCGGAAGCGAGCGATATGGAGCTTGTGACGACGAAAGGAGGTGTGCCTTTGGGCTTTCAATACAACGGAATTACTTCTCAATCTATGAATATCAAGGCCCACCTGACCGGCTGGCAGATGGTTCCGAGCCTTCGGAGCAATACGGAAACTGTCCCCGGAAAAGCGGGCCTTGCAGATTTTGGGGCCGACAGCGGAGAGCGGTATATCGACGTGGCCTGCAATGTCTATCCGCAGAAAACCTTTGCGGATATGGTGGCGGTGCTGGATCAGGTGGCCGCATGGCTCGACCCTACGGCTGGCACAAAGCAGCTTGTATTGGACGATGTGCCAGACCGGTATTTTTCCGCCCGGCTCTCCGATACGGTGGACTGCGAGCGGCTCCTTCGGGCTGCCGGTTCCTTTACCTTACGTTTTCTCTGCGCTGACCCTTACGGCTATGCGCTGGACGATGAAACCTTTACCTTTTCGCAGACCGGCCAGCATGAAGTAGAGCGAGAAACCGGCAACACAGATTCCGAGCCGGTGTATGCCTTAAAAGGAACAATCTCCTCCGGCGCGATTTTACTCTCCACAAATGGCGAGGCGCTGCGCGTGGTCGGCCCTCTGGCGGCTGGCGAGATTTTGGTGATTGATACCGGGCTGGTGACGGCCAAGGTAACGGACAGCGCAGGTAATACCCTGCGCAATGGCCTGCCTTGTCTGGAAGAACTGAACTTCCCGCTGCTCCGCCGGGGCCTCAATGCCCTTTCCATTGCCACCGAGGGCAGCGCGGTTTTCACGGAGCTTCATATTCAGGCCAAGAGCCGGTGGAGGTAGGGTATGGCAGTAAAAACAACTTTGACCTTGCAGGAGGATTTCACCGGGGAATTTCCAGCCGCATGGGCAGGCTCCGGCCTGTGGCGTTTCAACGAGTCCGAGCCGGACAGCAATGACCGGCTGATAGATTCCTCCGGCCATGGCAGGGGCTTCAATATTATCCATTGGAGCGGAACCACCGCCAACATGATGAAAGGCTGGCGCGGGTATTATTTCCGCTTGAACCTTAATAACCCCACCTCGGAGAAAACATATCTTCAAGCCGTGAATGACGGCTCGATTTTCTCCTCGCTGGGGGAACGGATCGTGGTGGGCGGCTGGATGAACCCCACCACTTACTCGGTAGGAAATACCTTCTGCCCGATTTTTAACACAAGGCAGGGGCCGGGCCAGCCAATTCTCTACCTTTCGCTGTATCAGGGGCGGCCTCGCCTCATGCTTTATAATTCCTCCGGCTCTCTTATTTTGGACGAGTCCGTAACGCCTCCGTTTTCTCTGGTGAATAACGGCTGGTATTTCCTCGCCGCTGTGATCGAGCCAGACGCATACAAAGCCTGCTATGTGGTAGGCGACCGCAGCAGCGGTACAGTCTGGATTTCCGGCGAGCTTACTATCGAAGGGGAGCTGAACCGTTCCTGTACCGCCGACCTCATCATGGGGATGCACGCGGATACCTATTATTATGCGGGCGGTTTTGACGATTGGTTTCTGGATACGGACTCCGACCTGACGGCGGAGGATCTGGCGGAATATTTCAAGGCCACCCTCTTTGCCAACGGCGGCGACCTGTCCGGGGATGTGGATGCGCTCACCGAACCGGGCAGTGTTACCCTTAGAAGCTCGGATGGGGCCTATCCGGCCAGCGGGCAGCTCATTACCAAAGCAGCCGCCTGCTCCCTCTCCGGTACAGGCCGCGTGGCTACGACCAGCGAATATACGGCAGGTGTGACTGCCATTGAGCAGGTAGAAACCTCCACCTCGGACGACTTAGAGGAATGGTCTGGCTGGCAGGCCATTGGCCCCAGCGGTGAGCTGCAATCCCCGAACCGCCAGTATATCCGCTTCCGGGTGACGCTTGCTACCGAGGATGCCAGCCGAACCCCGAAGCTGCTGGAAATCCAGCTCCATGATATACCAAAGGCTCCCTATGAAAAGCTGGGCTTTGCCCGGCCTGTGGTGCTGGACGCAAACGGCGCGTGGGAGGCGGTTCTGGAAAATGCCTTTGATATTGTTGTCACCAGCGAAGTCAACGGGGCTGATACCATGGAATTTTACCTGCCCTTCCACGATCCGAAGCGAGCCTTATTGGATAATGAAAAGCAGGTGCAGATCGTCAACGATATTTACCGCATACGAACCCTCACGGATACGAAGGACACCGATGGCCGGATCGTTACACAGGTTTACGCAGAGGCGGCCTTTTACGATCTGTCTTTCTCCGAGGAGAAAGACACGGTGGATTTTAACGCGGATACTGCCAAGGCTCCCATGCGCCACGCGCTGGATGGCACCGGCTGGTCGGTGGGAACGGTGAATGTCACGACCAAGCGGACGTGGCAATGCACCGAGAAAAACGCCCTTTCTATTCTGCGGGCCACGCAGAATATCCACGGCGGCGACCTCATTTTCGATTGCCCGAACCGGCTCGTCCACCTGCTGACCTTTGGCGGCAATGACAGCGGCGCTCTGTTCGCTTACCGGAAAAACCTGAAAAGCATTGAGCGGGTGGTGGATACCCGCAGCCTTGTGACGAGGCTCTATGCCTATGGCAAGGACGGGATGACCTTTGCCTCGATCAACAATGGCAAGGAATATGTGGAGGATTTCACCTATACAGGCGAGGTGCGGATTTCTACGCTGGACTGCTCGAACTTCACCAATCCCTATCAGATGCTGGAATTTACCGAGATGCGGCTGGCGCAATACTGTAAGCCCCGCGTTTCCTATGTCCTCTCTGCCATGGACTTGTCGGCCCTGACCGGATATGAGCATGAGGCGTGGGCGCTGGGCGACATTGTGACGGTAGACGACAAAGACCTCAATCTTTCGGTGAAAACCCGTGTGGTGCGCCGCCAGTACAACCTGCAGGAGCCATGGAAAACGGTGCTGGAATTATCCACCACTCTCCGGGAGCTGGGGGATTCCTCGGCGCAATGGGATAAGGCCGCTGATGTGCTGGCCTCTACCGATGTAATTGACCGGCAGGAAGTAAAGGACATGGTTCCTTTCAACCATCTGCGCAATTCCCGCGCCGACAGCGGCATGAACTACTGGACGAACTCCGGCTTTGAGGTGGACGCGGAAAATGGTGTTTCCGGTACAGCTTCTTTCAAGGCGGAGGGTGTTTTGGGAATGACAAAGAGCCTCGCGCAGACGGTCTATCCGGCCAGCCGCCGCAGCTATACCTTCTCGGCGCAGATCGCCTCGGAGGATTTGCAAAAAGGCCCCAGCGGGCAGGTCGGGATTGAAGTAACCTTTGAATATGAGGACGGCACCACGGAAACGCGGTTCATCGACCTCTTTTAATATAGAAGGGAGCGGCCTATGGCTTTTTTCACGCAGACTGCTACCGACTTATCCCCCAAGGGCTACGGGCGGCTTCACTCCATTACCGTCCGGCTGTGTATCACGGATTGCACCGGCAAGGTGTATTTTACCGACATAATGGTGCAGGGCGGCTCCATTGCTACCGGCTGGGTGGGCCATCCCAGCGAAATCCAGTGGACGCTGGACGGATAAGGAGGCAGGCGTGGCAGAATTTACACGATTTTCAGAAACAATCCTGACAAAGCAGGATCAGCGGGTGGTGAGCATTACCGTCAAGCCGGTGATCTCTGATTGTACGGGCCGGATTTACTTCACCGACCTGATGGTACAGGAAGGCGACCGGCTGACCGGTTATGTGATCCATACGGAAACCCTGCTGCAAAAATACCGGGAGAACGGGACCGTTGTTCCGCCCCGCTTTTATAACGGCGTGGTGCGCTCGGCGGAAACGGCGGTGCTGTTTAACCTCGGCTCTGATACAGCGGGGCTGGACTGCTACCTCTACCCGGTGCAGGATATGGCGGCTGGCAGCATTTCTCTCGCGCTGGGAGCGGGCGCACATAAGGCGGCCTTTCCGGCGGCGGTAAGCGCCGGGGACGAGCTGGCGCTTCTGGCTTCCTCGCGGGAATGTTTGAAGAATGGGCTGCCCACAGAAAAGCGGGGCTTCTTTCAATATACCGCTGCCGGGGACAGCAAGCACCCGGTTACTTTGGAGGAGGGCAAGTCTGCCCGGCTCCTCTTTGTCTTTCAAGAAATGCAGGAAGGAGGCGACGCGCTGTGAGGGACTATCTGCAAGGCAGGCGCTGTATGGTCTGGTCGTTCATGCAGAACGCTCGGATGTATGAGGCCCTGCGGGACTATGGCGACCGGCTGGATACGGTGGGGATTTTTACCTTTGAGGTGGATGCCACCGGAACGCTCTCTGAAACCGGCACCAGCATTTCCTCCATGATGGCCTACATCAACAAGTGGCCCCATATCCACTGGATGCTGACCGTGATGAACCACGGCACCGCCAGCATTTTTACAGCCCTGCGCAATAACACAAACGGGGCAAAAGATAAGTTTTTAACCGAGCTGGTGCGCATTATGGAAAAATACCCGTGGTGCGCCGGAGTGGACATTGATTTGGAGCGCGGCGGCGGGTATGAAAACCGGGAGGCCGCAAACAGCCTGTTCCGGGATATATACCAGACGGTCAAAGCCTACAATCCCTCCAAGCTCGTCAATATCTGCCTGCCCGGCATGACTGGCGTTCAGGGCAGCGTGGGCGGTGAGAATTGGTGTGTCTATGCCGATCTGAACCCTTACTGCGACACTGCCTCCATCATGTCTTACGGCATGGCGTGGGCGGGCAGCGCCCCTGGCCCCGTATCCCCCCGGAGCTGGTTGGAAGGAATCTATGATTACGCAGTCACGGCCATGTCGCCGGGGAAGATTTTCATGGGCCTGCCCGGCTACGGCTGGAACTGGCAGATATACGACACCCCGGAGAACTTGGGCGAAACCTACCGGGGGATTTCCAACACTTACTATGCCGCCAAGCTCTGGATGACTGGCGGCTATAACTTTACCGGGGATGCGCCGCCCCAGCCCATGATCCCCATTATTGCCTATTGGGATGATGTGGATATGGTTCCTTGGGCGCTTCCGCAGGTGTATGACTACATGGAAGGCTGGGACGCGGCCTCTGTGGCTTCCCCTATGCAGAAGGAGGTTTACAACCGCAGGCGGTATTTGACCTGTTACGGGAAAGAGCAAAAGACCTCCTTCGGTACGATCTACATTGACCGTGGCGGCAGCACACCGGATTCCTACACCGGGCTTGCCACTGTGTCCGATTACATGACGGTTCTCGGTGAGGACGCGACAGCAACCTTTCATTTTACGATTGAGCAGGCTGGCACCTATGACATAGCGGTGCGGCTTGCTTTTCCGTTTTGGGATAAAAACGCGCTGGATGTGGCTGTGGACGGAAGCTCCAAGACCTTCTCAGAGAGCCGCCTGTGGTGGCCGTACTGGCGGCGCACCTGCTGGCTTTCCTTTGCTACCGGCATAAGCCTCTCCGCAGGCCGCCATACGCTGATAATCAGCGGCGGTGTTCCCGGTGTGCAGTTTTACGGTTTCCGGGTATGCAGCAGCTTTTCCGAGGAGCCTTCCGCCGGTGAGGCGGCCTTCACCCTTTCGCCCCGGCAGTTTCTGGACGTAAACGGCGATCCGGCCACCCCGGACAAAGGCTTTAAGCTCACCTGTGAAATGCTCCGGCGCAAACCGGACTCGGCGTTGGTCTGGTATGAGGATTTCAGGGATGATACCCCTCTGCCGGACAGCTATTGGACGACGCTCTCCGGGGAATGGTCGGTGTGGCGGGAAAGCTACACCACCGAGAGCAGGCCCTATTCCTTGCTGGAAGGCTCCGGGAGGCTGGCGTGGAAATACGACGGCTTTTCCGACCTGCATATCCGGGCGCGGGTAGGCTTCCCACAAAGCGGTGGAGGCCGGGCAGGTGTATTCCTCGGCAACCTGTTCTGCTGCTTAAACTATGATACCCAGCGGGTGGAACTATACCAAGGCTCCACGCTTTTGGGAAGCTACTCCACCAGCTTTTCCAAGACCCCGGATGCGGCGCTTCACAGCAACCCGACCGTTTACACCATCGAGATGCGCAAGCGCGGGAACCGCGTCCGGGTGTACTCCGGCTCCAGCTACACCCTGCGCTTTACCGCCACGGTGAGCGCCACCTCCGGCTATGCGGGCATACAGGCGGACAACGAGATCGTCTGTGACCTTTTGCGGGCCGGGGACGCTTGGGCCTATGAGCCTTATGAATGTTTCGATGTGGTGTACCCGGATGGCAACCGCACCAGCTTTGGACGCATTGCCCGCTCCGGTGTGACGTGGGACGAGGAATTTCAGGTTTTCTCGGTCAACAGCGACGTGGACGAAGGCTCCACCCGCAGCGAGGATATTTCCCTCGACTATGATTTCTTTCATTCCCACCTGCTGGAATTATCCTGCGGGAATGATTACACGGCGAAGGTGATCCCACGGGATATGAACGTCTGGACGGCCCGGCTGTTTTTGGGCGACGCGGACGGTTTTTCGATTCTTTACTATCAGGACGTGGATTCGCTGGTATATTGGGCCAACGAGGCTGCTTACCGGTGGGGCCTGCGCGGCATTGCTATCTGGTCTTTGGGACAGGAGGATATGCGGCTGTGGGAGGTCATGCCGAAGCAAATATAAAACCGGAACGGGCGCTTTGCCGCATGGCAGGCACTCGTTTCCTATGAAAAAAGGAGGACAACGATGAAAACTGTATGGAATTGGATTCAGGCAGCTTTGGCTGTCATGGGCGGAGGGCTGGGCTGGTTCTTCGGGGAAATGGACGGCTTCTTTTATGCGCTCATTGCCTTTGTGGTGATCGACTACCTAACCGGCGTGATGTGCGCCATCCTCGATAAGACACTGTCCAGCAATGTGGACTTTAAGGGGATTTTCCGCAAGGTGCTGATCTTCGTCATGGTCGGCATCGGCCATGTGATCGACACCCAGCTTATCGGTAGCGGCGACGCGCTGCGCACTGCGGTGATCTTCTTCTACATTTCCAACGAGGGTGTGAGCCTTTTGGAAAATGCGGGCCATATCGGCCTGCCCATCCCGGAGAAGCTCAAAGAGGTGCTGGCGCAGCTCCATAACCGCACCGAGGAGGACAAAGACACGGAGGGCAAGGAATGAGGATCACGGTAAAATTGACCCGCGCCGAGAATACGGCCCTGCTTGGCGCGGGGCCGGTGGAGCTGGATTTGGAGGAATATCTCTGCGGCGTGGTGCCTTCCGAGATTTACGAAAGCTCCCACATGGAGGCGCTCAAAGCGCAGGCGGTGGCTGCCCGCACCTTTGCGGTCAAGCGGGCCATGGCCGGAACCGTGGTGGACGATACCACCAGCTTTCAGGCATACCGCGCCCCGCTGGCAGAGTCCAGCCCCCGCAGCAGGCAGGCTGTGGTGGAAACCGCCGGGCAGGTCTTGACCTACGGCGGGGAGATCATCGACTGCTTTTACTCTGCCTCCAATGGCGGCACCTGCAAACGCAGCGGCGAGGTATGGAGCCGGGACTATCCCTACTATGTCCATAAGCCTGACCCATGGGATACGGCGGCCCGCGAGGAAAAGCCCACCGCCGCCAGCCATGGCGTGGGGCTTTCGCAGGTGGGCTGTATGTGGGCGGCCCGGCAGGGAATCCCTTACAACGAAATATTGGCCTTTTATTACAACGGCGCTGCTTTGGTGCATGAATACGGCACCGGCAGCGTCGTCGGCTTTGAAGAAGAAACAGGAGGAGAAATGGGTATGAAATTAGTGGAATCCTTTTTGACGAAAAACCCCTGCTATACGGCGGGGAGAAAAATCACGGTAAAGGGGCTGATGCTTCATTCTGTGGGATGCCCGCAGCCGAAGGCGTCGGTCTTTATCAATTCTTGGAACAGCCCCAGCTATGACAATGCCTGTGTGCATGGTTTCATTGACGGCAACGACGGGACGGTCTATCAGACGCTCCCTTGGAACCATCGCGGCTGGCATTGCGGCTCCGGCTCCAAGGGCAGCGGCAATAATACCCATATCGGCGTGGAAATGTGTGAGCCTGCCTGCATCAAATATACGGGCGGCGCAACCTTTACCTGCTCCGACCTTGGCACGGCGCGGAAGGTGGCGGAGCGCACCTACAATGCGGCGGTGGAGCTGTTTGCCATGCTCTGTAAGCAATACGGCCTGAACCCGCTGTCCGATGGCGTGGTTATCAGCCACAAGGAGGGCCACAGCCGGGGGATCGCCTCCAATCATGGCGACCCGGAGCATTTATGGACACAGCTCGGTATGGGCTACACCATGAATACCTTCCGGCAGGCGGTAAAAGCAAAGATGGAGGGCGGCTCCTCCGGCGGCACTTCCGGCGGGACACTTTACCGGGTAAGAAAATCTTGGGGCGATGCTGCCTCCCAGCTTGGGGCCTTTTCGATTTTGGATAACGCCAAGGCGCTGGCAGATAAAAACCCCGGCTATGCGGTCTTTGACGAAAACGGAAAACAGGTTTATCCCTCCGCCTCCGGCAGCACCGGCAGCGGCACTCTCTACCGGGTGCGCAAAAGCTGGTCGGACGCGGCCTCTCAGAAGGGAGCCTTCAATGTGCTGGACAATGCGAAACGCTGCGCAGACGAAAATCCCGGATACTCTGTCTTTGACGAGGCGGGCAAGGTTGTCTATACCGGCGCGGCGGTTTCCGCCACCTATACCGTCCAGAAAGGCGACAGCCTGTGGGCCATTGCCGCAGAATATCTCGGAAACGGCACTCGCTATACCGAGATCAAGAAACTAAACGGCCTGACTTCCGACGTGATCTATGCCGGGCAGGTTTTGAAACTTCCCAACAAGTAATCTGGCGGGCGGCCCTTCGGGGCCGCTCTTTCTTTTAAGGAGGCGATACCATGACAGAAGCACAAAAGGAGCAGGTGCGCTTTCTGCGCTGTGAGGGGCTTGGTTATGGAGCGATTGCCGCCCGGTTGGATATTTCCGAGAATACGGTCAAGAGCTTTTGCCGCCGCAACCATCTGACCGGCGTGGCTTCCAAAGAGCCGGTTTTGGCCTGCCGGAACTGTGGAGGACCGCTCCCGCAAAAGCCAAAGAGAAAACAGAGAAAATTTTGCTCCGAGGCTTGCCGCCGCGCATGGTGGAAGCAGCACCCGGAGCTTATCCATAAAGCCGCCTTTTACCCGGCAACCTGCGCCCATTGCGGGCAGGAATTTCAAAGCTACGGGAATAAAAACCGCAAGTATTGTTCCCATACCTGTTATATCGCGGCCCGTTTCAAAAAAGGAGGCAGCCATGACGAAGGAACAGTTTGACAGGGAGAAAAAATATCAGGCTGCCCTTGCCGTTGCCCGTGAAATGCTTAAAAAAGGCGTGATAGACGAGGCGGATTTCCTGCGCATTGAGGCCAGACTTGCGGCAAAATTCCAGCCAGTTTTGGGTGGTATTTTCTGCTGAAAAGCCTTTCTTTTCAGGGTGGCTTCCTATAACATCAGTGTCCTGAAAGGAGGGCGTATTTATGGAACGCATCATTCAAAAAGTTACTCCGCCAGCGCAAAAGAAAGTACAAAAGCTAAAGCGTGTGGCAGCCTATGCGCGGGTATCCAGCGGCAGAGAAGCTCCGCTTCATTCCCTTTCGGCACAGATCAGCCAGTACAGCGGCATGATCCAGAAAACGCCCGGCTGGCAGTACGCAGGTGTGTATGCCGACGAGGCGCTTTCCGGCACCAAAGACAGCCGAGGCGAATTTCAACGGCTGCTGGCAGATTGCAAGGCCGGGAAAATCGACATGGTAATTACAAAGTCGGTTTCCCGGTTTGCACGCAATACTGTTACCACGCTGAAAACCATCCGCGAGCTGCGGCTGATCGGCGTGGACGTATTTTTTGAGGAACAGAATATTCATACCATGGGCGAAGATGGCGAGCTTTTGCTTACCCTCCTCGCTGCTTATGCAGAGGAGGAGGCCCGCTCAGTATCCGAGAACCAGAAATGGCGCATCAAATCCAACTATGAACAGGGCCTGCCTTGGAGCGTCACTATGTACGGATATAAGCAGGTCAATGGGCGGCTGGAAATTGTGCCGGAGGAAGCTGAGATCATACGGCTGGCCGCCGACCTGTATCTGGAAGGTTACGGGCGGTATAAGCTGGAAGATGCCTTTGCCGCTGCGAATATCAAAGGCAGGCATGGGGCCAGCATGAGCGGCAATTCTATCATAGACCTGCTCTGCAACGAGAAAATCGTCGGGGATATGCTGTTGCAAAAGACTTTCGTGGTTGATCCGATTTCCAAAGAGTTGCGAAAGAACAACGGCGAAAAGCCGCAGTATTTTGTAGAGGGCTGCCACGAGGGGATTCTCGACCGGGAAACCTATGAGAAGGTTCTGGCAGAACGCGCCCGCCGGGCAGCCGCCTATAAGCCCCGCTCCGGCAGCTATGCGCGGAACCGGTTTCCATTTTCCAGCAAAGTACGCTGTGGGAAATGCGGGAAATGTTTCACGCGGAAAACGGTGGCCCCTAAAACGCCTTATGAAAAGCAGGTGTGGATATGCCGAACCTTCAACCAGAAGGGCAAGGCGCTCTGCGATGCCAAGCAGATCCCGGAGGATATTTTGAAACGGTTGACCGCCGAGGCTATGGGCCTGCCGGAATTTGACGAGGCGGCTTTTGCGGCCAAGGTGGAAGAAATTCAGGTGCCGGAAAATGGAACTCTGGTCTTTGCTTTCTATGACGGGCATACCGTGACAAAGACATGGAACAATCCTTCCCGCCGCCATAGCTGGAACCCTGAGAACCGCCAGAGGGCGCGGGAACTGGCACTCAGGAAGGCGGCAGAAAGGAGGCTTGCACAATGCCAGCAGTAACAGCAGCGCGGGTGACGGTGATCCCTGCGAAAAAAGACAGGCTTCCTATCAATGTACTGAGCAATGAAACCCGCAAGCTGCGGGTGGCGGCCTATGCCCGTGTATCCACCAACAATGAAGAACAGCTCACCAGCTATGAGGCACAGGTGGACTATTATACCCGGTACATTCAGTCTAAGGACGAGTGGGAATTTGTTGAGGTTTATACCGACGAAGGAATTTCCGCGACCAATACCAAAAAGCGCGACGGTTTCAACCGTATGGTGGCTGACGCGCTGGCCGGGAAAATCGACCTGATTATCACCAAGTCCATTTCCCGGTTTGCCCGCAATACTGTGGATACTTTAACCACAGTACGACGGTTGAAAGAAAAAGGGATCGAGGTTTTCTTTGAAAAAGAGAATATCCGCACTCTCGATGGAAAGGGCGAGCTGCTCATTACCATCATGTCCTCGCTGGCACAGGAAGAAAGCCGCTCTATCTCAGAGAACGTCACATGGGGCCAGCGCAAGCGGTTCGCAGACGGAAAGGTGAGCCTTCCTTACCGGCGCTTTCTCGGCTATGAAAAAGGCCCGGAGGGGCTTCCGGTCATTGTTGAGGATGAAGCGGTGACGGTGCGGCTCATTTACCGGCTGTTCCTCTATGGAAAATCCCCTTCGGCTATTGCCGCCTATCTCACGGACGAGGGGATTCCCACACCGGGTGGAAAGAAGGTGTGGCGGGCCAAGGTGGTGGAAAGTATTCTCACCAATGAGAAATACAAAGGCGACGCGCTCTTGCAGAAGAAATTCACGGTGGATTTCCTCACCAAAAAGCAAAAGGTCAACGAGGGCGAGGTTCCGCAGTATTATGTAACAAACAGCCATCCGGCAATCATTGAACCGGAGATATTCGAGCTTGTGCAGTACGAGTTGAAAACCCGTAAAACAGACGGGCGGTTCACAAGCTGCCAGCATCCATTTTCCGGGCGCATTATCTGCGGGGAATGTGGCGGCGTGTATGGCAGTAAGGTCTGGCACTCCAATACAGAGAACCGGAGCCTCGTATGGCAGTGCAACGAAAAGTACAGAGGCCAGCATTGCTCAACGCCCCATCTTACCGAGGATGAAATCAAGGCCGCCTTTCTGGCCGCTTTCAACAGCATCTTAGGCAGCCGGGCAGAAATCATGGAAGCCTACAATGAAGTAATTGAAGCCCTTACCGATACGGTGGATTTAGACGCAGAGCAGGAAACCCTGCAAAATGAAAGCGAGGTGGTACTGGGCCTGATCCAGAAAATCATCTCGGAAAACGCACAGACCGCCATGGATCAGGAAGAATACAATCGCCGGTATAACGCTTACTCGGAGCGGTTCGAGGCCGCCCGGAAGCGGCTGGCGGAAATAGCGGAGCTTCGCCAAGAGCGCAATGCGAAAAAGACGAGAATCAGGCTGTTCATGGAAAGCATGAACCTACACCAAGAGCTGGTGCAATCCTTTGACGAGGAACTCTGGTATTCGACGGTGGACTATGTGACGGTTTATGAAGAAAAAAGAATGGTGTTTACCTTCCGCGACGGGCGGCAGGTAGAGATACTGGCAGAATTATGGAGGGCTGCATAATGGAAAGAAACGAAAGGAAACCTCTGCGGGTGGCGGTATATTGCCGCCTTGCCCGCGCAGACGGAGAAAATATCGTGCTGGATGCGCAGAGAGAAAAACTCCGCGTCTATGCAAAAGAGCAGGGATATGCTATTGTGGCAGAGATTACCGAGATCGGCAGCGGCCTTTCGTTGAACCGCCCCGGCATCCGGGAACTTTGCGGCTTGGCCCACCGCCGCGCTATGGACGCGGTTTTGACGGTAAATCTCTCGCGGCTTGGCCGGAATACCGGGGATGTACTGCACCTTGTTGGAAAGCTGAAAAAGCAGCATGTTGCAATCCATACCCTACAGGGCAACTCGCTCCTGGCTTACCGGCAGATAGTGAGGGCAATGGGCCACATAAAAGGATAAGGCAAAGAGAAAACCGCAGGTTCCGGCCTGCGGTCTTTTTCTTTGCCCTCTATTGCATCGTGCCTATAAATTCAAGCAAAAGCTCTTTTTGTTTCTCGCTGAGTGTACTCCATTTTGCAAAAAGCTCGCGCTGTTCATCCGTTATTTCCACAGCTTCTCCGCCTTCTGCAAAGAACTGTGATAAGGTTATACCAAACGCACGACAAATCACTTCCAGCGTGGGAAGCGTCGGCGCATTATTCCTTTTGAAAAGGTTTGTTATTGTAGAGTGAGACAGGTTCGCCTCTTTTGCCAGCCTGTAATCCGTCCAGCCGCGCTCCTCCATGAGCTGCTTGATCCGTTTCTGTGCGTTCATTCCATCACCTACCCATCTGTATCTATTCTAATTCCCAAAAGAGTGCTATAATAGTCACAATCGGTGGCTATGATATTTCCCAAGTGGGGCATAGAGTAGTTTATAGCATGGGCTTTACTTGGAGATACTATTCATACAGACAGGAGGCAATTACATTGCAAGAGAATGGAAAAGATTTCTTCGTCATGCTGGCGGAGCGGGATCATACAACCGTGGAAAAGGTTAAGGAGAAAATTTCAAAGAGAATATGGGAGGGCCTGCACGATCCCGATCCAGAGCGCCGGGCGCAATGGGAACGGATACCCTGCGCCGGTGAGGTTCCTACCCCGGAGGAATGGCTACACTATTCTGTGAACCGGCTAAAGGAAGATGGCCGCGAGGATTTGCTCCGGCGCTATCTCATAGATTAGGGGTGTGCATTTTTAGGGGATGAAAGTACAAGATATTGATTGAAGGCAGAAAAACAGCGGCATTGAACACCTTATATTGTGTTCTTGCCGCCGTTTTGTTTCCGCCCACCTGTATCAAATGTTGTTCCTTTAGACATAACTGGACACCAGTTTTGATACAATGCGTATCGAAGCGGGTGTCCAGTTTCTTTTTGCAAAAGCCCCTATTTGCAAGGGTTTTCATACACCTTTTAACGATAACAGGCTCTACGGTGATTCCGAAATGGTCACCGTGGAGCCTTTTGCGTTTTCTCTCCCTATACCTTTTAACGAAAGGTCTGTGGGGTGTGCAGATTTTATGTTAGGGTGTGCATTTTCGGCAAGGGGGTGTGCAATCCCCCACAAAAGAAAAAAGCCGGAGCAGTTACGCTCCGACCTTGATTTCTGTGCCGTTCTGGAAAACGAATGTGATTTGACCGTCCTTGTGAACGATGGCTTTTTCAATCATCACCGTCCAGATGGTATCATCCCATTCGTGCATCACCTCTGGCTGCTTTTTGAGGGTGCGAATGTAAAGTGCCATTTTGCGGTCGGTCTGACTGCGAGAAGTGCGTAGTGCCTGGAGGCGTTCCAGTTCCGCAGCCGCCGTCTCGTACCGCACGGTGAGGGCTTCATATTTTTTGAGGTATGCTTCCTGGGACTGTGCTGTGGAAGCGTTCTCCCTAACAGCCGCCTTGACCAGTTCGGCAACTACCTGGGTTTCTTCAAGCTGTCGTTCAATCTCGGCGTCCAAGGTTTCAAAATCCGTCAGGTGCTGCCGCCATTCCTCGATCTCCCTAATAATCTTCACTCGATCTTGCATCATCAGATTGTAGGCTTTGATGTAAAGGCGCTGTACAGTTTCCGTGTCAATTACAGGGGTGTGGCACCGTTCCTCGTTTGCAAATTTGCCATTGCACTGCCAGATGGTTCGGCGGTATCGGTCGGTGGAGTGCCAGACCTTTGAGCCAAAGAACGCTCCGCAATCCTCGCAGACCAGCTTGGCAGAAAGGACGCTCTTGCCGCTGTAGGCTTTGCCAAGGGCTTTTCTTCTGGCAATCTCTGCTTGCACATGATCCCATTCGTCCGGCTCAATAATGGCGGGATGGCTTCCTGCCACATAATACTGCGGAACTTCACCCTCGTTGGGCTTCATCTTCTTTTCCAGGAAATCGACCGTGAATTTCTTTTGGAGCAGTGCATCACCCTTGTATTTTTCATTCTGAAGGATGCTGGCGATCGTGGTCTTGCTCCATGTCTGCTTGCCACCCGGTGAAGGGATGCCCAACTCTTCCAGGTACTTGCAAATGCCCATCGGAGTTTTGCCCTCAAGGAAAAGTCTGTAAATCAGCCTTACAATCATTGCTTCGCTCTCCACAACCGCAGGCCGTCCGTCCTCGCCCTTTTCGTAGCCAAGGAAGCGTTTGTATGGAAGGTGTACTTTGCCATCGGAGAAACTCTTACGCTGTCCCCAGGTGATGTTTTCGGAAATGCTCCGGCTTTCTTCCTGCGCCAACGAGGACATGATGGTAATAAGCAGTTCGCCTTTGCCGTCAAAGGTGTAAATGCCTTCCTTTTCAAAGTAGCATTCCACGCCATTCTCTTTTAGCTTTCGGATGGTAACCAGGCTGTCGACCGTATTTCTTGCAAATCGGCTGACCGACTTGGTAACGATGAGGTCGATTTTGCCAGCCAGGGCATCTGCAATCATCTCTTTGAAGCCTTCACGGCGCTTTGTGTTCGTGCCGGAAATGCCTTCATCACCATACCCTCACCAACGGAACGAAGGAGCATTAAACCGCTCCAACAAATTTGTAATAAATCGTAATCGTCTGTTCCTTGTTCTTTTTACCTTGCTGATTTTTATCCTCGCTGATTGTAATTTTATCAATCAATGCAGTTAAAGTTTGTCTGTCAAGTGATGTAATGTTTGCGTACTCTTTTAACAGCGCAATAAATCTTGAAACGTCTGTCCTGTTTTCTTGAATTGCACAAACTTCATCTTCCAGTGTATGAACTGTTTCTGTAAGTGTTTGTTTTTCGTTCTGATAATCTGTGATAAACACCGAAAATAAATCATCCGGTATTTTTCCGCTTAAATTGTCCTCGTACACTCTTTTTATTCGAGCGTCCATTTTTTCCAGACGTTTCTTTGCTTGTTTCAATTCCTTTTTGGCTTTGGCAAGCTGTTTTTCTTCCGCAGAACATTTCACAGAAAGAATTTCCTGAATGGCTTTTCCCTCGTCTTCTTCAATCAACTGGATATATACTAAAAAAGTGGACAAGTAAGATATAATAAAAACATCAAAATAAAAGACAAGTAGGAGGAATAAAAAATGTCAGGAAAAAGCACACCGAAGTACACAGAGGAATTCAAGCAAACAATCGTAAATTTATATCAATCAGGGAAAACCTATTCTCAGATAAGTCAGGAATACGGAATATCGCACAGCGCCTTAGCCAACTGGATAAAGAAGTATTCAGAGGTCAAAATGGACGATAACACTATTCTTACCTCCAAGCAAATCAAGGAGC